>Ga0116188_1002655_pt1 | contig 13805 bp, 10 predicted proteins | sample AD_JPNTR2_MetaG_FD_89807 | JGI IMG/M metagenome (GOLD analysis project Ga0116188, IMG submission 89807) | Active sludge microbial communities of municipal wastewater-treating anaerobic digesters from Japan - AD_JPNTR2_MetaG | ecosystem: Engineered > Bioreactor > Anaerobic > Digestate | place...
AGCCGCCTGCAAGGGGACCCAAGAACTGGTTTTCCCAATCCTTACAGGGACTTTGGCCACCGTTTTTGCCTTTTTGCCCTTGCGCCTGTTAAAGGACGAAATCGGCTCCTATGTGACGTCTTTACCAATGGTTATCAGCATATCCATGCTGGTCAGCTTTGTCTTGGCTGTAACTGTTACGCCAGTTCTATCGGCTTCTTTCTTGCGCAAACCAAAGGTCAAAAAGAGTGAAGGGCCTGGTCCTTTTGCAAGGGCATATGCTGTTGCCATGCGTGCCGGGCTGAAGATGCGTCATCTGGTAATCGCACTGTCTTTGGTTGCGTTAGCCGGAGCGATGGCCTTGGTTCCAACGATTGGACTGTCCTTTTTCCCCGAGATGGACAGGGACCAGTTCACCATAGACATCTGGCTACCTGAAGGTGTTAGCATCAATCGAACGCGTGAGGTTGTCGACGAAGTTGAGGCCATCTTAAAGGAACAACCTGAAATCAAAGATTATGCCGCATATGTTGGTGAGGGTGGACCGCGTTTTCACATCACGGTTATGCCTCAGTTCAACATGCTGAACTATGCTCGCTTTATGGTTGGGACCCACGACAAAAACAAGACAAGGCTGCTGGCCGCTAGGCTAAACGAGATTTTCAAGCAGCGGATAGCTGGCGCCAGAATTCAGGCCAAGTCCATTTTACTGGGGATACCGCTTGTGGCACCCATTGCAATCGAGATCCGAGGTCCAGACCTAGAGGTTATGCAACGTATCTCCAGGGAAATGCAGGAGATTTTGCGCAGCATCCCAGGTACAACTATGGTTCGAGATGACACTGGGCAGGAAGTCCAAAGCCTGCGCGTGGAAATCGACAATGACGCGGCTTTAATGGCTGGGATTACAAACACCGAGGTCGCACTGGCCCTGCTTACCGCAAATGAAGGGCTTCCAGTCACAGATTTTCGCGAGGGCGAGGACCGAATATCCGTAGTCATGAGGGCCATGGATGCTGATCGCAAGTCCATGGCTTCCCTTGATAATCTGTATGTCCCGTCGCTCGCTACCGGCGCCAAGGTGCCCCTGCGGGCCATTGCTAAAATCGAACCCACTTGGGCGCCAGGCGTGATTTATCACGTGGATGGTCAGCGGACGGTTACTGTCCTATCCGATGTAGATGGCAGGCTTGCCTCGGACATCATGCGTGAAGCGTGGCCGCGGATTAACTCCATCGAGATGCCGCCTGGTTACTCGCTTTCGTCGGAAGGTGAAGAAAAGGAGCGTGACAGCGCCTTTGGTCAGCTTTATATAGTGTTCGCCCTGATAATTATCGGCTTGCTGTTCATGTTGACAATCCAGTTCAAGTCGATTCGCCAGGCCGCAACCATCTTGTTTTCAGTGCCTTTGGCAATCATTGGGGCTATATTGGGGCTGTTTTTCAGTGGCAACAGCTTCTCATTCATGGCCTTTTTGGGTGTCACATCGCTGGCTGGAATAGTCATCAAAAATGCCGTGGTTTGGGCTGAATTTGTTGAGCGGGCTTTGGAAGAAGGTCTGGAATTTCAACAGGCTATCATCCAAGCCGGCATCATGAGGCTTAGGTCCATTTTGTTGACCGCCATGACAACAATGGGAGGGTTGTTGCCGCTTGGCTTGTTTGGCGGGGTACTTTGGGAAGGTATGGCATGGGCGATGATCGCAGGCTTGGCTCTGGCTACTGTGCTGACGCTTTATGTTATCCCAATCGTTTATTACCTGTTTTTCAAACGCCAGTACGAGCGGCCAAAGGTCGAAGAAGCCATGCCTTGTGATTAGAAATGCGACAACTATCGGCATAAATTCGAATTGTCTGATTAATTCCATAAATACGACTTGTTATATCCTAGTATCATGCATTTGGGTGGCCTTAGTCCTATACTGGCATGGGTGTTTTTTTTGGGGGATCTATGGGACGACTGCTTAGAATTTCCGACGCTGCGAATTTTGCAATTCACTCAATGGTGATAATTACCAAGGCTAATGGTCAGCGGATGTCTGTCACTACCATCGCCGATATCCTCGACGTCTCTGAGGCTCACTTGGGCAAAGTTTTACAAAGGTTGGCCCGCAAGGGCTTTCTTTCATCGAGACGCGGCCCGGGTGGAGGTTTCGAGTTGGCCAAAGATCCGCAGGAAGTCACGTTACTGGACGTGGTATCTGCTATTGATAGCCCTTTGACGGCTGGGCCCTGCCTGCTTGGGCGCCCTTTGTGTGTGGCAAAACGGTGCGCGATGATGGGGGTGTTGGAAAAGGTGCACAAGCTGGTATTCGACCACCTTGGAAACACTTGTTTATCCGATCTGGTCGAACATGACCTACATCCAGTCTAGTACTTCTTCTGGTTGATCTTCCGGTTCTGAGTCAATTTCCGTTGGTGGTTCTTCACTTTCAGGCGCTGGGCCGATATCCGGTGGCAGGTCACTTTCAGGTGGTGTGTTGCGACCTTTGCTAATTAGCTTGTTCCAATCAACACTAATTCCAACAGTTATGATGTCAAACGATGACTGGTATTTGCCCTCGTTTACCGCATAGCCTTCGATCATCGTTGCACGACCATTTTCGTCAATTTCAGGTCCCACCAACTGCTGTCTGATCAACCCAGTCCCGGCCTCTACAGTGCGATCCATCTGGAAGACATGCGCATATGCCATTCCAATCTCAAAGCCATAAATCGATGTCGACAGGCCAAATCCAATGCCAAATCGCGAAAAGCCAGGAAGGTCGACAGTGGTGTAGGCATTAGGCTGGGTGGCAGATTCCCACCAGCCGCCAAGCCGCGCAGTTAACCAATCTGGGATGGCGTTCCATTGGCCCCCTAAACGAACGCTATAAGTGTCCTTCCAACGCCGTTCAAGGGCTATGTTCATAGGCTCAATTGCCAATCCAGGACCTTCAGCCTTTTCCGTTGTAGCCATCCTAAACGCGTCCATCCTGGACCATTGTTCCCACACAAAATCGGCTTCGATATCAAAGATTTCCCGATCTTGACGCACGAACATATACCTTGCTCCCAGTTGCACTGTGGCAGGCATGTTGAATTCCAGTTTTCCCCCAACCTGAATCGGGTTCTCAAGGCTTTCATACACAGAATTCTCGGTACCTTTAAGCTTTACATCGCCTTTAGCCTTGACCTTAACAGGAATTATTCGTGCGTTAAAACCAAACTCAAGCCATGGCAGTGGCTTTGCCCAAGCACCCAATAAGGCGGTAAAACCTCGCCAGTCAGAAACACTTAAGTCCGCCCTTAAGTCGTTGATAGTGTTAACAGGATTATTTTGGTTGGTATAAGCAGCAGGCCCAATAATCACCAAGGAATATTTTAGCTTGGGAACTACCATGTACTGAAGCCCAAGCCCAAAACCAAACCATTCCTTGTATTTGTACGAAGCGGCCGCCGTGATGTAGGCAACCATGGTATCAAGCTCCGTCGTTGAATAACGGGTTGCGGCGTCTTTGTCCCCAGGATAGCGCACGGCACCAACGGCTGCCGGCCCGTTAAGCGAAAGCCCAAAACCCCAATCCTCAAGTCCAAAATCACTTGTAAGAGCCATGGAGATCCCCATAGGGAACCAGCCACGGTTTTGGGATGAAGTCGCAAATGCGATAGGGTCACCCACAGGGTCACCATATGAGAGCGCACCAGTCTCGGGATCTTGGCTAACCTTACGCTTTTGGGCTGGGAAACGATCAAAGTCCAGTGACAACAACGATGTGTTTAGATTCACAAGAAGGTGAGTTCCCTTTAACACCGAGAGCTTCGATGGGTTCCAGTACATGGCCGAGGCGTCGTCGGCTTTGGCTGTAAAAGCCCCTCCGCGCCCCACCGCGTGAAGCCCCTGCGGTCCGTACTCAAATCCCCCTGCCAGAGCGGTGGCCGGTAGGGCCATGATAATGAACAACAAAAGACAACGAGCGCGAAGATAACCAAAACTCCTAGCGAAGCTGTTTCCCATGAAAGCCCCCGTGCATCAGCCTTTCCGACAGCAACGCTACCAAGAGCATGATGTTGGGTCAACTTTTAAATTATTTAAATTGCGGCTTTTGGGCAGAAATATGACCTAACGGCAGCCTTGGACTCGTTCGATGGTTGTTTCGGAGCAGGTAAAGAAGCCTAGACTACAGTCGGTAAGCCACTTGCCAGTCCTGCCACATTCTGGCTCTCCACCAACCCAGCCTTCAGTACGCTCACAGAAGTTTAACGGCCAGTCGAAGAAGCGGCAGCTACCTGCCCCAGTATGCTGGCGGTCAAGCTTGGTATTACAATCGTAGTCAAAGTTGCCACACGCGTTTGGCGTGGTAAACCATCCGGTAGCTTCTGGATTTACCGCTGCATCACTGTCACAACAGTCTCCAACCTTTGTTGTAGTGTAAGGATGAGAGGGAGCGCATAGACACATGCTGTCTCCAGCGACTCCAAACCCGTCGCCGTCTGCATCTTTGAGGTAATTGGTACAGCCACTGGTGTTTGGTGGGTCAGTCACGCCGTCACAATCGTTGTCCAGGCCGTCACATATTTCTGTCGTTGGGAAGATTACTTGGGTGCAGCCCAATTTCCCACCGGAACAAGCGGTCAAGCCCTCGGCGCAAACGCCCTTTAGCTTTGTGTCACATGGTAACCCACTTTCTGGGTCGCCCTCGTCGACTTCACCATTGCAGTTGTTGTCCAAGCCATCGCAGACCTCCGCGGTTGGGAAAACAGTCTGGATGCATTCCAACATTGCGTTGATACACATCAATTTACCTGTAGTGCAGACGCCAAGTTTACCTGGAACGCGGCAGGGTTTTCCTGCATCGATGGTGTTATTGTCAACCTCACCATCGCAGTCGTTGTCGATTCCATCGCAAACTTCAAGATCCGGCAGAATGTCTGGCAGGCATTCGACTTTGCCGTTGATACAAGCGGTGGTACCAGGCTTACATGGTCCTTCGAGGTCGGAATCACAATACTCACCCCCACCTGGGTTACCGTTGTCGATAACGCCATTGCAGTCGTTGTCCAAGCCATCGCAGACTTCATCCTCTGGCTCGCCAGGGATGCACTCGTTTGGCACACCATCGATACAGATTGGGACTTCTCTAAAACACTCGCCTTGACCGCAAGTATGCGTACCTTCGATTTGGTCATAAATGCAGCCTTCAGTGGGCACGCACCTGGAAACGGTGCATGGGTCACCATCTTCGCAGACAACGGGAGGTCCACTTACGCACTCACCATATTGGCAAGTATCATCGCTGGTGCAAAAATTACCATCGGAGCACGGTGTGTCATTTTCCTCTGGAACTTCAATGCATTTGCCGAGTTCACATATGAATTCATGGCACACAAGAGGTTCTTGTTCGCAGTCTTCGTCGACCTCGCACTCTGGTTCTTCGACATCTGTGTCTGGTTCTTCGACATCTGTGTCGGGTTCTTCAGTATCTGTGTCGGGATCCTCGACATCAGTATCGGGTTCTTCAACATCAGTGTCAGGTTCCTCGACATCTGTGTCTGGTTGCTCGACATCCGCGTCCGGGTCTTTGATATCGGGATCTGGTGGTTTGACGTCCGCGTCTGGGTCTTTGATATCAGGATCAGGTTTTACATCCGCGTCTGGTTGTTTGATGTCTGGAGCAGGTTCATCAATATCCGTGTCCGGCTGGTCCCGTTCGATATCGCTTGAAACATCAGCATCGTCATCAAGCATGGAGTCGTCGGTGACCTTTTTGTCCTGGTCGAAACCGTCCAAGACAATCTCGCTTATGCCTCCCTCACATCCCAATGTAAGGGCGAAGAATGCTGCCAAAAGCGGCAGTGCCAAAATACGTAATTTCATGGAAGCCCCCTAGAAAAGTGACAGCGTCAATTATACCGTTAATGTCTTGTAAATACAAAAATCTTTTGTATGGGATCAGGGGCAGGGACAGGGACAAGGGCAGGGACAGGGACAAGGACAGGGACAGGGACAAGGACAGGGGCAGGGACAAGGACAGGGGCAGGGACAGGGACAAGGACAGGGGCAGGGACAGGGACGGGGACAGGATCAGGACCAGGACGGGGACAGGGCCAGTGCTAAATGTTTGTGGATTGGGTATACAATGGACGCACTTGTTTGGACGGCTAGGCGAGGCGCTATTGTGAAATGTCTGGTGGTATTGGGAACGAGGCCTGAGGCCATAAAGCTGGCCCCAGTGATTCTTGAGGCTGCAAAAAGGCCAGGGCTAAAAGTGCAGGTCTGTTCAACTGGTCAACACCGTGAAATGCTTCACCCGATGCTAAAGACCTTTTCAATAGTGCCAGATTACGAATTGGATGTTATGGGGGGCGAACTACCTGATGTCGCCGCTACTGTTTTATCTTCAGTTGCCAAAATCGTAAACCAGTCAAAACCAGACTGTGTGGTGGTCCAGGGTGATACAACCACCACTTGGGCCGCGGCTATGGCGGCGGTTTTGGTCGAGGTTCCAGTCGTTCATGTAGAAGCCGGCCTGCGTACTGAAACCAAGTATGACCCATTTCCAGAGGAGATTCATCGGCGAGTAGTCAGCTTGTTGGCTGATTTACACTTGGCTCCAACTGAAACTGCGAAACTAAACCTGACTGCATTGGGAATCCCTGATTCAGACATCGTAATCACTGGAAATCCGGTGGTGGACGCTATGTTGGATATTCGCGACAGAATAACCAAGCAACCATCAAGTGAATTTCAACAGTTTCAAAAGTGGTTTGACTTAGCCATCGGCCAAGCCCCACTGGTTCTGGTAACCGCCCATCGCAGACATCGGGCAGATGGCTCATCTTTTCAAGCTTTAGAGGGCATCTGTAAAGCTATATCGACCCTCGCCAAAGACTTTGCAGACCACAAGTTTGTATTTCCAGTCCACATGAATCCTGACATCAGCCAGCCAGTTTATAGCTCTTTGAGCGGCATTTCCAATGTTCTTTTAATCAATCCACTGCCTTACACTGCCTTCGTTTGGCTTTTATCCAAGGCCAAGCTGGTGTTGACCGATTCAGGGGGAATCCAAGAAGAGGCCCCAAGTTTTGGGGTTCCAGTAGTTGTGATGCGCGAAAGTACTGAGCGCACCGAGGGGCTTGATGCAGGCACTTTAGTTTTAGCCGGCACCAGTCCCGATTCGATTGTAAATATCGCCACCAAGAAACTGACTTCCATCGCACCAACACTGGTCGCCCCCAATCCATTTGGAGATGGCAGGGCAGCTGTCAGAATCGTCGATGCCATTGTCAAGCGATTTGGTACGGATTTGGTTTAGTCAGTGATGCTTACTATCTTGGGCTAGAGTTTTAGGGTCTAATGGCAGCCCTGAGTTCGAGTTCGTGTTAATGTTTCAGGGACGCACACGGTGCCCATCAGCAGACACCCGACGATGTAATTACCGGTACCGCCACACCGTGGCACAAGTGGTCCAGACCAGCCTTCTGTAAGGGCACAAGAATTCGGGGGGTCACTAAGTGCGGCACACTTACCCCTGTCTGGGAACTGCAGTTCAATGGCCTCACTGCAGTTGTAGTCGAAGCTGCCACAGCCATTCGCTGTGGTAAACCAATCGGTGGCACCTGGGTAAGCTTTTTCATCTTGGTCGCAGCAGTCCTCGCTGTTTAGTACGTACCCATCAACAGGTTTAGGGTCGCAGACACAGATACTGTCAGAGGGATTCCCGTATCCATCCCCGTCCGCATCTTTGTACTGTGTTATACAACCTTCAGAGCCTGGTGGATCGGTCTCGCCATCGCAGTTATCGTCTAGTCCATTGCAGACTTCAGCGGATGGATAATTTATTTGTTTGCAGAATAGTTCAGCCTCTTCGCAAACAAGTAAGCCGTCGGCGCAAACGCCTTTCAAGCTTTGAATCTTGCAATCACTGCCCACACCTGGAATGTCATTATCAATCTCGCCATCGCAGTCATTGTCCAGTCCATCGCAGATTTCTTCAGGCGCTGGCTCACCAGGAACGCACACATTTTCCACACCATCAATACATTTTAGAACTTCCCTGAAACACTCTCCTTGGCCGCAACTGATTTTTTGATTGGTAATAATTGGCTCGTAGACGCAGACGCCTGTAGTGGGATCGCAGTTGTCTTCAGTGCATTCATTGTTGTCGTCGCATTCCATGTCAGGTCCACTTACGCACATACCGTTTTGGCAGGTATCGCCTACAGTGCACAGATCGCCATCAGAGCAAGGCGTATCATTTGCAACTGGAACTTCGGTGCATTCACCCTCTTCACATGTGAATTCGTGGCACTGCTGTGGCTCCCCCTCGCATTCCTTGGCAGGCCCGCTTACGCACTCACCGTTTTGGCAGGTATCGCCTACGGTGCACAGATCGCCATCAGAGCAGGACGTATCATTTGCAACTGGAACTTCGGTGCATTCACCCTCTTCGCATGTGAACTGGTGGCACTGCTGTGGCTCCCCCTCGCATTCCATGTCAGGCCCACTTACGCACACACCGTTTTGGCAGGTATCGCCTACAGTACACAGATCGCCATCAGAGCAGGACGTATCATTTGCAACTGGAACCTCAGCGCATTCACCCTCTTCGCATGTGAATTTGTGGCACTGCTGTGGCTCCCCTTCACAGTCTGCATCTATTTCACATTCTTGAGGCTCGGTGCCGTCATCGTCGGCGACTGTGCCGTCGTCATCAGCGACTGTGCCGTCGTCATCAGCGACCGTGCCGTCGTCATCAGCGACTGTGCCGTCGTCATCAGCGACCGTGCCGTCGTCATCAGCGACCGTGCCGTCGTCATCAGCGACAGTGCCGTCATCGTCGGTGACTGTGCCGTCATCGTCTGTGACTTTGGTGTCATCATCAGCGACAGTGCCGTCATCGTCAGCTTGTTGACGATCCTCTTTTGTATCGTCGGCAGGCTCTTTTAAGTCATTGGTCTTGGAATCACCGGTAAACTTCGAGTCTGCCTCCAAACCATCGATGACTATAGGGAGATTGCCTCCCTCGCATCCAAATGCAAGGAACACAGCCATAACAGGTAGTAATAATAAATGCCGCTTCATAAAAGCCCTCCGAACAACTGATACTATGAATTCTATGGATTGCCTCCCGACAATTCAAGGCTTTTACCTGGTAATTAGGTGTCTTCTTGGGGGGCAGGGCCAGGGCCAGGATCAGGGGTGGGGACAGGCTAGGGGACTACATGGAACAGTACTGCGAAGAAGTGGCAGATGCTACCTGCCAGGACGAAAAGGTGCCAGACTGAGTGGGCGAACGGAAAACGGTCCCAGACGTAGAAGATGACGCCCACCGAGTAAGACAGCCCTCCAGCAATCAGCCAGACAATGCCCCAAAAGTCCAAGGCGTTCCAAAGCGGCTTAATCGCAATCACAATCAACCAACCCATGATCAGATACATGGTCACCGCTATGAACTCGTAACGGCCAGTGAAAAAAGCCTTAAAAACCACTCCCAAAACCGCCATTCCCCACACGACGCCAAAAATCGCCCAGCCTTGGGCACCTCCAATGCTGACCAAGGTAAAAGGTGTGTAAGTGCCAGCAATTAAAATGAAAATAGACGAGTGGTCGATAATCTGTAAAACCCTCTTGGCCCTTGGATTTGTTATGGCGTGGTAAATCGTTGAGGCAGAATACAAAAGAATCAAACTGGCCCCAAAAATTGAAACTGCCACTACATGAATCGCAGTTCCATGGATTGCAGAAAAAACAACCATCAGCACCAAGCCAGCAATCGATAAAAGGGCGCCTATGCCATGAATTATCGAATTGGCTATCTCTTCTCCAATCGTTTGGTTGTCACCAACCGGCAACTGTTCCGAAACTTTCTCTTTGGACATGAAACCTCCCCTTTGGGATTTAAAGCTGCCGGCATATATACAGGATTTCGACCTAAACTTGCGGGAAAACCAGTCAATAAGCTGAGGAATGACAAAAGAGCCCTCCTTAGCAAGTCCCAAACCACCCCCACCAAAGCGCCAACCACCTAGGCGTAAATCAAAGCCCGCGCTGGATGGGAGGTGATTTTTGGAGTTGTACTCGAACAAGCGGATAATCTGCTGTATGTTATGGGGCAGTGTCGCTGGGAAGGTGGCAAAGTGGCTAACGCATTATCTGGTCAGCTAGACAAGGCTACGGTTTTGGCGTGGCTCCTTGAAAAGGATGCTGCAAAACTGCAATCGCTTTGGCGCTGGGCCGATGAAGTTCGTGCAAAGACTGTGGGAGACCAAGTACATCTGAGGGGATTACTTGAGGTATCTAACTACTGCGCACGCCAATGCTCTTACTGCGGGATTCGAACTGGAAACAAAAGTATTGCCAGATATCGAATGACAGCCGATGAGATTGTGCAAGCTGCCAGACAAGCGGCCAGTTTTGGGTATGGAACCGTAGTGCTGCAAGGTGGTGAAGATTTTGGCTTGACCACCGCTTGGGTGGAAGATGTTGTTCGTCGGATCAAGGCGGAAACTGACTTGGCGATAACGTTGTCCCTGGGCGAAAGATTCCCTAAGGAACTTGAAAGGTGGCGTAAGGCTGGGGCTGATCGCTATCTGCTGCGCTTTGAGACATCGGACCAGCGTCTTTTTGACCGGATTCATCCGCCGCTTAAAGCCGCTCTTGCTGCAGGCCAAGTCGAAAGCAATGCTCCAAACAACGTCTCCAGGTGGGAACTTTTGACCGTGATAAGAGACCTCGGCTATGAACTTGGAAGTGGTGTCATGGTTGGAATTCCAGGCCAAACTTGGGAGTCTTTAGCTGACGACATCCTTTGGTTTGGCAAACTAGACTTGGACATGATCGGGGTGGGCCCCTTTATTCCCCACCCTGAGACACCCTTGGCCGGTGCTGTCAACAGCGGACCCGACTTGGTGACAGCGGACGTTAAAACCACCTGCAAAGTAGTCGCACTTGCCAGGATTATTCGTCCAGATGCAAATATTCCAGCTACCACAGCGCTTGGAACTGTAGACCGAGTCAATGGACGCGAGCTTGGGCTGCGCCGCGGAGCAAACGTAATCATGCCAAATATCACGCCCTTAAAATACAGGCAGGCTTATGAAATCTATCCGGATAAGGCCGCATTAAACGCCCCAACTGAAGATGAACCAGACACGGTTATGGAATTGCTTAATCAAATTGGCAGAGTTCCAGGAGTGGGTCAAGGCAAACGTGGTGGATAATTCTTGGTTCTATATAGGTTGTCTGTGCTTGATGTTGGCTTGCAGCAAGCCAGCCCCTAAGGTGCAAGCGCCAGCAAAGCAGGCCGCTCCTGCAAAAACCGCAGTTGCCAAACCGCCAGTCGTAGCCGCGGTCATGGAAGGAATGGTTAAAGTGCCTGGTGGATTGTTCAGATTTGGCTGCGACGATGAATTAGACGGGCCTTGTGCTCAGGCGGAACGCCCCTCACGATTAGTCCAAGTGCATGGCTTCAAGATCGATAAAACTGAAGTGACAGTCGAGGCTTACAAAAAGTGTGTGGATGCAGAGGTATGCACCAGGGCTGTTGCAGGTGATGAGTGCAATTGGGGTGAATCAGGACGCGACAACTATCCAATGAACTGTGTGACCTGGTATCAAGCTGACCAATATTGCCGCTGGGTGGGAGGCTATCTTCCATCAGAAGTTGAGTGGGAGCGTGCTGCTCGTGGTGATGACGGACGCTTGTATCCTTGGGGTAATGAGGCCCCAGATGCAGATGGAATTTTCAGGGCCAATTGGGGTGAGGGGCTCGCAAGACAGCTGTGGATTCGCGATAAGTGGGAGTTTGATGCCCCAGTTGGGCGTTTTGAGGTCGGCGCAGGTCCCTATGGAACTTTGGATCAGGCCGGTAATGTGGCCGAGTGGACCTCAACAATCGCGCCTGACACCCAAGATGACCCTAATCCTGAACGAATCGTAAAAGGTGGTTCTTTCAGAGAGTACGCCAGACGTTTGCGCACTTATGCTAAAGACTCGCACGGGCCGCACCGATTTTATTCTCATGTAGGCTTCAGGTGCGCCGCTGCAAAATGAGTGTATGCCCCCCTTGTTTGACTAGGATTTAGAAGTTTGTAATTTGACAAAGCCAAGCCCCATGTGCATTTTCTGGGCCGGAGTTCTTCTAGGTAGATACTCCTTTGATAGACAACACCGGAGTGTGTATGAACTGGATCGACAAACAGACCAAAATTATTGCTACGCTGGGCCCAAATTCTAGGGAATATGAAACGATCATTGAGCTGTTAAAGGCCGGGGTCAGTGTATTTCGATTAAACTTCTCCCATACAACGGCCGAGGATGCGCAGATTTTTATCGAAAGAATTCGCCAGGCTAGGAACGAGCTGAATATTCCAGTCGCGATCATGGCTGATATTAAGGGGCCAGCGCTGCGACTTTATGGTTACAGTGAGGAACTGGAAATTCAAAAAGGCGACACCCTGACAATCGAATCGCGACCGCCTGAGGGTATCGAGACCCTGGTATCTGAAGAACCAGGAAGGGTTTTTACCAATCTGCCGATGATCACGGAAATCAGTGCACTGGGCCAAAGGGTATTGTTGATGGATGGTTGTGTGGCTGGTGAGGTTGTAGGTTATGAGCAAAATGCCATTAAGGTAAAGATTGAAAACGCGGCGAACTTGCGACCCAAGGCTCACCTGACGATCCCGAATGTGAATTACCCGATCCCATTTCTTTCCGAAAAAGACATTAAAGACATCATATTTTCAGTTGAAAGCGAGGTTGAGTATCTGGCCCTGTCCTTTGTAAGGGAGGCCACAGATGTTGAGGAAGTCAGGCGTTTGGTTGCCCGTACCAAGACAAAGTCGGGTAAGCGGCCGGCGACAAAGCTGATTGCAAAGATTGAAAACGCAGCTGGCTTGAACGATGCCGAGGCCATAATCAAGGCTGCAGATGGCATCATGGTTGCTCGTGGTGACCTTGGTGTGGAAGTGGCCATAGAAAAGGTGCCGATAGTTCAAAAAGAACTGATCAAGATGGGCTATCTAGCGGCCAAGCCCGTTATTACAGCCACCCAGATGCTTGAATCGATGATTAACAGTCCTATGCCTACCAGGGCCGAGGCCAGTGACGTTGCCAATGCAGTCTTTGATTCTACCTCGGCAGTTATGCTCTCAGGGGAAACCGCAATTGGAAACTATCCCGTGAAAGTCGTTGAAACTATGGCGGCCATTATTACTCAGGTTGAGCAAAGGACTTGTGATAAAGACCATCGCTTAAATGGGCTGCTAAAGACTTCTTCTGATGATCTGCAAAGCATTCTTGCACAAAACGCGGTTACCGTAGCCAAGGATTGCAACGCCAAGGCGATAGTGGTGCTTACCGAAACAGGCCACGCGGCAAGGCTGCTGTCTAGGCTTCGTCCGTCAGTTCCGGTATTTGCCATGATGAAAGACGAAATGGTTTACCATCAGCTGGCTATGAACTGGGGGGTGTTTCCTTTTCTTTTGGAAGAATCCAAGGACATCCTTGATGAAATCGTGGTGTCCACTCTTAAGAACTTGAAAGAAAAGGGTGTGCTTGCCACAGGCGACCGAGTGGTGTACTTGGCAGGATTGCCCCTTTCGAGAAGAGGAACCACCAACGTCATCAGGGTTGAAACGGTTAGGTGAGCGTAGGGGCGGGGTGCGGGGACGGGGGCAGGAAGACGTTTGTGCTTTTAAGCAGATTTTGGAGCTAAAAAGAGGTCGAGAGGGCACCCTGCAACATGGTCCGGGGGCAATCCTGGAGGGCGCTATCGGGAGTTGCCGGGACCCGACGTCTTTTAGCTGACATGAAGGACGCGAAGCGGCCCGTCCGGGCCAAAA
>Ga0116188_1002671_pt1 | contig 13747 bp, 15 predicted proteins | sample AD_JPNTR2_MetaG_FD_89807 | JGI IMG/M metagenome (GOLD analysis project Ga0116188, IMG submission 89807) | Active sludge microbial communities of municipal wastewater-treating anaerobic digesters from Japan - AD_JPNTR2_MetaG | ecosystem: Engineered > Bioreactor > Anaerobic > Digestate | place...
AAAAGGTTAAAAAAAGGGGGTATTTTTAGAAGGAAAGGGGAAATTCATTGTGTCGCAGGGAAAAGGAATATAAAGTGCCAAGGACGACATAGAAATCTTTTGTTAGAGCCAAAAAATAAGCAGTCAAACAGGGAAGAAAATGTCGCAGGTGGCATAATGTAAAAATGGCAAAAGACCGCTTAAATAAAGGATAAATAGCAAAAGGGCTAATTTATATCAGGTAAATGATTTTGGGATTTTATTTTAAGTATGATATAATTGGACTGTGGAAAACTGAGAGACGAGGTTCTCCTTCAGATAACCACTCTTCGCCCATAAGCGGAACGAAGGCTTGCCCTATAGGGCTTTAGGGCGAATAAAAAAATATACATATTTTAAACTATGCCAGAATATAGTCAGCAATCCCCTTATCGCTGGAGACCAGGACAGTCAGGAAATCCTGCAGGTAAGAAAAAGGGGACTGTTTCTATTTTAACACATATTAAGGCTTATTTAGCCGAGCATCCAGAAAAGATAGACGAGTTGGTTCAGTATTATTTGAATAATAAAAAATTAAGGGACTTATTGATAAAAATGATAGATGGCTCACCAAGACAGCAAGTGGAAGCTAATTTAAGAACCACTGTGGTTAATATTGATGAGGATGTAGCCAAAAAATATAACATTATCAGCGATGCTTCTACATCCAGCACAGAAGAAAGTAGCGATTGATACTCACAGATTTAGAGTATTAAGGTGCGGCAGGCGATTTGGTAAAACTATTCTCCTTATAGAGGAGATAAAAGCGATGGCTGTTTCTCGCCCTTCCCGTATTGCTTATATCGCTAAGAACTATCCGCAGGCAAGAGACATTGCTTGGGATTTATTGTGTAAGGAAATGAAAGGAGCGATTATCTCTACTAATGAAAGCCGACTGGAAATGAGAGTTTCGACCGTAGAAGGGACAGAAAGCATAATCTTTTTAAGAGGTTGGGAAAGTATTGAAAATTTATTGGGACAGGCGTTTGACTTGCTCTGCCTAGATGAAGTTGCCTTTATGGATAACTTCTGGGTGAACTGGGAAAATGTTTTAAGACCAACTCTGACTGATAGGCACGGAATTGCGATTTTTGCTTCTACTCCTAATGGTTTTAATCATTTTTACGATTTGTGCAATAAAGAACTGACTGATATTGATTATAAGACCTTTCACTTTAAGACCTCTGATAATCCTTATATCAGCAAAGAGGAGATAGAAAGAGCCAGAAAGACCTTACCAGAAGAAGTTTTTGTTCAGCAGTATGAGGCAGAATTTAGAAAGAAAACTGGCTTGGTTTATAAGGAGTTTGACAGGAAAATTCACCTTTATGATGAATTACCCCCAGAAGTTAAATCTTGGACCTATCTTGCTGGGGTGGACTTTGGGTATCAAAATCCTGCTGCTGTGCTTCATGTCTACACTAATGGTGAAATGTTCTATATAGATGATGAGTGGTATAAGAAAGAGCGGACTGATGCTCAAATAGCAGAATATGTAGCCAGTTATAATTTTAAGGCGGTTTATCCTGACCCAGAAAGTGCAGGAGGAGTTGAGGAGTTAAGAAGAAGGAGGGTTAATGTCAGAGAAGTTAAAAAAGGCAAAGATACTATTGTTGAAGGTATTCAGAAAATTAGAGAACTTTTATTAAATCAAAAATTAAAAATAAACCGCAGATGTATTAATCTCATCTCGGAGTTTGAAATGTATTCTTATGAAGACGAAACGGATAAAAATAGTGGTAAAAGCTTAAAAGAAATTCCATTAAAAGCCTATGACCACGGGCTTGATGCTTTTAGGTATATTATTTTAACTTTTAAGCCCATAGATGCTATCAATAAAAGACAGCACGAAATATGGGATAGAAATCGTTATAATTTAAACTCAACACGCTAATGGACACAATTTATCAAATTATTAAAAAACAGGAGAGCAAGTTTCTTTCTGGTAATCCTATTAAGTTGGGCAAATACGCCACTTATAACCATTTAGAAACAATCTCTACTATCCAGTCCTATATCAATTCTCAATATACTACTGGTAAATTTGACAGTAAAGGCAGGGAAAAGCCCTTTATGAATATCGTTGTTCCTTCTATCAATGTCTGGTATAAGGCGACTGATATTGATGAGAAAGATATTAAGTTTAGACCCTCAAAGGCGTCTCAAAGGATTAAGGCGTTTATTGCGACTATTCTGCTTCGTAACTGGATGAGGGGCAGAACAAAGCAAGGCAGGGTTTCAGAGAACTTTGGCTTATTCTTAGACCAATGGGGTTATACTTTATCCGCTTATGGTTCAGCGGTAGCCAAATTTGTAGAAAAAGATAAAAAGCTTATTCCATCTATTATTTCTTGGGATAGAATTATTTGCGACCCAGTTGATTTTGACGCCGCTCCTAAAATAGAAAAAATTTATTATACTCCTGATGAATTAGTAAATTCTAATTATGACCCAGAAGCGGTTCAGCGAGTTTTACAATTACACCAGAAAAAAGATACCAGAACGACCTTGGATAATCAGCCAATAGATTTAAGCGACGAATATATTGGAGTTTATGAATTACATGGAATGCTTCCTTTGTCTTATTTGACCGACAGGGAAAGCGATAGCGATATTTATCAACAGCAGATGCATGTCGTTTTTATTAAAAAGGGTTATCGGAACAAGGATAATGTAGAAATCACTTTATACAGAGGTAAGGAGGAAAAAGACCCTTATATGATTTCTCATTTAATCAAGCAGGAGGGAAGGGTAATGGGAATTGGAGCAGTAGAATATCTTTTAGACACTCAATGGATGGTTAATCACTCTATTAAAAACGCCAAAGATCAGTTAGATTTGGCTTCTAAAACTATCACTCAAACTTCTGACGCTAATTTTGTCGGAAGAAATCTTACCTCAGATGTAGACACAGGCGACATAATGATTACTGACGATAACCGCCCCTTAATTCCAGTAAATAACCAAGCAGTAGCAGTTCCTTACTTATTAAACTTTGCCCAAGAGTGGATAAATAACGGCAAAGATATTACAGGGGCTTATGAAGCCATTACTGGTGCTAATTTGCCTTCTGGAACTCCTTATCGTTTAGGGGCTATTCAAAACATTGAAGCCCATAACTTATTTGAAGTAATGAAAAAGAGCAAATCCCTTTATTTAGAAAGAATGCTTCGTTCTTATGTTCTTCCTTACTTCAAAAAACTATTAAAAACTACTGATGAAATAGTTGTTGCCTTAGAAGGAAATGAATTACAGGACTTTGATAAAATGGCTTTACCTGCCCAATTGGCTCAAGAATTAAAAGTCGCCTTAATGACAAAAGAACTTCCTACAATAGACGAGTTAATGACTTCTATTCAAGAAAAGAATAGTTTAATGAGAGAGGATAGGGCTTTGGTTCTTGGTGAAAACCAAACTTGGGCTGATTATTTTGGAGATTTAGATATGGATGCTATTGAAATTGATATTGCTGGTGAAAATAGAAATAAAGCCGAAGCGTTCTCAATAATCAACGGTATCTTACAACTGATTATTCAAAATCCAAATGCTCTTAATGATAATAATGTGAGAAATCTTTTGAATTGGATTATGGATGAAGCAGGATATATTTCACCATTGCAATTTGCTCCTGCTCAACCTGCTCAACCTGCTCAAAATATACAAACTAATGTCGGTGGCGGGACTAATGCGTTAAAGGGAATGGCTGGGCTTAATATGCCTTCACCTACAATCCCTGGGGTCGAAGTTCTGCCTAAATAACAAATAAATTTATGCCTAAGGTTTTAGAACAAAAATTACGAAGAGAAGTAAATAAAAAGCATCCAAATTGGTCAGAGGAAAGGAAAAATGCCTATGTATATGGAACTCTTCAAAAGGTGACCAATTGGAAACCCCATAAAAAATCTAAAAAATAATATGGAAAAAGGACAACAAATGCGTTTTACAGAAAGTGAATTGGATTTAATTAGGAGAACTTTCAAGGGAAATGAAGCTTTACTTAAATTATTAAGAAAAGTTTTCCTTCCTGAAATTGACCCTGATGCTCCATTGGGTCAAATTATTGATTTATGGATGACAGTTCCAGTTAATCAATTACCGCCTGACCAAGCAATTGTTAATTTATTAGCAAGAAATCAGCTGATTATGCATATTGAACAACAACTGATGCAATTACAACAATTAGCAGAAATGAAAACGGAAACAGAAGAAGAAAAAAGGGAGAGAATAAAAAAAGATAGTGTAAAATAATTTATTGGCGGAGAAGGAACCGCCTTAACAACCTTCTAAAACTATGGAAGAACAATTAGGTAATCTTGATGCCTTAAATCAAGAACAGGGTATTCAGGAATCCTTAACTCCTGAAAAAACGGAAGAAACTCCGAAAGAACCTCAACAAGATAAACAGGAATTAGAGAAACTTCAAGAGTTGGCTAAAAATTATAAAATTCGTGCTGAAAAAGCCGAAGCCATGTTAAAAGAAACTCATAAAGAAGTTTCTCCACAGGAATTGTCGGTGAAGGACTTAACTGCTTTGGTTAAAAATAATGTTTCAGAGGACGATTACGATGACATATTTGATTATGCTCGTCTTAAAAAAATCTCTGTAGCCGAAGCATTAAAAAGTCCTGTTGTAAGAGCAATTCTATCAGAGAAAGAGGAAATGAGACGCACTGCGACAGCAACTGCCACAGGAAATAAAATTCAAGGCGTTTCTGTTCCATCCTCAGATGAACTCTTACAAAAAGCCCAATCTACTGGCGAAATTCCTGAATCTGAAGAGGATATTGAGAAGTTGATTTCCGCAAGATTAACAAAAAATAAAAAATAATTAACGGTGGTTCGGTGGAATTAAAGATATGCCTAACACAATTACAGAAAAAGTCTGGCGTGATAAATATCGCCAAGCGACTTTAGACCAAATCCTTCGCCGAGCCTTAATAGCCGAAGATATTTGCGAAGTTGATAGAGACACTGCTAAAACAATTCAAAATCCTTATGGTGATGGTGCTACTGCTGTTATTCAGCCTTTGGCTGGAACTTACAGTGTAGATACTTTTACTACTCATGAGGATACTTTAACAGTAAACTACGAAGTCATTGTAGCAGAACACATTTATGATTTTGAATCTGTTCTCTCTAACTTTGACTTATTCGCAAATAGAACCGAGGAACAAGCCTTTGCTGTAGCAGAAAAAATCGACAAATTCGTTTTGAACGAACTAGTTGATAATGCTGGAGAATCATATTCTACCCCTTCGGGTGGATTTGCTGACCCAAATAATATTACAAAAATCTTTGGTGATTTACTTGCCAAAGTTGCTGGATATGCTGATGCTTACAAAGGATTATTCTTAGTTCTCGAAAGCACTGACCTTTCTGGTCTTATTCAGAAACAAGTAGCCAGTGGCTTTTCTTTCGCTGATGCTGCTCTAAAGAACGGGTTTATCACTTCCTATATGGGAGTTGATATTTATGTAACTCGTCCTGGAACTTTTATGGATGGAGTTATGGACAGTGTTTCTGCCCTAACTTTCACTAATGAGGACCATAGAGTTTTCGGTGTAAAGAAAGTTGCTACTTATGCTGCTCCCAGAGGTATTCAATTTGAGGAAAAACAAGTTTCTGGTAAAACTGGTATGGAAGTGGTAACTTACGGCTATGTCGGGTTCAAGTTATGGAAAGTTAAAGAGGACTTGATTGTTGATATTACTATCATGCCAGAAAGTTCTTAAACTTTTCTCTCAGCCCCATAAGGGCTGGGAGGAGGGAGTAACCGCCACCGATTACTCCTTCCTCTCAACTCTTATGGATTTAGTATATGTAAATATAAAAAGCAAGTGGGAGAGCAATGAATTAAAGTTCTCCCTGAGAAGTGCTGAAAAGCATTTGAAATTTGACAAAGTAGTAATAGTTGGATATCTACCGCCTTTTTTAAGCCCAGATAGAGTTTTCCATATTCCTTTTGAAGAAAGAATTGAAAAAAAATGGAAAAATGTTGCTGATAAGTTTGAACTGATAGTAAACCATCCAGATATTAGCAAGGATTTTATTTATATGAATGACGATTTCTTTTTATTAAAAGATTATCCTAAAATTCCTTATTTTTATAGAGGCACACTGGCGGATACAACAAAAGGCAATAGACCTGGAGAATACTGGAAAAGGCTTAGGAAAACTTATGAATGTTTTCCTGATGGACTTAATTATGAAGTTCATTTTCCGATGGTTTTTAATAAAGCAAAATTAAAAAAGGTAATTGAAAAATATGGTTGGGAAGTGGAGAGAAGGAGTACTTATTGTAATGAATATAAAGTTCCTTCAAAACTAACAGAGGATTATAAATGTTTTCATATAAAAGATTTGGATAAAGTAACAAATGTTCCGTTTTTCAGCACCAGTGACGAAGTTGTTCTTTACCCTGCGTTTCTTACATTTATACATGAGAGATTTCCTGAACCTTCCTCATACGAAATAAATCAACAAGATAAAATAAAACAGAAAAAACAAGAGTTACTAAAAGTTATAGAGATTTACAAACAAAAAAACCCTCAAAAATACGAACAAAGAAAAGAGGAGCTGGAAAGAAAACTTACACTTATGGAATTACAAATATGATTAAAAAACCCTTAAAAAGTGCTTTGTTATTGAACTTAGAAAATGGGGATATAATGGCTAAAAGTATCGAGAGATTGATAAAAGAACCCGATACTGAGATTTTAATAGTTGATAATTGCTCTAAGGACAGTACCATAAAGGTTTTAAGGAGATACTGCACAGACCAATACCTTCACCAGATAAGGGCTTGGAGGTGGAGAAAAATTAAAGGGCAGTCATATAATAGAAACTTTATGATTAAAAAGGCATTAGGAAAATACTTCTTAATGCTTGATACAGATATTCTTTATGTGCCAGGAACTTTTGATTATTTAATTCAGCGATTAGAAACTGCTCCCCCAGAAGTTAAATGTATTGGCTTTGATTCTTGGGGTTATACCAATGATGAGAACGAAGCGGCTACTCAACCTCCTTCATTAGATGAACCGTTGAAATTTAGAGAACAGCCGATTGCTTTTACTCAATATGGCGTATTCAAAAGAGAAATTTTTACTCGCTTCCGAATAAAATTTGATGAAAGATATGGCACTGGTCACGGGTGGGAAGACGACGATTTAGCGATGCAAATGCTTAAAAAGGGATTAAAATGTGCTTATGTTCCCTTAAAATACTATCATACCAGACATACTCCTGCTTGGTGGAAATTACATTCTCCTGAATTTATGAGACACAAAGAAAGGAAAGAACTCTTTGATAAAAAATGGGGAAAAAGTGTTTCTCAAAAGATTAGTGATACAACCCCTAAACAAGATATGGATAAGGCGATTAGTGCCCGACTTTTAGAGGAGGCAGAAGTTGATAAAATTCCAAATATTACTGACGAGACCAAAAAGAAAGTAAGACAACTTTTACAGATAATAGATATTTATAAACAGAAAAGTCCAGATAAATACGAACAAAAAAAGGAAGAATTTATTAAAAAATTAAATAAAATAATCTATGGTGTTTAATGATACAACTGGGCGTCAGGGTTTAATCCAATTAGCAGAATTTTGGGCGGGATTAAATGCTGGCGATATTTCAAGCGATAGTAATCTATTAGCCGTTTTTACTAATCTTATAAACAGGCGGTTAGATAAATATTTGGGTCTGTTAGGAGGAAGTTCGTCTTTAACTAAAATTGATGATACCTCCTATAATACCCATCCTTTTGCTATTTTTGATATTTTACAAGGACAGCACGATTATGAATTTTTAGTAGATGAAGACGATAATGCGATTTCTGATTTTACTGCGGTAATGATTAAAGTGGATAACGAGTATAAAAAATTAGATAGAATTACATTAGACCACCCAGACGCTGAATATATTATGAGTCCTAATTCTGATGATAAAGGCGTTCCTACAAGATTTTTAGAAAAGAATAATGTTATCTTTCTAAATCCTATTCCTGATTATGATAAAACAGATGGCGGAAAAGTATTTTTCAAAAGGTGTCCTTCTTATTTTACTACGACTGATACTACAAAAGAACCTGGTATTCCTTTTCAATTCCACCAAATGTTAGCGATAGGTTCGGCTTTGGACTGGCTTTTAATTAACAAACCTAATTATCAAACTTTAATAGTTACGACAAATAATGAATTATTAAAATGGGAAAAAGAATTTATGACTTATAATGAATTGAGAAATCCCGAGAGAAGAAGTTTTAAGCCCAAAATTGAAAATATGAGATAGAGGAAGTCGTCGAACCCTCTAAAATTTAATTCTAATTTAGAAATATGGCTATACCTTTGAAAGTTACAGGTGCTGGTAATAATTCTACCGCACGGAATTGCTATAAAGTGACATTTACGAAGGCGTTATCTTCTGCTCCTATTTATAAGGCGTGGGATAACTCAAAAACCTTTCCTGATAAGGATGCTGCTGGTTCTACTGTTACAAAAGAGATTTTTACTGGAACTGCTGGAAATAGCAATAAACCAATGTTGTCATTGGTAGATACTTCTTCAGCTGCTCCTACTTCTGATTGGAAACCTGCTTCTGCTACTGCTGGTTCTGCTAATCCAAACCGATTAAAAGGTTCTACAAATTATGTCACAGCGACAAAAACTCCTGCGGCTAGTGAATATATTACCTTTAATACCTGTTTGGAAGTTCCCTCTGATGCGACAGTTCCATCTACTTCCTCAATGAATGCCTTGCTTGAAATAACTTATACTTATACAGGCGATGCTCCTACAGTTACTTGGGCTGCTAATGAAGGAACAGAAGGAAGCCCTACTTGGACAACCCTTACTCCTGGCACTCATGGAATAAGATATTGTAATTCCTCTGCTGATGTTGGAAATAATGCTACTTGGAAGTTATCCTTACCTGCTTCTGGCACGGTAGACGATGGGGCTCAATTAGTCACCACCTAAACTTTTAAGGGTTGCTTCTCTCTAAATTGAGACAAGTATCCTTTAAAATTATGTTTATTGTTCATTTATCAAACGGCGAAACTTTAACCGAAGGAAAGAATTGCCCTAATTGGGACGCTGTTCCTAAAGAAGGAATTTCTTCTCTTGAATTACAAACTTTTTCTGGTGAAATTATTACACTCCCCAAATGTGAGGAGTATTTTTATTCAATAGAAGCAGTTTCTCAGGTTGGTTTAACTGTCCCAGTTTCTCCTGCTCCTATTATTACTGCTAAAATAATTGGCGGAATAGTTGGAGATAAAGCAATTATGCTAAGGGCTGATACAAGGGGGCATATCACAATTTCTTATTTATCAAAAAAAGATTTACCTTTTATAGAAAAAACTTATAGAAAGGGAGTATAAAAATTATGGCTTGGTTAACTGGATGGACATATAGAAAAAAAATTACAATTACAGGAGCAAGTGGTGCTGGAACTAATTTTCAAGTTCTTTTAAAAGTTGGAGAAAGTTCTGGTGCAAGTGGAGCTGATTTTCATTTAGAAAATAAATCAAGTAATTTTCCAAGTGCTAAAAATAATGGTGGTGATTTACGATTTACTGATTCAGATGAGACAACTTTATTAGATTTTTGGGTAGAACAAGTAACAGGAAGTTCTCCTAATAGAGTGGCTTATATTTGGGTAGAAGTTGCAGATGATTTAGGAAGTAATCAAGATATTTACTGCTATTTTGGAAATTCAAGTGCTTCAAGTGCTTCTAATGGAGCAAATACTTTTTTATTCTTTGATGATTTTGATGGAAGTTATGTAGATGGAAGTAAGTGGAATAAACATGATGGAACTTCCGCAAGTTCGGTGGCTACTAATGGAGATAGCACAGTTACATATAGTTTAATGACTAATTCTTATACCATTTCTAATGGTGTAATTGAAGCATTACAATATGAAACAAATGAATATGTAGATAGTCAAATGTGGTATAGAAGTCAAGCAGCTAATGATAATAATAGTTATGTTTGGGTTAGGCGAGATAGAGGTGATTACAGTCTTCACGATAGTTATTTTCACAAAAGAGTAGCAGATAATTGGGGTTCGTCTTATAAAGTTGCCTCTTACTCACCTACTACTTCTGCTTGGAGAATTGCGAGAGTAATTCTTAGTGATAGTTATTTTCATGTTTATGTATTAAATACCTCTTACTCTCAAGAACATAGCAAAATTTGGAGTGAGTCTACCTGGTCTTCAGGGTATATTGGATTTAACCATCAATTTGGGAGTTCGTCTTATTCAAAAACTGATTGGATTAGAGTTCGTAAATATAATGCTACATCACCAGTATTTAATTCTGCTGGAAGTTTGACTGAAGGAAGAAAATCTACCACCGCTCTTCAATCTCTTTTAGAAAAACGCACTTATTCTACCACAGCCCTTCAATCTACTTTTGAAAAAGAAATAAAAAGCACCGCTTCTTTACAATCTACCTTAGAAAAGGTGTTAAAAGCAACCGCTTCTCTTTATTCCTTATTAGAAAAGTATCAGGTTAATACTACTGCTTTGAATACTTTACTGGAAAAGCAGGGAAAAAGCCCAGTTGCTTTTACTTCTTTATTAGAGAAAAGCCAGTCAGTAACAACCGCAATTCAGACATTATTAGAAACTCTCAAGAAAAGCAATGTTGCTTTAACTTCTCAATTAGAAGGACAATTAAAATCAACTACTGCTTTATGGACTGAGTTAGAAAGGATATTATCAGGAGTAGACACGGTCGCTTTGTATAGTTTATTAGAGAAACTGACATATGCGACAGTATCTTTACAAACTACTTTAGAAAAATGTAAGGGAGAGACAGTTGCTTTAAGCACTTTTTTACAATATGAGAGAACAAGCCCAGTTGCCTTACAATCTACTTTAGAAAAGGCATTACAAATAACTGCTTCCTTTCAATCCACTTTAGAAAAAGTATTAACTGCGACTGTATCTTTTCAGTCCATCTTAGAAAAAGCCATAGAAAATACAGTTGCTATGTCCTCTGAATTAGAGGCAAAACAGTTTTCTGCTACTGCTTTACTTTCAGTTTTAGAGAGAAAACAGCAAAGCGTGGTTGCACTTTTAACTCAATTAGAATATGCCCGAGAAACCACAACTGCTCTTTATAGCACCTTAGAAGCAACTAAATTGAATACAGTTGCTCTTTATACTGATTTGAATTATTTACGAACAGTATCTGTGGCTTTGACATCTTGGTTAGAAGGAGTTTCTAAAGGCACCATTGCTTTAAGAACTTTATTTGAAAAAACTACTCAATCTACTACTCCTTTACTTTCTGTTTTAAGACCTTTCAAAGTGAAGCACGAATTAGATAATTATGATAAGCACAGCGGACTTTTAGATAATTTAACAAAGCATACAACTCATATTCATAACATTAAAAAGTTATAAAACTATGAAGCAAGATGATATTCAATATTTATTAGGAGAGATAAGCGGTAAATTAGACGCTATTAACCAACGATTAGATAAAATAAATGGCACATTGGATAAGCACGATGGCAAAATCGATGAATTAGAAAAATTTAAGGATAACCTTCAAGGTAAAATGACTATTATTTCTACTTTGGGAGGGTTTGTAGGAGGGCTTATAACTATTATTATCAATTCTCTTACTAAAAAATTATGATTATTGAAAACGAAAATTTAAAACAGCCAGAAAATGAATTTGTAGATTTTCCCGTTGGAGGCAGGACTGAGCCGACTGCTGATTACGAAAAGAGAATAAATGATTTAGAAAGAGAAGTTAAAGAACTCAAAGAATTATTAGAGGGAGATGTAAAAGCAAAAACATATACCGCTATTGGGGGCTTTACTCCTGATAAAAGAAGTATGGTTAATACCCCTTTTGTTATTAGTAATGAACAAAAGAATTTGGACAAGAGACAAAGGCAAGCAGGACTTGGATTAGCAGTTAAATCTAATACTTTTCCCGAAAGTATACAGACAATTTTAACAGCCCAAAAATATGCTGACTTTTCTACTTTACCACCCTCTCTTAATCAAGTAGATTTTAATCAACTTCAAGAAGGTCAATTAACATTAGATTATCAGCCCGATATTAACAGATTATTTATTTTTGCCTTTTTAACTCCTGTAGTTGATGGAACAGGATTTATAAAACAAGGAGAAAATACTTTAACAGACCATACTGCGAAATTCAAACCTAATCAATTTATTGCTACTGCTTATAATAATGGAATTCTATACATTGCTGACACTCAAGGTCAATATGAAGCCCATAAAATTCTCAGTAATACTTCTGATACTATTACCATTGATGGAACTTGGGCTTTTGATAGCGGTTCTTATGATTATTATCTTTTCTTTCCCTCTTATTTAGGTGCTGCTTCTTTTCCGTTCAAGAGATTATATGTCGGTGAGGATATTAGATTAGGTTATGGAGATAGTGCTGGAACTCAAGTTGCCTATATTAAGTTTGGAAATGGAAGCCCTGAAGGAGAAGTGACTGCCCCTATGGGAAGTTTATATCTAAACCTTGATGGTGGAGCAAATACCACCTTATATGTAAAAACATCTGGCACAGGCAATACTGGCTGGACAGCAAAATAATTAAATCATTATGATTACAATACCTTCCCCAAAAAATAAAAAATGGATAATCTCTTACTTAGGAGATTACTTTGGTCATCTTATCAATACTTTTAATGTTGATTTATTCCACTCACAGGGGAGAATTAAATTAGGAAAGAAATTTAATTTACATACTCCTACCTGGGGTTCTATATATGGGGCTGTTTTAGCAACTTTGAATAGTGGAGAAAGTGGTTCTACTCCTACTAATACTAAAAAGATTTGGGCTATTGCTGAAAATAGTGTTTTGAAATTGGCTGAGTCCGATGAATCAGAATCGTCTCCACCAGAGTTTGAGGAAGATATAAGCACTGGTTTAGGATATATAGATGATGGAAGCGATATTATCGCCTTAAAAGACGATAGCGACGAGGAATTAGAATCATTACAATACGATGTTTTATTGGGTAATCAAGGCACTGCTACTTTCCAAATCACTGGGGAGGAGGATAATACAAAGTGGGCTCAATCTATTAAAATTACAGGGTATCTTAAAGAATTATCAGTATCTTTAAGAAAAGTTAAAACTCCTACTGATAGTATTAAAATTGAAATCTGTGAGGATAATGAAGGTGTCCCAGGCGACGCAATCTCTTCTGTTACTAAACTTGCTGGTTATTTAACTACTGCTTTAACTGATTATACTTTTGAAAAAGACGACTGGTCTAATCCAGATGTTTATTTTGACCCAAATAAAACTTATTGGTTGGTATTTTCCAGAACAGGAAGTGCTGATAATCAAAACTTTTATTTAGTAAAAATTGCTTATGGAGGAGACGAGGACGCTGAAACTGATGACCCCTATATTGATGGGCAATTATTAAATTATAACGGCTCAACTTGGGCTTTACAGGATTATACTTTAGTTACTGACACTTTTACTTCTGATGGAAATTGGACAGTTCCTGCTGGAATTACAGAAGCAGTAGTGGAATGCTGGGGTGCTGGTGGAGGTTCATCTACTAATGTTGGTGGTAGTGGTGGCGGTGCTTATGCCCGTAAATTAGTTACAGGTTTAACACCTGATGATGTAATTCCTGTGGTAGTTGGAACTTCAGCGGCAAATACTGATGGAGAAGATTCCACCTTTGATACTAATGTAGTTGTT
>Ga0116188_1002673_pt1 | contig 13738 bp, 9 predicted proteins | sample AD_JPNTR2_MetaG_FD_89807 | JGI IMG/M metagenome (GOLD analysis project Ga0116188, IMG submission 89807) | Active sludge microbial communities of municipal wastewater-treating anaerobic digesters from Japan - AD_JPNTR2_MetaG | ecosystem: Engineered > Bioreactor > Anaerobic > Digestate | place...
TGTCTGTGCCGGCGGGCTTGATCAAGTGCTGGGTTTTGCTCGCGCCAAGGATCTTCTCGCAGCCTGCTTGGCCGGCGGTCCCCTGGATCTTGTCAGCCGGCTGCGCAAGCCGCTTTTTGTTCCCGAAAGCAACCCCGCGCTCCGAGTCCTTGAGTTGTTCAAACAAACGGGCGCCCACGTGGCCCTCGTTGTAGACGAGTACGGCCAAGTGGAAGGGCTCGTCACTCATCATGACATTATGGAAGCGATCGTTGGCGACATCCGCTCTCTCGATGTTCCTGAGGAGAAGGAGATCGTTCGGCTGGAGGATGGTTCCTATCTCCTTGACGGCGCCCTGCCGGCCGATGAGTTCCGCGCTCTGCTCCGTATCGATCCGGAAACGGACGAGGGAGACTATGACACCGCGGCAGGGTTTGTTTTGCAACAACTGGGCAGGATTCCCGAGACCGGCGAACGCTTCAAATGGCGTGGCTGGCAGTTTCAAATCGTCGATATGGACGACCGTCGCATCGACAAGGTCCTGATCACCCCGCCCGCAAGTCCGATGAACGAGTCAGAAACGTCCAGGCAAGCCGATCTTTGACATCCGTCCCAGCAAAATCTGCAGGCCAATCGGTGGCTTGAACCAGTATGTTCGGTTCGATATCATCGGGAAGCGTCTGCGTCACGGGCTAGCCGTTCCTCGCGCCCGATCCGCAGTATGCCTTGTCGGGTCATTGCCTCATGGAAATCAGTTCTCACCTCTCACGGTCGACCGCACCAAACCTTCCGCCGTCGTTTATTCGTCGGCCGACACTCGTATGGTTCGCGGTTGCGCTGATTCTCCTGGTTGGCTCCACCGGTGTTGGCGCCTGGTATTACCGGCATCAGAGAGAGACCTTCAGAAGTCGGATCTGGGAAGATCTTAATGCCATTGCCGATCTCAAGGTGATTCAGATCTCGGAATGGCGCAGGTCACGCCTGTCTGAAGCACGGATAATCGCCGATGCCATGGCCCGTGTTCCTTCAATGGACAGACTGATCGCTGGCGACCGGGAAGGCGGACGTCCCGCGGCAGAATTGCTCGCTCATTTCCGCAATCACATGCCCGCGCGGACTTTTGCGATTCTCACGCCGACCGGCCAGGTCGTCTGGTCTCTTCCCGAGGAGGCCTATAAGATCGGCGAAAACGACCGACTCGCAATTGAGCATTCTCTAAGAAAAAACGATGTCTTCTTCTCAGATTTCTTTCACGAAGCGAGCGGGGCAGTAGAAATGAGCATTTTCGTCCCGCTGTTTGCAACGGCTGGGACTCACGGGGCGAGCGGAGTACTGATGATTCGCCTCGACCCCGACCAGTACTTGAATCCTCTACTGCAAGCCTGGCCCACACCGAGTCAATCGGCTGAGACCCTGCTTGTTCGGCGTCAGGGGAATTCGGTGGTTTTCCTCAACGAACAACGGCACCAAGTCGGTTCCAATCAGCCCAGGTTGATCGATACGAGGAGTGAAGAATACCGGGACTTGCCGGCTATCCGCGCCGTGCTTGGGCAGGAGATCACGATGGAGGGGAGAGACTACCGCAGAGTTCCGGTACTGGCAGCCACCCGCTCTGTCCCGGGTTCACCTTGGGCCTTAGTGGCCAAGGTGGATCAATCGGAGGGCTATGTCGTCGTCAAACAGATGGCGAAAGTCACCGGGATTCAAGTCATTCTTCTCATCCTGACGATCTTCCTCGCTGTGACTCTGCTCCTCGCTCAGAAAGCGAGTGAGATAAAAAGCCGTGAAAGGCAGGCCAGGTTCGAATATCAGGAACTCGCCCGCCATTCGGACGAGTTGCAGCGCTTGGCGGCTCACCTCGATATCCGCGAGGAGGAGAGTCGAAGGATCTCGCGCGAAATTCACGAGGAGCTTGGTAATGCCTTGGCGGGCGTACGTTTCAGCCTGCTGGATCTTCAGGGGCGTATCCTGGAGAATCACCCGGAAATGGCCGAACGCATTCAGTCGATACTAACGGAGCACAAAGCCCTGATCGAACAGGTACGGCATATCTCCCAACACCTGCGCCCGCCGATTCTCGATCAACTGGGTCTGATTCCCGCGATCAAATGGCTTGCAGATGATTTCGAGCTGAGAACCGGGAACCCTTGCCAGGTTGTGACAGAGATCGCAGGCGGAACCAACAGGGAAAGACCTTACGCCTCCGCGGTTTACCGTATTTGCCAGGAGGCTTTGTCGAACGTCGCCCGCCACTCAAATGCAACCAAGGTCCGGCTTGTTTTTCGAGAAACCGAATTAGAAGCATTCCTCGAGATTGTTGATAACGGAAAGGGCTTTAATTTGGAGGAAAGTAATGACTCCTCTATCGGAATCATCAATATGCGGGAGCGGGCACGCTGTTGCGGCGGCACGCTCGCTATCGTGACGTCACCCGGACAAGGGACCAGCGTCACCGTTAGAATACCTCTTCCAAAGGTATCGACGCCGGGCAGTCACGAGGACTTGGTGAAGAGTTCCTGAGAGTCTCGACCGGCCTTTTGCTCTTGGGAACCGGCCGCTTATTATCCGCGTAATTCGTGCAATCCGTGCAATTCGCGGGATGGATATCCGGGGAGAACGCGAATTGCGCGGATTACCGCGGATGCTACGGCCAGTACCTTTGCTACAATTTAACCTTTGTTACAATTCCTCAAAATGCAGTTTGGCGCGTTAACCGGATACTCACGATCGGTTATTGAGGCCCAGCCGGGCAAAGAAGAAAAGGCCAGCCGCCGGCTTCGGGTGGCCCTTGTCGACGACCACCAGATAGTGTTGGAGGGACTTACTAACCTGTTATCGCAGGATCGCCGGCTATCAATCGTTGGAGCGGCGACCAGTGCTCGAGAGGCTTTGCAACTGGTACGCGACGAACATCCGGATGTTGTTCTTATGGATGTGGTAATGCCAGAGATCGACGGCATTCAGGCCACAAGGATGATTAAATCCGAGTTTCCGGAAGTTGTGGTCGTGGGCCTTTCAATGCTTGCCGATGAAGCGACCCGCCAGCACATGATTCAAGCGGGCGCGTGCGCGCACCTCGGTAAGGATACGGAGCTTCCCACTCTGCTGGATACGGTTTTCAGCTGTATCGAGTAGCTCTTACTCCTTTTGCCGCACCTCGGAAAAGAGTTTTTGTATGTGGGGTGCAACCAGCCGAGGATTCAATTCGAGATCGGGATCCATCCGCAAGGCGAGCTTGAAATGCTGGCTGGCCTTGGCTTGAAGTTTCTCCCTTTGTTCCGGGTCGGAGGTTAACAGGCTGAGGCGAGCATAAGCTACTCCTGTCCACCCTTCTAGTTCGGCGCTGCTTTTTCCGCCAGCGGCTCGGAGCTTCTCCAGCAGCCGAACCGCTTGTTCAGGAGGTCCCTGAATAGCAGCGAATACAGCCTCTTGTTGCGCCTTCTCATTTTGGCTGTTGTTGGGCTTGGGCTTAGTCACAGCCGCTGCGGGACTTTGCCTGGGACGCGATGGTCGCGGAGGTTGGGGAACTCTTGGGTCCTCCCGACTGAATCGCTCGGTATCCGCGTCATTCATCAGCTGGAGCCACTCGTCTCGCACCTCAATTGGTTGCCGACTCAGCGCCTGTAAATGTGGCCTCATTTTCTCGTAAATCAGCGCCCCGTTTTCCGGATCCAGGTCATACGACAGATTAAACGCCGCCAGCGCATCTTCGAACGCATTGTCCTCAATCAATCCTTCTGCCTGCTCTAAAAGTTGGAGCGACTCGGCTCGCCTTTTCTGCTCGCCGGCGACTCGATGAGTAGGGTCCTTCGCCAGCACTTTCTCGTAATCTGCAATAGCTCTCAAATAATCTTTTTCACTAAACGCCCGTGCGGCGCTCACCAGCAACTGCTCAATTTGCGCTTGCCGGGTAATAGCGGCGGCGACCTCAGTCAGCTTTTTCGACAGTCCCTCCGCAAAGAAGCGCTCGGGATCAGCCTCCGCCGCTTGTTGGAGCTTGTCGACAGCGAGCGCCAAACGACCTTCCGCTTCATCGGCCATAGCCGCCTGCTTCAGCCGGGCGTAGTTCTCCCGACGTTCTTTGATGCGCTGGCGAATGTGATCCACTTCAACTCTGCCCGCAATCACACGGTCGGCCTCTTGAAGCAGCAACAGGGCATCTTGCAGGGCGCCTCGCTCCTCTTTCTCCTCCGCTTGGGTCAGCAAGCGCCGAAAGCGGTTTTCTTCCACCTGTTCCTTTTCAGCGCGTCGCAAGTTTGCCAGAAGAGATTCCAAGCCCCTTCTTTGGAATTCTCCCGCATCAAGCTCGCGCGCCCGTTCCAGTTTCGCCGCAGCCTCTCCAAAAGCATTTCTGAGACGCGCCTCCTCGGCCTCCTTCAAAGCGCGGTTGAATTCCGGCGCTCCTCGGCCGAGAAGCTCACGGATCTGCTGGCGATAGACGGCGATCTCCCTCGCCACTCGGTCCGGAAGACCTGCCCGACCGGCCTCGCGCTCAAAAAACGCGGCCGCCTGGGAGTACTTGCCGAGATGAAAGTACGCTTTTCCTAGCAGATAGTAGGGGAAGTAACCAATGGGCTCACCTTGTTTGCCGGTTATTGTTCGCCCGGATTGCGGCTGCTGCCTGACCGCCTCGCGAAGCTTTGTAATAGCCTGTTCCCAATGCGCTGACTTCAGATCCTCAAGCGCCTGATCGTATAACTCCTGCCAACTCTCGGCCAGAACCGGAGATCCAAGCAGAAGCACAATTACTAAAACACCAGTTACTGCCTTCAACATGCTAAAGAGTTATTTCCTCCGGGTCTTTCGAACGAATATGTCGTCTACCCAAAGCGTTCCACTCAGTTTGTTGTCGATTTTCCCGCTTTTGTCTCGTCGCAACGTGACCGACAAGATTCTGGGTGTATCAGATATATTTGATGATGACGGTATTCGAAAGACAAGTTTTCGCCAGTCATTGGAGCCAAGTATCCGGTCGCTATCCCAGATCTGCCGGTTCCCCCGGGGATCATTAACCTGAAGATAGACTCCCTGGTCGCTGGTCAGCGCTTGGGATCGCATTCGGCAGCCAACTTCATAGTCCTGCCCCGCTTCAAGATAAACAGCCTGGCGTAGAAACTCCACTTCCGGGTTTTCCTGGCCGCTGAAATCGATGCGAAAGGCAGTAGAACCTGACACTCCCTCGCCAGCGGCCAGCCGGACGGAGTACCCAGCCCCCTGATTCACCCGCCAGTCAGGCCCCTGGTTGTAGATCGGTAACTCAAATCGACCGTTCCAGAGCTCGTTGTCGCCTGCTTGAAATGCGTTATCCGACAAATGATTGTTGTGACAGAGGTTTATCCATACTTCCCGCATCTCGCCGAAACGCCCGGTACGGTGAAGGTAATCCAGATGAAACAATCCCTCAGCGAGGGTTGGCGGCGGTGTACTGGCGAGTATCTGTGACCAGAGTGCGTCAATGGCTTCACTGGGAGCGGCCCGGTCGGCTTCCAGCACCTTGAGCAGCGCCAGCCGGGATTGGGTATCGGGCGGGCACATCACAAGCAGTTCGTCGGCAACCGCTCCGACGTGCCAAAGCAATTGCGCTGCCGCGGTCATATACGATGGATCGAGCGCGACTGCCTTTTGGAAGAGAGGAGTGGCGGCTGCCAAACCCTTGGTCCGCAGGTAGTAGTTGCCCAACCGCCAGTGATACAGGCCGCTTCTCGGGTTTACTTCAACAGATTGCTCGTATAGCCGCAATGCGTCGATTTCACGGCCGCGCAACTCGTAGCTCCTGCCCAGCTCGTTCAAGTAGTCCCAACGGTATGGATTCAGAGCAACCGCTCGTTCCAGGCTGCTGATCGAGCCGTCCAGGTCCAGATGATCCGGAACATCGCGTTTGATCAGCCCGATGTGGAAGTAAAAATCCGGGACATTTGGGTCCCAGCGGAGGGCTTCCTTTGTTCCTTCTACGGTCGGGTCGGACAAAAACAGCTGCCAGGCAACCAGCCGGTAAGAGACCGTAATACCGGCAAAGACCAGGACAACCGTCAGGAGAGTTGGAACCGCCACGCGTACATACAATGGGATCCTGCGGAGAGGGTGCGAGGATCCGGTTCCATCAGGAGCATCGGCGACCTTCTTGAGGGACAAGGAGAGACCTAACACCGTGCAGAACACCATCAGGGTGGTAGGAATCTGCAGATTAAAGTCGACGAGGCTGTGAAGCAGGATGCTGAAGAGCGCGCCCGCGCAACCAAGTGCCGCGCCCTGTAACCAGGGATCACGCCGGCTGGCAAGGAACACCCTTGTTGCGGCCAGAAAGCGCCAGACAACGAAGCTCCAGAAAACCAAAGCAACCGGTACTCCCCACTCCGCCGCACTTTCTATGTAGTCGTTGTGAGCATGGTCGTACCAACTGGTAATGGGCGCCGGCTGGTATGGACGAAAACGCCACTTGTACATCCCCGGGCCGACACCGGACCACGGCCGCTCCGCGATAAGCTGGATCGAAGCCTTGGCTATGACAGCCCGGTCCGCTAACCCTTTCTGGGTCTCCGCGAATCTGCCGACAAGCGCATCCGCACCGATCCAGGCAGTGGTGCTGAAAATCGCCAACAACAGAACCCAAGCATATCCCGGGGAGAGACCGCGCCGCGCCCGTGTCCGGCTGCGGCGCTTAAGAGCCAGCAGAAGCCCTAGAAAAACCAGGGTGGCAGTCAGGCTCACGATCCCACCTCGGGACCGAGATAACAACACCGCTAATCCCGTCAGCAGGCATGTCAGGCCGACCAGCCAGCTCCAAGCGTGCACTTCCGAACTTCGGTGGCCCGCTCGCATTCTTTGGTGAAATGCGGCGTAAGTTGCTCCCACCGCCAAGGCGATGGTCATGTTCAACAAGCCTGCAAAGTGATTGCGGTTGACCAGCGTGCCCGTAACGGAATCGCGCGAAGAATTCAAGAGCTGCAGGAAGCCATATCCTGCCTCGGCGACGCCGATGGCAACAATGAAAAGCATGACCCGCCGAGCGTTTGCCCTTGAGTCAGTCGAAAGCCGGACAACAACAAACAGCGCCATCCAGCCCAGTGCCGCCACCAGGTACCCTTGTGCCTCGAGCGTGCTCCTCAAGGCGACGTTAAGGACCAGCACCAGGCCAACAGCAGTCAGCAGAATGGGGGAGGAGGTTAAGGGACGTCGCCAGGCGGCAACCAGCACCGAAATAAGGCAGAGCAAAAAGAGCCGGTAAGAATTCTGAGTTTCGACCGCACCATAAACCCAGATACCCCAGAGGAGGGATAACAGGTAAAAGAGGAAGATAACGCGAGTCGCCACGTGGTCAAAGGGGAACGAAGAGTGGACGTAGTGGACCCAGTGGACGAAGTGGACATACCAGATCCTCCAAACTGCCCACTGAGTCCACTTGGTCCACCAGGTCCACTTCAACGCAGCGGGCCGTAGACCGCGGCGTTTTGAGCGGCTTGAGGAATAACCCCTAAAAGACCATATCCCAGGGTCTTGAACTTGCTCCCCGGGATGAAGATCACATCGTTTGCCTGTACCGTGAAATCGGGGCGCCGGCCCTTGATGATGTCCTCGAAGTTGACGGCAATCTCTTGACGCTGTCCGTTTTCGTCATACCTGACCAGCAGGCCCTTCTCGGACTCCGCCGTCTTCATCGTACCGCCGGCCCAGGCTACCGCCTGCGTCAGCAGCAAGGCCTGATCACCCGGAAGTTGAAAAGCGCCCGGCCGGTTTACCTCCCCGACAACGTAATACAGCTGCAAGACCTTTTCAGAGACTTGAACCACATCCCCAGGGTGAAGCCGAAGATTCAACGACGCATCTCCGGCATCAAGAAGCGTTTTCAGATTCACTTGAACGACATCCGAGCGCTCGACGCCATTCTCAATGAAGGTTCGCTGGACGACCGCTTTTTCTCCGGCGGTCTCGAGGTCTAAACCACCCGCCATCGCGAGGGCGTCGATCAGGTGGAGCGATCCCACTAACTGGTATTCGCCCGGTCGCTGTACAGCACCCAGGACAAATACAGACTGAGACCGATATTCCTTGATGAAAACGCTGACCTGCGGGTCGCGAATCACATCCCGGCTTAGGCCTTGCTTCACGAGCGATTCAACCTCGAGCGCGGTCATCCCTGCCACTTTCAGAGAATCGAGAAACGGCAACGTCACCGTGCCATCCGCGGCCACGCGGACTGTGCGGCTCAGCCCTTCTTCCCCGAAAACAAGGATTTCGAGAACGTCTCCGGGTCCGATGCGGTAGTCTTGTTCGATCTGCTGTTTGTCGATCGTGGTCAGTTGTTGAACACGGTCGTTCAGGTCTTGCGAAAAGACGTTCCAAAAGCAGGCCGTCAGGAGAAAAGGCAAGTACCAGCGAAACATTAGAGTACTCCTTCAAATGTCTTTTCCGCTCATCCCTTGTCTGCGTAGTATTTGTCGTCGTAGTAATACCTGTAGTAATAACGGTAATGTCCGTTTCTGAGATTGGCATCGTTGATCACCACGCCCAGAATCCTGGCCCCGACCTGTTCTAAATGTTCGGCGGCCCGGCGCACGGCTTCACACGCCGTCTTCCCCGCCCGGGTGACGATCATGACTCCATCCACCTTCGGCGAGATCACTAAAGCATCAGTTACTGACAGGACAGGCGGCGTGTCGATTATCACGTGATCAAAGGACTCCCGCACAAGAGCGAGCCCTGCGTCCAAGTCCTTGGAGTTGAGGAGTTCGGCGGGGTTGGGAGGGCTCGGACCGGCGGCCAACAGAAAAAGATTCGGAATACTCGTCTGACTGATTTGTGATGCCAAATCACAATTGCCAGAGAGAAAGTGACTCATTCCCTTTGAACCGTTCACTCCAAAATGGCCCGCCATGCTGGGCCGGCGCATATCCAGATCTATGATCAGGGTGCGTATCCCGGTTCTGGCAAAGATGATTGCCGTGTTCAAGGCTGAAGCGGTCTTCCCCTCACCCGCCAGGGCGGAAGTGACCATTACCACCCTCGGAGGTTCTCCGGAACTAGACAAGAGAATCGACGTGCGAAGTCCGCGATAGGCTTCCCAGACCTGATTTCGGAAATCAGAAGCCAAAACGATGTCGGTGCTCCCCAGTTCAGCCGCCTCGCCTGCAGGATCCACGGCGCACAACTCCGGAAGCAGGCTGCCATCCTTCGAAACAAAGCGCGGAATAACACCCAGAGAAGGGAGTGCCAGCTTTTTCTCGACCTCCTCCGGAGTTCGGAGTGTGTTGTCCAGGTAATCGAGGAAGAAGGCCATGGCGAGCCCAAGGACCAGGCCGAAAACCAGTCCGAAGAACAGGTTTGCGACCTTATTGGGTCTGAAAACGCGGCGCGGGATTTCTCCGGGATCTATAACGGCAATGTTGCTGGATTTTAGACCCGCCGAGACCCCCGCCTCCTTCAATCTCTGGAGGAGCCCTTCGTATAACTGCTTGTTGGTTTCTACCTCACGGCGCAGGATGTTGTACTGAATCGAGTCCCGATTCAACTGGTCAGCGAGCACCCTCTGTCGAGCGAGCGCTTCGGCCAAACGCTGCTGTCGAGCGACCGCGATTTCATAATCGGCCATCGCCTGCCGCAATGCCTCCCTCTTCTCGCGCTCCAGCTGCTCGTTTACCTGCCTGAGCTCTTCCTGCAGTTGTTGCAAGTGCGGCCAACGCTGGCCATACCGTCTGCTCAGACTGGCCAGTTGCTGCGCCAGCTGGGCCTCGCTCGTCTCCAGACCAATAATCTTTTCGTTCGCGAGGCGCCGCGGAAAGTTCTCAACGTTCGCTCCTTTGATTTTTTCGTACTCGGCTTCCCGGGCAATCATCTCTGCCTCGAGCCGCGTCGCCTCCTGGTTCAGATCACTCAATTTCTGGACTACAACGTTTTCCTGTCCCGCCAGGTCAAGAATGTTGTGCGCGTGCGCATACTGAACCAGTCGTTCTTCGGACTTCTCGACCTTAATCTTCATCTCTTCGAGCTGCTTCTCGAGAAACTCGGTCGCGCGAATAGTTGCCGAATATCTGTTTTCGAAGTGAAGGTTGATAAACTCCTCGGCGATAGTGTTGACAATTTGAGCCGCCAGAACCGGATCGGAACAGGTGTAAAGAACTTCCACCAATCGTGTGTTGCGGACCGGCTGGATTCGGAGTCCGTCCAGAAAGCGATCGACCAACTCGGCCGTGTCGTCTTGTGTTGAATCAGTGGGAGATAGAGCGGCTTGCTCGCGGCTGACCGCCGGGCTATCTCTTCTCCAGCCGGCGACGACGCCAGCCAGCGAGTTGCCTATGTCGCCAAAAAATCCTTCCCGAGTAGGGGTCGTAAAGACGGGATGGTTGTCCAGACCTAGTCTTTTGACGACTCTCCCCGCCAAAGTGCGGCTCTCGAGAATCGCCCATTGAGTCTGAAGATAGGTTTCCGCATCCCAGAAGTTGGTCCCTGTTTCGCGGATTTCTTCATAGGGGAGAACGTTGGACGATTCGGGGTCAACCTTAAGCCGAATTGACGCCCGGTATTCCGGAGTCGCCGTGAATGTCTCGATGGCGGTAATGACCACAACCGTTGCCCAGGCGGCTAGGACGAGCCATCGGCGCTTGAGTATGACATTCCAGTGATCCCTGAGATGCCTGGGCTGAGCCGGCCGTTTGCCGCGGGTAAATCCGGCGATGAGTTCGGTTGGCTGTCCTCGCCGAACATCAGCAAGCGACCCGCCTGCCTCTCTTTTGACGATATCCGACATCTTGAAATCCTCGATCTTCGGGTCACGGCTGGCTGGGGCTGGCCGGAGTGTCCTCGTCCGATTTCGTTGCCTGATAAATGATCAAGCCGGCCGCTCCTGCTCCGATTCCAGAAATAAGAGCGATTGTCCCGGCTCTCGATTTTGCGGCCGGTCCCGAAATTCCGGCCGGGGCCTGCCCGCCGCCGGCCTCAGCAAGCACGCGCCTGGTTGTTTCTCCTTGAAGAACCGGGCTTTGCGGCGGGAAAGCCACGCGGAGCGGCGCCGTCAGCGTAATCACGTTCCCCTCGATAGACCTGATGTAGTGGACCTCTCCTGCTTCGCCGTTCTGTCGCCTGAGCAGAATCGGCTGGCTCGCATCAATCCTGGAAGCATCATTGACCGTGATTGAGTTGCTTCCTGCTTGTGCGGGAGCATCCAACACCGCAACCACATCCCTATCGGGCGGGGCGGGTTGAGGCGCGTCACCCTCCTGCGCGAAATACAGAACCTGCTCGGCCGGCAGAGTCAGGATTTCACCTGTGTCGGTGCGCATTGAAAGCGTGCCCGCCTGCAAGGTCAATTTGATGCCGCCGGCGGCGTCGGCTTCTGCTTTGGCCCTGGAGTTGGCGGCGAGCTGGACGACTCGGCGGCCCTTTAAATGGATACCGGCTGGACTCTCTCGAGTCTGTATCACGTTCCCGCTCAGCACGGTCGTTCCAGAAGGGACTGATATCCCGTCTATTTCGACCGTTCGAGCTACAACCTGGCCAAGAGGAACGGACCCCGGTTGTCTTTGTGCATGAAGAACCGTCAGAAAGGCCAAAAGCCAAGCCAGAAGCCACACAGGCCCCATGCCAAAAACCCTGTTTCTTGCCATTGTTTGTCTCCTCGGACTTAGGTGTGTGCCGCGAATGCGGGCACAATCTGCTGGTGGTGGCACCATCTCTCTACAGTGGCCACGCCGGAGGCGTGCCTTGTCGGACTCTGAAGAGTCTGACCACTATCAGTCTGTGCTGAAACCAATCGGTCCTGCTCGCTGGCCACAATCACCTTGTGCTGACACCGGGCGGGCGGCCCTCAGGCCGCGCAAAGCAACCAGTAGCAGCGCCGGATTGAGCAACGGCAGCCTCCAGAAAACCGCAGCCATTGAGTCCCTGTTGTGATTTGCCAGAAAGCTTCGCACACGGCTGGTTAAGGAGGACAGCAGTAGCTCGTAGCCGGGATTGTCCAGCCGGTTCAGGCACTTGCGCAGCATCCAATGCAGGTCAAGCTCTCGCTTTAACGATTTAGCTGTGAAGGCAGGGGGGAGGTCCTCGCAAATTGCTCGAACTGCCGCCTCCGCGCCAAGGAGCCCGGTCACCGTTCCTCCCACGGTAGTAACCTTCACCTGTCCGGCCGCGTCTCCCACCAGGAAGACTCGCGTCCCTCCGATCCTGGTCCAGGGTGCCAAACCCGGATGGTGCATAGCGACCCGTGCTCCCTGATATCCCAAAGGCGAGAGCCCCAGCTTGAGCAGAAAGCGCCGCAGGAGGATCTGGGGATCATCTTTCGTTTCCCCAATGACTCCTGCCACTGCCCTTCCCGGCAGTTCTGGAATCAGCCAGTAAAAGAAGCGCGTTTCATTGGCGTCGAACCAGACCTGGGTCATGCCCGCGTGGTGGCCTTCGGGAAGCTGCACTTCGGCCTGCAAGACCGTGACGGTGCGAGGCCGAGAGAGTCCCGTCATTGCCGCCACCGCGCTGCCGAATCCGTCCGCGCCAATGATGGCTTCGCGAACTCGCACCTGCCGTACGCCTTTCGCCTTGGAGAACGTCAGTTTTACCGCCCCATTCGCCAGACTCAACCCCGTCAGTGCCGAGCTCCATAACACCTCTGCCCCTGCACTTAACGCCCGGTCGTGCATCCACTGGACAAACGCCGATCGTTCGACCACGAGATCCGGCTCGGGCAACGGAAGGTCCACGTTTGTCATCCCGCAGACGAGACGTATTACTGATGTTTCGGCAATTCGAACCGCAGGCGGTAAAGTCCCGGTTAGATGTTCGAACCTCGGCGTGACGATCAGCGTCCGGCGGGCGTAGGAGAGTGACTTCCTCCGCTCGAACACAGCGACCTGTCTCCCCTGCCGAGCCAACAGCTCGGCCGCGTAAAATCCGGCCGAGGAGCCGCCGATCACGGCAACATCGACTTCCATGTCGGTTGTTCCCTATTTGCGTTGATTCGCTGTGGCGTTCGAGAGGTCCCATCGGCCGCCGAAACTTATCAGGAACGACAGCGCGATGAGTTTCAAGTCAAGGCATAAAGACTGTTTGCGAACGTAGAGCAGGTCGTAATGGAATTTGCGGCGTGGGTGACCGTCTTTTGGAATATATACGGTAGCAAGTCCCGTCAAACCGGGAAGGACCGACAGCCTTTTATCAAAACCAGGTATATCCTCGTAATGCACATCCCGACCCTGGCCGTCTTTCACGATTTCGCCGACCGCCAGGGGCCGCGGACCGACAAAGCTCATCTCGCCCTTGAATATGGTTGCCAGTTGAGGCAACTCATCCATCCCGGTCCTGCGCAGGAAGCGGCCCAGCCTGGTTATTCCCGGAGTATGGAGAACGTTCGGATTCACCCCGGCTGGCGATCTCATAGTTCGGAACTTGCGTATCGTGAATATCTTCCCTCCCCGGCCCCAGCGCTCTTGCTTAAAAAAGACCGGGCCTCGATCCTCCAGTTTGATCAACAGCGACACGACAAGAAAGGCGGGCGCCGATGCGACAAGCATTAGACTTGACAAGATCAAATCGAGGAGACGCTTTGGCCTCCGGATACCGGCGAAGTGAGAAACCCGTTCCAACCGGTCGTCCCGGTGGGCTTGCTCCAGTACGGCGCTGACTTCCTGCATTAATCCTCCTTAGGTCCCGCTAACCTCTTCAAGTAAATCGAGATACTCCTCGACTCCCCGAGCCCGGTTACAGTACCTCTCGACATATTCCCGCCCGTTCCAGCCGGCAGACTGAAGCCTGTCCGGCTGTTCCGACAGGCGAGCAA
>Ga0116188_1002676_pt1 | contig 13717 bp, 14 predicted proteins | sample AD_JPNTR2_MetaG_FD_89807 | JGI IMG/M metagenome (GOLD analysis project Ga0116188, IMG submission 89807) | Active sludge microbial communities of municipal wastewater-treating anaerobic digesters from Japan - AD_JPNTR2_MetaG | ecosystem: Engineered > Bioreactor > Anaerobic > Digestate | place...
CCATTCGGTACAACTTCCCGGCGGGGGTGGGAACAAGTCGGGCGGCCAGCGGGAATTTGCGCCCGTGCTGGCCCGCTGTGCGGTCGCGGCGGGGGCCAATGGCCTGTTCATCGAGACCCATCCCGAGCCGGACCGGGCCCTGAGCGACGGTCCCAATATGATTCCGCTGGCGGAAATGCCGGCGGTCATGAAAAGTCTGGTCAAGATTTTCGAAGCCCTTTGAGTCCGCGCTTTCAATTCTCGCGCAAGCTGTGGCTGCCGGCGGCGTTGCTGCTGGCCGCCCTGGCCGCTGCTCCGCCGGCCGCGTCTGGCCAGCAGACGGTCATGGGCCGGGTCAAGAATTTCAGCGTGTCGCCCGATTATTACGACCCGCCCCAACAGGCCCAGGCGAAATCCCTGCTGCAAGGCGCCGAAGCCGTGCCCATGGCGGGCGGGCAACAGGTCCAGATCACCCAGGCGCGCCTCCGCACGTTCCGCGAGGACGGCGCGGAGGAAATGCTGGTCGTGGCGCCCGAGTGTTTGTACGAGTCCCGCTCCCGGTCGGTCCGGTCGGCCGGCCCACTCGAGGTTCAAACCGCTGACGGCAAGTTCTCCCTTCAGGGCGAGGGTTTCAGTTGGCAGCAAACCAATTCGACCCTGGTGATTTCGAACCAGGTGCGGACGCGCGTGCATCCATCGCTATTGCAGCGCGGGGAGCCGAGTGAAGCCGCCGCTGCGACCGCGGAGGAGCCCCCGTTGGAAATCACCTCGGAGCGGTTCGAATATGCCCGCGAGGAGGGGTTGGGAATTTATCGCGGACAGGTGCGCGTGAGCGGGACGAACCTGGCGATGAGCGGGGGCGTCCTGACGATTCAGATGCCGGTGGGCGGCCGGCGGGTGCAGAGCATCACCGCCGAGCAGCAAATCGCCGTCGAGTACAGCGGCGTGCAGGCCTCGGGCGAACACGCGGTTTATGCGGCCGACACCGGGATGGTTCGGGTGTGGGGGCGGCCCGCCTGGAAGACTGGCCAGCGCGAGGGCCGCGCGGAGGAACTGGTCATTGACCCCACCAACCGTGTTTTTTTGGCCTCAGGCAACGGTCGGATGCGGCTCCCTGGGGAAAGCTTGGCGGGGTCGGGCTTGCTGGCATCAGGCCGGCAAGGCAGCAAAACGCCAACCAACCTCTTTGTCGAGATTGCGTGCGAACAATACGAGCTGCGCACCAATTGGGCGGCCTTTCGCCGGGCGGTGCGCGTCACGGAGGTCGAGTCCGGCGTTCCCCGAGGCACCCTGACGTGTGCCCAAATGACCGTCCGGTTTGCCGGGACAAACGAAGTCGAGGAGCTGCTGGCGGACGGCGGGGTTGAGATCACGCAGGAAGACCGGCGATTCACCGCGGAACGCGCAGTGTACCACGGCACCAACGGAATCGTCGAGTTGACCGGCAATCCCCTCTGGCAGGCCGGCGCGCGGCAGGGGCAAGGCGAGGTCATCCTCGTTCGCGCGCGGGAGGAGGACATGATCGTCCGCGGCAGGGCTTCGATGCGGCTGCCCGCGTCCGAGTTCGGCGCGCTTGTTACCGCACCCGCTGCGCTGCCAACTCCGGCTTCGATTGCGCCGCCCGCCACTCCGGCCGCCGGAGCCGCGCCCGAATTTGCCGACGTTTTCTGCGAAGAATACCGGGTCAGCGCAAGAGGCGCCGTGTTCAGCGGCGGGGTTTATATCAGCCATCCCCAAATGAACTGGTCGTGCGAAATGCTGACCGTTGAACTGCCCGCGACGGGAGGAACCATTGAACGGATTGTGGCGCAGGACTCGGTGTCGTTTGACCTGGCGGACCGGCAGGGACAGGTAGTGCACGGCACTGGCGACCGGGCGGTCTATCTTTATCGCGTGGTTGAGGGCGTCACCAATGATTTGGTTGAACTGACGGGCAACTCCGTGCTGCAAACCACCAACGGGATTTTCCGAAATGACCCCATCATTTTGGACCGCGCCAACAGCCGGCTGATTGCGCCGGGACAGTATCACATTCAGGGCTGGGGCAAGGTGGATGAGAACCAACTGCTGGCGCCGGCGGCGGGGCCTGGCGCTCCACGGACGAACCCGGCTCGAAGAAAGTAAAGCCTATGGAACAAGCCGGGAACATTGCCGAGGGCGCCACGCTGCTGGCCACGGACAAACTGGTCAAGGAGTATCGCCAGCGGCGCGTGGTCAATGGCGTGTCCATCTCGGTTGGGCCGGGCGAGATCGTGGGTTTGCTGGGGCCGAACGGCGCCGGCAAGACCACGACGTTTAACATGGTGGTGGGGGTGATCAAGCCGGACGGGGGGACGGTCCGGTTCGAAGGGCGGGAAATCACCGGCCTGCCGATGCACCGGCGCGCGCGCCTGGGCATGGGCTATCTGACGCAGGAACCGTCCATCTTCCGCAAACTCACCGTCGAGCAGAACATCCTCGCCATACTGGAAACCTGCCGCATCAGCCGCCAGGAAAGGGCTGTCCGGCTCAAATATCTGCTGGATGAATTGGACATGGCGCGGCTGGCGCGCAGCAAAGCCTACACCCTGAGCGGGGGGGAGAAACGCCGTCTGGAAATCACCCGCGCCCTGGTAACGAGTCCCAAGCTGCTGTTGCTGGACGAACCCTTCAGCGGCATTGACCCCATCGCGGTTTACGAAGTGCAAAAGATCGTGCGCCGGCTTAAGGACCGCGGCCTGGGCATTTTGATCACCGACCACAACGTGCGGGAAACGCTCAAGTTGGTGGATCGCGCGTATTTGATCCACAAGGGCGAAGTCGTGATTGAGGGCGTGGCCGAACAATTGGTGAGCGACCCCAAAGCCCGCGAGATCTATCTTGGGCCGGAATTCAACCTGTAACGGCAGCCATGACCGATTCCCCCTTCCGCAGCCAGTCTGAACCCATCCTGTTTGTCCTATGCATCGCGACCATGTCACGGTAGAACGATTTTACACCGATCACGCGTCGGCGCTGGGCCTGAACCTCGTGGCGGGCGCCAGCGGGCTCAAGCGCATCATCCGCGAGCCGACGGTCAACCGCCCCGGGCTGGTGCTCACCGGCTTCACGCGTTATTTCGCCTACAAACGCGTGCAGGTCATTGGCAACGCGGAAGCCTTTTACCTGAAATCGCTCCCGGAGGAGGAGCGTTCACGGCGCTATGAAACCTTTTTCAGCTATCGCCTGCCCTGCCTGGTGTTTTCCCGCAATCTGCACCCGGACAAATTGCTGCTGCAGGCGGCGGAAAAGGTCAATGTGCCCATCTTCCGCACCCCGCTGGTGACCATGAAGTTTATCAACCTGGCCACGCTGGCCCTCGAGATGATGTTTGCTCCGCGGGGGACGGAGATGGGCAGCATGGTGGACATCCTGGGCGTGGGGGTGATTATCCGTGGGGAGAGCGGCATTGGCAAAAGCGAAAGTGTGCTGGCGCTGATCGAGCGAGGGTACAGCCTGGTGGCCGATGACATCACCAAGGTTACGCTGGTGGACGGGCGGGAGGTGATCGGCACCAGCGCCGAGGTCACGCGCAACCACATGGAGGTCCGGGGCATCGGCATCATCAATGTGGCGGCGATGTTCGGCGTCAAAAGCATCCGCCAAGACAAGCGGGTGGACCTGGTGGTGTCGCTCAAGTCGTGGAACGAGGTGCAGGATGTGGACCGCCTGGGGATGGAGGAGGAGTATGTGAAAATCCTCGGCATTGACATCCCGCACATCACCATCCCGGTCCGGCCCGGGCGTGATCCGGCCCGCTTGATCGAGGTGGCCGCGTTCCAGACCAAGCTGAAATCCTCGGGCTACAACCCCGCCAAGGAACTCAACGACCGGCTGATTGCGCGGATGGCCTCGACCGGCAAGTTGTAGAAAACAGTGGCACTGCGGCACGCTTTTGGCTACCTATGGAGGCGTTGGGCGAATGAGCGCAAAGAAGACAGGCGAAAACACGACGGCCAAGAGCAAAGACATGCTGGTCAGCAACAAGCTGGGCATTCATGCCCGGCCCGCCGCCATGTTTGTTAAAACGGCCAATCGCTTTGCCTGTGACATCTTTGTGGAAAAGGACGGCGAGAAAGTCAACGGCAAGAGCATCATGGGGCTGATGATGCTGGCCGCGGGGCCGGGGAGCAAACTGACGGTCTATGCCGAGGGCCACGACGCGTCGCAGGCTCTGGAGGAACTCGAGGTTTTGCTCAAGCGCAAGTTCGACGAGGAGTAAACCGCCTTATGGCTGGAGTGGACATTGATGTCAAGTACGTCGCGCACCTGGCCCGGCTGGCGCTGTCGCCGGAAGAGGAACAGAAGATCGGGGCGCAACTGGCCAGCGTGCTCGAGTATATTGAGAAACTCAAAGAGGTTGACGTCTCCGGGGTGGAGCCGACCGCCCATGCCTTTCCGCTGGTGAATGTTACCCGACCGGATGAAGTTCGTCACGGATTGACCAACGAGGAGGCGCTGCGCAACGCCCCGGCCCAAAGCAACGGCCTGTTTCTCGTCCCGAAAATCGTGGAGTAGGCGTCACCCGCGGACGCCCGAGCGATTCTTCGGTTCCCCGTGGCTGGCCCGATTCAGCGCCAAAGCCAGGCCAGCAGCGGTGCCAGCGCCAGACTGGGCAGGTAATCCGCCAAGGCGATGCGCTTGAGCTCGAGCATCACCAAGGCCACTGAAAAAATCAGCAAGCCCCCCGTGGCGTTCAGGGAGTTGACCAAGCCGTGCGCCTCCAGGAAAGGGAGGAGCAATTGATTACTGACCAGCGTAATGGTGCCCTGAAACGCCAGCACGGGGATTGCCGCCACCATCACTCCCGGGCCGAAGAGCCGCACGAACCCCATCGTGGCCAAGCCCTCCATGAGCCCTTTGACCGCCAGCGGGAAAAAGTAGCCGGACAAGCCGTCGTAAAGCGCGCCCAGAATCCCCAACGGCGCGGCGCAATAAAGGGCGGTGGCAGCTCGAAACCCATGGGAGGCCAGGTCCGGCGAGTCGGGGCGGGCGTTTTCCACCTGGGCGCGGGCGTAATGCCCGAGCTGATTCGAGAATTCCTGCAATTGCAGGAATTTGCCCAGCAACCGGCCCAGGATCATGGCCAGGACGGTGATCGCCAACTGTTTGGCGGCTTCGCGAAACGATCCCCCCAACCCGCGCCACGTCAACTGCAGCCCATAGAAGACCGTGAACGCCGCGAGGGTCACCCGGAAGAAAGATTCGGTGTTGGCCAGCAGGGGGCGGGGCCGGCTCAATCCGACAAAGCCGCCCAGCAGAATCCCCGCCACGTTCAGAACGGTGCCGATCATTGCAACGCATCATAGGGGGAGGAGCCGCCCGGGGGCAAAGCGCAAATCGGATGCCGCGCGCAGCGCGCCTGACAACGGCATCGGGGGCTCACACTCCGTCTTTGGCGCCAGAATGAGCGCAGGGCAGGAACGCAAGGACGGCATTCTTGCGCCGCGCTGGAAAGCGCAGAAACCCGCACCTGGCCGCGGGGAGCACCCGTTATTCGACGGTAACGCTCTTGGCCAGGTTGCGAGGTTTGTCCACGTCGCAACCGCGGGCGACGGCGATGTGGTAGGCCAGGAGCTGCAAGGGAACCACCGTCAGCAAGGGGGTGAGACAATCGAGGGTCTCGGGCACGAAAAGGAGGTCGTCCGCTTTGGCGGCGAGGTCGGTGTTGCCTTCGGTGGTGATGGCGATGACCGGGCCGCGCCGGGCCTTGACCTCCTCGATGTTGCTGCGGGTTTTGTCGTAGATGCGGTCGAGCGGCGCCACAAATACGCAAGGGGTCTCGGGGTCCACCAGGGCGATCGGGCCGTGTTTCATTTCGGCGGCGGGATAGCCTTCGGCGTGGATGTAGGAAATTTCCTTGAGTTTCAGCGCGCCCTCGAGGGCGACCGGGAAACTGTATTGGCGTCCGAGGAACAGGAAATCGGCGGCATCCTTGTATTTCAGGGCGATTTGACGAATGCGGTCGTTTTGGCCGAGCACCCCCTCGAGCTGCCCCGGGATGGCCTCGAGGGCGCGGATCAAGCGCGCGCCGTCCTGGGGTGAGAGCATGCGGATGCGGCCCATAAAGAGGGCGAAGAGGACCAGGACGGTGACCTGGGAGGTGAAGGCCTTGGTCGAGGCCACGCCAATCTCGGGGCCGGCGTGGAGATAAATGCCGCCGTCGGCCTCGCGGGCGATGGTGCTGCCGACGACATTGCAGAGACCGAGGACTTTGTGTCCCCGCCGTTTGGTTTCGCGCAGGCCGGCGAGGGTGTCGAGGGTTTCGCCGGACTGGGTGATGACCAACAGGAGGGTATGTTTGTCGAAGGGGGCGTTGCGGTAGCGGAATTCGCTGGCGTATTCGACCTCGGTGGGCAGGTGGGCCAGCTCTTCGAGGAGATACTCGCCCACCAGCCCGGCGTGCCAGCTTGTGCCGCAGGCAGTGATGACCACCCGGTCCACCGCCCGCAATTCGGCGGTGGTCATGTTCAGGCCCCCGAAACGAGCCATGGCGCCGTCGTAGTCCAGCCGGCCGCGGAGCGCGTTGCGGACGGTTTGGGGCTGCTCGAAGATTTCCTTGAGCATGAAATGGGCGAAGGCGCCTTTCTCGGCCGACTCGGGCGAGAAATCAAGCTGACTGACCTGAACGGCGGTGGGGCCGCGCCCGAGGGTGTGGACTTCGAACCGTTCAGCGCTCAGCGTGACCACTTCATAATCGTTGAGGTAAACCACCTGGCGCGTATAAGCCGCCAGGGCGGCGGCGTCGCTGGCCAGCAGGTGCTCCCCTTCCCCGATGCCGACGATCAAAGGCGAGCCGCGGCGGGCGCCCACGATCAAGCCGGGGTGCTCGGAGCAAACGACGGCGATGCCGTAGGTGCCGGTGACCTCAGGCAGGGCGTTAACCACCGCCTGCGTGAGCGGATGCAAGCCGACGTCACCGCGGCCAAGCCGGGCGTAATGCTCGCCGATCAGATGGGCGAGGACCTCGGTGTCGGTGGCTGAAGTGAAGGTGTGGCCGGCGGCGACGAGGCGCTGTTTGAGGGTTTCAAAATTTTCGATGACCCCGTTGTGGACCACGGCAATGCGACCGGTTTGATCCAGATGCGGATGCGAGTTTTCATCCGAGGGCGGGCCGTGGGTGGCCCAGCGGGTATGGCCGATGCCGAGGCTGCCGGCCAGCGGCTGCCGATGCAGCAGAGGGGCCAACCCCTGGTCAATCTTGCCCTGTTTCTTGTGTAAACGCAGTGTCCCGTTTTCCAGCACCGCGAGGCCCGCGCTGTCGTAGCCGCGGTACTCGAGCCGCCGCAACCCCTCCAGCAGCAACGGCGCCGCCTGGCGCCTGCCCACATATCCAACGATTCCGCACATAAGCCTGGGTCTTATGGTAACACACTATGCCGGGCGGAGCTTCCGCCGGTCGGCAAGAATGAACTCGGCCGCCGCGGGCAGGTCATTGACGACCACCGCCCGGTTCAGGCCGGGGGGACGCTCGCGCTCGGTCTGGGCCCCGTAACCGGTGCGTACCAGCAGGCAGCGGCGCACCCCGGCATTCCAGCCGCACTCCAGATCAATCAGCTTGTCGCCGACCATGTAACTGCTGGCAAGATCAATGCCGAGTTCGTCGCGAGCGTCAAATAAGTACTGCGGCGACGGCTTGCGGCCCCGGCTGGGCTGACCCGGCGCCTCCGGCGCAACGTAATGCGCTCCAGTCTCACCCCCTCCTCCGCCAGGTCCTGTCCCAGCCGGGCATGAACGCGCTCGACATCGGCCAGGGTGAAATAGCCCCGCCCCACTCCCGACTGGTTGGAGACCAAAACCAGCTTGAAGCCGGCGTCGGCCAGGCGGCGCAGGGCCGCGCCGGCTCCGGGCAGCAGGACGACGTCCTCGGGGCGGTACAGGAAATGCCGCTCCTCGATGAGCGTGCCATCCCGGTCGAGAAACACTGCTGGGGTCGGGTTCATGATTCAGGCGGCGGAGGATGAAAGAACAGGCGCACGTAACAATAGGCGATGGCTTCGCCCAGCACGACCCGCACGCCGGAGCTGGTGGTCCACCAGCGGCGCGGGTCGTAGCCAAGGGCCGGGGCGGCTGTGACTGTGACGGTGACCTCCGGTCCCAAAGCTTTTTGGAACAGCAGCCGCGAGCGGCGGGCATGGGCGCCTTCGGTGACGAGGTGGATGCTCGCCGGCGGACCGCCATGTTCGCGAAACCAGCGGCGCAGGCTGATGGCGGACACATAGGTGCGGTCCAAGACCACGCCCGGGGCGGGCACGGCCTGCACCGTCTCGGGTTTCAGCCCCAGTTTGAGCAGGATGGAGGCGCCTCGTTCGGCCGAGGTTTTGTATTCGGCCAGGGGCGCGCCCCAATCGAGCGGGCCGCCCGTGACATAGACCTTGTCGTACGGGTGCTGCTGGAATTCGCGGGCGGCCAGGGCGATGGTCTGGTCGTTGCCCCAGCCCTCAACCACCAGCGCTCCACCGGGCCGGCCATCGCTGGCGGCGAGGAACGGATGAATCGTCAGCATCAAGCCGGCGAACAGCGAGAGGGCCAAGGCCGCCAGCAGGAGCCACCCGCGCCAGGTGGGCACGAGCAGCTCGCGGCGGCGTACCAAACCCCAGCAGCGAGTTGGCGACGGCGAGGCGTCCACGCGGCGAATCTGAGGGGAAACCCGCCGCATTTCAATGCCGGATTGGAAGGACTTGAGCGCAACCCGTCGAAATGAACTTGCAAAACCGGCAAGCTCCCCGGCACCTTTTGGTTCGCGACGGCAGGCGGGTGCAAACCTTCAAGTGGCAGCGGCAGGGGTACCCGCCGGAGACCGGTTGTCATTTTTATGCGCACACTCATCAAGCATCTTTTGGCCTCGACCGAACCGCGCGAGGCGGTGACGGCAAAAGGCTGGGTTCGCACCCGGCGCGATTCAAAAGGCTTTTCGTTTTTGGAAATCAATGACGGTTCGTGCCTGGCGAATCTGCAGGTGGTGGTGGATGCGGGAACGCCGGGGGCGGACCAGCTCGCGCACCTGAACACTGGCGCGTCGGTGGCGGTTGAGGGCCCGCTGGTTGCGTCGCCGGCCGCGGGGCAAAAGTGGGAGCTGCGGGCGCGGCGCGTCGAGCTGGTGGGCGCGACTGACAGCAGCTACCCGCTGCAGAAGAAGGGGCACACGGCGGAATTCCTGCGGACCATCGCCCACCTGCGTCCACGCTCGAATCTTTATGGCGCGGTGTTCCGGGTGAGAAGCCGTCTGGCTTACGCGGTGCATCAGTTTTTTCAAGAGCGGGACTTCGTTTACGTGCACACGCCCATCATCACCGCCAGCGACTGCGAGGGGGCGGGGGAAATGTTCCGCGTGACGACGTTGAAGGGCAACATTGACGAGAAGCCGGAGGCGGATTTTTTCGGCAAACGCACTTATCTGACGGTCAGCGGGCAGTTGGAGGGGGAAACGTTCGCCTGCGCCCTGTCGAACATCTACACGTTTGGGCCGACCTTCCGCGCGGAGAACTCGAACACGGCGCGGCATGCGGCGGAGTTCTGGATGATCGAGCCGGAGATGGCGTTTTGCGATTTGCAGGGCGACATGGACCTGGGGGAGGAGTTTATCAAGGCGATGGCCCGGCACGCCTTGGAACACTGCGCCGAGGATTTGGCGTTGTTTGGAAAGTTTGTGGACAAGGCGCTGCACGAACGGTTGCGCTTCGTGGTGGAACGGCCTTTTGTCCGCGTTCCCTACACCGAGGCCATCGAGATTTTGCGCCAATCCGGGCGGAAGTTTGAATACCCGGTGGATTACGGTTTGAACCTGCAATCCGAGCACGAGCGGTTCCTGACGGAGGAGCACTTCAAGGCGCCGGTCACCGTTTACAACTATCCGCGGGAGATCAAGCCGTTCTACATGCGTTTGAATGACGATGGGAAAACGGTCACCGCGATGGACGTGCTGGTGCCGGGTATTGGGGAGGTCATTGGCGGGGCGCAACGCGAGGAGCGGCTGGAGCAGTTGCTGGACAACATGAAGTTTCACAAACTGGCGCCGGAGGATTACTGGTGGTATGTGGATTTGCGCCGTTACGGGACCGTGCCGCATGCCGGCTTCGGCCTCGGGTTTGAGCGGCTGCTGATGTTCCTGACGGGGGTTTCCAACATCCGGGACGTAATCCCATTCGCGCGCACCCCCGGCAACGCCGAATTTTAAGGGCGATTTCGTCTCCAGATCACGCCCAGGGCGGCGAGTCCGCCCAGCAGTAACAACGTCACGGCCACCGCGCCGCTGCTGGCGTGCTGGGGCAGGAAGTGAAGGGAAGCCGCGCCGACCGCCGGTCCGGCGAAATTGCCGAGGCCGATGGCGGCCTCATGAATGCCTCCATGTTCGCCCTTGGTTTCGCTGGCGTCCATCGAATAGAAGAGCGAGGAGTAATAAATCAGGCCAATCGCGAGCCCGAAAACCAGTTGCGCGGCCACCAGCACCGCCAGGCTGGGCACCACCAGGATCAGGGCAAAGCTGGATACCAGGCCCAAATACGCGCTGAAAAGCCACCTGAACCGGTAATGCCAGCCGGCCCACACCCAGAACAGCCAGAACGCCCCGAGCCGGGCAAAACACCAAACGGAACCGCTAAACCCCGCCAGCATGGTGGATAAACCCAGCCGGCCGGCGATACCAGGCATGAGCGCGACCAGGGTGTTAATCGCCACGTAGGCGCAGGGATTGGCCAGCCATGACATGCGCAAAAAGCGGTTCACCTCCGCGGGGGGGTGGGGATGTTGCTCCGGCTCCGCGGGCGCCTGCGGGGCGAGCCGGCCGGCCGGCGCCGAACGCCTGGCCTTGGTTTCCAGCCACAAGGTGAGTGCCAGTTGACAGGCTGCAATCGCGGCAGGCACATAAAAGAGGCTCTTCAGTCCCCCCTTCTCGAGGCCCGCGCCGCCGATGAAATAAGCCACTGCCCCGGTGGCCGCCCACACCACGTTGTAAACGCCAACCATGTGTTGCACACCGGCGCGCCGCTCTCCGCCACTGACCAGCGCCTCGAGCGTGGGCCAGGTGAAACACATGCCAACCACCGCCACGAGCATGACGACGACTTGTCCGCCCGCCGACTCCACCTGGCTGCCTGTGAGCCACGCCCCCAGCATGATCACAAACCCAAGCCGCAAGGCGGTGAAGTAACCCGCCCGCTCGGCAAAGCGCCCCGCCTGCCACGAAAACAGGGCATAAACCAGCCCATTCAATGCCGCCAGCACCAGGTTGGCTTTGTTGCCGAACCCGAACACTTGCTGCATGTAAAAATAGAAATAGTAAAAATAATAGACCGTCCCGAAGGAGTTTAATCCTTCGAGCACGAAATAGCCGATTTTGAGCGGACGCGTAAACATCGTCTCGGATCTCGCAAAGCAGCCGCAGAAGGTGGGGGTTGTCAGCCGCCTTGGCAATCGCTGAATCGGAGCCGAGGGGGGCGGGCAGAGAGCGGCTTTACGTCGGGCCGCGCCCCACCGGCGGCGAGGGAGTGGTGGGGGGCGCCGTCGAGCCTTCCTCCGTAAGCCGCCGCACCACCCTCGAGGCCGCCACCAAGCCGAATGCACCGGTGACGAAGCTGGCCGTGCCAAAACCGCTGCGGCAGTCGAGCCGCAGGTCGGGGGACGGGGGCGGTTCTTTGCAAACCGTCCCCTCGGCGGTGGGGAAAACCGGCGCATCACGCGAAAAAACGCACTCGACGCCGAACGGCTCGTTGCCCCGTGGGAAGCCGTATTCTCTGCGCAGGCCACGCCGCACCTCCTGCAACAGGGCGTCGTGGCTGGAGAACGCGAGGTCGGCGGCCTGGATGGCCGTTGGATCCCGCCGGCCGCCCGCGCCCCCGGCGGTGACAACGGGAATGCGCCGCTCGCGGCATCGGGCAATCAGCAGACACTTCAGCGCAGGCCGGTCAATCGCGTCCACCACATGGTCAAATGCGGCGCTGAGAATCTCGTCGGCGTTGGATTTGAGAAAAAAGGAGTGGACGGGGTGAACCGCACATTCGGGATTGATCAGTTTGACCCGGCGCGCCATCACTTCGACCTTGGGACGGCCCAGTTCGCCGTCCAGGGCATGAAGCTGGCGGTTCACGTTGCTGATACAGACGTCGTCCAGGTCCACCAAAGTGAGTGCGCCAATGCCCGATCGCGCCAGCGCCTCGACCGTCCAGGAGCCCACGCCGCCCAAGCCAATCACACAAACGTGAGACTGACGCAACCGCTCCAAGCCGGCGGTGCCCAGCAACCGTCCCACGCCGCTGAAACGCCGCTTGTACGACAAGCTCATTTGAGACCACTGGGCGCCCGCGTCCATGGCGAGGTTGGGCTCAAGCCTAACGGCCGCCGCTCAGGTCAAAACACGCGCCTTCGACCGTGCTTCGCACAAACAGCCTGCCCCCGCTCAGCGCGGGGGTACTCCAGCATTTGCCTTGCACGGCCTTGAAGCGGGCGATTTCCAGGAAAGCATCGGGATGGGCTTTGACCAGAACCACCTGGCCGTCATCACTCAAGGCAACGAGATGGTCGCCCGCCAGAATGACATTCCCCGCCCCAAAACCCGGCTGCTCCCACTTGACCGCACCCGTCTTCAAGTCCACGCACTTGAGCGGGCCGCTGCCAAAACGTTTGAAGCTGATCATGCCGTAAAGATGGCCGTCTCGCGCCACCGGCGTGCTCCAGAGGCTCGCCACCTGGTTGTTCCCTTTGATTCGCCACAGCTCTCGGGCCTCAAACCCCTCTCCCTTCCGGAGCACCTGGCAGGCCGCGCCGCCGACCTCGTAACCTGCGGTGCAGAAGACCACGTCCCCGGACACCACGGGAGAACAGGCGGTCGAAGTGCGGTAAGGATGGGGAAAACGCCACAAGGGCGTGCCCCTGCCCGCTTCGACCGCAACCAAGCCGCTCTGCATCAGAAAAATGACCTGGCGTATGCCGTGCAGGGTTGCGACCACGGGAGTGGCGTGGGTCATCTTTTCGTCTCCGGTCTTCCAAGCCACGGCTCCACTTGCCTGATTGAACGCCAGCAGCGATTGGCCGGGGCCGCCGCCCGCGACAAACACCAACTCGCCATCCACCACGGGCGACATGGCGCTCTTCCAGCCAATGTTGCGGCCCGCGTATTCATGCAGAATATCGTGTTTCCAGACCGGCTTGCCGGTCGCCGCATCCAGACAGTGCAGTACCATGTCCGAGGAATACACATAGACTTTGCCGCCACTCACCGCCGGCGTCGAACGCGGTCCGTCTCCGCCCCGGTTGCCAGGCGCCCCGCTGTCGCCGCCGCCCGGGTATTTGGCCAGGCCAACCGGCGCCGTCCAGAGTTCCTTGCCCGTAGCCGCGTCAAGTGCCAGGCAGATTTCAGCCGGGCTGCCTTCGTTGGTGCGAGCGACGAGGGTGAACACCCTGCCCTCCGCCACGCTGAACGAGCCAAACCCCGCCGGCGTCGGCACACGCCAAATCAGCCGAGGTCCGCCGGACGGCCATCCCCCCGCCACGGCCTCCGCCGCGGTCGCATCCCCGCGCGAACCGCGATAACCTGCCCAATCGTCCGCCATGGTTAATTGCGCCGCGGCAATCCCCATCACGGCGCCAAGGGCGTATCCCAGTCTTGAACTTCGTAGAATCGTCATCTTTAGTCGGTCTGAGGGTATAGAGGTTGCCGCACAGTTTCAACCGGCCCGATGCGTTTGTCGCGTCTGGACCCGCCAGTCCTGAGCCCCCTCGGGGG
>Ga0116188_1002691_pt1 | contig 13671 bp, 10 predicted proteins | sample AD_JPNTR2_MetaG_FD_89807 | JGI IMG/M metagenome (GOLD analysis project Ga0116188, IMG submission 89807) | Active sludge microbial communities of municipal wastewater-treating anaerobic digesters from Japan - AD_JPNTR2_MetaG | ecosystem: Engineered > Bioreactor > Anaerobic > Digestate | place...
GCGCGGCGACCACCTCGAGACTTAAGACATCGCGGTCGGCGTCGTAGCTGATGTGCGCTGTGGTGGTGTAGAACTCCGGGTGATCCAAAAGGTAGCCCGGACCAGCGCTTCCCTCGGCCGTCGGAGCCACGACCCAGCCGGCGGCGAACCCGAGCAGGAAGAGGACGACGCCGGCTGCCGCCGCCCAGGGCGTTCGCCACCAAGGGGAGGAAGCGCCCGGGCGGACTTTGCCCCGTCCGACACTTTCCTTGAGCAGGCGACGAGAGAACTCCGCCCGACAGCGATGCAAGGTCTCCTCCGACGGCTCGGGGGAGAGGGACCGTACTTTGTCGAGCCAGGTGCGTAGAGCCTCCCAGCGGTTCCGGCAGTCCTTGCAGCCGTCCAGGTGTTCCCGCACCGACGCCGCTCTCGAGGACGGAAGCTCCCCGTAGTAGAGCAGTTCCAGCAGCTCAGTACTGAGCCGACCACAGGTGTCTGGTGATTCTATTCTCATAGCGTCTCCTGGTAGACGTCTTGCAGCAGTTCCCTTAAGCGGCGGGTGGCCGCAAAGAGGTACTTCTTGACGGAGCCGGTTGAACATTTCAGAAGGGTCGCGATCTCGGCCAAGGGCAAACCTTCAAAGTGGCGCAAGACAAAGACCATGCGTTGGCGAGGAGAGAGGTCTTGTAAAGCGGCGTAAAGGCGCTGCCGAAACTCGGCCAGCTGGAAGGCGGTTTCCGGTCCGGCTAAGGGAGTTGTCGCCGAGAAGGACAGAGACTGCTCCGAAGCGATCGGCTCCAAGACGGCCGCCTCCTTCCGTTGCTTTTCGATTCGTTTCAGGCAGACATTCACGGCGATGCGGAACAGCCACGTGGAGAAGCGGCTGTCGTTGCGGAACCGGGGCAGCGAACGATACGCCCTCCACAGGGTCTCCTGGTAGAGGTCGGCCGCCTCGTCCTCGCTACCCGTGTAGCGCAATGCCAGTCGGAGAACGGCCCGATCATGCTCAGCCACCAACCGCGTGAACGCGTCCACGTCCCCTGCTTGAGCTCGTTCCACCAGCTCTGGCTCTTCCACTCAATCCCCCCCTTAGTCTCAGGACCGTTCCGATCTCTTCGTGATTCTCCTTGTTGTTAGATCCCTACGGGTTTTGAAAGGTTGGTGTTCCCGGAGAAGAAGGCGGGATTACCGGCAAGAAAGGTAGTCGACGGGACTGTAGTGCCGCCGGAGAGGCGGAACACAACACCCGCATTTAGTTGAGGCCTGGCATTTGGGTACCGGAGACCTGAACGTTCCGGGAGCCGACCGGGGATCAAGCGGGAGATACGAAGAAGCAGGCGACTGATTTTGAGCAATCCGCATCCTCGGTTTCGACCGGGCGCTTTTCCCCGCCGAGTCTCGCTCCCCTTCAACAGAAATGCGTGCCGAACTTGCCTTTTAGTTTAATGCCCTCAGTGACTTGACGCAGAAATGTGAGCTTGTCGGCTGCTTCGTTGCCGATTTCGTGTCACCCATTTCGGACCTTTTCCGATTCTTTACCGAACCTTAATCGGGATCTGATCCCACTCTGACAGACGACCCATACACTGCTCCCTGTCGGAATCGGAATGCCTTACAGCGGCTCCGGTCCGACGGGAGTCCGGGAAGGGAAGTCGGTCGAAGCGGAGGAAGAAATGAGAGGGATATGTCGCAGGTGGGTTTACTTGGCCTATACAGCGACGGTTGCAGCCGCCGTAAGTATGGCCACGGTGTTTCCTTTGGATACGGTGGAGAAGGGAACGTTGCGGGGATTCGTTTTGGATCTGAGAACGGGCGCCACGGTTCACGACGTGATCATTGAGGTGCTGCCGGTGGGGGTGACGGTCCATAGCGACTTTGACGGAATGTTCAGCGTGGACTTACCACCCGGGGAATACCAGTTGACGGCTCGAAGACCGGGCTATTTCGAGAGAGTGGTTGAAGGTGTCAAGGTCCGGGTCGATGAAGAAGTGTGGCAGGAAGTTACGATCATGCCCGAGTCGGGAGTGATTCAAGAGACGGTCGAAGTGGTGGCCGACTCCGAACGGGCGACGGTTGAAGCCCTGTTAAGTGAGCGCAAGGGCAGTGCGGTACTTATCGACGGGATAGGTCGGCAGGAAATGAGCCTGCTACCCGGTGGAGACGGGGCGGATGTCATGAGTCGGGTCACCGGTGTGTCAGTGGTGGACGAGAAGTACGTTTTCGTTCGGGGACTGGGCGAGCGCTACAGTTCGACCCAACTGAACGGAGCAGAGATTCCCTCCACTCAGCCGGACAGGAAAGTGGTGGCGATGGACCTTTTCCCGGCGGCTTTGCTGGAGAACGTTGAGACCGTGAAGTCTTTTACCCCCGATCTCTCGGGGCAATTCTCGGGTGGAGTCGTTAGGTTGGTTTCGCTCGATTTTCCCCGTTCGGCGATGTTGCGGGTCTCTTACGGGTCTTCGTTCAACACGCTGACCACGTTCAAGCCCTTCTTGGACTATTCCGGAGGGGCATACGATTTTTGGGGTTATGACGACGGGACGAGGGCTCTTCCCTCGGTGATTCCCCCGCAAAAGATAGTCAGGGGAACCGCGTTCTCTCCAGGCTTCTCGTCCGAGGAAGTCCAGGCATTCGGTCGTGCGTTTTCAAACAACTGGACTCCCTCAAAGGGATCCGACGCCATCCCCGGCCAGAAATTCTCGATCGTTGGCGGCAACACATGGGGTCCCGTCGGCCTAATCGTAGCCGTCACCCACAGCACGGAGTACAGCACCAGGGCGGAGGTCCAGAACTATTACGCCATGGACGAACAAGGACTGACGCCTTTCAGCGAGTACGAGTTCGACATTAGCTCCACGACCGCCCGGACCGGACTGCTGGGTAACCTCGCTTACCGTCTGAACAATGACCATAAGATCACTTTCAAGAACTTTTACACTCATGAAGGTCGGGACGAGAGCCGTATCTTTGAGGGTTTCAATCGGGATATCAACACGGATATTCGCGACTTTCGTCTTCGCTTTACGGAGGAGGCGATCTATTCCGGCCAGGTTACCGGTGAACACTATCTGCCGTTCTTGGCGAATTCGCTCCTGGAGTGGCGCGTAACCCGAAGTCGCTCCGATATGGATGAGCCGGACTTGCGGGAGACACTTTACGAGTACAGCGCCGCGGAAGCTCGCTATGTAATTGCCGACGAGTCCCAAAGCGGGTTTCGAGAATTCATCAATCTAAACGAAGTGGTCTGGGATCCGGACGTCAGCTTGACGACCTTCTTTCACGGTGGCGGAATCGTAGGGAGTGTTAAGGGAGGTTTTGCCTATCGGCACCGTGACCGTGACTTTTGGGCTCGCCGTTTCCGGTTTATCCCCCGATCGTTTAAGGGAATCGACAGGGGGGCGCCGCCGGAAGTTCTGTTTGCACCCGAGAATATCAATCCTCGTAATTTCGAACTGCGGGAAGAGACTCGAAATACAGACTCTTATTATGCCCGGGAATGGAACCGAGCCGCATACCTGATGGCGGACATTTCCACCGGTCCCTGGCGCTTTGTAGGTGGTGCACGTAGAGAGAACCATGTCCAGAGGGTGGTGACCTTTGATGCGTTCAAGAGCGAAGCGGTGACGGTAGCCACTGAGCTACCAAACCGCACCTGGTTGCCGGCCCTCAACGTGGTCTATCAATTGAACGGTTCGATGAACCTAAGGGCTTCGGCGAGCAAAACGCTTAACCGTCCGGAATTCAGGGAACTGGCACCCTTCGATTTCACCGACGTGATAGGCGGACGCACCGTCCAGGGTTTTCCCGGCTTGAAGCAGGCCTCGATTCAGAATTACGACCTGCGCTGGGAGTGGTTCCCGGCAGCCGGAGAGCTCGTCTCCGCGAGTTTCTTCTATAAGCGTTTTACGAACCCCATCGAGCGGGTGGTGGAAGCAACGGCTCAGCTGCGCACATCGTTCCGCAACGCCGACCGCGCCCGAAACTACGGCATTGAGCTGGACCTGCGCAAGAATCTCGGATTCTTGGGGGCGAGTCTCTCTCCACTGGTAGGGATTCTCAACTATACCTTCGTCGATTCGGATGTGACCATTCCGAGAACGGACATTGTCGTTCTCACGACGCTGCGACGCCCCTTGGAGGGTCAAAGTCGCCACGTCTTCAATACAGTTGTCGAATACAGCCATCCGGTGTCGCGAACCACCGTCCGAACGTTGCTCAACTTCCAAGGCTCCCGGATCACGGATGTGGGTGCCTTGGGATTACCCGACATCATCGAGGACGGGTATACGCGTCTCGACACCGTCATTCTGCAGCCGTTGGGAGCTTCCCGGCGCTGGAACCTACGCTTTAGTGCAGAGAATCTGCTGGACGAAAAGGTTCGCTATACCCAGGGTGGGCTGCCGCAGCGGGTCTATCGTCCCGGCAGGACGTTTAACGTTTCCCTTAGCTACGACTTCTTCGGAGAACGATAGGGAGTCCTGGTCTCTGAAGCGTAGCCTAACCTAACTCAATCACAGAATGGAGAGGTTACATGAAAGCCGACCGAAAAGACTTAGTACGTTCGTTTGCGGATCTGAAGAGATCAAAGAAGATGCTCTTCTTTACGGGGTTCCTTGCGGTGGTGCTCTGCTGCACAGGACTGTTGTCGGCCGGGCGACGAGATGAAGCGTTGCCCTGGGATTTTCTGCGGAGTACCGTCGCCGACGGGCCTCACCCGGTCGTGTTCATTTACGCCAACAGCGTGGTGTTTCAGCGCGGCAACCCGAATCTGCCCCCCGCGGTGGAGCTGCGCGCGACGATAGATCCCAACGGAAATGAATCCCCCCGGGTGTTCTTTCTCACCCTTCGCAACCAGGCTACCGGGGAGGTTCACTACATCAGCGACGGCGGTTTGCTCGAGCCGGGTGAGGTGGAGGCGATCGACGGCAGTCGCCCAGGCAGTTTCACGCTCTTTGACGTGACTGCAATGGAGGACGTAGTCCTGTTGGGTCCGAACGGGCTTGTGGGTCCGGGGATTTCGGTGGACAGGCTCGAGACGGGTACTTACCAGTTGGTTTTGGATCTTCGTGAAGCTTCCGGCCAGCGAACCGTGGTCTATAGCGACTTTCTGTTTAACGTGGTCGATAGCATAGTGCCGGTAGCGCCTGAGATCACTACCAACACAACTTGGACCTCGAACAATGCCTATTTCATCAACGACGTCGCAGTGTTTGTTCGACGACCGGCCACACTGACCATCGAGCCTGGGACCGTCGTTTTGGGAATCGGCCAAAACTCCTCTTTGGTCATCGATCGAGGGGCGAAGATTCGTGCGATGGGAACGAAGGCACGGCCCGTTATCATGACCAGCGCCAATCCTGTGGGAGAACGCAACAGCGGGGATTGGGGAGGACTGATCATCAACGGGTACGCTCCCATCAACACGGGCGAGCAGGACGGTGAGGGGGGTACCGGCCTCTTCGGCGGCAACGATCCCAATGACAGCAGTGGAGAGTTGCATTACGTACGGGTTGAGTTCGCCGGCATCGAATTCAGCCCCGACAATGAGTTGAACGGCATCGCTTTCCAGGGCGTCGGGGCAGGTACGGTGGTGGACCACATCCAAGTGCACAAGAACAAGGATGACGGCGTCGAGTTTTTCGGCGGGACCGTTAACGCCAAGTACATTGTGTTGACCGGAAACAGTGACGACAGCCTCGACTGGGTGCTGGGTTGGCGGGGCAAGGTGCAGTTCGTCTGCGTGAAGCAAGACGCGGACGACGCCGACAACGCAATTGAAGCTGACAATCTGTCGACGAATAACACGGCGCAACCGGTTTCTCAGCCCACACTCTACAACGTCACTCTTCTAGGGGATCCCTCGGGTGATCTCAACGAAAGCGACATCGGGATGTTGCTTCGCGAAGGAACGGGTGGTCACTTGCGGAACGTTGTCGTCGGTTACTTCAAGAACAGCGCGGTGGATGTCGACCACCAGTCTACCGCCAACCGCGCGCAGGCTGGAGACCTGACGTTGAGCCACTCGATCTTTTTCAATAATTGTACTGCTCCCGGTCAAGGCCGTCCCTGTACGGGATCCGAGGGATTGAGGCAGTTCGCTAACGATGGAGCCGCCTTCAGCGGCGGTTTTAGTTCGGTCGGGTGGGTGACGCAGGAAGCAACCAACCGAATCGTGGATCCGCTGCTGAGAAACCCAAGCAGCTTGCTTGCGCCCGACTTCCGTCCAGAGTTGAACTCCCCCGCCCTGAACAAGAACTTCGTCGCGACGCCGCCCGACGACGGTTTCTTCACTACCGACGTGGATTTTATCGGTTGTGCCGGTCCCACCGACGAGTGGTATCGGGGCTGGACATACTTTGGACCGTTCTGAGTTTGGATTGCTGAAATTAGGGGAGGCGTTCGGACATCCTGAGCCTCCCCTCTTCTTAGGAGGACTAACAAGGTGAAGATAAATAAGATAGTTGCGGCCGGCTTATTGTTCTGGATAAGTACGGTCTTTGCGGAAGAGCGGAAGTTTGTAGTGCCCCAGTTTGCGGCCGGTTCGGCGCAGGGGCTCACTATTGAGACGTCGGTCACTCTAGTCAACCTGGGAACGGAGGTACTGAACCCGGCCCGAGCAACCCTTCGAACTTATTCACCGGACGGGACCGCTTCGGCGATGTTGCGGCGCGTCTACCTTGGCGGGGTCGAAGCTGCGGATATCTTGCAGCGGGAAATTCCCGGCCGGGGAGCCGCCGTTGCGGAAAGTTTCAGTGCTCAGGCCCTGAAGGTTGGTCGGCTGGAGATCACGACGGAAGACAACTTGGCGGTCGAAGTACTGTACAAGATTTTTGACAGCTCTGGCTCGATGCTCACAGTCACGAGTCTCTTACCTCGTCCGGCGGTGGAAGCTGCGACCCTCACAATCGAGTCCGCTCCTCAGCGAGAGCTGTCGAGCACGGTGGCCGTCGTAAATCCCTTGGAGAACGCACAACAGGCGCTGGTCAGCGTGGTCGTCTTCGATCAGTTCGGCAACCGCTTCGCTGAAGGCGAACTGACTCTGAATCCTGGAGAGCAGCTGGCCCGTAACTGGACGGAGCTCGTTCCGGAGTTGGCGAGGGCCGGAGAGTTCCTAGGCACGGCCGAGATCGTGTCGGACGTTCCCTTGTACTGGCTTACTCTCCGGCAGGAGCGCGTGCAGCTTAGCTCACGAGACAGTCTCTCCTCCCGTTGAAGCCCCTCCTCCCCGAGGAGGCCTTCCCTCGGGCCTCCGGCCGGTCGGAAGTCGTCGCCCGGCGCATTTCCGACCGGCACTCCCCAGAGGAGCCGGCTGATCTTTTACGGTGGGAACGGATTGAAGCCGTGGATGACCTTAGCGGATTGAATCTCAGCGTACCGGTCCTCAGTGTGCCGCTCGTTGGAAGTGCCCCGGCTTGTCGTTTACCTGCCGACCGCCACGCAAGATCTCCGTGATATCGCGGGCCCCCACTTCTAGTGCTGCTCTCCAGGCGGGCCCCCATCGACGACCGAAGCCCTGATATGGGGTGATCCCAACACCCCTCCGTGCGGCACCCACGCTGTATGCCTACCCGGGACGCGGCACGGCCCACGTTTCACGCGGAAGGCGTCGTGCGTCGCTCAGAACAGCTCGGTTCCCCACAAGTCGTGGAGGTGCAGCACGCCGATAAGGCGGGCCGTCTCATCAACCACCATCAAGGAGGTGATCTTGCGTCGCTCCAGCAGATCCAAGGCTTTGGCGGCCATCTCTCCGGGCGGAATCGTCACGGGATTCGGCGTCATGCACTGCTCGGCCGAACGCTGCAGCAGGCCTTCCCGGTCCCGTTGCAAGAGTCGACGAAGATCGCCGTCCGAGATGACGCCCACCAGTCTTCCTCCATCGTCGGTGACGGCCGTGATACCCAGACCCTTTCGAGACATCTCGTAAATCACCTCGTCCATCGGTGTCTCACGGGAGACACGGGGGATCGAGTCACCCACATGCATTAGATCTTGCACTTTTGCGAGACGCTTGCCCAGCTTTCCTCCGGGATGGAGGCGGGCGAACTCCTCGAGGCGGAATCCCTTTTTTCGGGACAGAACCATCGCCAAGGAGTCGCCCAGAGCCAAGGCGGCTGTAGTGGAGGCGGTGGGAGCCAAGCCGAACAGGCAGGCCTCCCGGTCGACGCTGATGTCCAGAACCACGTCGGCATGTGCGGCCAGGGTGGACTGTAGGTTACCCACCATGGCGATGAGAGGTAGGCCCAGCCGCTTGATCGTGTTCAGCAGTCGTATGAGTTCCTGAGTCTCTCCGCTGTTGGAGACGACCAAGACGGTGTCTCCCCGCGCCAACATTCCGAGGTCTCCGTGCACCGCTTCCGCCGGGTGCAGAAACAGCGAAGGTGTCCCGGTGCTGGAAAGCGTGGCCGCGATCTTGCGGCAGATGATCCCCGATTTGCCCATGCCGCTGGTCACCACGCGCCCTTGGGTCGAAGCCAGCAGTTCCACCGCCGACTCGAAGTCGGGACCTAGACGACCGGCGAGCCGCCGGATGGCGTCTGCTTCGATCTCAAGGATTCGACGAGCCAGATCGAGATCAGGCTCTTGCATCGCGCCTCCGAACCACGGCGTGGAGTTCCAGCAGATCTTCCAGGACCGCCTTCACCTCCGCCAAGGGCAGGGAATTAGCTCCGTCACTGAGTGCTCTCTCGGGGGCGTCGTGCACCTCGAGGAACACGCCGTCGGCTCCCGAGACCACCGCCGCCCTGGCTAATGGACGGATGAACCTCGGCTCACCGCTGCTCCGGTCCCGACCGCCTCCCGGTGCCTGGACGCTGTGCGTGGCGTCGAAAACGACGGGTAGGCTCAGTTCCCGTAGGATGGATAAACTGCGGAAATCAACCACGAGAGTGTTGTATCCGAAGCACGTTCCGCGCTCGGTGACTAAGAGCCGTCGGTTCCCCGTGGAAACGGCTTTCTCGACGACATGTCGCATGTCCCAAGGGGCCAGGAACTGCCCTTTTTTGAGGTTTACGGCTTTGCCGGTCCGGGCGGCGGCGACAACGAGGTCGGTTTGGCGGCAGAGCAAGGCCGGGATCTGCAGCAGATCGAGGACGGCGGCGGCGGGCTCCGCCTGCGCCGGTTCATGGATATCCGAGGTCACGGGAACGCCCAGCCGAGCCCGTACGCGCCCGAGAATCGCAAGGCCCTCCTCGAGACCGGGACCGCGATAAGAATGAAGCGAGGTTCGATTGGCTTTATCGAACGACGCCTTGAAGATGTAAGGAAGACTGAGCTCTCGGCAAAGTTCGGCCATTTGACCGCCGATTTCGAGGCAGTGGTCCTCGCTCTCTATGACGCACGGACCGGCGATCACGAACAGGGGCGAAGGCCCGCTTTCCGGCCACAGAAAGTCGAGGGAGTTTGCCCAGCCTTGCTTCATGGCTGCCTATGCTAAACCGAAATCTCGCTGAGGGCGACTCACGCCGGAGTAAATTCGGGCTTGTAACGGCAACCGAAGTCCGCACGTCAGGAGAAAACGGGTAACACTAGGTTGATCCGCTCAACAAATTCCGGATTCCGACGTCAAAGACTTCGGGAGGCGTCAGCAGGCTGACCACGACGAACTGCGCCCACGGGACGTCAAAGTAGCTGCCGGGGTGAACCAACGTTCCGGTATCCTCCAAGAGTCGGACGCACCACATTTCGTCATCGTCGTCCATAGGTGGTCGCAGCCCGGCGTACCAGCCGCCTTCAGGACGGAGCAAGCTGACGCGACCCCCGACCGTCTGTTCTTCGAGAGCCGCCAGGTTTCGCTGCAGACGGTCACGTACCGGAGCCTGCAGGCTCTGTCTGAGAGGCGCGAGGGTTGGAAACGCCCATTGAGCGGGTGTACTCAGCGTGAGGTACGAGTCGGCGATGACCTCGAGCTGCTCCAGTGCACGGCGGCGCAGGGTCCCGGCACCGCGCACGGCGATCCATCCCAGTTTCAGCTGGGGTGCAAGGTACGCCTTTGAGCATCCGTCCAGAACGAAAAGCAGGCCGGGTGCATCCACCAAGAGAGGGTCCGGCGGTTCGACGTCCCCCAGGCGAAAATCGAAAAAGACGGAATCGCAAATCAGCGCCACCCCCCGCTCGGCGGTCACCTTGGCCAGCTGGAGCCACTCCTCGGCTCTTGTGTAGGATCCCGTGGGATTGTTGGGATGTACCAAAACGACGGCCCGCACTCTGGGTCGGTCCAGTTCTTTCCGCAGGGCTTCGAAGTCGCAGAACCACTCGCCTGCATAATGAAGCGGGTAGTGGTGCAGCCGAACGTTTTCCAGTCGAGTAAGGTAGCGTAGGAGGGGATAGGTCGGTGCGGGTGCCAGCACCACGTCTCCGGGATTGGCCAAGAGTTTCAAAAGAAAGGCGTACGCCTCGCTGGTACAAGACGTCAGCAGGAGATCCGAGGGCGCGAGCCGGGCGGCCCTGGAGCCGTAGGCTTGGAGAACGGTCTCCCGGATCGGCGGAAGACCTCTGGGGTGCGGATTGTAAAAGCGATTCTCAGATCGTTCCAACGCCCGGTGGAGGAGGGGTAAGGGGAGGTCGAACCCGACTTGGGTGGGATTGGAGCAAGTGAGATCGAATACAGGTTCTCCTCGCTCCCGGCGCCTCCGGAGCGCATCGGCCAAAGGATTCAGTTCCGTTTCAAAACGAGCCCGCCGTGCAAACACGCAAGCATTCTAATCGGCCGGCAGAGTTCTCGGGTGTGGTGAGGAGACGAATCAAGGCGTCCCGTGAGCTACGAAGTCGGCTGGGAACGTGCTGGAGAACCGAACCGCCAAGAACCCGGATAAAAATGTTGGAGCGGGAGACGGGAATCGAACCCGCGACGTCCAGCTTGGGAAGCTGGCATTCTACCGCTGAATTACTCCCGCTCGCTTCTCGAACGCCAGAGGTATGGTATTCGCACCATCGCTTGGCGTCAAGAGTTTATCTTACGAGAGATCTGCCGAGAGCCCGGGCGGATCCTGCGGATTCCGTTTTTTTCAAGATGATCAGTCGGCACAGCTTTTCGAACCACCCTTTTTCCTGTATGCGCGTTATGTCCGTCCTTCAGGGATCTCGGGACTTCGTAACTCCGAAGGAACCGCTGAGATGTTCGGGAAGAGTCGCCTGCGGCCGATTATGGAGCCTCGCTCCCGAACGTCTTCACAGGAGGCCCGAGGTTGTTAGGCGGCCTTGTTCTACAGTCGTTCCACCAGCATGCCGCCGTCCACAGGGAAAATTTGGCCCGTGGAATAAGGGAAGTCTCCCGTGACCAGGCTCCGCACCGCGAGGCCCACGTCCTCGGGAGTGCCCCAGCGCCGTTGCAGAAGAACACCGCCGGCGATGAGTTCGTCGTACTTTTCTTTCACCGGAGCGGTCATGTCAGTGAAAATGATCCCCGGTCTCACCTCGTAAACCGGGATACCGAACTCCGCCAGTCGAACCGCCCAGAGCCGGGCCGCCATGCTGAGACCGGCCTTTGAGATGCAGTACTCGCCCCGGTTGATTGACGCCGCCACGGCGGAGACCGAGGTCACGAAGACGATGACGCCTCGAAACGACGGGTCCGCCTTCCGCTGTTCGATCATCCACCGTGCGACACGCTGGGTTAGGAAGTAGGGACCGCGCAAGTTGACGGCCAAGGTCGTGTCGAAGCTGTCTTCCGTCGCCTCGAGAATGTCCCTTCGCTCCGGCGGACCGATACCGGCGTTGTTGACCAACACGTGTAGGGCACCGAAACGCTTGCGAACCGCGTCGAGCAGCGGGCCGTGTTCCTCCGTGTGCGACAAGTCGGCAGGAAAGTAGGCTCCCGCAGTCCGACCGGAGAAGAGCTCTTCCAGAACGGGTGAGACTTCATGGCCGGATCTGCGGCCCACCAGTGCCAGCCGGAAACCGGCCTCCGACAAGCAACGGGCGATCCCCAGCCCGATGCCCCGCGTTCCCCCCGTAATCAGCGCAATCCGGTCGTCAGGGGCTTGCTGCATGGTTCGACTCCTGATTCGCCCAAAAGGTCAGGTAAGGTCCCTCTTCTCGTATGCGCTGTAGATACAGCGCCAGTTCGCGAAGGTGGTAATCCCCCCACTGGCTCGACTCCCCGCACGGAATCCTCCAGCCGGCGGGAATGTAGTCCCAACCCCGCGGGCGGTGATACACGGAGTGTAGCAACAGACCTTCATGCTCGGGATCCTCGCTGAGGTAAGGTGAATCCATCAGCGTTGCCGCGATGGTGAGGCCCGCCTGCCGGTAACGTTCGACTGGGGGGTCGGAAGCGTGTTGCTCGAGAAAACGGGCCAGGCGGAGAAAGCCTTGGGCGGCGACGGCGGCGGCCGAGCTGTCTACCGGCTCCTCGTCGTTGAAAGGGTCGGCAGGGTTGTCGCCGATTTTCGAGAGCCGACTTAGGTCGGGTGCGTGAGTGTCCCAATAAGGAACGCCGTTGGTGGGGCTGGTCTGGAGATAGTACTCCGCCGTAGCCAGAGCGGCTTTCGTCAGCTCGCCGATAATAGTCTCTTTGCTTCCGTGAAACTCCGGTGTCTTCTCGGGAAGGCTGTCGAGAAACTCCAGTTGCTCGGCACATCCCAGAAGGATCCAGGCAAGTGCGCGAGTCCAGGTAGTCCAAGGCGACCAGCCCTGTTGTGAACTCGGGCAGCGAAAGCTCCCGGTACGGATGTTGAAGATCACTTCATGGGCTACGCGGCCTTCCACATCGTAAATGTCTCGGCCTTCTCCGTAGTACACGTTGTACCGGCACGTAGTGAGGGCGTGCTGCAACAGCCGCTCGAGCAAGGACACCCGGCGGTCGTCTTCTTCCAACAGCACGTGGCCGAGCAGATGCCCAAGGGCCAACACGCGCAGCGTACGGATGGTGTCGGCAAACAGTGAGTGGGGTCCGTTGAACGATTGGATGTACCCTCCTTGGGGTAGGGAAGTCCAGCGATGCGCCTGCACCGCCGCCGAGCAGCGCAGCGCCGTCTCATAGCAACGGCGCTCCCAGAGGTCGGCTTTCGTTCGCCCTTCGACGCAGAGCCGCCAGAGGTTACCGTAGGTGCTGACGATGTTGAATCCGTGGTCGTGGACTCCGGTGTGGGTCACATAGTTGACCAGGTGACGCAGCGTTCCGTCGCGGCCGATCTCCAGGAAATCCGCATCACCCGTGGCGTCGAACTGGAGGACGGCCGAACCAAAATAGAAACCGAGCGTCCATTCCGTCCAACCTTGACTGGCGTAGCGTCCTTGGCGGGTGATGACGGGAGCCCCCTGTGACAGGTCGTACCGGGCGACCAGTCGCCGGATCTTTTCGCCGGACAGCTCCCACAGACGATCGATCCGTGGGGCAAGAATGGCCGGCGTCAGGAGTGGGTTCACGCGCAACATCGCGGCCGGAATGTTACAGAAATCACCCGGGGGTCGCAATTGCGGTTCGGGGGGCGCAGTTCGTGCGGATCGTGTAGCCCGCGTGGGTCACCCGGATCTTCCGGTCTGCACGGTTCGCCTGATCTCGCGGCTAGTCCGCGGGATTTGCGTCTTTCGGAGCGTCCGCGAACGCAAGGGGCTCGGCGCGCCGGGAAGGCCGTGTTAGCATGGGGCACCGATGCGGTTTGCTTTATGTAACGAGGTGCTGAAGGAAAAACCATTCGACGAGCAATGCCGACTCGCGGCGGAACTGGGATACTCGGGTCTTGAGGTTGCACC
>Ga0116188_1002693_pt1 | contig 13644 bp, 10 predicted proteins | sample AD_JPNTR2_MetaG_FD_89807 | JGI IMG/M metagenome (GOLD analysis project Ga0116188, IMG submission 89807) | Active sludge microbial communities of municipal wastewater-treating anaerobic digesters from Japan - AD_JPNTR2_MetaG | ecosystem: Engineered > Bioreactor > Anaerobic > Digestate | place...
ACCTCCCGGATCACCCGCAACACATGACGCCGCCCCTTGCGGGGCGGGATGAACTTTTCGATCTGGTCGGTGAAGAGGATGAGGCCCACTTTGTCGTTGTTGCGGATGGCCGAGAAAGCGAGCACGGAGGCGATTTCGGCGGCCAGCTCGCGTTTCGACTGGTCGCGCGAGCCGAACAAACCCGAACCGCTGACGTCCACCACGAGCAGGAGGGTCAGCTCGCGTTCCTCGACAAACTTTTTGACGAAGGGATGATTCATCCGGGCGGTGACGTTCCAATCTATGGAACGGACCTCGTCGCCTGGCTGGTATTCGCGGACCTCGTCGAAATTCATCCCCTGGCCTTTGAAGACGCTGTGGTACTGCCCCGCGAGGCTCTCGCTGACCAGGCGGTTGGTGCGAATCTCGATCTGCCGGATTTTCTTGAGAATCTCCCGGGGAATCATGGCACCGGCAATTCGTCAAAGATTTTCTGAATAATGGTTTCGCTGGTTTTTTCCTCCGCCTCGGCCTCGAAGGTGATGGCGACGCGATGCCGCAACACATCCATGCCGATGCTCTTGACATCCTGGGGGGTCACATAACCGCGGCCCTTGAGGAAGGCATAGGCCTTGGCGGCGAGGGTCAGGGCAATGGTGGCGCGGGGCGAGGCGCCGAGTTGAATGAATTCCCGAACCTGAATCTTGTATTGCTCCGGGTCGCGGGTGGCGCACACCAGGTCCACGATGTATTCCTTGACCTTGTCATCCATGTAAATGTCGTTGATGACCTCGCGGGCTTTGAGAACCTGCCCCGGCTCGACGACCGGTTGGGCGGCCGGCACGGCGGTGGTGCGGGCCATCAGGTCGAGAATCTGCCGCTCCTCGGCGCGCGCGGGATAGCCGATTTTGAGTTTGAGCATGAAGCGGTCCACCTGGGCCTCGGGGAGAGGGTAGGTTCCCTCCTGTTCAATGGGGTTTTGGGTGGCCAGCACCAGGAAGGGTTCGTCCAGCTTGAAGGTTTGGTCGCCGATGGTGACCTGCCGCTCCTGCATGGCCTCGAGCAGGGCGCTTTGCACCTTGGCGGGCGCGCGATTGATTTCGTCCGCGAGCACCAGGTGGGCGAAGACAGGCCCCTTGCGGGTGGTGAAGGCGCCTGACTGGGGGTTGTAGATCTGGGTGCCGATCACATCCGCCGGGAGCATGTCCGGGGTGAACTGCAAACGGGAGAATTTCACATTCAGGCAGCCGGCGAGGGACTTGACGGCCAGCGTTTTGGCCAAGCCGGGCACGCCCTCGAGCAAGATGTGACCGTTGGCCAGGAGCCCCACCACCAGTCTCTCGACCAGATAATGCTGGCCCACGATGACCTTGCCCAATTCGGCGAACAGCGGCCGCACGAAGGCGCCCGCCTCCTGCACAGCCTGGTTGATTGCAGTAATTCCGGTATTCATCAGGTGCAAAAGTTTACTTTTCGATGGACAAAAAATCAGGGTTTGCGTTCAACCCCCAGGCCGGCCAGTCGAACCGGGGGGCGGTGCCGCCGGAGCCGCCTGCCGCGGCGCCCCTCAGCCCAGCTCCGCGAGCAAGCGCCGCTCGGCTTCCTCGTTGTTCAGCCCATGGCGGTGCCGCATCACGGCAACGCCCACCACCGGCGGGTAGGCCTGGTCCGATTTCATCCGGGGCTCGACATACTCGATGACTTCGAAGAGCAGGCGGTTGGCAGCGGAGTATTCCAACCCCGTGAGCTTCTGGATGTAGCGGGTGGAGCGGTCAATGAGTTTCAGGTTGCTCGGCACCACCCAGATCATGTAATTGCCCATCACGCGGCCGAGCCGAACCATGGTGCAGGTCGAGAGGCTGTTGAGCAGGGTCTTCACGCAGACGCGGGTGACGCCGTCCAGAAGGAAGTCCGTTTCCGGCACGGGCACCAGCACGGCGACACACTGCGGATTCCAGGTGGAAAGGAACCGCCGCACCTCCGGCAGCGAACCGGCGCTCCCAAAGTAAATCAGCCCCACTTGAGCGCCCGCCTTTGCCGCGGACTCCAGTTGCACGCGCTGGAAGCCGTTCGGCTCGAGCAGCGATTGCTTCTCCCGTTCCGAAACGATGCCCACGGCGCAATCCCCCGGTCCCAACGGCCGGTAACGGAGCCCGTCCAGACCGACTTTGAAGCGCATCAGTTCGGCGTAGCTGATGCGTTTGACGATTTCCATCGTGCGGGCCGCTTTATCCGGCGGCACCAACTCGCGCACAACGTCGTCGCCCCACTCGACGCATTGCGGACGGCGTTTGATGATGCTCCTCCAGGCCGCCTCGGTATCCGCCTCGGGCACGAACAGAAATGCCCACGATTCCGTGGCAGTGGTGTCGTCGAACTTGCGAAACGGCGGCGTGCAGTAAGTTGGCGAACGTTCCGTGGTGTCGGTCAGCACATCAATGCCAAAGCGGCCGGCAAAGTAGTTGTTCTTTCGGCCGGCCCGGTAAACCGATTCCTCGAGCTCGACCAGCCGGGCGAGCGGGTTCAAAACCTCACCCCATCTGAGCGTGGCAAATCCGGTTGCAAGCCGGGCCTCGAACCCAGCCGGAACGCTCGCGGGCTCGAGCCGCGCCGTGGGACCGGCGGGGTCCAGTTCGCGCAGCAGTGTGCGCACCACCATTTCGAGCACGGTGAGCAGCACGCTCAACTGAATGGTCGTCGCCTGCATGCGCGTCGAGCCGGTGATAGCCATCGGGCCGGTGGTGAGGTTGATCTTCTCAATCCGGGGCTCCTGGATCACCTCGCGGCTTCGTTGCACGTGGGCGCAAAGGACGTCGTCGGGGTTGTTATAAACAAAATAGACTTTCGCGCCGGCCTCGACCCCGCGCCAGGCCGTCCCAATCACAAAGGAGGTCTCCCCTCCCTCCGTGATGGCGAACACGACATCGCCCGCCGACACCCCCAAGTCGCCAATCTGCTTCTTCCCGAACGCGGTGAAGTCCTCGAAACCTTCCACGGCCTTGATGAGCGCGAAGTCGCCGCCCGCCATCACGGCGAAGGCGCGGTTCTCGAAGTCCTCCGGCGAGGGGGTGCAGCGGAGACCGCGGGCCTTTTGCTGCTGCCAGAAATCACGCCAGATGGAAACCAGTTGAATGCTCAAACGGCCGGTCGAGCCACAGCCGGTAAAGAACACCTTTCCCCCCTTCTTGAGCGAGTCCACCAGCGTGTCGTGGATGGCCTGCGCCCGGCCCGAGGCTACAAATGCCCGATAGGTGCGCAGGACGTCGTCATCCACGTCGAACAACAATCGGAGGCCCGCGGCGGTGTCCTGGCGCGCGACGGTGCTCAGGTTGGCGGTGACGGGATGAGAGGACTCCGTGGTCAGCGCCCCCAGCTTGAACTGGTCCGCAATTTGCAGAAACTCGTTCGACCGTTGGTTTGAACTTTCACTCATAGGGGCATTTAGACTGAGGGGAATCCGCCGGCGGTCAAGCGAATTGACGCTCGGGCGCGTCACGCCCGTTCGGCTGTCAGGGGCATGTCCGCCAGCCGACTGTAGATTGAGCCGGTCGCCGCCAGCCGGCTGCGAACCAGGGCGATTTCGCGCGCCACCCAATCCCCGTAGAGCCGCCCCGCTTCCCGTTCGGCAGCCTGCGCGAGGCGCGCAGTCTCCACGGACGATAGTTCCTTGACGCGGCCGAGGGTGATATGGCCGGCAAAACGGGCCTCCGGCGGCTCGCTGGAGAAAGCCAAAGTCGCCTGGGTGACCGCGGCGGCGAGCGGCGCCAACTGCTCCCGCATATCGGCGACTCCCGCCCAAATCACCCGTGGGCGCCGCGCGTTTGGGAAGAAGCCAATCCCGGCGGCGCGCATCGCAAGGGCGGGAAAGGGGCGACAGGCCTGGTGCAGCGCCTGGACCAGCGCCGGCACCCGCCCCGCCTCGACGCCTCCCAGAAAGCGAAGCGTGAGGTGAAGCTGGTCCGGCCGTGCCCATCGGATAAGGCCGCTGGACACTTCGCGACGGAGACGTTGTTGGGCGCGTTCGAGCTCAGCTCGAACCGCCTCCGGAAGCTCCAGGGCGACAAAGAGCCGGTATTGGTCCTCCGGCTGCGGTTCCGGTGCCCCCGTCATGGCAGCGCCGGTCAAGGCAGCGGTTCGCCCCGCGCCGCCAAAAGCAGGCGGTACCAGTCTTCGCGCGAGAGCTCAAGCTGGTCCGCGGCGGCCGCCTCCCGGATACGGTCCGGCTGCACGGTACCGACGATGGGCTGGATGCGGGCGGGATGTTTCAGCAGCCAGGCCAGGGCCACGGCCTCCCGAGTCACGCCGCGTTCTCGCGCCAGGGCATCCAGAACGCCAAGGACGTGCTCGACCTTGTAGCCCTGCTGAGCAGGCAGCAGTTGCCGGGCGCCGGAGCCGAGCAAGCCTCCGGCCAGCGGACTCCACGCCATTGGGGTGAGTTTTTCGATCAGGCATTGATCGAGCGTGCCATCGGTAAAGGCGTCCAGTTTGGCCAGGCTGATTTCGACCTGATGCACCACCAACGGCATGGGACAGGCCACCTGCAGGGCCGTTACCAGCGTGGGCCGAAAATTGCTGACCCCAAAGAACCTGACTTTGCCCGCCCGTTTGAGGCTCGTGAAAGCTTCGGCCACCTCTTCGGGGTCTGCCAGGTAGTCCGGCCGGTGCAAGAGGTAAACGTCAATGGTCTCGATGCCCAGCCGTCGCAACGAGCCCTCGCAGGATTGGAGGATGTGGCTGGCGGAAAAGTCGTAGCGTTGGGGCGAATCGGGCCGGGGACTGCCCGGGAAACGAATGCCGCACTTGGTCACGACCACGACCTTTTCCCGCATGCCGCTGACGGAACGCAGCGTCTCGCCCAGAATCCGCTCGGCTTCTCCGCCGCAGTAAATGTCCGCGTTGTCGAACACGGTGTAGCCCGCCTCGTAAGCAGCCGTGATGGCCCGTTGTCCGGCGGCCCGCGACGCGGCGGTGACTTCCGCCGGATTCCAGGTGCCCGCCACACGCCAGCATCCGTACGCCAGGCGGCTCCCGTACAACGAACTGACTCCCAAAGGTATTTGTTGCATGACTATGAGTTTCTGCCCGCCAGCTTACGTCACCTCGCGAACAGCGCAAATTTTTTGTGGGAGCAAACGCCGGCGCGGCGTTCGCCCTTCGCCGGCCGGCTTAAAACTCTTCATCGGCCCGCTCGAGCACTTGCAAAATCTTGCTGAATGAGTCCCGCAGCTCACCGTAACTGCGCACATCCACTGTGAACCGCGCCTCGCGGTTGGGCCGTGAGAGGGCGTGCGCATCCGAAAACAACAGGCCGGCGGATTGTTGCCGGTGATGCGTGCTGGGCAGGACATTGAAAACCGCGACTTCGGGAGGGCACAGGAACTGGGCGTCAATGGCCAGCGCGCGAATGGGCCGGCCCTGCCGGTTCCGGCCGAGGTTCTCGAGCAGAATGTGTTCAGCGGCGGGCGGCTGCGTGGGATCATCAAACAGCAACGTATTGCCCCCATGGCGATAGTAGTAACTGCCCTGCGCCTGCCGCACGCCCACCTTGGCCAGTTCGGCTTCCGCATTGAGACGCTGGTCCGAGCCCGGGCAAAACAGGACGCGGGGCTGCCGGGAGAGATAATTTTCCAGCAGCAGGCCCAAGCCGACCGGCGCGGCATTGTAAAGCGAAATCAGGCTCGTGGGCGCCCCCGTCGAGGGATAGAAGTTTGCCGGACTGGTAAAGGGTCCCGCCGGGGGACCGTGGGGAATTTTGCCGTGGTGGTCGGCCGCATAGCCATGAATGGCGATGCCGATCTGGCGGAGGTTGGACAAACACGCGGTCCGTTGGGCCGCCTCCTTCGAGCGGGACAACGAAGGCAGCAACAAAGCGGCCAGAATCGCCAGGATGGTGATGACCACCAGCAATTCGATGAGCGTAAAGGCGGAGGAGCACCCTACCGGCCCGCCGCAACGCGTTCCGCCGCGGGTTGAATCATCCGCCGGCGGGTCCCGGGGTGCGGCGGTCGGGCTCATTGTATTACATCGGCTTGCGGCTGGTTTAAGGCAACTGCCGGGCGCGATAAAAACGGGTGCCAGGAGCCGGCGCCGGCTCCGTGAACCGGACCATGCCGCTGGCGTTGGTGACGGTTCCCAGACTGGTCCACTGGGCCAACGGCAGGCTGGGATTCGTAGTCGCAAGAATCTCAAAACGCAGTCCCGGCTCGCTGTCAATGGAGAATCCGAAGCGGTTGTCGAGAAAGCCCGGTTGAACCAGGGCCGCGGCCTTTGCCGTCAGGCGCACGTTGTCCAGGTCCCAATATCCCCCGGCCAGCTCGAAACCCACGGTGGAAAGGAGCTGGATGCCGATGTGCTGGCCGGCCCAGGGATCGGCCGCCTGCACCGTCGGCACCTGCAATTCGATATCCACGAGGTTCGTGGCATTGGGAAACTGCGCGCGGGTGTAAACGATGTTGGTTGCCGCCACGACTACCCGGTTGCTGGCGGCATCCCGGTAGTAGAGGCTGGCTTGGAGGGAAACACCTTCCTTCATCCCGCCGGTGCCGCCAATCACTCCCACAGTCAGTTGGTAGGATTTGCCCACTTCAAAGCGGGCGTCAAACGCATGCGTGGGTGCCGAGTCATCCCAGTCCACCGTCTCGTAATCCTGGAACAACCCAACCTCGGGAACCGCAAAGAGCCAGATGGCCTGGTCCCCATCGCAGTTGTGGATGTGATCCGGACTGCCCGGGTCGGTGTTCTTGAACAAGCCGGTCAATTGGTCCCACAGTCCCTGCGTCTCGTCGTACCAAACAGGCTTGGGCGTCTTCTGCCACGAGTCAATCCGAGTATCAACAAAAGCCGTTGCCGGCGATTCGAATGAGCCGTTGGGAATGGGGATTGTCTCGGTGACGGCCGACGCAGTCCACACCGCCGCCACAGTCCAGCCCAGGCACCCTGCCCCGAGAACCCGGCGAAAGAAACCCCGGGAACGTTGGACAATCATCGAGAAAGACCAGCCGGCGCCGAACCCGCAAACCGTCCAGGAACACTTGCTTTTCATTGGAATCATTATTGCAACAGAATCCCGCGTATTTTGCGAAATTCGGGCTCCCGCCGCCAGCAGGAAAAATGCGCGCGGATGGGTTCAGTGCAACAGCGCTTTTCAAACAACCGGAGCACGTCCGAGCTTCGCTCGGGGACCCGTTAATCCTGAGGCGCGGCGGGTTGGTGAGGCTGCGGAAAACGCCGAAGAGGCGGACGTTGAATGATTGAATGAATATGAGCCGCCCTCACGGGACGCGGAGGCGGTAGAAGCGGCTGGTGGCGCCGGGGGGCAAAGGGTCCTCGCAGAGGAACCAACGATTGGTGGCCGCTGAGGCGGGATTGGTCAGGTCCGCCCAGGGGCCCGCGTTGAAATCCTGGCGGTATTCCAGAACGTAAGCGCGGTTGGAGCCCGCCGGAAAGCCGAGCCGGACCGCATGGTCCCGCGCCTCAATGTGAACCTTGAGGACACTGCGGGAATCGCGCGGGTCGGTCCCTCCTCGAAATTCCTCCGTGTTCGAAACGCCGTCGCCATCCGGGTCAGCCTCGGGACCCGAGATGGCCGGGTCGAGGAGTTCGGGCGCGGTGAAGAAGAGGAACCGCCAGGCATCAAACGGTTTATCCAGAATCCGGACAACGCAGTTGCTGAGGGGGCCGACGCGGTAACTGGCATCGGGTTGGAGCGTGAGGGTCAAGAGCTTGTCGCCCTCAGCGGTTTCGTCGTCCACCGCCCGAATGACAAGGTTTGTGAAGGCGGCGCCGGGCGCAAAGGTCACAGTTCCGGGCAGGGCGGCAATATCCACTCCGTTACTGGCGGTGCCGCCGAGCTGGTACCGAACGGTCAGGGAAACATCGGCCTGGTCCGCCGGCCGGGCGAAAGTCACCTTGGCGGTTTTCCCGGTTTCGCCAGCCACGGGGTCCGTGGCGACGAGCTGAACGAGGGGAGGCGGGGCGGTCAGCGACACCCAGCGTGCGGCATCGGCCACGACATAGCCGGTCGTGCTGCCGTTTCGGAGCACCAGCCGGCCGTTGGTGCCTGCATTGAAATTGGCGGTGAGCAAATGGACCCAGACGCCGTTGCTGACCGTTTGGTTGACGGTGAAGGTTTGCGTGCCGGCGGCGTGGACGATGTCCACGGGCGCATTGGTCGCGCGATTCGAGTGGGCGGTCCAGCGCAAGTACACCTTGTAGGCCCCGGCCTCCGGCAGGTCGGGGGTAAACGTGACGCTCTTGGCGCCTTTGCCCGTGTTGAGGTCGTGCAGGTAGTTGGTCCCCCAATAACCGGCCACGGAAGCGCTGGACTCCCATGCGCCGACGATTGCGGCGCCGGCATCGGCGTTATCCACAATAACCCCGTTGGTTTCACCGGCGCTTCCCCAATAGAGCACCTGGCCATCCGCCGCGAGCTGGAGGCCGAGCTTGGCGTAATTCACCTGCTGAACCGGCACATCATCGTCAATCGCAAAGGCGGCGGCGGTGGCGGCGGAATGACTCGCCATCATGAACACCGGTTCCATGCGGGTGGACCCGAAAGCGATATGGCTGGCGGAAATGGCAAACGTCACGAACAGGTTTTCACACTCGCCCACCCGGGGCACAATGGACCGGTAGGAGATGGGGTAGGGCCGCGGAACGCTCACTTGCACGTCGCCCTCGTTGCGAACGTAACCGTTCTGGACGATGCGCTGGCAGTTGTGCGAATCCATGTTGTAGGACCCGAGGCAGACGGGGTCCGGCGCCATGCGGGCGCTCTGACAATCGGCTTGTGTCATGACGTAATCACTCACCATTCGCCGCGCCTCGCGCACGTAGAGCTGGGGGGAATACCCGCCGGTTTCGGGCCACTCGTCGCGCGTGGGCCCCCAGCTCAGGACTTCGGCGCGAAGACTCGGCGGTGAGCGCGGGCTGGTGGCGAGGTATTGAATGAGGCCCTGAATGTATTCGAGGTGCTCCCTTTCCATCTGCGCGCGAGCCGCGTAGGTGTTGGTGGGGTAGGTATGGTTCTGCCCGATGTAATCGGTCGAAAACGCCCCGTTGTTGTTCATGTCCGTCTTGCCATTGGGCATGGTGGAAATGTTGAAGAAGGAGCTCATGGTCAGGGTGTGGCCGGCAGCCAGGCGCGCGTCAATCAACCGGCCCAACAGTTCGTAACGGGCGGGGTCGTAATGGGGCGGGACGACATGCGGCAGGCGGTTGGTGGGGTTCTGAGTGAAGCACAGCCGGTAATTGAAGGCTTGGATGCGATGGTCCCCGTCGCCCGGCGTGCCCCCGTCACCGGGCTGAATGAACGGCAGCAGCCCGCTGGCGGGGTTCCCGGGAATCACGTAGGGGTCCACGTTGACGGTGAATTGGTGGGCGGGGGTGTTGGCCCGGATGCCATTGAGGGATTCGCCGTAGGTGCTCACGGACTCGCGACCGAAGGTGAAAGTGACCCCCGCTTTGTCCATCAGGTCGCCTTCGTAGGTGGCGTCAATATACATTTTCGCCCGGTAGATCGTGCCGTCCTCCATGCGGATTTCCGTGATGCGCCGGCCGTCCCTGCCAACTGAGGCGAGCCGCTGATTCCACCGCGGGACCACGCCCACCTCGGCCAGCCAGTCCTCAAAAACCCGCCGCGCCACCTTCGGCTCGAAGTTAAAACGTTCCGCCACCCCGTAATGTTGTCCAATGCGACGGTAAAACTCGCGGGAGACGCCACCGATGGAGGCCGTGTTTCCCACGTCCGTGGCGCCCAAGCCGCCCGAGGTCAGGCCGCCGAGGTGGGTATTGAACACGGCCAGGGCCACGCTCTTGCCCATGCGCGTGGCCTGAACGGCCGCCGCCACGCCCCCCGAGGTGCCGCCGTAAATGCACACCTCGCTCTCCACCACTTCCGCCGCGGCAAGCGGCGTCGTCAGGGCCAGCGCCAGGGCCTGCAGGAGGGCGTTTCGGCTCATACTCATTTGATCGCAAGATTACAGGGTCGAAGGTGCCTTGATTCCGGCGCCTTTCCAAGCGTGGAATGCAGCTCTGCCCTGGGGCTTAATCCGTGCGAAACCGCCGGCCGTCGTTGCCCGTCAGGTCCACAATTGCCGGTCCAAGGAGCGGAGCTGGACCGCCTCGCTCACATGGTCCGAGAGAATCCGCTCCGAACCCGCCAGGTCAGCAATCGTTCGCGCCACCTTGAGAATGCGGTCGTAGGCGCGCGCGCTGAGGTTCAGGTCCGCCATCGCGAACTTGAGCAGTTCGAGGGTCGCCTCATCCAGGGCGCAATACTGCTTCAACTCGCGCGTCCCCATGCGCGCGTTGCAGGTGATGCGCGGCTTGTCTCGAAATCGCTCCTGCTGGCGCCGGCGCGCGGCGACCACCCGCTCGCGAACCTGGGCCGAGGTTTCCCCGTGTCGTTCACTGGTGATTTCACGGAATTTCACTGACGGCACTTCGACGTGGAGGTCAATCCGGTCGAGCAACGGGCCCGAAATGCGGCCCAGGTAGTTCTGAATTTCGCGCGGGCTGCAGCGCGACTCGGCCGGCATCTTGCCATCCGGCGTGGGGTTCATCGCTGCCACCAGCATGAATTGCGAGGGGAAGGTCATTGTGCCGGCGGCGCGCGAGATCGTCACCCGCCCCTCCTCGAGCGGCTGGCGCATGGTCTCCAACACACTGCGCTTGAACTCAGGGAGCTCGTCCAGAAACAGAACGCCGTGGTGGGCCAGGGAAATTTCGCCGGGCGTCGGGTTGATGTTCCCGCCCAGCAAGCCGGCGTCGCTGGCGGTGTGGTGCGGGGCGCGGAAGGGGCGCCGCGTGACCAGGGCCTGGCCGGGCTTGAGCAGTCCCACGATACTGTGGATTTTGGTGGTTTCGAGCGCCTCCTCGAGTGTAAGCGGCGGCAGAATGGTGGCCAGCCGTTTGGCCAGCATGGACTTGCCGGTTCCCGGAGGGCCGATGAGCAGGACATTGTGACCGCCGGCCGCGGCAATCTCCAGCGCCCGCTTGACCGATTCCTGGCCCTTGACTTCCGAAAAATCAATCTCGTCGTCGCAATCCTGCTCGAAGATTTTCCGCAGGTCCACCCGCATGGGCGAAATGTGGACCTCCCCTTCGAGGAACCCGACGGCCTCGCGGAGGTTTCGCACCGGAATCACCTGCAACCCCTCGACCACGGCCGCCTCGGCGGCGTTTTCGGGCGGCACGAGCAATCCGACCCGCCCGTCCTGCCGCGCCCGCAAGGCAATCGGCAGCACCCCTTTGACCGGCCGCACCGTTCCGTCCAGGGCGAGCTCGCCGACCATGAGAAAATTTTCGAGCTGGTCGGTTTCGATTTGTTCGCTGGCCGCCACCATGCCAATCGCAATGGGGAGGTCAAAGCTGGGCCCCTCCTTCCGCACGTCCGCCGGCGCCAGATTGATCGTCGTCCGGCCGAACGTGAAATTGAACCCCGAGTTGATCAGCGCCGTCATCACCCGGTCCCGGCTCTCTTTCACCGCCGCGTCGGGCAGCCCGACGATGACAATGAGCGTGTCGCCGTAACCGGCGTTGACTTCCACTTCGACCGCGTACGCCTCGATTCCGTTCACCGCCGCAGAACAAACCTTGGACAGCATGCGATTGGTTATGTGCCACTTGCGGCAAAAGGGCAATCCGGAAATAAGCGAACCGGCACTGGCTGGGAATGCGGCGCGGGTGCCACCCCGGCAACGGGGGCTTGGGAGGCGTCCCCTGCCCCGCCATGTTCCTCCGATCTGCCGGGGGGACCTCCTTGAGGGCCGGCGCAACTCAGGCGCGGCGACCGGAACGGCGACGCCATTGGGGTGCCGCCCACAGCCAGAGGCCCGTCAGGCTCAGGGTCACCAGCACCAGCGCGCACGCGGACATCAGCACTCTGCCTGCGGACCCGAAAATTTTGCCTGTGTGGAGGTCCAACGCGAATTTTCCCCAATCAAATGACCGCGCGGGCTGGCCGTCGGGACCTCGGGGACCGAGCTTTTCGTATCGCCCTTTCTCGACCACCTCGGCCGTGCTTGCGTCAATAATCAATTCGGAGCCCTGCCGCTGCTTGACGCGGTAAGCCAGTTGCTGCTGTTCGAACTTCAGTTCAATTTTTTCAAGCTCGACATCGCCCCAACGCTCTTGGGCCAGGGCCAGGGCCCTTTCCCATGACACCGCGGGCGCCGTCAGGGCGGACGCCAGGCGCAACCCCCCGGTTGGCCTGGCTGGCGGGGACTTTGCGGGTTCGTTGGGCGGTTGATGCGCCCCCAGAAGCCCGAGGAAAAAGGCCTTGTGGTTGAGAAAAATTCCCGTCAGGCCGGCCAGCAGGAGACACGCTGCCGCCAGGGCCCCGGCGCGCACATGCCAGGATCGGAACCGCTTCAACCACGGGTTTGCCGGCTTGGGCGCCTGGACAAGAGAAGAGTGGGCCATGAGTGAGGCTCAAGAAGGGTTGGACACACGCGGCGGGCTGACGGAATGTCAATCGTCCGACGACTCGCCCTTGGACTCCTTGTCCTGGGCCTTGGTGGCAATCACGACCACGTGCCCGTCCCCCATGACCTTGTTAAAGACCTTCGCATGCCATTTCACGGGCCCCAACTCGCCTTTGGCCAGCTTTTCCTGCACCTTGGCCGGGTCATCCGAGTCCCAGGGTTTGAACAAATCAAAGGCAATATCGAGTGTCACGGCCCCCGAAAAACGGTTTTTGAAGAGGTCCTTGGGCTTGCGCCCCAAATCCACACCCTCCACCTGATAGCTGGAGCCCTTGCGATCGAACACGGGCCGGGGGTCTGCGAAGTCGCCCCGGTCGGAGGCGCAGCGAAAGACTCGCGCCGGTGCAAGCGGACCGCCGCCGACGTAATCAGCCAGCAGGGTGTGGATGCCGTTGGTGAGCGTCTGAAGCTGTTTGCCCTTCGCCACGTCCTCGGCTTTGAGGCTGTTTTTCTTCACTTCATACTTGACCGGCATGGAATCGGCGTGATCGTCCGCATACATCGCCGTCGCGAGGTAAATCTGACGCAAGTTGGAACCACACTGCACGCGCTTGCCGCGCTCCCTGGCGCCAGCCAGCGCGGGCAACAGCAAGGCGGCCAGGATCGCAATAATAACCATGACCACCAGCAGTTCGATGAGCGTGAAGGCGGCCGCTCCGCTGGGGCGGCCACCGATTGAAACGGAGTTGCGACTGAATCTCATGCCGACAGCCTAGGACAACCGCTGGACGGGACGCTAACGGCGCCTTGCCTTTCTTTGTCGTTGGATTGCGAAACTGGCGCCAAGGCAGCGGCGAGGGGCCGGCGGCCTGCCCCGGCCCTCAAACAGCCGGGAACGCGAAAACCGCTTCGCCGGCTTGCCGGCACCCGGATTCGAGATGCCACCGCAGCCGTCTCACCGCTGTGACAGGTTCAACGGCAATTTCACATCGGTGTGACAAAAGCCGTCTGCAACCCGAGTCCAAGCTCGCGAACGTCCGCCAGGTTTTTCACCGGCGGATGCCGGGAATTTCCGGGGAGGGCCGAGCGCCGTTTTGCTGGAAATCAAGGATTTTCGCGACTGGAGGGCGTTTGTCCCCAGGTCGAGGCCTCAGGAAGGGGGCTGGTGGGGCGAGGCTGGCAAGCGCGGTGCTAAGAGGGGCGGCATGACACGATGTCTTATGAAAACAATCAAGATCAC
>Ga0116188_1002694_pt1 | contig 13643 bp, 8 predicted proteins | sample AD_JPNTR2_MetaG_FD_89807 | JGI IMG/M metagenome (GOLD analysis project Ga0116188, IMG submission 89807) | Active sludge microbial communities of municipal wastewater-treating anaerobic digesters from Japan - AD_JPNTR2_MetaG | ecosystem: Engineered > Bioreactor > Anaerobic > Digestate | place...
CACCTGCTGAATTGACAGTTCTGAATCAGAGGAGAAGAACCAGTCACAGCATAAACAGCGCCGCCATAGGCATTCCCGCCATAACCTCCTCGAGCACCCGGAAGACCTGGTTGATCGTTGTTTACACCACGAGCATTTAACCCATGCGAACCATCCTGACCAAGGGCAGAACAATTGATAAAAGTACAACCGCGAATCGTAGGACTAGCAGGGAAAACACCGATATAGTCCGGATACACATACGAAAATTCATCTCGATAATCTACCGGAGCCGCTATCTTCTGACCGATATAAATCGCCCCCCCGTAGGCATTCTGGCCATCGACGCCTCTCGCATAAAGCAGTTGTCCATCCAAAGTATAACCGACCCAATAATAAGAATCGTCATAAAAATGCTGGTCGTCGATAGCCGTTGCATTCCGGATAGTAAACCCTGCCAGAATCGTATCACGTCCCACATTCCGAAAGATAAATGCACGACGGGCCTCCGTAGCCCAAAAATCCCAAATATCTTCGCAATCAATCACCGTCTGGGCAACCACATCCGGATTCTCCGGATTCAAACTGCGAATCGTAATGGCCTTGCCGTCCACGGTAATATTCGTCTCTCGATACAGACCCGGATGAACCAGAACAGTATCACCGGACCGTGAAGCATCCACCGCACTTTGAATAGTCGGATACGCCGACGACGGAACATGACGAGTTACCGGCTGCGTCGTATAGCCCACCGAAATCGGCTCCGACGGCCCTGTTACAGGAAGCTCTATACCTTCGCAGCCATCGCCTTCGCAACCCGCCTGCCGCACACGCAGAACAAAACGAAACTCCTTGCCTGCCACGCCGCCCGGAATTAGCGGTGTGAAATAATACGGAACCGTCAGCCACCCGCTGTCATAATCATCAGGATTGCCGGTACTTGCCTCTACACAATCAAAGAAATACTCCACCCCGTTTTCATCATAAGCCGTCACCGCCTCCATTCCAATACGGAGATTCCCCAGAGAGCGGGGAGCCGCTTTCCACCGTGCCGGATTGGGAGCCGGAGGCAGATCATCCCTCCCGCTCGCCGTTGTAGTCTGCTTTTCTTCAGACCACTCCGTCTCATTGTAATTCGTTGACTTATCACGGGCTTTACACCGGAAGGTATAGGTGGTGCCTTCTTGGAGAAGCGCCTTTTCTTCCGGCGTATCCCCCAGAATATAAAGCGGCTCATCCTGCCAGCCGCTGTCCAGCCCTGAATTTCCGACGCATTCAAAATAATATTGGACGCCCGACGCATCGATGGCCTCCTTTGCCTTCATCACGATATGGCGCAGACCTGTTGCGGTCGGCTCAATATCCCATTCAGCCGGATCCGGCAGCGGCGGAATCACATCCTCAATCTCGACAGAAGCAAGGGCCTGATAAAGATTCAGACGCCCGCCCGATACGCAAAGACTGCTCAACGAATCCAGCTTGTCCGCAGACCCCATCAAAATCTGCTTGACTTCCGCAGCCGTCAGCCCTGGTGCCAAAGACCACACCAGCGCACAAGCCCCCGCCACATGCGGGCTGGCCATCGACGTACCGTCATAGGACTCATAGCCGTCCTGGATACCGTCTGCATCCAGCGTCGGCGGAACCGTACTAAGAATATCAACCCCAGGCGCCCCTAAATCAACCGTTGTCTTACCCCAGTTGGAAAAGGAGGGCTTTTGATCCATATCGTTCGTTGCCAAAACAGAAATGATCGAATCCAAAGTATAACACGCAGGATAGACCGGCGAACTGTCATTGTTGTTATATTCATTGCCCGCCGCCGCTACAAAAAGCGATCCGGCCTGCTGAGCAGCCGCAATAGCATCATACATCGCCGGATTATAGCCGGCTCCCCCATAGGAATTGTTGGTAACCTTCGCTCCTTTCTGAACCGCATAATTCAGCGCGGCAATACAGGCAGAATCATACAAAACAGTATATTCTTCGTCCCCAATCACAATCACCGAACTTGCCTTTAGGGCCATCACTTTCACATTCCAGTTGACCCCAACAACACCACGGCTGTTGTTGCCCACCGCTCCAATGGTTCCGGACACATGGGTTCCATGCCCGGCCTCATCCATCGGGTCAGAATCCCCCTCTCCAAAATCATATCCATAAATATCATCAATATACCCATTGCCGTCATCATCAACGCCGGCTGTGCCGTTTTGTTCAGCCGTATTAATCCACAAGTTCGCAATCAGATCTTCATGGGTATAATCAATACCCGTATCAATAATCCCCACAAGAATCTGCTGGCTGCCGGTAGCAAGGTTCCACGCCTCGGGCGCATCAATATCCGCATCAAACTTGCCGCCGGTTTGGCCTGTATTGTTCATTCCCCAAAGCCGGTTGAAATAAGTATCATTCGGAATAACGGCGGGCCGCCGAATAAAGTCCGGCGAAGCATACCGAACCCCGGGCGTCGCCTGAAAAGCAACGCGGGCCTCCTGCACATCCACCCCCGCCGGCAGTTTCACCAGCGCCAGCCCAGGCACAATATCATACATCTTGACAATACTGCCCCCGCCCGCCTGCTGAATCACACTCGCACGAACCGCTGACCCCGTCGAACTGGCAGCCGTTTCATAAAAGCGAACCAGCAGATAACCATCCCGATACAGCGGCACAGTCTGGCTGTCCGAAGGATTCTGAAAAAACCCCGCCGCACAAAAAGAAGAAAGAAGGATGAAACCAATAATTCCTGTGGTAAGTTTGCGTGCCATGGCACCCTCCGTTAAGGACCTCATATTTCCCATTTTTTGCCTGTTTCCCAAATCAATCAATGCCTCGGAGTTTTTTCAGCTCACTTGGGAACTCATCTTGTACCCTGAGTTCAGACGACACCTTTACCGTATCGGAAAACGTAAAAGGCGAGTTTACCTCACCTTACCAAAATGCCTATTTTTAGTCAAGGAACTTCAAAAATACACAAGATGAATAATTTAGAAAAAACTGATATTATAAGACTTTCACAACCCCCATTAAGAAAACGGCCTGAACATTCTTCTACCACCCTCGTATGTCCGATAAAAAACCGTCCGCTTACATTGCGGATAATTAATTTTTTATTGTAGTAATTTTATTTGTCTTTTTCCAGTTTTTTCTGTTATTTTTCCTGAAAATGTTGAAATCCGGGAACTATAAAAGATTTATCATATCTGATTCTTTATGATACTGGAAGTTCAAAAATCTACTCTTTCCGGAACCATTTCGATTCCGGCTTCCAAATCGCACACCATTCGGGCGGTGGCGATCGCATCCCTGGCCGACGGTGCCAGCCGTATTCGCTGCCCCCTTATCTCCAGCGATACACTCAGCGCCGTCGCCTGCTGGCAGGCCTTGGGCGCCTCCATCGACACCTCCAATGAAAATGAATGGCTTGTCAGCGGTACAGCAGGCAGAATCCTGAACGAATACTGCAAAATCGACGTCGGCAATTCAGGAACCACCCTTCGCTTGGCGATGGGCTCGGCCTCCCTGGCCTCTGAAAACGCATCCATTTTTATGACCGGCGATGAGCAGATTCAGGCCCGCCCCGTCGGCGCACTCCTCCAATCCCTGAAAGACCTCGGTGCCGGCGGCACCTGCCTGAATCATAATGATTGTGCTCCCCTCCTGATTCACGGCAAACTCAAAGGCGGCCGCACTTCCATCGCATGCTTTACCAGTCAGTTTTTATCATCCCTCCTGCTGGCTTGCCCTCTGGCCGAAAACTCCTCTGAAATCGAGGTAACCGTTCTCAACGAACCCGACTATGTCCAGATGACCCTCGATTGGCTCAATCGCCAGCACATCCGATATGAAAACGACAGCTTCCGGCACTTTTTAATCCCCGGCGGCCAGCAGTACCGCCCCTTTGATTTACCAATCCCAGCCGACTTTTCAAGTGCGGCCTTCTTCCTCTGCGCTGCTGCCGTCGTCGGCCCCGAAATCACTTTAACCGGCCTGGATTTCGCCGACAGCCAGCCCGACAAGGCCGTTGTGCAGTATCTGAAGGAAATGGGGGCCAAAGTTGATTTTCTTCCCCAAGGACTTCGAATCGCAAAAGCCCCCCTCAAGGGCATTGATATCGATATGAACCGAACGCCGGATGCACTCCCGGCGATGGCTGTCGCAGCGGCCTTCGCACAAGGAACCACTCGACTGCTCAATGTCCCTCAAGCCCGAAAGAAAGAAACCGACCGCATCGCCTGCATGGCCGCCGAACTGAAAAAACTCGGTGCTGATGTCGAAGAACTGTCCGACGGTCTGCTCATTCGCGGCGGAAAAACCCTCCGCCCGGCCGACCTCAACGGACACGCCGACCATCGCATTGTAATGGCGCTCAGTGTGGCAGGGATGGCCCTCAATGGAAAAACCACGATTGACACAGCCGAAGCAATGAACGTAACGTTTCCAACCTTTCCTCTGCTGATGGAATCCCTCGGCGGAAAACTAAAGATGATAAACTGATGATAAACCGAAAATCAAAAAGGTCTGTCGGCGACAGACCTTTTTAGCAAGGCGCCTCCGCAAGTGCCGTGCGGAACCGATTGAAAGCAACCCTGTATGTTTAAGTGGGCGACCGTTGCGGCAGTCCGAAACGTCCTGTCAAGCAGGCATGTTCGATCCTTGCCGACCTGGCCTCCCCGATAGGGTGCATCGGTTCTTTCAAATTAACGTTCCGACACGCACACCGCAGGGGCCAACCTGCATTCTCACTATAACAAATCATCGGACAAAAAGCAACATTTCAATTAATAAAAAATGAAAAGAACGCAGCACCTTTTCCTTCAGCCGCTTATGTCCAAAAAAGCCGGAACCCCGCCAAGTGGAATTACCCCCAAGGGGACTCGAACCCCTGTTACCGGGATGAGAACCCGGCGTCCTAGGCCGCTAGACGATGGGGGCAAAAAAAATAGCGGCGAGTGGATTCGAACCACTGACCCTGGGCTTATGAATCCCATGCTCTAACCAGCTGAGCTACGCCGCCGTAAGAATAAGGAAAATATTCCCCTATTCAAAACCTGAAGTATAACCAGACAAATCGTCTTGGCAAGCAAAAAACTCCCTCTTTTTCACGCAAAACATTCAAAAAGCGGTTTCCCCGCCGGCAGACTCATATTGGACATCCTCCGTCTCATTATAGTCGGAACCCCCTTCCGCATCCATTTCTGTATCGGAGGATTCTTCTTCATAAACACCCTCATCTTCCGCACCTCCTTCCTCCGGAATAATCTCCGATGGCGGCTGATTGGGCTCGATAACCTCTGTTTCTTCAGAGAAAACATCGTCTTCCTGTCCGGCCGCCTCCAACTTCGTCTCAGACCGGCTCTCCTCCGGCGAAAGAACCGGCACGGCTTCAGACGGCTTTTCCTGAACCGCTTTTTCCGCCTCACCCGCCGGCAGAGCATTGGGCTCTCCAAGAACAACGATTTCCAGCTCTGCCTCCGTCGGCACAACCGCCCCTTTCAGACGACGCTCGATTTGTTCGATGGCCAGCAGGAAAGGGTCCTCATCCCGCGAATCTGAAAACCACCGTCGTGATGCCTTTTCCAAAGACCCAATCGCACCCCCATCCCCAACGCGCCCCAGAAAAACCGCCGCCGCAACCTGCGCCGGATAAGGCCCCGTCTCCAGAACCCGCAAAAGTTCCCCGACATCACCCGCAGAGCCAGCCGCAAAAACCTGATTCAGAAGAACCTTAAGTTCCTCCGCAGACAGTTTTTTTTCATCGACTTCTTTCACCTCCGATTTCTTCGAGCCAACAGCCGCACGCCGAGGCGGAACCTCCTGAACATCAGATTGGTCAGTCCTCCAATAGTACCCCAACCCAACAAGCACCAAAATCAAAAACAGTACCCCTATCCCCCACCATGCGGTTTTTTGGGAAAACACCCTCTCAAGAGCCGTCCCCGAATGCCGGAATTCCGCCTCCTGCAAAAGAACATCTTCAAGCATCTGACGGCTCTCCGGCGGCAGTTTCAAAAGCGGCGGAACCGAGCGGAAAATCTTTTCAAGGTTTCTTTCAAAAACCTGAATTTGGATCTCATCAGAAACCGTCGCAGGAACCGCCGATAAGGACTGAATCCACCCCAGCAGATAGCGGCGGAAATAATACCGGGCCCGCACCAGCTCTTCGGCCATCTCGTCCAAAGCAGACACATCTCCGCCCAGAGATGCCCCTTCCGAATCAATCCGATAGTAGCGGCAAAGCAGAATCTGCCGATGCGACCCTTCCATTTCCGTCAAGGCCGCCTGAACCACATGAACAACCAGCGGATTTTCAAGATACTCTTCCGGAAAATCCTGCGTTCCAATCTGCGCAAGCCGCCCAAGGATTGCAGCCGCATCCGGGAGATTCCGAAGAAACTCCCAATTGGTTTCAGGAGCATAGACAGCAGCAGCCCGCTCCACAATCCATCGATACATCGAACCGGAAGCCGGTTCATACTCCGAAACCGCAGAATACGCCGCCTTCAGCAGCTGAACAGTCCGCTCCTGCGCCTCCGGCAGCGAAAGAAGGTAGTGCCGGACAACCCACGTGTAAAAACTGTCCGCATGCTCCTGAACCCACCGTCGGAGAAGTCGGATATTGCCAGCCCGCAACTGCCTGCACTCTGCTTTTGTCCAGTTTTTCCTCAATCCGTTTCTATCCTCCTGTCTTTTCTATAGTATCGGCCGGATTAAGGACATAGAGTAATTTTTTTGTCCGGTTTGGAGACAAAAAAGACATCTTTTTCAAGATGTCTTTTTGAATGTTCCGGTTAATTCGCGGACTTCGCAGATTTCTTCGATTCAGCAGTTTGCTTGTTCTCTTTTCCTTTGGCCGTCGATTGCTCAGAGGAAGCGGCCGCGCTGGCCCTCTGCTCACGTTCCTTCAGCCGCTGCTGGAGCCGACGCTGCATTTCCGCCTGCCTCTCCTGCAGCAGTTTAAGATTCCTTTGGTACTCGGCATTTTGCTTATCAATCAGTTTCTGGACGGCCTCTGCTGTCTTGACAGCGTTCTCTTCCCGGGCCAGATTCAGAATCGTCGTCAGTTCAGCAGTCAGTTCCTGATGGCGGGCTTCCAAAGCAGCCATCGGGTCCCGCCCCTCCTGCCCCAACACTCGTTGAGACGCACGAGGAGCGGGCGAATTCGGCTCGCTCATGCTCACACGCCTGGGCAGCGGAAGACGTTCCCGACTGCGCACAGGACGAACCGCCTTTGGGGCCGGCGCCGGCGTCGTTGAATCGTCTCCGCTCTCAGCCGCCCAAACCAAAACGCCCAAACCAAAAACAACAACCGCACCCGCTGCCAGCCATCTCCGTTTCATCCTGAAATCTCCTAAAAAACAACCCTGTTCCTGCTGCAAACCGAGCAAACTATCGATGAATCTTCCGATAAACCAGACCTTCAAACACAGCCACGGTCTGGCCGTCATCATCGGTGATCGTAATCAGATAACTTCCGATCTTGCCCTCTCGGTTTCGTTCTGCCGCCTCGGCATAAAGACAGCCGCTTCGGACGGCCTTCAGATATGAGATATTGACGTTAATAGCAACCGCAACATGGTCATGGGAATTGGACGCCGCAGCAAATACCGCATCCGCCAGGGTAAAAACCGCCGCCCCATGAACAATGCCGACACCGTTCAGATGCTCTGGACGAACAGTCAGACGTCCGCGGGCCTTGCCGTCTTCGGCCTCCAGCAGTTCCACACCGCACAGTCGGGCAAACGCATCTTTCTGGAAAAACTCACTGCTGTCTTTTCCCATAAAAGCCGCCTTCACCCTCCCTGTCCGCTGCATTACTGCTCAGATGCGCCCGTGGCTTCCGTTTGGACGACGGCCGTTTCTTCCGGCTGCTTTTCTTCGTCGTCTATCCCTTCAAACCGCAGATGCTCTTCATCCTGTACTGTGATGCGAACCGCCTTTTTACCTTTGAATTTGCCGCGCAGAAGATCCTCGGAAATCGGGTCTTCAATATAGCGCTCGATCGCCCGCCGAAGAGGACGTGCACCGAACTCCGGATTATAACCCTTATCAATCAGAAACTCCTTGGCCGCAGAATCCAATTCCAGACGCAGACCGTGCTCAATCAGCCGCTTAAAGACCTTGTTCAGTTCGTATTCCACAATCGTTTGCAGATTTTCCCGAGTCAGCGGACGGAACACAATCACCCCATCCAGACGGTTAAGAAACTCCGGACGGAAATAACGCTCGATTTCCTTGTCGAGCAGTTCTTTCATCTTTTCATAGTTGGCCTGCTCGGTCCGCTTCCCGAAGCCGAAACCGGACTGGTTCTTAATCAGATCGGCTCCGATATTGCTCGTCATAATCAGGATCACGTTCTTGAAATCAACATGCCGCCCGAACGAATCTGTCAGACGCCCTTCTTCCATAATCTGCAGAAGCATATTATACACATCGGAATGGGCCTTCTCGATTTCATCCAGCAGAAGCACCGCATAAGGCCGACGCCGTATCCGCTCCGTCAGCTGCCCGCCCTCTTCATACCCAACATACCCGGGAGGCGCACCAACCAGACGGCTTACATTATGCTTCTCCATATACTCGCTCATGTCTATCTGAATGAGCGCATCAGGATCTCCAAACATAAACTCCGCCAGAGCACGCGCCAGAAGAGTCTTTCCAACCCCGCTCGGACCAATAAAGATAAAACTCCCCATCGGACGGTTCGGGTCTTTCAGACCGCTTCGGCTGCGACGGACGGCCTTCGCAATCGCGCTGATCGCCTCATCCTGCGAAACCACCGTTTTATGCAGTTCCGCTTCCAGCTCAAGCAGCTTCGCCGCTTCTTCTTTCTCCAGCCGCGTCAGCGGAACACCCGTCATCTTGCTCACCACTTCGGCCACCACATCCATATCCACAACGCCGACTTGGTCATTGTTCTGTTCCTGCCATTGACGCTGGACTTCCGCTTTCTCGTCCAGAATCCGCTGAATATCATCCCGAAGAGCCGCCGCACGCTCATAATCTGCATCGCGAACGGCCTCATCTTTTTCCGCCTGGAGTTTCTCAATTTTCGCCTCATACTCCGCCAAATCCGGCGGCGGCGTCATATTCTTCAGACGCACCCGTGCTCCCGCCTCATCAATCACATCAATGGCCTTATCCGGCAGACACCGGCCGGAAATATACCGGCTGGACAATTCAACCGCCTGATAAAGGGCCTCATCAGTAAACCGGACGCGATGGTGCTTTTCATAACGATCTCGCAGACCCTTCAGAATCTGGAGGGCCTCTTCTTTGCTCGGCGGCTCAACAACAATCGTCTGGAAACGCCGCTCCAGGGCAGCATCTTTTTCCACGTATTTGCGATACTCGTCAAAGGTCGTCGCACCGATGCAGTGAACTTCACCCCGAGCCAGAGCCGGCTTGAGAACATTGGACGCATCAATTGCGCCTTCCGCCCCGCCGGCACCAACAAGCGTATGAAGCTCATCAATAAAGAGAATCACATTCCCCGCACGCCGAACTTCATTAATGACGGCCTTGATGCGCTCCTCAAACTGCCCGCGATATTTCGTACCGGCCACCATCATCGCCAAATCCAGCACGACCAGACGCTTATCACGAAGAATCTCAGGCACTTCATGCGAGGTAATCCGCTGAGCCAGACCCTCGACAATAGCGGTCTTGCCAACGCCCGCCTCACCAAGCAGCACCGGGTTATTTTTCGTACGCCGGCAAAGAATCTGAACCAGACGCTCAATCTCCGTCTGACGCCCAATCACGGGGTCCAGCTCATTCTTCGCAGCCAGCTCCGTAAGGTCGCGGCCAAAACTATCCAATGCAGGAGTTTTGCTCTTGGCTCTCACCGCGGCCTGAGCCGAAGACGGCACAGAAGGATTTACCTTCATCTCCATCGACGGATAACTGTTATCCTCCATCCCCGCCCCAAGCAGATTCAGCACTTCCTGACGAACATCCTCAAGTTTAAGACCAAGATTCATCAAAACCTGAGCCGCAATCCCTTCCGTCTCCCGGAGCAGACCCAGAAGAATATGCTCCGTACCCACATAGTTATGGTTTAACGCCCGGGCCTCTTCAATCGCATGCTCAATCACCTTCTTGGCTCGCGGGGTTTGAGGCAATTTCCCCATCGTAACCATATCAGGTCCGCTTTTGACCAGTTTTTCAATACCCAGACGCAGTTTCTTCAGGTCAATGTCCATATTCTTCAGAACATTGGCCGCTACGCCGCTTCCTTCCTTGACCAAACCTAAAAGAATGTGCTCCGTACCAATATATTCATGATTGAAACGTTGAGCTTCCTGGTTGGCCAAGGCCATCACCTTTCGTGCTCGATCCGTAAATCGCTCAAACATACTTGTTCCTCTTTTCTATCCTGAATATCCTTTTATCGTCTCTCTTTTACCCATTAAAACCGCGACCGTGTTGAATGGCAAGTCTTGCCATTCAGAAGCAACCCCTTTTCTTATATATATAATCTCCAAAAGACGACTTGTTCAAGAAACAAAGGCGTTTTTCAACCTTATTATACACTTTTTATGTCGACAAAAAACCTTACCTACTTTGACGAGAAATTAAAAAATGAGGAAAGACAAACAGGGGGGATTACAGAACCTGCCTACGCTCAAACCGCCTACTCATTATCTTCAAGCAGTTTCTTCAGATAACTATTTTCCCGACGTGTCGCCTCCAGATCAAATATCAGGTATTTCACGCTAATCCGGAGGTAATCCAGGGAATCCTGAAGAGCAGAAAGACTTTTTTTGAGCTTCTTCTGATTATCCTTGTGCTGATTGGCAATATTGAGGAATTTTTGGTGGGTCGAATCCGGCAGAGCACCCAATTCACGCACTAATTCATCAAGTTTTTCTTCAAAAAACTCTCGGTCCATCGTGCCCTCATCTCCGAAGCCAAACACATGTTCCCTATCTTAACCTTAACATGCTGATATCAATATACCTCTTTTTACAGGACGAATCAAGAAGGGACTCGGAAAACCTCCGGGAAAAAAAGGTTTTTTTTCATGGCCGGCCCGTTTATAGGTCTTTTAGCGTTTGTATGTCTTTCACTCAAACAAAGGATTTTGCTCTCTTTTTTCCCGCCGGCCGCCGCTGCGATCCTGAATATACCTGATTTGACTCAGAAGATGCTCATACCCCTGCTCCCGCAGAAACGGCTCCAGAATCCGCCGGTTTCTCTTGTCGTAATACTGCAGCAGCGCAAACTGGAGCTTCTTTTCACGCAGCCCCTTCGGAACATGAATGGGTTTGCCCTCCGTCGAGCGGCCCGATACAAACATCGCTGTGGACAACGTAAGCGGAATAGGTACAAAATCCTGCACCTGACGCGGCTTCCAGTTGCGGCGGACAAGGTATTCTGTCAGTTTCACCGCATCCGCCGGCGTACAGCCGGGATGGCCGCTGATGAAATACGGCACAAGATATTGTTTCTTGCCCGCCTTTCGCGTCAGCTGCTGAAAACGGCGTTCAAACTCCTCAAAAACCTCAAACGGCGGCTTATTCATCAGCGTCAGCACAGGAGGCGAAATATGCTCCGGAGCAACCTTCAGATGTCCCCCGACAAAATGACAAACCAGCAGTTCAAGATACCGCGGCGCCGCCAGGGCCAAATCATGACGAATCCCCGACGCCACATAAATCCGAACCGGACGCTTCTGCTTACCTGCCCACTGCTGAAGGGCCCCCAGCAGTTTTACAGACGGCCGCTGCTCCCCCTCCAGATGCGGGCATAAGTCAGGACAAATGCAGCTGCTCCGGCTGCATGAAGACCCGCGCCCGCATTTCATCCCGTACATATTGGCTGTCGGCCCCCCCACATCCTGAATGGTCCCCTTAAAATCAGGATGACCGGCTATCGCTTCGGCCTCACGAAGAATAGAATCAACAGAACGGCTGGAGACACTCTTGCCCTGATGAAAGTAAATCGAACAAAAACTGCACCCCCCGAAGCACCCCCGATGACTCGTAATGCTGAACCGGACCGGCTCCAGCGCTGCAATCCCCCCCTGCCGGTCGTATTTCGGATGCCAGTTTCGGGTAAACGGCATAGTATACAAAGCATCCATTTCTTCCGTGGACAGCGGTTCAGCCGGCGGATTGACAACGACCGTTTCCACCCCCTGCCCCTGAAGCACCGCACGCCCCGCCGGATGGGCTTGTTTCTGATAGGCAAGATGGGCCTTCATAAAAAGCCCCTGCTCCGCCCGCAGATCTTCCCACCCCGGCAGCACAACCGCCCCTGCCGGCGGCTCAAGCCCTCCGATAAGCCGGTACGCAACCCCAGGAATATCCGTCAGTTGAGCGGTCGTTTGCCCCTTATCCAGCCGCCGGGCAATCGAAAGGATTTGCCGTTCGGCCATCCCGAAAACCAGCAAATCGGCCTTGGCCTCAATCAAAATCGACCGCTTCAGCTGGTCCTCAATATAGTCATAATGAATCAGCCGCCGCAGACTGGCCTCCAGCCCGCCCAGCAGAATAGGAATCCCCTTGAACGCCTCTCGGCAGCGGGCCGCATACGCCGCCAGCGGTTTATCCGGCCGCAGGTCCGTCCGCCCCCCAGGGCTGTAGTCATCGGTCTTTCGCCGGTGTCCCATAGACCCGTACATCGCCAGCCGAGAATCAATGCACCCCGACGTTATCCCCCAAAACAGCCGCGGCGGACCAAACTGGCGAAACGGTTCAACATCCCGCCAGTCGGGCTGAGCAAGGATAGCCGTCCGATACCCATGCTTCTCCAGCCACCGCCCAATCAGCGACACCCCAAACGCCGGATGGTCCACATATCCATCGCCGGTTACCAGAATAATATCCGGCCGCTCCCACCCAAGCGACCGCATCTCCTCCGCCGAACTCGGCAAAAAACCTGCATTCTTTCGATTCATAAGCATCCCTTCGGGCTTTTTATTGACGATGGCTCAAGTTTACTATACCATACCGCTTTCGTCGAGTTCACAATACAAACACGCGGGCCCGTAGCTCAGCGGTAGAGCAGGGGACTCATAATCCCTTGGTCCAAGGTTCGAATCCTTGCGGGCCCAGTTTTCATTCCTTGCCATGAGTATCACCACAGTCAAGTATATCCCTGACAAACAGACAGGAGTATGTCTCTTGAGGAGGACAATGGCTGGCGGGCGGCCTTCGGAAGCGGGGAGTTGGGGGGGTTGGCGGGGGGTGTTGTCAAAAATTGCTGTTTTCTGGGTTTTTGGGCTGAAAATGGGGTTTTTGGGGAAATTTGCGCACCGCGGCGCACAGGCGGCGCGCATTTTAAAGCCACCTGAAAACGGCCGCGCGCATTTTAAAGCCGGATTTTGAACCTGCGGAGGCGTCGGCGCGCATTTTTGAGCCAGTTGAAAAGGGCTGCTGAGGGGGTTTGGGGGAAATTGCGGAGAATTCAATTGAGATGCAGATTTTTGAACCAGTTGGAAAGGATTGAGAGGGGGTGGGGGAGACTGCTGATAATTCAATGGAGGCGGGGGTTTTTGAACTATCGGCCGGGGCTGCTTTTCGTTTTCGAGGTCGTGATGGATTTTGACCAGGTCCATGCCGGCCTGACGGACGATGTCGTATTTGCCGTTGCGGGCGGCTGCCTGCATTGGTCTGGTTCCTCCGTTGAGTGATCGGCTCTCTACTTTGGGGCGG
>Ga0116188_1002702_pt1 | contig 13617 bp, 10 predicted proteins | sample AD_JPNTR2_MetaG_FD_89807 | JGI IMG/M metagenome (GOLD analysis project Ga0116188, IMG submission 89807) | Active sludge microbial communities of municipal wastewater-treating anaerobic digesters from Japan - AD_JPNTR2_MetaG | ecosystem: Engineered > Bioreactor > Anaerobic > Digestate | place...
AATCCCAAATCCTATTTGACATGATTAACATGATTATTGTGCCGTGCGCGGCGTGGCGGCGAAATCTGGAGTGCGGTGACAAGAGCCGCGCTGTGCGCGGGTCGCGGCACCGCTTTCTCTCCGCGCCGTGCGCGGGCACACTGTCGAATACACTTAGTCGCCACACCTAGTGCTTTGTTTCATTTGTACAGCGACACTAAAGGGCATGGCTACGGTAATAATTGATTCGCATTAGTTTGTCTGGGAGCACGCTGTTCCCAAAAAACCTCCGTGTTCTCTGTGCCTCTGTGAGAGAAAAAAGCCGAGCCATGCTCCCAAAAATCCTTCGTGCCCTTCGTGCCTTTGTGTGAGAAAAAACAGAGCAGTACCCCCTGTCACTGACCGATTAAGTTTCAACCGCTCAACGTTCGCCGATCCGGTAGAGGTGCGTCTTGGAACGCAGAATGAGATCGTTGGCAACCACAGCCGGTGAGGCCATGAATCCGGTTTTCAATCGGTTGTCGGCCAGCATCTCAAAGGTCCGGCGCCCCGCGCGCAGGACCGTGGTCTTGCCGGAAACACCGAAACAATAAATGCGGTCGCCACTGCACAACAGCGAAGCCTGATAGTTGCCGCCGACCATCTGCCGCCAGACGGCCTTGCCGGATGCGATTTCGAAGCAGGTCAGGGCACCATAGTCCGAAACCATGTAGCCCAGTCCGCCGTATGCCACCGGCGAGGCCGTAAGCGGCACATCTTTGCCGCTGACACGCCAAGCGACATGACTGGCAGTCACGTCGCCGCGACCGTCTGGACGTACTCCGATCATCTCGGGTACCCCGAGCCCGGTAGCCACCACCACCAGACCGTTGGCATAGATCGGACTCACCACCGACGTATGCGATGTGTGCGTCACACGCCAAAGCTCCCGTCCATCCTCTGGCGCATAGGCAAAGAGCGCGGTGGAGGCCGGGCTGATCATCTGCTGGCGTCCGTTCACCTCGATGACGATGGGCGTGGCGAACCCTTTGCGGAAATCCCCCTCGCGCTTGGGCTTGCCGTTCGCGTCGAGATCCTTCCACTCGATCACGCGATCAGTGCGCCAGACCGTCTTGCCGGTACGTGTGTCCAGCGCGATGAGGTACTGCTGATCGACGCCGTCAAAAGTAAGGATAAGCAGATTACGGTAAAGTAGCATTGACGAACCCGGTCCGCGGTAGTGGCGGCAGGTCAGGTCTTCGCGTTTCCAAAGCACCTCCCCGCTCGCGGCATCCAGACACGCCGTACCGTAGCTACCGAAATTGACATAGACCCAACCGGATTCAATCGCCGGCGAGGGCGAAGCGTAACCATTGACGTTATTGCCAAGCGGTTCCGGCGCATCGCAGCGGAAAAGCGGCAACGTGTGCAGAATGCGTCCGGTTTCAGCCTCCACGCAATAGGCGGAAAACAGATGCCCGTCGTGCGTGGCGCTGGTCAGCCAGATGCGTCCCTCCATCACGACAGGCGTCGACCAGCCGGAGTCCGGAATCGCCGTCTTCCAGCGGACGTTATTGGTCTCGCTCCAGTGCAAAGGCAACTCGCGGCTAACAACTGAACCATCGCCGCGCGGCCCGCGAAACATCGTCCACGCCTCTTCAGCGGCCAAACAGCTCCCCGCCAACACCCCCACCAATCCTATGACGATTGCTTTCACACCGCCAAGCATGCCCAAACCGCCCTGCATAGTCAAGCGAGTCTTGAGCCCCTGAAGGTGAAGATGGGATACCGTTTTTTTAGACATGATTTCCCGCTGCGCGGGCGCATAAACGACATGATTGACATGATTGATGAACGTTGTGCCGTGCGTGGCGCGGCAGAAAAATTTGGAGTGCGGTGACAAGAGTCGCGCTGTGCGCGGGCGCGGCACCGCTTTACACCCACGCCCACCCAGTCCTCATTTTACTCCCGCAATGGGATCTACATTCCACTTCCGACTCACTCTTGATCCCACACCTTCATGAGCATTCGCGTTGCGAGATACGTAATCAGCGCATAGACGAGGCCGAAGGCTATCGCCCTGCCGGTCTCAATCATGAGTGGCGTTCTGTTTTCGACCCGAATTCTGACCCAGCGCAAGTACCAAAGCCCGAAGGATGGGATAAAACCGATCACCCAAGCACCGAAGAGATGAAAGCCGATAGAGATGCGTGTGGACATCGAAACAACCATTTCCACAAGAAAGACAAGGAGGAAAACGGCGAAACCAAGCATTGGAATGGAAAGCAGACTTCTCAGGGCGTGTGAGTACTCTGCGTATATGGGCAGTTGTCCGAACATAACGCGAATCACCGAATTCCACTGGGGAGATGTGAAGTGATTGACGAGGAAGATGGCCATCACAGGAATGAGCGAACACATAGGAATCACGTACAGGGTAAGCCATGAGAAGAGCCCTCGAAATCTCTTCGGTAAAGCACACGGTCTTTCACTATCCGACGGCAGGAGCACGTCCTGAGGTTTTTCGACGCTTTGCTTGTTCTGACCAAGCTTGATAACCGCCACGATGACGATCACGATTCCAATAGGGCAGGCGACCCAACCGGCCATTGTCGCGTACAGCACAAAGCGAATGTTATCGGCAAGCCCTTCAGGTTGCGGCTGGGACTGGGCAAGATTTACGAACGCCAGAACCATGCCGATGACAGTCCCGATCACGCCCCAGACCGGACCTGCAGCGAGAACGATGCCCGCGCCCAACCAACAGATCAATTTCTCTTTTCTGTTCATCCCTGATCCCAACGACACATACCATACAAAACCGGCCTTGCCCTGTCGAACGCAGTTTCGGGCACGAGGATACAAGTAAACTTGCACGGTTGCATTTCTCTGCCGCACTCCGTACACTAGTTGCGTGATGACGACCTTTTACCTTCAAAACGTGCGGATTCTGGATCACGCGCGCAACCGCGATGAAATCGCCGATCTTTACGTGCGCGACGGGATGATCGTCGCCTGCTCCGCTCCCCCCGCAGACGTGCCGCGCATCAATGCCAATGGCCTGCTGGTCGCGCCGGGCTTCTGGGATGTCCATGTCCATTTCCGCGATCCGGGTGCCCCCGCCGCCGAAACGCGCCGCACCGGTGCGGCCGCAGCTACGGTCGGCGGATTCACGCGGGTCGTGACCATGCCCAATACCATGCCCGCTGGCGACACGCCCGCTTGGGTGCGCGAGCAGGTCGAGGACGACCTGCCGGTCCGGATTCTGCCTTCCGCCTGTATTACTCAGGGTCGGCAGGGACGTGAAATCGCCGACCTCGATGCCCTCGCCGCCGCCGGTGCCGCCGCCTTTACCGATGACGGCGCAATGGTCGCCGACGATGCGGTCATGCGCGAAGCGATGACGCGCGCCAAGCGGCTCGGCAAGCCGATCATGGATCATGCGGTCGTACCGGCGATTGCCAAAAACGGCGTGATCCGTGACAGTACGATTGCGCGTCAATTGGGGCTGCCGCTCTTCCCGCCCGAGGCCGAGGTCGAGGCCGTGCTGCGCGATATCCGGCTCTGCCGCGAAACCCGTTGCGCCACGCACATCCAGCACGTCTCGTGCGCCGATTCGGTGGCGGCCATCCGCGCCGCGCGTGCTGAGGGCTTGCCGGTCACCGGTGAAGCCTCGCCCCACCACCTTGCAATCGCCGCCGACGATATCCCTGGCGATGACGGCAACTACCGCATGAATCCGCCGCTCGGTAACCATGAGGACGTACGCGCTCTCCGCGACGGCGTGCTGGACGGCACGCTCAGCCTCTTCGCCACCGACCACGCGCCGCACACCGCCGCGACCAAAACCCGCGGCTTCCTCAAAGCCGCGTTCGGTGTCATCGGCCTCGAAACTGCGATTGGCGCCACGTGGGAAATCATGGTTCTCCAAGAGAGCCTCTCCCCACTGACGTGGGTTGCCCGCTGGACTACCGGCCCCGCCGCGTTGCTAGGTTGCCCCGCGCCTTCCCTCGCGCCCGGCGTGCTCGCGGATCTCGTGGTGATCGACCCGCGAACGCCATGGCGCGTGACGCCCGACACCTTCCGCTCGCTCTCGCGTAACACACCGTTCGGCGGCTGGACGCTACACGCCCGACCGGTGCTGACGGTCTGCGAGGGCCGCATCACGTTCACGGACCCGAAAACCATCACTCTGGAGGAACCCGCATGACCCCTGACTTTTTCGAAACCGCCGCCGCTGCTCTGCCCGATCTCTGCCGTGAACAGCCGCCGGACTGCGGCATGATCCTCGGCTCGGGTTGGAGCAAGGCGCTGGCCGTTGACACGCCGCTGTTGCGCCTGCCCTACAGTGAGATTCCGGGGCTCGGTGCCAGCACGGTCGTCGGCCACGCCGGCGAGTTCCTGCTCTTCGACCGCCACGGATTGCGCATCGCGGCCTTTATGGGCCGCCGTCACTGGTATGAGGGCGCGGGTTGGGGACCGGTCGTGATGCCCGTTGAACTGTTGCGCCGCTTGGGCACCCGCAACCTGCTAATCACCAACGCCGCAGGCAGCATCACGCCCTCGTTCACCCCCGGCGACCTGATGATCATCCGTGACCACATCAATACGGTCGGCATTTCGCCGCTCATCGGACCGGTCATGCCCGGCTGGGGACCGCGCTTTCCGGATCAATCGCAAATCTACTCACCCGCGCTCATCGACCTGCTGCGCAAAGCCGCGCACGATACCGGTGCGACTCTTGGCGAAGGCGTCTATGCCTTCACCTCTGGCCCCGTCTATGAAACTCCGGCCGAGATCCGCGCTTATGCCGGCATGGGCGCCGATGCCGTCGGTATGTCCACCGTGCCCGAAGCCACGGTCGCGAACGCCGCTGGCCTGCGTACCGCCGGCCTGAGTTGCATCACCAACATGGCGGCCGGCATCAGCGGCCCGAACCTGTCGCATGAAGGGGTGATCGAACAGACCCGCAAGACATTGCCGCTCATGGCGGCGCTGCTCGACGCATTTTTGATGCATCTCGCTCAGTAATCGGTTAGTGACAGGGATGTGCGAAGATCATGCGTTTTTGGAGAAAAGGAGAGCCGAGAGTCGGGAGCGCGGGCGTCCTCGCCCGCAACAACGTGTCTTGCGATTTCTGTTTTATCCGCAGATTTGCGCAGATTGCGCAGATTTTCTCTTTTTTGTTTTTGACCGTAGGAGGGGAGAGACGAGCGTCTGCTCGTCCGCGGGCAAGCAGACGCTTGCCCCTCCCCGCCGAAGCGACCTCTTCGAAATCATGTCAAAAATGAAACCAGTTCTTAACCATGAAACAAACCCGAGCAATGCCATCTCCAAAAAAAATCTGTGTCCATCTGCGTCCATCTGTGGTTAAAAAACCGAGCACGGTCTTTTCGTGTATTCCGTGTGTTTCGTGGTTAAACAAACCCGAGCAATGCCCCCAAAAAACCTTGGCGATCTTAGCGTCTTGGCGGTTCCAAAAACCGAGCAATGCGCCCCCAAAAACCTCTGTGCTCTCTGTGTTCTCTGTGGTTAAACGAATCCGAGCAATGCCAACTCCTAAATCCTAACTTCTAACTCCTATGTTCCCTCATCCTACCCCAGCTTTCGTCGTTGATGCCGCCGCCCTCGAACGCAACCTCGCCATCTTGGGCGAAGTCAAACGCCGTACCGGCTGCCGCATCCTGCTTGCGCTGAAAGCCTTTTCGATGTTCAGCGTCTTTCCCCGTATGCGGCGCGTGTTGGACGGCTGTTGCGCCAGCTCGGTGCATGAAGCGCGCCTCGCCCGCGAGACCTTCGGCGGCGAGGTCCACGCTTTCGCCGCCGCTTTCTCTGAAACCGAAATGCGCGAGATCGTGACGCTGGCCGACCATGTGACGCTCAACTCCTTCGCGCAGTTCCGCCTGTTCCAGCATGTCGTAGCCGAAAGCGGACGCGATGTCGTCTGCGGTCTGCGCATCAATCCGGAACACTCCGAAGGCGCGGCCGAAATCTATGACCCCTGTGCGCCGCGTTCGCGTTTAGGCGTGCGCCGCGCGGCCTTTGACGGCGAAACGTTGCACGGCGTGACCGGGTTGCACTCGCACACCCTGTGCGAACAGAATGCCGCGCCGTTCGTACGCACGTTGGCCGCGATCGAAAAACGCTTCGGCGACCTGTTGCCGCGTCTCTCCTGGATCAATTTCGGCGGCGGTCACCACATCACGCGGTCTGACTACGATCTTGATCTGCTGTGCGACACACTCAACGCATTCCGTACGCGCCATCCGAATATCGAAACCATCTACCTCGAACCCGGCGAGGCCTGCGCCCTCAACGCCGGCACGCTCGTGGCGACCGTGCTGGATGTGGTGGACAACGACATGTCCATCGCCATCCTCGACGCCTCGTGTGCCTGTCACATGCCGGACGTGCTGGAGATGCCGTACCGTCCCCGTGTCTTCCGCGACGCCGCCTGGAGCGGTCAGGCCAGCCCCGGCCCGGAAGCCGACATCGGCTGTGACCCCGGTGTCAAGGCCCACACCGTACGGCTTGCGGGCGCCACCTGCCTCGCAGGCGACATCATCGGCGATTGGTCGTTCGACACGCCGCTTCAGACTGGCGACCGCGTGATCTTCGAAGACATGGCGCACTACACAATGGTCAAGACCAACACCTTCAACGGCATCCGCCTTCCCTCGATCATGTTACGCGAGCCTGACGGCACCCTGCACACCGTACGCACCTTCGGTTACGAAGACTTCAAAAACCGTCTGTCGTAATCCAAGATTGATTGTTCCGATGCTAAGGTTTTTGTTACACTCTGATTCGCAATCTGTTGGTGGTTTGGTTACGCGGCAGATGTGAACGAGACGCATCGCCTATAAGCAGAGGAGAAACGCATGACAGCAAAACCTCATTCTCTGATCTTTCTGATCGCGTGGGGAACCTTGGCCGCCGCTTTTGCGCGGGGAGGCGTCTACGACGACTGTGCCGCATGGTGGCACTTCGATTACGATCCCAATGCTGACTACAAGGCTGATGTCGATGAAATCCGCGACCAGCGCGACTGGGGCACCGCAGCGAACAAAGGTGTAACCGGCAAGCACGCGACCTCCGTTCACGGTCCGTCCGGCGGGCCGCAATGGATCGACACGCCGGAACTCGTGACGCCGGCAGGCGGCCAGAACTACGGCCGCAAATCGATCCTATTCCAACCTGCCGTCGACAGCAAGACCAACTGTTGGCCGAACACGTTTCGAGTGTCGAATCTCTATCTCGCGGGTGATGTCACCCTCGTCACGCGTTTCCGCTGGGATGGGTATGTCACAGAAATTCAAAAAACGGCCTGGCTTTTTAACATCGGCATGGCGTGGAACCAATATACTGGATGGCTCTTCGGTATAGACGGCCCCTCTTCAAACCTGACGTTTTACAGCCAAAAAAGCAGCGGCCTCCAAATGACTACGACGTCCGTCACACCCGGCATTTGGTATGACGTGGCACTGGTCGTAAAGGACAACAGTACGACCGAACCTACCGATACCGTGGAATTTTACCTGTGGCCGCAAGACGGGGCGCTCAGGTACCAGAAGCGTACCACCTCCGTCATCACGAACGCCATCGGTACGTTGGGCTGCACCATCGGATGCGAGGCTACCACAGCCACTTACGAGGGCGGCAACGCACGCAAGGCCTTTGCCGGCGCGCTCAATCATCTGGCCATCTGGAATCGCGCGCTCTCAACAGATGAGATCAACGAGGCGTTTGGCTCGCCACAACCGCTCTTCCACATCGGCCTCAAGAACGACCGCGCAGGAGATCTGCGGACCGAGTGGGAAGCCGACGCCGAATACCAGCCCGGCGCCCCCTGGCACACCATGCGGCGCGCGGTCTCGGGCACCCACCCTGAGGCCACAATCAAGCTGCTTGTGAACGCGCAGCAGGCGGCTCTCGGTTACTTTTTCCATCTGCGGACCCAAGAGGTGGAAAACGAAAAGTCAGCGGATCTCCGGCTGATCGTCAACACCGTGACCAATGCCGTACGGACCGTAACATCCGGCCAGGATCTCTTCTGGTACGTCGCCCCCGGCACTCTGGTGGCGGGGACAAACAGTGTGACGCTTCAATACGCCTCGGGACCGGCGAGCTACGCCATCTTCGACTGGCTCGAACTCGCTGGTTCCTGGCAGGTCGGCTATGACGACGGCTCTCAGGCCGAGTTCGCATTAGAAAGCTCCGCGCCAGATGATTTTTATGTAACCAACCCGAACTGGCAACACCTAGAGCGAGCCATCACCCGCGATGACACGAACGTCAACGTGCATTTCAGCCTCTCCCGCGAACTGGCCGAAAAATACGCCTTTGAGTACACCACGCGCATTATTGGGCAAGGAGGCGCCAGCGCACCCCATGCGTTCAGCGTGGATATTAACCAGACGACATTCGCCAGTTTCGCTCCGGTCCAGAACGGCACCCTCAGCACCCTCCCCCTCAACCGTGGGCTGCTGCAGGCAGGCGACAACATGGTCAGGTTCCGCTACGACGGTGATCCTACAGTAAGCGGATACCTCCAGTTTGACTTCCACCGGCTGGAGATACTCCTCTTCCCCCGAGGGTCGCTACTCATGTTGAAGTAAATGTCCCGGTCTTGCCGTGTCACCGGCAGGCCCAGTATGCATGGCTATTCTCCTCTACACGCTTCTTGTTCTTTTGCTCCTGACGCTCGCGCTGCTCGCTTGGCTGGTAGTACGGACCGGTCGTGACGCGCCGGACCGCGACGCGCTGATCCGTCTGCAAACACGCGAGGCCGATTTCCAAGAGACGGCCCGCCTCCTGCAGGAACGGTCAAAACGGATAGAGGCACTGCAGGTCGAAAACGCCCGACTTACCGCCGAACTCGACCATGAACGGCGTACCGCCGCCGAGAAGATGCAACTGCTTCAGGATGCCGAGGCGCAGCTCAAAACCGAATTTGAAAATCTGGCCAACCGCATCTTTGAGGACAAGGGGCGCGCGCTCACCGAACAAAACCGTGAACGCATCTCCAGCCTGCTGCAACCATTGCGGGAACAGCTCGACGGCTTCCGCAAACGGGTCGACGAGGTACATAAAGACGGTACCGAGCAATCCGCCCGCCTGCTGGAGCAGGTGCGTCAACTCCAAACGCTAAGCAACAAGGTCAGCGATGAAGCCAACCACTTGGCGCGTGCTATCAAAGGCGACGCCAAACGCCAAGGCGATTGGGGTGAACTGATCGTTGAGCGCTTATTGGAAGCCTCCGGACTGGAGAGCGGCCGCGAGTATGAAACTCAACCCATGCTGCGCACCGAAAGCGGCGCGGTACAGCGTCCAGACTTTGTGGTCCATCTGCCGGGCAACAAATCGGTGATCGTGGATGCGAAGGTTTCGCTTACCGCCTACGAACGTTCGTGCAATGCCGCAAACGACGACGAACGGCGTGCCGCGCTCACGGCGCATGTGCAATCGGTGCGCCGCCACATCAACGAGTTGCGCGACAAAAACTACGCCACGCTGCTCGGCAACCGCACGCTCGATTTCGTGCTGATGTGCATCCCGCTTGAGCCCGCCTACCAGGCCGCGTTACAGATGGAGCCCGGCCTGCTCTATGAGTTGGCCAAAACCAACGTGGTGATCACCGGACCATCCACCCTGATGATCACGCTCAAGTTGATCGCCCAGATCTGGCGGCGCGAGAACGAGAACCGTAACGCCGAACAGATTGCTGACCGCGCGGGCCGTCTCTACGATCAAGTTACGCTGATCGTCGAAGCGATGGCTGCCGCTAAGAAAAACCTAGGGGATGTCGCGCAGTGCTTTGACTTGGCTCTCGCCCGCCTGCAGAACGGTCGGGGGAACTTGATCGGCCGTGTTGAGGCACTGCGTAAACTCGGCGCCAAAGTCAACAAGCCCCTGCCGCCTGCCGTTGTCGAGCGCGCTCTGGCGACAGACGGAAGCGCTGACGACGATGGTGATGAGTCCCCAGTTCCGCCGTCCGCGATCGACTTGTAGAACGCTGGGCGTCGAACGCGGAAGATCGAGAGGCTCTTGCAAAACCCCGCACCTGCAGATGTGGCACGGGCATCTTGCCCGTGTTAGTTAAAGGCCAAACTCCAGGCACGGGCATCTTGCCCGTGTTTCATGGGCGGGACGCCCATGCCACGAGGGGAGGCAAGAACCCACTGAGTTTAAAAAGGTTTCGAGCGCACCGCTCAAAAAGCGGCGTCGCGCGGAATACCGCTTGCCGCACGCACTCCAAATCTGCTCGCCAGACTTGCGGAACCCAACAAAAAAGAGAGGGATGAGCGTCTGCTCGTCCCTCCCCTTTTGGCGCTCTTGGCGTCTTTAAAAAACGCTCAGTTGGCAATCCGCCCGGGCCACGGGAGTTCCGGACCGCTGATCGACGCCACAGCATTCTTGCCGGCATCGGGGCCGACGGCGTGCGCGCCCAGACAGAGGGTCAGGAGCACAAGCACCACGGCGGCAGCAACCGCGCAAACCGCGGCAATCGTCGTAAAGACCGACGACTCTTCTTTCTGCGCCGGAAAGTCCAGCGGGCTGATGGGCGTCATCTGCACGCCTTCCGGGAATCCTTCGCCTTCCGCCCCTGCTTCACCCGCAGCGTCGGGCTTACCACCCGGACGCTTGATCTTCAGCGTCTTCTTTTGGGTGACACCCGCGCTACCGTCGCCTTCAGCCGGCAGAGCCGAATCCGGAATGCGGGAGGTCTTACGGGCTGAAGCTGGCGCCAACGGTGTTGATGCTACCGTGGGAGCTGCGGGCGGAGCCATCAAATCAGACGGACGCTTCAGACGAATCGTCTTGGGGCCTACACTTTCGGCAGGCGCAACACCGATGGCCGCATCCAGCGAGATGCGCGATGTCTTCGATTTAGAAGCCTGTACTTGAGCCGCAGAGAGCGGCTTGGGACCATCCGGCAACGGAGACGCGCCAGGGGGCGGCGGCGGCTGCGGCTGGGGCTGCACGGGAACGACCGGAGCGATCGGAGCTGTGGACGACAGCTCAACCTGAGTGATCGCCTGAGTGGCTCCGGGCACGGTCCGCGGAGCGGCTTCGGTTGCCGCGCCAGGCGCGGCAACCGGACGCAGACGCACGGTCGCGGGACGGATCGCCGCAGGCGCCGCAGCGGCCACCTCTTCGGGCACCGGTATGCGCGATGTCGCTTTAGGGTCGACAGGCCGTAACGGTTGCGGCGCGGCTGCCGCCGCAGGAGCTGCGGGCGCGGCTGCCACCGCAGGGGCCGCAGGCTTCAAGCGGACGGTAATCGGACGCGGCGCGTTGGCCGCCGCACCGGCGGGGGTCACTGCCGCCTGACCCTCCGGCTTGTCAAGTGGTGACACCTTCGGGGGAATTGCTCCTTGGTTAACTTGATCCTGTTCTGCCATGACTTGTGCCTCCGTAACAGGCAACAGCCGTTTATACGGCCATTACCTCCGCTTCTTTGTTTTTCAGTTCTTCGTCAATCTTTGCGATGTGGTTGTCCGTGGCCTTCTGCACCTCGTCCAAGCCCCGGTCGCGCTCGTCTTCCGTGATTTTCCCATCCTTCTGCAACGCCTTGACCGCATCGTTACCGTCGCGGCGCACGTTGCGGACCGCAATACGGGCCTCTTCAGCTTGGCGCTTGGCCACCTTGACGATCTCTTTGCGGCGCTCCTCGTTGAGTTCGGGGATCGGGACACGGATCACGCGGCCGTCGTTACGCGGGGTCACGCCGAGATTGGCCGCGAGAATCGCTCGCTCGATATCCCCCAGCGCCGTGGGGTCAAACGGGCTGATCACGATCAGGCGCGGCTCCGGCGTTGAGATGTTCGCGAGATCGCGCAGGCGGGTCGGGGTGCCGTAGTAAGTGACCTGCACGCCATCCACCAAAGCGGGCGACGCCTTGCCGGTGCGCAGGCCAGCGAACTGATCCTTCAGCACCTTGAGCGAATTACCCATCTTGTCGGCGGTGTCCAGCAATACTTCATCCAGTGTGTCCATCGTCTCTCTCTCCTGATCTATCCGATCTGCGTCTTGTCGCCCACCAGTGTGCCGATGGCCTCACCGCAGACGATCCGCTCCAGTGCATCCTCATCGTAAAAATCAAACACCACGATCGGGATCCGATTATCCATGCACAACGCGAAGGCCGCAGAGTCCATCACCTTGAGGCGCTTGTGCAAAGCATCCTCGTAGGTCACCTTCTCGTAGCGCGTCGCATTGGGGTCCAGATTCGGATCCGCCGTGTAAATCCCGTCCACCTTCGTGGCCTTCAGCAGCACCTCCGCCCCGATCTCACTGGCACGCAACGCTGCCGCCGAATCGGTGCTGAAATAGGGGTTCCCCGTGCCGCCCGCAAAAATCACCACGCGCCCCTTTTCCAAGTGCCGGAGCGCCTTGCGCTGAATGAAAGGCTCAGCCACCTGATGCATCTCGATGGCCGTCTGCAAGCGCGTCTCCAGACCCAGTTGCTCAAGCGCGTTCTGCATCGCCAGCCCGTTGATGATCGTGGCCAGCATGCCCATGTTGTCCCCGGTGACGCGGTGTCCGCCCTTGGACTCGCCCTTGAGCCCGCGGAAGATGTTGCCGCCGCCCAGCACAATGCCGATCTGCACACCCAGCCCGGCGACCCGCGCCACACGCCGCGCCATCGAAGCCAGCGCGTCCGGATCGATACACTCTCCTGACGAGCGGTTCCCGAGAACCTCACCGCTTAGCTTTAGCAAGATCCTCTTATACTTGACACTGCCACTCCGCCGCGTTTCCAGAAACGCCCCCTTTCAACCCATGATTTGAAACGAGAATAGCTTACCTAAACACCCCCGGAAGGTAAACCGCTTTTTTTAGTAAACATGAAACCGCCAAAGAAGGTGTGCGGACTCTTCGCCCTGCCAAACCGCACGATGAGCTGGTGGTCACCGGCCGTCAGCTTGACCCTCCGCTTGCCCATCGGAAGAGTCGGGTTACGGAATCCATAACCGGAATTCCACGCGGCGGGCAAGCTCCATTCGGCGACCTTGACCCGATCCACCTCCAGTTGAACCACATCGTCTGGAATGGCGCTGAAGTCTTTGCCTTTCCTTCCGTAGTCAGGACGGTTCATGAACAGCTCGACGTCATACTCGCCGGATTTCACCACATGCACGCGGTAGGTCACCCATCGCGCGGTCACCGGAATCGCCGACTCGACGCTGTTGGCGATCTCTGTATTCCGCCAGGACGCTCTCGGATCCCCCTTGTCGGTGTTGTCTTGGAAGGCCGCGCCCCTCCCGCCCTCGTCGTAATGGCCCGCGACGATCCTGCCCGGGATGGTCTGGGGCTTGCCCTGATATGCGGTGCCCGTGTACTCGCGACCGGTGAGCACAGTGATCTGGAGCGGTGCCGACAAGCCGATCAGACCGTCGCAATCCTTTGCCATGGCGATAATCGTGTTGTCGGCCTCGAAAAGGTTGGTCACGGTAAACGTCTGGTCGACAGAATGGCCGCGTTTCGCAAACAGCGACGTCAAGCGGGCTCCTCCCGATGCAGGCGCGGGCGCGGGCACATCCGCCTCGGCCCGGATGTAACCTGAAGAAAAAAGATAGACCTTCTTCACGGTGCCGTCACGATCGTCAGCGTGGACATGGATCGTCATCTTCTGTTCCTGCCGCCACTCCTCCG
>Ga0116188_1002708_pt1 | contig 13601 bp, 11 predicted proteins | sample AD_JPNTR2_MetaG_FD_89807 | JGI IMG/M metagenome (GOLD analysis project Ga0116188, IMG submission 89807) | Active sludge microbial communities of municipal wastewater-treating anaerobic digesters from Japan - AD_JPNTR2_MetaG | ecosystem: Engineered > Bioreactor > Anaerobic > Digestate | place...
CTCAAAACCCCCTAGGGAAATTGCTGAGCTAGTAATGCCCCAGGGGGTATTTTGTCAGCATTCCGTCAAACCAAGGACATTTAACACCGTCTATCTCTGGACATTATGCATTAGCAGCTACATCTAATATCCTTAAAGGTGTAAAAATCCTAAGAGCTCTTTTGTCAATAATAAAAGAATCCGTAATAAACAGTATCAACCAGACTATAACTCCCGTAAATAAACCTGTTTTTTTTATTCTGGCACCGGAAAATAAAATGCCGGCACAAACAGTTATCATACTAAAAAATGTTAGTCCCATAATTAAAAAAATCGAAAACAGGGCGAAGACAGATAACGGGCTTAGCTCCAAGAGATTATTACTGTTCAAGGTTGCATGGCAATATTCGCTCCAGGCAGTTCCCCAAGGCAAAAGCATAATTGCCAATGTAAAGCTGACGCAGGCCAATATACCAATGAAGATAAAAGCTGTGCCGGCATTAAATAAAAATCTCCCCAGCCACCAACTATTCCTGGAGCTAAGCTTGGCAATCCAAGATATCCTCATTTCATTCATTTCCAGATCGCTGCATAGAAGCAAATAAAGAAGCGCCAGGTACAAAGTCCCACCGTCAAACCATACTGCATTTATTCCGTCCCATACATTCAAAGAATCTATACCCAGGCCTAAATAAATAGCCAAATATTTTATGAAATTAATTTCATAAAGTGTATAGAGAGTAAAGCCCAGGGCCAACGCTGCTAATGCCCATCTGAACCGTATTAAAAAATAACGTATTTCAAGTAATACGTAGTTTAACAAGAGTTTCACCTTCTGCACTATCAGAGCAGATCCTTATTCCTCCGGATATGGCTATTGATCATATAGCCACTGATTAAAAACAAGCATATATAGGGCAAAAAGTATGATAGCCAGTTAGTTTTAGAGCAATAAATACTATAGTTAATTGCTAAAAGATTACTGAAATATGGATTCCCCTGGAAGTTTGCAAATAAAGGGGGAATGGTAGAATCATATATAAAATGCAATAAAACCGGTAGAATGATCACTATATAACGGTCGTTGATTAGTGTGGAAATTGCCAGCGCCAGGGTGGCGAATGCGCTACCGAACAAAAAGCTACCTAAACAGAATACAAGGTAAGCCGAAATAGGGTTTTGTTTCAACAAATTTAAGAATACATATTTCTCATCCCACGCCCCCAGCCCCTCAGCAACATAAAACTCTGAATAACCCGAACAGATGAAAATAAGAGAAGAAACAACAATAGGTATTAATATAGCCATACCACCGGCTAAAGCGTTGGCCAATACCTTAGAAACAAGGTAACTGGTTCTGCCGATTCTAAGGTTTATAAAAATATTATAACCTGACATACGATCAAAAACATAGGAATCGCTGTACGGATACACTGCCAACAACGGGCTGAAGATAAAAAAATAGGAACAAAAATAATCATAAATATCGTGAAATAAATGTTTTTCAAATATGCCTAGAAGGTAGTACCTGTATGGAGTTGAAATGATATAGTGAATCGAAAAAACTGATATGAGTAATGTGCCAACTACTATGGCCAGGTAAAAGTTTGGATTAATAAATGCCCTGTGCAATTCAATGCGTAACATGTTTTTCATTTCTCACCATAATACTCCTTTAGTAATATGGAACATGCAGGGGGAGGCAAATATTACTTAACTATGGGAATTTGCTTTTTTCTAGAGTAAATATAGCACATTCTGTCAATTGATGTCAATCCATACTTATGGCGAAAGGGTTTGACCGCCTTACCCAGGATCTCTTCAGATCCGTACCTGGTCGGCCGTATCAAAGAAGCGGATGCCGGGGATGGCTAACGCAAATCAAAAGCTCCCCTGAAACGCTCGCATAGATACGGTTTCCCGGTGATTTTATCCCGCCCGATACAACAGGTGAAATCCCCGCCGGTAGTGGCTAAGAATAACGCGGCCAGAACCAAATCTTTTGTAGCATATACCCACTTGCGACCGTGCGTACTTGTACTGGGCAAAATAGTTTTCAACCCCCGGGTCTTTGAGCTGTGATATACCATTATCTTGCTCCTTATGGACATTGTGGCAACACTATTATAGGATCCCCGAAGGGGGTGTGGTTCAGGCGTTAAACCCGCCACGGTGCCATGCACCTGCTCCGAAGGCTGGAACGTCCCGGCTGCTTATGAAAAAAACATGGATAAACGCCCTCTGTCAAGGACCTGACCCGCCCCCTGGACTCAGGAGGCGGATTGTAATGTTGGTTTCCGTAAACAGACAATAGGACCCGGCATGGATCACCCATTGCGTGTCATCGGAACTGAATATAAGGTGGCCTCTTTGTTCATCCCTTTGCTGCCATGGCGGTCTCCAATCCATTAAGTAGTTGCCGGTTCTGTACATCTCCCTCGTCCCCGCTCTGTCAGTAACAGTAACATCATCCAAACCCGCCAGCACGGGGCTGGTGTACAAGATCATCACAAAAGGACCGTCTGCTTCCTGGCCGGTATATGGGTCAAAGTCGCCTCCTGGAACCCCAACATACGTGTCAAAGTCGATTTTCTCAACGGTGAGTGGGAAGCCGCCCGCGTTGATTGTTTTACCTTCATCTGCGGCGCTCACTGCGAACTCCAGGGGAGAAGAAATTTTCCTGTAATACCCGTCCACGGAGACACTCAGGGTTTCCAGGGGGATGGCGGGATCAAAGCTGATCATGAACAAACCGCCATTCAAAACCCTGGTTATTTTCTGGTACTCCACTCTCGCCCCGTCGCTGTAAAGGGACAGCTCGATATCAGGGATCCAATACCCGCCACCTTCAACTATATGGACCGGTTGGACCTGGTACTCGATGGTGGTGGCCATCGCCGTGGACTCGAGCCTTTTAAAATCGATGTAGATGCCTTCATCCGGGTCCAGATACACCCGCTGTTCGAGCTCTTTTTCATAAGTGTGATTCGCCGCCAGTTCCCGGTCGACCTCGATATCGAAAATGATAGGCTCTCCGGTAATGGCTGCAAGCTGTTCATAGGCAAGGACCAACCGGAAATCGCTTCCACCGTCCCGGCCAAGCATGTGGTAGAAGTATTCGTCGGGGGCGTTTAATTTGAAGCCGGCTGTTTCCAGGGGAAGCCGTGTTTCATCCCGGTAGACATCAATGATTTCAGGATATCTGAAACTTTGCTTCCCGGGATCACTATCACCCGGCGAGACGCGCGAGACGCGCTCATCAACTTCCAGATCATAACTTGCCACCAGATGCAGATAGCCCCCTTTAATATCGGCCGACTCCAGGATATACTCTCCCACCGTCTTCCCTGTCTCGTCCACCAAGGGTATCACCTGGTTGATCCGGCCGGAGGCCGTAAAGGAAGCCTCGCAAGTATAGGTTTTTTGCAACGCAACCTGATCAATATGCACCTGAAACTGATCTCCCAGGCTGTCAATACCTCTGGTCCGAATCTGCCCGGTAAAAATACCTAAGTCTTCATTAAAGCGGTGGGTGCCCCTGGCGTCACCGGGTTTAACCGGGCGGCCCCTGCTATCGAAAACAGAGATACTGATATAGGCTGTGTCCGCTTCCGCCTCGGCCGAGATGCTGTAAAGGATCACCGTCTCATTCCTGTCGGCAATAAGGCGGTGGATGGTGACGGTGATCCCGTCCACGGTCCGGCTTGCCTCAATATGTTGGCCCGCACCCAGCTTCAGTGCATGTTCAACACCTTTGTCGCCGAAGGAGAAATATTTCCGGATAAAGGGCATATCCTCTATGAACTGGGCGATAGAACCGCTGTAAAAAGTCACCATAACCAGAGCCAGGGCCACGGCGGCGGCAGATACATGGCGCAGGATATTTCTTCTCTTGCCGGTCTTGCCGGCGGCGGCACTGTGACGCAATCGTTTAACCAGGCGCTTTTCCAGAGAGGCGGGCATATTGGCCGCTGATTTTATCCCGCTCCGCCCGAGTTGTTTAATTTTCTCCTTGATTTCGGTCAACTCCAACCGGCAGGAGCAACAGGCGTCCAGGTGCTCTTCAACCGCCGCTTGTTCCGCCGGAAACAGTTCGCCGGCAAGATAAGGCTCAAGGTTGAACCGGATCTCTTCACAGTTCATTGATCCTGTCTCCTTCCATCCGTTGAGATGCAATTTTTTCAGCCCGTAGTAGATGCGGGACTTGACCGTACCGGCCGGCAGGTCCAGCAGGCGGGCGATCTCTTCAATTTTGAACTCCTCGTAATAGCGGAGCACCAGGACGGTGCGGTATTTTTCACCCAGGGCGGCCAGCTGCTCCTGCAGGTCGAGCTTAAAGGCCAGGGACTCCTGCGGGCCGGGCGCTTCGTCCTCGAGCATGCCGGTCTCGAGGCGGACCTGCTTCATTCTGGCCCGCTGCATATCAATGCAGGTGTGGACCAGGATGCGAGTCAGCCATGCCTGGAAATAGAGCGGCTCTTTCAGGCCGGCCATGGAGCTGTAGGCTTTCAGCAAGGATTCCTCCACGGCATCGGCGGCATCGTGTTCGTTTTGCAAAAGCGCCAGGGCTTTGTAATAGAGTTGATCTTTTTTCGCCAAAGCCATTTTCAAAAAGGCCTGCCAATCCCCATTTTTCGCTTTGGCCACCAGATCAGACAGATCCAACCCCGCTCCCTCCGTCCTTCTCCGTACTGCCGGATCCAATGCCGCTCCCCGCCCTTCTCCGCACTTCCTGTAAATTAGACGTGCGGAAGGACCGGATCGTTCAAAACCATCTTGACAGGCGCCCTTTGATTATTGAAAAGAGGATGAAAATATGCCGGGAGGCCTTATGTAATAAGGATAATGCCAGTTCACCAAGGAATCAAGAACAGAAAAACTGTCCCCCATGAGAGCGAAAAGGCACAAATTACATTTGTTTCACATTGACAACAATAATGTCAAGATATATAATTAATTAGGAAAGTATGGGAGTGCCCTGGACAAGGAATTGAATAGTTTTGCCCAAAATATAGAAGGATTACGTATAAGGTTTCTCTCAGAGACCCGCAATCCAAACAAGTAACCTCGACAGGTCCGGATGATAATAATCACCAAACAAGCTCTATAGTAGCGTATGATGACCCCTTGCTCCCACACAAAAAAAGATGTGAGCGAGAGGTGAAAGCATGAATTTCAGCACCCGGCAACTGCTGATAAACTTAATCAGCATCCTTATTGCGTTAAGTGCAGTGATGATGTTGTCTTATGTCCAAGCATCGGTAATAAACCGGGCTCCCAATGCCTTTCCTTTTAACATGGGCTTAAATTACGTGATAATGAAAAGGTATCCGGGACAGCGGGTTTCCTTCGACGACATCGTTGACGTTGATGAAGATACCGGAGTCTTGATCATCAGCAGAGATGAAAACAGTGAAACCATTGGGGTCTATGATCCCAATATGACCAAGGCTTTTGAGAATACCATTCCCGGTCGGTTAATGGGAATGACTCGCTATTTTTCTTATGACGACTACGTTAACAAGACGAAAGCGGGCATCCTGGTTACCTATGCCCCCAGGCAGGAGTACACCAGCGACAATATCAGCGAACTCCTCTATTGCACGGATCTCCGCAGCAGTTTTAATTATGACAGGCAGGTGAAGGAAGTTGTCAACCTGGCCTCCCTCGACACGCTCGGAGAATATGTTTACCTTGACTACGGCGATGAGGAGGTTGCAAACAGAATTATTAAGCGCCTGCGAGACTCGGGATACCGCAGGCAGACTCCGGAATATGTTGGCCTATTAAAGTCGTTGTTCAGCGCAAAGGGCTTCTATGACGGCATTATGACGGGCGGGCTCTTGATTTATGTGTTTTTCGGCCTGGCTGCTTTCTGGCATTTCTATAACGATCGCAAAACGATCTCCATCCACTTCCTGCATGGCGGAACCCTGAAAAAAATGGCCGGCAATCTTGGGGTGAAATTTATCCTCCTCAATCTGCTGGGCATGATCCCGGTATTGTTATTCAGTTTTTTTCAACAGAGGACAATATTTTTTTTCATGATGACTGACTTCTCGCTGATGACGTTTCTTGCCGTGCATGTTTTGTTAACCTCGTTGATGTACTTCCTGGCCTTTTATTTCGTTTTTGTGATGGTCCGCACCAGCAGGCGAGGTGACTATTATGTACGCTAATTTTCTTCTGGGGCTGCAGGACATTTGGAAACATAAAATATTCTTCGGGGCTTGCATCGCCTTTCTTGTAGTATTCTCCACGGTTATAGTGATGATTGCCGTATCTATTTATGTAGACCTGCAACACCAAAGGTTGATGGAGGCCAAAGTATTAGAAACCTTTGAACCTGTATACACCCGGTTCGATCTTTCATACGACAGGGAGGACCTTGAGTATATTTCCAGGATATACGCAAAGAATGCCGTTTCTACGCGAGAGTCCCAGTCATTGTCCAGTTCGTATGGGCGGCCTGTCGCTTTAGTTTTTGGCGACGGCTCTTTGATCAACCCCGGTATTGTGAATCGAGAGGGAATTACTGTGTATGCGTACGATACCTGCGACCTGGAATATATTGAAATATTGGGTGTTGAGCACAAGATAAAGCCAATATTGTCTTTTGCAGAAAGATTTCAGTTTGAATCCTATTTAAGTTTTGATCCATTTCCGTCCCCGGAGAGCATCTTTGTCGTTTACCAGGGCGAGGCCATGGTTGAGATAATCCATTATATGGCGGAAAGAAATCCCGAACGTTTTTTTGAAATAATTGGAAATACGTGGATCCTGGCTGAGGACAGCAAGCGCATTGATGATTTTACCGGTTATATTAAAAACCATGTGGAGGGTATTTCCTTCAAGGATTATTTATATAAGGGCAACTATGGCTATGGCTTTTTTATTAGTTCCTACCTGTTGCCCCTGGTGGCTGCCCTGGCATTGACCGGAATTCTATCCTTCCTGGTGATATTCCAGGGCATGCTCCAAAGGATGAAACGAGACCTGACCATTCATATCCAGAGTGGAGCCCGGTTTGGAGATGTTTTGCTAAGATTCTGTGTATTCTTTGGCGCCATCATCGGGATTACCCTGGCGATTATACATATCATCGGAGTCATTCGTGCCTATGACTACGAATCCTTCATTGGGCCGGTAACACTGGCGCCGTTGCTTATAATCGCAATCAGCATTCCAATTTATATTGCCAGGGCATTGAAGAGAACAAATCTGTTCGATAACCTGAGGGGAGATATGACATGAAACTCTTACTGGAGAATGTCAGCAGGATTTACGAAAGTGACGGTAACAAGACCCCGGCCTTGACCGAGATCAGCGTAAGCTTCCGTGAGGGCGACCAGGTAATGATAACCGGCGAGTCGGGCGCCGGAAAATCAACTTTGCTCAATATTATTGGCCTCCTGGACCGGGGGTACCAGGGCCATTACTTCATTGCCGGGAAAAATGCCCGAGAGTACTCCGCTAAAGAAGAGGCATTGATGCGCAACAAGATGTTCAGTTATATCTTCCAGGAGTATGCCTTGCTGGAATCCGAGACTGTCTACGACAATGTGAAGGTGCCCCTGCTCTATTCAGATGTGCCCAAGAAGAAGCACCGGGAGTATATCGAAGAAGCCCTGGACCAGGTGGGCTTGAGCGGTCATCTTAGAAAGAAAGTAAAACACCTATCGGGCGGGGAGCGGCAGCGGGTGGCCATCGCCCGGGCCCTTGTCAATAAACCCCGGGTCATTTTGGCAGACGAGCCCACGGGGTCCCTGGACAGCAAAAATCGCCGGCTGGTATTGGATATTATTTATAACTATCTTGATGAGACCAAGATCCTCATATTTGTAACCCATGACCTGGAAAAGAACCGAAGAGGGACACAAAGGATACTTCATCTGCATCAAGGCAGATTAAGTGTTGGCTGACTGGAAAATTCATGCCTAATTTGATAGAAGCTCCCGCAGGGCGGCCTGGAGGAGGGTGCGGATTTCTCTCTGGCATTCCAACAGTTCTCCCCTGCTCTCCGGGGACTTTTGATACTTCATCACCCTGACAAACAGCCGGACGGCAGTTTCATGCGGAAGCAAGTTGTACTCTACTCCATGTTCCAGGGCATAAAGCAGATCGTTTGCCGCCTCTGCCGGATCGCGTTTCAGCGGTTCTCTTGTTATCTCCTGAATATCCTGCAGGATTTGGGCCTGCAGCGCCCTGTTTTCGCTTCGGATGAATGCACTGATTTCCTCCAGATCTGCAGGGTCCAGGTTCAGCTGCATGGCTCCACAGTTTTCCTTGAGGTGGGCGGGATCGGTGGGCCCGGTGAGAGCTACCTTCACCCCCGGCCGGTTGAGAACCCAGGCGATGGCCACCTGGGCGGGAGAGGCGGAGTAATTCTTGCCCAGCCGGGCGAGTTTTTCCATAACCCGCAGGCCCGAAGCAAGCTTGTGCCGCATAAACAATGGGTCTTTGCTGCGAATGTCCCCGGGAGCAAACCGGCAATTCGGCCCAATTTTTCCTGTCAGCAGGCCCCTTCCCGTCACGCTGAAGGCAATAATCCCAAAACCGCAGCGCTCCTGGAGGGGTTGCAGCTCTTGATACCTGTTCAGGGCGACAGGGCTCATCTCCGCCAGCACCGAGAGGGGGCGGCCATATTCCATGTATTGCCGGGTCTTATCAAGGGGCAAATGCCCCACGCCGTATTGACGGATTTTCCCCTGCTTTTTCAGCTGTTCCAGGACTTCAACTACCTGGGAAACCGGGGCGCCGGGATCATCATAGTGAACTTGATACAGATCCAGGTAGTCCGTGTTCATTCTCTTCAGGCTGGCATCACAGGCGCTCAGGACATGGTTTTTTGACAGGTTCATCTTGCCCTGAGAATCCACCCCCACCTTGGTGGCGATGGAAACCTCCCGGCGGAAGGGTTTGACCGCCTTGCCCAGGATCTCTTCAGATCCGTACCGGTCGGCCGTATCAAAGAAGCGGATGCCCAGGTCGTAAGCCAGGTGGATTAATTTTTCGCCGCGGGAAGGATCCACCTTATTGCCGTATGCTCCACCCAGGGCATAACAGCCGTATCCCAGCCTGGAAAAAGGAATATCCCATTGTTCATGGATCATGTTTTTAGCTCCCCGAATAAATTCTGGCATTTTGTCTGCAATATTTAGTTATGCAAGTCAATTAACGACCAGGACAGATATAGCCCGGCTTGCGGCCCGGATCGTGGGAAACAGGATTATGGTTTAATAGACAGTGATCAGATCCTTGATCTGGTTGAAGATGCCCTGGCCGATGCCGCTGACATCCATGATCTCCTTGATATCGGTAAAGGGCCCGTATTTCTCCCGGTGCTCAATAATTTTCTGCGCGCGCCCTTCGCCGATTTGCGGCAGCGTCATCAACTCCCCGGCGGAAGCCTTGTTGATATTTACCTTTTGCCCTGCCGGCTCCGGATCGGTGGCAGCCTCGCCTACATGATAAATGTTCACCTGTTCGCCGTCGTAGAGGGGGCGGGCCAGGTTGATGGAATCGGTATCGGCATCCTCCAGGGCGCCTCCCGCCGCCTCGATAAGTTCGTAAACCCTGGAGCCGGCAGGCAGGTGATAAATCCCCGGCTTCTTCACCGCGCCCACCAGGTGCACGGTGATCATTTCAGGATCGGGTTCCGGTGCGGGAGCCGGCTCCTGGGGCAAAAGGCCGATCTGTTCTGCCGGCCTGCCAGGATTAATTGTAGAGACAACCGCCGGTGCCGCCTTCCATAACACCCCTCCCAGCAGGAGAAGGACCAACAAGGCGAGGAGAATTTTCTCGCGAATACTGAAATCACCCCACATAAGTTCAACCCCTTTAAGCAGAGATGCACAGGAATTTAAGCGAACAGCCGGGTTTATCCGGTAATGCTCTTCCGTTTACTTGTCCTGCCAGGGTTATGTGCCAGGTTGCTTTGCGAGATAATTTTTCCTTATGCTGATAAATCAGGCGGGAAGAGGCGCTTCCCCGGGGCTGCCGGGAAAGCGCCCCAATTTCAAGCGTTCTCTTTATTTTCTTCGGGAATTACTTCCTCGGATTTTTCTTTTGGCAGGTTGATACCAATGACATGAATGTTTATCGCCGCCACCGGCAAACCGGTGACCTCTTCAACCGTGGCGCGAACCTTCTGCTTCAATTTTTTTGCCGTCTCCATAATCCGGACGCCGTAATCAACTATCACGCTGAGATCCAGCGAGACCGCTTCATCTTCAACGCGGATCTTGATCCCCTTGCTGAAATCCTTTCGGCCGAGCTTCTCGGCAATCCCGTCCACAATTCCCCCGCTCATGCCGGCGATCCCTTCCACTTCCTGGGCGGCAATGCCGGTGATGATGCCGATCACCTCGGGCGAGATGCGCACGCAGTCTCTGTCAAGGCTCTTTTCTTCTGCAGGAGCAGTTTTATCCGGGCCTCTTTCGTCAGGGACCATTCAATTTTACCTCCTTTCGCCATTAATTCTTTATCATCAGGTGGAGGTACTATATTTAACATCACTCCACAAAATACCTTCATCATCTATAGCCGCATTAATTACCGGACCACGATATTGACCAGCTTGTCGGGTACGATGATCCGCCGCACGACTGTCTTATCTTCAAGAAGCTCGCTGATCCGCGGCTGCTCCCGGGCGGCTTTGAAGAGTTCCTCTTCGGAGCTCCCCGCGGGAACCGTCATCCGGCCGCGCACCCGGCCGTTGATCTGGATCACAACTTCCACCTCTGCAACGGCAAGGGCGGCGGGATCATATTCCGGCCAGGCCTGCTGGTGGACACTGCCCCGGCAGCCTAAGTTGTGCCAGGCTTCTTCGGCCAGGTGAGGCGCAAAAGGAGCCAGGAGCATGACCAGCGACCGCAGCGCCTCCTGCAGCAGGGAGCAATTTTGCCTCTCCGGGGCTGTATCCCGGCGATAGTCGTAAACGGCATTGACCAGCTCCATGACCGCGCTGATGGCCGTATTGAAATTGAAGCGTTTTTCAATGTCTTCGGTAACCTTTTTTATGGTCCCGTGCAGGGCCCGCCGCAAATCCGTTTCGGCGGGTCCGTGTTTTCCATCACCGTTTCCTGATTCCGGCGGCGAAGCGGACAAAAGCCCGCTGCATTCTTCAACCAGCCGCCAGACCCGGCGCAGGAAACGGTGGCACCCTTCAACACCCTGGTCGCTCCATTCAAGATCCTTTTCCGGGGGCGACGCAAAAAGAATAAAGAGGCGGCCGGTATCGGCTCCGTAGCGCTCGATAATATCATCGGGAGAGACCACGTTTCCCTTGGACTTGGACATCTTCGACCCGTCCTTGTATACCATACCCTGGGCCAGGAGGCGGCTGAACGGCTCCTGTACCTTGATCAGGCCCGCATCGTAGAGCACCTTTGTAAAGAAACGCGCATAGAGCAGGTGCAGCACGGCATGCTCGATGCCGCCGATATACTGGTCCACCGGCATCCAGTAATCCGCCGCTTCTTTATCGAAAGGGGAACCGGTGTGATGCGGGCTGGTGTAGCGTAAAAAGTACCACGAGGAGCAGATAAATGTATCCATCGTGTCAGTCTCGCGCCGGGCCTTCCCGCCGCAGCCGGGGCAGGAGGTATTCACAAAAGATTCATACCTGGAAAGAGGAGGCACCCGGTCTCCGGAGAGATCCGCTGCCGGAGGCAGCAGAACGGGCAGATCTTTTTCCGGAACAGGAACGGTGCCGCAGCGATCACAGTAGATTACCGGGATGGGCGCTCCCCAGTAGCGCTGGCGCGAAATCAACCAGTCCCGCAGGCGGTAAGTTACCTTGAAATCGCCGCAGCCCAGCTCACGCAGCTTCCCGGTAACCCTCTTCCTTCCTTCAATAGAGGAGAGTCCGTTGAATTCGCCGGAATTTATCATCCTGCCCTCGCCGGTGTAGGCTCCGCCGGAGGCTGCCGCTCCGCCGCCTGTTTCAGTCCCGGGAGCCTGGATTACCGGCTTGATGGGCAGCTTGTAGCTGCTGGCAAACTGGTAGTCCCGCTCGTCGTGTGCCGGCACTCCCATCACCGCGCCGGTGCCATAAGTCATGATCACGTAGTTCCCCACCAGGATGGGAACGGCTTCACCGCTAAGAGGATTGACGGCATGTCTGCCTGTAAAAAGTCCGATCTTCGGCGCATCCTCAGAAGTTCTTTCAATTTCACTTTCTCTTCTGATCCGGGCGGCAAATTCCAGGATCTCTTTTTCCTGCCTTGTTCCCTTTACCAGCTTCGGCAGCAGGGGATGCTCCGGCGCCAGGACCATGTAGGTCACTCCGAAAAGAGTGTCTGCGCGAGTGGTAAAGACGCGGATCTCTTCTTCGGGAAATTCCTGCACCCGGAAAGATATCTCGGCGCCCTCGCTGCGCCCGATCCAGTTCTGCTGCATCACCTTGACCCGCTCGGGCCAATCTTCAAGCAAGGCCAGGTCATTGAGCAGCCGATCGGCATAATCGGTAATCCGCAGGAACCACTGCTCCCGCTCCTGCTGCTCTACCTCGGATTCACAGCGCCAGCAAAGCCCGGCTTCCACCTGCTCGTTTGCCAGCACGGTTTGGCAGCGCGGGCACCAGTTCACCGAGGCCCGCTTTTTGTAAGCCAGCCCGCGCCGGTGCATCAACAGGAAAAGCCACTGGGTCCAGCGATAGTAATCGGGAGAACTGGTATTGACCTCTCTATCCCAGTCATAGCTGATACCCAGCCGCTGCTGCTGCCGCTTCATCTGGGCTACATTCCGCTCCGTCCACTTTTCCGGGCTGACGCGGTTATCAATGGCCGCGTTCTCCGCAGGCAGGCCGAAGGCATCCCAGCCCATGGGATGGATCACGTTGTAGCCGCGCATCCGCAAGAAGCGGGCCAGGACATCGCCGATGGAGTAAACCCGCATATGGCCCATGTGCAGCTTCCCCGAAGGATAAGGAAACATCTCCAGGACATAGTATTTCGGCCGGGAAGGATCTACCGGAGCCCGGTAAAATTGCTCATCCTCCCACAACCGCTGCCATTTCGGTTCAATTGCCCGGGGTTCGTAACCCTGCATCTCTTAAAAATTACCCCCCACTGTAAAATGATCGGCGGCTTCCGGCAAGAAAAAAACCCGCCCGGCAAGGGGCGAGTTTTCCCGCGGTACCACCCTTTTTGGCATGCAATATGGTGGAGCTGGCGGGAGTCGAACCCGCGACCTCTTCCATGCCAAGGAAGCGCGCTCCCACCTGCGCTACAGCCCCATGTATTGCCGCCCTCTTCAAACCTTAACGCCGGCCCGCGGCGGCGGCTACTGGTGTTTCACCGCCGCTTCTCCGGGGCGAGTTCAGCAGCCGCCGGCCTGCCGGCTTGCACCGCCCGCCGGCTCTCTGCAAGCGCCGCTTCGCTGCCTAATGCTCCCCTTCATCGAACACTTTCTAATGCAACTGTCTGCCAAGCCCGGTGAATACATGATTGATTATACGTTCCCCGGCGCACCTTGTCAAGTAAAAAAGGGTTCGCTGTGATCGGACAGTGATATTGTCACCATATAAGCGGTCTGAGATAATGTCACCATTATGGGAGGAGACATTTTCTTGAAGCCGAAGGAAGCCAGGAGAGTTAACGTAGTGGAACAGTTGGTAA
>Ga0116188_1002709_pt1 | contig 13598 bp, 12 predicted proteins | sample AD_JPNTR2_MetaG_FD_89807 | JGI IMG/M metagenome (GOLD analysis project Ga0116188, IMG submission 89807) | Active sludge microbial communities of municipal wastewater-treating anaerobic digesters from Japan - AD_JPNTR2_MetaG | ecosystem: Engineered > Bioreactor > Anaerobic > Digestate | place...
AAGAAGTTCAAGGATGCCGAGGAGGACTGCGAGACCTACCTGCGCATCTTCCCCAACGGGCGCTACGCCACCGACATCCGCAACTGGCTCAACCAGGCGAAAATCGGACAGTGAGGCAACGTTCTTTAAGGAGCAAACGAATGAAGATGAGCACACAGACCGGAAGGGTTGCGGTCGCCCTGGCGATGCTGACCGCGGGAACCGCCGCGGCACAGATCGCGGGCGTGATCACCACCTCCGAAGGCCGGAAAATCGAGGGTGTGATCAAGTGGAAAGTCCGCGAGAAGGCCTATGCGATCACCGCGAAAGGCGGGAACGTCGAGTTGGAGATGTCCCCCGCCAACATCAGCGATGTGCAAATCCCGCGGCCCAAAGAGTTGGACGCGGCGATCGCCAACATGAATCAGGGGAATGCGGCGGCGGCGATCCCGGTGCTGGAGAAACTGGCCAATGATTACCTGATGCTCCAGTGGGACAAACCGGCCACCCGTCTGCTGGCCGAGGCGTACGTGGCATCCGGCAACGCCGACAAGGCCCGCCAGGTGTGCGAGAAGGTCATTGCCGCCAATCCCGAGGCCGCGTATCTGGGCGAGATGGCGCCCGCCTACTGGAAGGCGCTTCTGAAATCGGGCCGCGTCACCAAAGTCGAGGACCTGATGGCCAAGGCGATCAAGAGCGGCGACCGGGCGGCTTCGGCGAGCGCGCTGATCATGCGCGGCGATGTCATTCTGGCCGGGGGCGAAACCAACGAGAACGCCAAAAAGGCGCTACGCGATGGATTTCTGCGCGTGATCACCCTCTATAAGAGTGAAAAGGACGTGCAGCCTGAAGCGCTGTACAAGGCCGCCAAATGTTTTGATAACCTCGGGCAGTCCTCGCGCGCGGATCAAATGCGGACCGCGCTGAAGAGCGAGTACGGCTCATCGGAGTGGGCGCACAAACGGTAGGGGCCGCGTCCGGGATTTCCCGTGCCGGAGGGGTGCGGGTGGAATGGTAGAACAGTAAGGAAAACAAGCAGAGGTTAATGATGAAAAGACTGGTCATGTCAGCAGTGTTGGTCGCAGGTTTGATGATGGGCGCCTCCGGAGTGTCGGCTCAGGATGCGGCCCCGGCGGCTGCGGCGGCTGCGGCCCCGGCGGCGGTGGAAAGCGCGCAGCCGACCGAGAGCGCGAAAAAATCATCCAAGGACAGCACCGGATTTCTTGCGGTGGTCTTGGGATCCGGTTGGTTGGGTGCCGTCCTGTGGCTCGCGCTCTTCGGGTGCGGCGCGGCGGCGATCTATTTCATCGTCGACTGCTCCATCCTGATCCGCCCGCAGAAAATCATGCCGCAGGCACTGATCGCAAAGGTTAAGGGCGCCATGGCTGAGGGTGATGTGATGAAGGCGCTGCACGCTTGCGAGAGCGAGCCCGGCCCCATGGCCAACATCCTCTCCGCAGGGTTCTCCCATGTGGAGGAGGGCTTTGAGGTGATCCAGGAATCGATCGGCGCGGCCGCGGACCTGGAGACCGAGCGCATCATGCAGCGGCTCACCTGGATCTCCGTGTGCTCGAACCTCTCGCCGATGCTCGGGTTGCTCGGAACGGTGCAGGGCATGATCATGTGCTTCGGCACGTTGGCCACGGGTGCTCCGGACGTTGCCGCGCTGGCTCTCGCCATTGCCCAGGCTCTTTGGACGACGGCGGGCGGTCTGGCGATTGCCATTCCCGCCATCACCTGTTACTACAGTATCCGTAACAATGCGAACCGGCTGATTCTGCGCATGCAGGCGATGACCATGGAGTTGATCAAAGACTTGCGTAACGTCGAGGTTGTGAGCGATTAATGTCCGTGTCATCCTTAGCCGTCCGGATTTTCTGTACGGCTAGAGGAGGACGGCTTTTGCCGATCTTTCTGCGGCGGGATGGCCGGTCATCTTTCCGGTCCTGTGGCGAGTTGGAAACACGTGCGGCTTACCCCGCAAATCGGATCTTGAAAAATGGCCAAAGAATACGAACAATGCGAAATCGACATGACGCCAATGATCGACGTCGTGTTCCAGTTGATCATCTTCTTTGTGGTGACGATGAAGATGAATCAGGAATTCAATCAGGATATTGTTTTGGAGGACGGCAAGCATGGTGTCACCATCACGGCCGAGAACATGCCTCCGACCACGCTGGAGATCGAACTGGATCGCCGCGGGCGTGTCTCGATCCATAACGCCACGTTGACAGAGAAGAACTTGCGTGACATCCTGAGGGCGCGTGTCAATAAACACGGCAACGAGTTTCCGGTGTTGATTCGTGCCGACCGGCGTACGTTGCATGATAAAGTCCGCAAACTCATGGATGTCTGCACTTCCTGCGGCGTGTGGAAGCTTTCGTTCGTGGCGGTTCAGGAACACAAGGCCCGGGACGACCGGTAGCGACAGGAGTTTTTCCTATGGCATACAAACGGAAAAAAAACAAAGGCGAAAGCCCGAAACTGGACATGACCCCGATGATCGACGTGGTCTTCCAACTCCTCATCTTCTTCGTCGTCACGCTGAAGCAGGAGGACATCCTCTCGAAACTCTCGGCGGCCCGCCCTGCGGCGAACCCGGACGAAAAGGTTAAGGAGCAGCAGCAGGATCTGATCAACGTGATCGTGGCGCCGCAGGGCTTTGTGTTCAACGGCCGCCCCATGCGGTTGCCGGAACTGGACCGGAGCATCGAGAGGTTGTCGGGATACAGCAAAACCGCAATGGTCATCATCAAGTGTTACGCCGACTCCACCCATGCCATGCTGATTCAGGTGCTGGATGTCTGCAACAAGCATGGTATGACCAACCTGTCGATTTTCAGTATGTGATGATGTGATAAGGAGTCTGACATGAGTAGCTATCTGGACATAAATGAGGTGAACTCCCGTCTCGGAGAGATTATCGAGATGTATACGGAAGATTCCTACCTCCGCCGCCTGAAGAAGCTGTTCAGCGGGCTCAAGGCGCCGCGCCACTCCAGGGAGTACAAGATGGCGATGATCGAGCTGCAGCGCCTCTCCGCGCCGCTCACCGCCATTCTGCTGCCCGTGTTCGCGGTTGTGATGCTCTCGGTGATGGACGGGGGTGCGACCGGGCCCGACCGCCTGATCGAGACGCAGGTGCTGGAAGCGGAGGAGATCAAAGACCTCGATAAGTTCCAAGAAGAATTTGAAAGGCCGGAAGAGCCGATGGAGGAGGTCGACATCGATATCCCCGTGGCCAATCCGAATGTGCCTGTGCCCACAGATATGCCGACAGACCAACCGGTGAGCCCCCAGCCGCAGGCCTTCGACGCGGTGATGATGGTCAAAAGCCCCGTGATTCTCAAAAACATCTACGGCACCACCCGGAGCACGGGTACGCGTGGCACGCAACTCGCGCGCTTCGGCGGCGATGCGTTTACGGAAGAGGCGGTGATGCGCGCGCTCCGCTGGCTTAAAAAGAACCAGCAGGCGGACGGTTCGTGGAACCGGAACAAGGTCGCCATGACCGGTCTCGCCATCCTGGCGTTTCTGTCGCACGGCGAGAAGCCCGGCGACTCCGCCGAGTTTGGCGAGACGGTCCAGAAGGGGCTGGAGTATCTGATGCGCGTCCAGAACAAGAAAACCGGCCGCCTGCCCGGCAACTATGACCACCCGATCGCCACGTACGCGCTTTGCGAAGCCTACGGTATGACCATCAACCCCAATGTCAAGACGGCCGCGGAAATGGCGATGGTCCCGATCATCAAGGGGCAGCATCCCACGGGCGGTTGGACTTATCATATGGATCCCAATCCGGATAAGGAGACCGGCAAATACCGTGATGACACTTCTTACATGGGATGGTGCGCGCAGGCGATCAAGGCCGCCCAACTGGCGCGTCTTCAGGTGGATGGCCTGGAAAAAGCCAGCAAGCTGGCGATCCGAGGCTTCAAGGCCAACGCCGGGCCCAACGGCGGGTTCGGTTACACTGGTCCCGGCGCTGGCGGCCTGACCAGCGTTGGCACGCTCTGTATGCAGTTGCTGGGTGCCTCGAACGAACCCGAGGTGCGGAAGTCCTTGGATCTGATGGATTCGTGGGTGCCGACCTTCTCCAGCTACACCATCCTTGCCGACGAACTCGCCAAAATCGAGAAATCGCAACTCAAGCAGAATCAGACGCCGTTGTCCGTGGCCAAGGCCCGTGTCATAAAGACCCTCCCGCCCGAGGAGCAGAAGTTCTTTAATGCGTCGCCGCAGTACTATTTCTACTATGCCACCCAGTGCAAATTCCATGCGGGCGGCAAGCGCTGGGACAGTTGGAACAAGCAGATGAAGCCCAATTACGTCAAGGCCCAACAGGTGAAGAAGGATGCCATCCAGGATCACAAGGGCACCTTGCGGGATATCGGCTGGTGGGAAAACACCGATGCGCACTCGGACCGTCCCGTGATGGATACCTGCCTCGCTGCGTTGCAGCTCATGGTCTATTACCGCTATCTGCCCACCACCAGTAAAGAGGCGGTTCAGGTTGAAGCGGAAATCAGCGCCTCCACCACGGACACGGGGGACATCCAAGTCGACACCGGAAACTTGTAGTTCATTCGTGCGTTCGTTTTTTCTTCCTGCCGCGAACTCATGCACTCATGAACTCGCGCGCGTATGCGCTGACAGCCCCCATGCCCTTCTCTCTCTTTCTCGCGTTGAAATACCTCAAGCCGAAGCGTTCATTCACTTCGGTGGTGACATTGATTTCCGTGATCGGTGTGGTGCTGGGCGTGGCGATCATCATCATCGTCCGCGCGGTGATGACCGGTTTCGGAGACATGTGGAAGGAGAAGATCCTCGACTTCAAGCCCCACATCACCATCTTGTCCCGGAACGGCGGGGTGATCGAAGGAGAAGGGGAGATTTGCCGTAGGCTGGAGCAGGTTCCGGGGGTCACGGCAGTCTCGCCGGGACTCGAGACACGGGTGCTGGTCGAACACCGCCGCCGTGTGGTGGCTCCGCTCCTTATCGGTACGGATCCCGCCCGGGCGCAACATGTGATGAAGCTGGATCGCTTGGCGGCCGGCGCGTTCGAACTTGAAGGCGATGCGGTGGTGCTGGGGATCGATCTGGCCGCTGAATTGGGAATCCGGGTGGGTGAAGACCTGCTGGTCTACTCGCCGATGAATCTCGTCTCCCGGGATGAACTCTTTTTTCCGGAACGACTGACCGTTACGGGGATCTACAACTCGGGCCAGCGGGATTTCGATTCGGGATTCATGATCACCTCGCTGGCAGTGGTGCGCGACCTGATGGGGATGAGATCCGGGGTCTATTCGATCCACCTCAAAGTCGCGGACCCCCAAAACACCGTGGGGTTCAGCCGGCTGGTGAGCGAAATCCGCGCGCTGCTGCCGATCTACAGTGTGCGGACCTGGCAGGAGATCGACAGCCAGCTTTTCAATGCGCTGGCGGTCGAGAAAAACATGATGGTGATCCTGCTGATGTTCATCACTGTGGTGGCGATCTTCTGCGTGACCAACACGCTGATCGTGCTGACCGTGCAGAAGACCGATGAGATCGGCCTGCTCAAGGCGCTCGGATTTTCCTCGCGCCAGGTGATGATGGCCTTTGTGCTGCACGGCTGGATCCAATGCCTGATCGGCACGGCGCTCGGCATTGGCGCGGCCCTGCTGATTCTGGAAAATTTGCAGGGTCTGGTGTCGCTCCTCGGCCGCTTCGGGCTGGAGGTGTTCCCCAAAGACGTGTACGGGCTGGCGCAGATCCCTTGGCGCGTGATTCCGCGCGAGGTGACCGACGTGGCCCTCTCGGTGATCCTTTTCTGCACGGTGGCGAGTTTCCTCCCTGCCTGGCGCGCCGCGCGCATGGATCCGGTGACCGCGCTGCGTAAAGAGTGAAGAAAGGCCGTGATGTTAGAAGCCACAGTGTTGTTCAAGACCTACACGCTTCCCCGCAAGCGGGTCGAGGTGCTGAAAGGCACCTCGCTGCATGTGGCTCAGGGCGAGCGCGTCGCCATTGTCGGCCGCAGCGGTGCCGGCAAAAGCACGCTGCTGCATGTGCTGGGTGGGCTTGACCGGCCCGACGCGGGCGAGGTGCATATCGACGGCCAGCCGCTCTACGCGCTCTCGCAGCGTCGCCGCACCGCGTTGCGCGCCGCTAAGATAGGTTTCGTCTTCCAGTCTTACCATCTGCTTCCTGAGATGGACGTGACCGAGAATGTCATGCTTCCGGCCATGACCGGTGTGACGCACCTTCCGCGCCGTCAGATACGCAAGCGCGCACTGACGTTGCTCGATCAGGTGGGGCTGGCCGACCGCGCCTGCCACATGCCGCTCGAACTCTCCGGCGGCGAGCAGCAGCGCGTGGCGTTGGCACGTGCGCTCATCACTGATCCGGCTCTGATTCTGGCCGACGAACCCACCGGCAACCTTGACCGCACGACTGGCGCACAGATCATGGAGCTGCTCTTCGGGCTTTCTCATTCGCGGGTGCTCTCACTGATCATGGTGACCCATTCACCCGAGACCGCGGCGCTCTGCGACCGTGTGCTGGAGTTGCGCGACGGTCTGCTGGTTCCGACCGCCTCGGCCTAGGCGAGCATCACCTGGCCACCCGTGACCGGTACGGCCTGTCCCGTCTCGTACGTCTGTTCCATCAAATAGTACAGCGCCTTCATCACGTCCGGCGTGGTACACCCGCGCCGCATCGGAACCTTGGACTCGTAGAACCGTTTGACATCCTCGAATGTCTTCGCGCCCGGAACCTTGCCGCTGTCGAGGTACTGCTTGAACAGACCTTTCTCCGGGTCAGACCAGAGCGGTCCGTCATAGAAGTTGCCGGGGCAGATGGAGTTGACCTTGATGCCGTCCTCCACCAGTTCCAGCGCGAAACTCTGCGTCAGGCCAATGCCGCCGAACTTCGATCCCGCGTACGCGCCGTTCTTGTTCGAACCGGTCAGTCCGGATTTGCTGTTGATCTGAATGATGTCAAACCAGCGTGACGGCACGGCCCGGTGCTGTAGCGCCAGAATGGGTGCCACCGCCTGAACCATGAGGAAATAACCGTGGTAATTGACATCCGTCACGAAGCGGAGGTCCTTGACGGGAAGCGTCTTGACGCTGCCGGCCCGCAGTACGCCGGCGTTTGAGACCAGCAGGTCGATTCCGCCGAATGCCGTCACCGCCGCTGCCACCGCCGCGCGCGCCGAATCGGGATCCGCCACGTTCACGGCCACACCGACGGCCGCCGAACGTCCGCAAGCCTCATTGACCTGCTCCGCCGCCGCGAGCACGCCCGCTTCGTTGATGTCGGCCAGGGCGACCCAGGCACCTTGGGCAGCAAGATCGCATGCGATTTCAAATCCGAAACCTTGGGCCGCGCCGGTCACCAGCGCGATCCGTCCCGCGGCACGACCCGGAAGATCAGTAAAGACCGCCTCGTAGGTGCCGCCGGTGTCCAGGGTGACGCGGCTTGTGCCTGGCGGCACATGGCTTTGCAACACGGCGAACGCGTCATCGCATCCCGGCGGCACGGTGAGCAGCGGCTCGCCGCCTTCCGGCTGGACACGCGCCAGACGCGGCAGGGTATCGCCGCGGGCCATCAGGCCCCGCAGGGCGGGGAGAATCAGGGTCAACATGAGGGGGTCCTTTCGCAATATCGGGTTCACTTCTGCCAATATTTCGTCCTGAGCGCGGGAGTCGTTCCCTGCGATGCCTTTAACGAGGCAATGGCCTGCTCGTCACCTTCAAGCGCCTTCAGCAGCCATTCGCCCTCCCTTTTGCAGACCTCATTCTGCAACGGATAGAAATGATGGAGCAGGAAGAGCGCGTACCGGGAGAACCGGAACTCGCCGATGACGGTTTGCCGTTTCGAAACGGGATCGATATCCACCGCCGCGCAGTTGCGCAGGCGGATGTTTTTGGCGAGCGACGGAAAATCGAGTGTTTCCGCCAAAATCAGCGTGTAGGCGGGTTCCAGATGTTTTGACGAGTGGGCGTCAGTCACACCGATACCGGCGATCTTCAGCCCTTGCGCGCGCAGTTCGTGGTAGTGGAGGATTCCCAACTCACTGCTGTCCGTGTTCAGGACCTCCACGGCGTCGAACTTCGCGGTCTGCAGCAGATAGTCCGAAACCACCGCCGGGATGTACTGCCGGTAGGCCGGTCGCCAATAGGGGTGGCAAAACACGGCGATGCCGCCGCAGGCGCGGATTTTGTCCCAAACCGCGAACGAGGCGGCGATCGGATACTTGAAACGATCGGGAATCGTGTCCGGCAGCTTGGCCTGTTCCGCCGCGACCGCCTGATCGTATTCGGTCTTTGACTTCGTGAACCAATCCGTGATGCTTTCCGAAGCACCGAGCGAGAGGATGTGCACGTTGTTCCCGGGGCTGTGTACCTCTTCGCCGGGGAAGGTCTTCATGTCCGTGGGCAATTTGGAAAACGCTTCGATGGCATCCAGCGATCCCGCATAAGAGCGGTGATCGGTCTCAATCGCGAAGTCGTGCCCGAGCTTACGGCATGTGGCGACCATCAGTGCGGGAGACTCGTTCTTGTTGCCATCTGAAAACTTGCTGTGCATGTGCATGTTTCCCCGGTAAGGCCGCAGGGCAAAGAAATCCGGGCACAACGAGTAAAGCCTGGCGATCCCCAGCACGTTCGGTTTTTTCGGATCGGAGCTTTTCTGGATCACGCGCAAGGTGTGCGCGGTCTCTCCGCGGAACCGCACGGAAACGGTGAGCGTGTTGTCGCGGACAACGGACGCGACCGGCTGGAAACAGCCGTATCCGAGCGGTACGCCTGCGGAGTCCAGACCGTCCGCGCAGATGTATTCGACCTGCACATCGTCCGGTTTGGCGAGCAGCGGCTCATCCGCAAAGGTGAGGGTCACGGTGGCCTCGCTGTCCGCGCGGACAATCATCGGGACGGTGTCGACGAGTCGGGCATACACCGGTGACAGAATTGAGCAAAACAGACAGACAACGACCGCAAGCGTCTTTTTTTTCATCACGCACCTTTCCTCTGAGACCGCAGACCCCTCCCCCGGTGTCTGCATTTGAGGCACATTATGGGCGGGATACGTTTGGAAAGTCAACCCCAAGTCCCCGTCCTCGTTCGCGCCTTCGTTTTCGTGTACGTTGACTTGCGACCCGCGACATTCGGCCTGCGGCGTTTGGGTGATTTGGCAGGGCACTGATCCGACTGATCCGCCAGCGGGCGGGGATGCCCGCATTCCCGGCTTCCGCACCAATGCACGGATGAATTCGCGCCCTCCCCATCCTGCGTTCCCGACACCGCAGGCCGCCCGTCGCGGGTCAACATTTCGCGCTCCCCCGGCCATCCGGCCAAAACCGACGACAACAGGCTTGTGTTTTGCCGCAGGATCAGGTTTAATTTTTCCAATTCGCATATGAACCGGATTTTCTGCGGTCATGCCTCCGGTATGGTGGCAGTCCGCCGTTGCGGCGGGGCTGGACGTTTGGTTGAATGGGATGAGGAGTTGCGAAAATGGGTAAAGTGATGCGCGCGTGGTTGGCGGTGGCGGTCTTGGCCGCAGGGTGGGTGTTGGCGGCCGATAACACGGTGAAAGAGGTTCAGGTCCGTGTGCTCGACCAACTCGGGACGGACGCTTCAGATGTGCTGTCGGTCTGCGGGGTTGCCGCAGGCTCGAAGCTCTCGCAGGAGGCGCTCTCCAAAGATGTGCGCGCGTTGTTGGATACCGGACGTTACGGGTACGCGGGTGTGGAGTTGGAGAAAATCGAGGGCGGAATCCGCGTGATCTACGTGGTGCGCCGCCGGTACCGGTTTCAGGAGCCGCTGGCCATTCAGGGCGCGAACTATCTAAGCGAGAGTAAAATCCGCAAACTCACGGAACTCAAGAGCGGCGATTACATTGATGAACCGGTTTTGTCGACCCAGGTTGCCAAAGTCCGTGACGAGTATGTGAAGAGGTACTTTCCGGATGTCAAAATCGGCATGGCCATCACCCCCATTCAGGGCAGCGCCGGTTTTGCGAATGTCACCCTGACCATCGAAGAGGGCGAGCGCGCCAAGATCCGCGCGTACCGTTTCACCGGAAACACCTCCATTCCGGAGGCGGACCTGCGTTCCTCGTTTGGTCAGCGGCCGTGGTACGACCCGCGCGGCTGGTTCACCGACACGCCGGTTTCGCGGCAGGACCTTGAGGACGCGCGCCAACAGGCCGAGGAGGTCTATCAAAATCACGGCTTCCTCGACGCCAAAGTGGCTTCGCCGGTGATGGAGAAGGTCGGCAAAGAGAAGGTGGATGTGGTCTTCGCCGTGACCGAAGGGGACGTGTACCATGTGGAATCCACCGCGATCCGCGGCGTGAAACTCTTTCCGGAACGCGAGGTGCTCGCCTCCTCCCGGCTGAAGGCGGAAGACTTGGCGAGCCGTAAGGCGATCGATGACGCGGCCAAGGATATCCGCGACTATTACGGCTCGCGCGGGTATGTGGACACGATCGTGCGGCCCATGAAGGAAACGGTGCCGGGCAAACCCGGACGCATGTCGATCGCGTTTGATGTGCGCGAGGGCGAATTGGTCTACATCCGCAACATCGTGATCCGCGGCAACAACAAGACCCGGGACAAGGTCATTCGCCGCGAGGTGCTGGTCAACCCCGGTGAGATCATGAACGAGCCGCGCATCGAGCGCAGCGAGAACCGCCTGAAAAACCTCGGCTATTTCGCCAACGTGCGCCATTACACGGAACAAACCGGACAGCCCGGCACGCGCGATCTGGTCTATGAGGTGGAAGAGCAGCGCACAGGAAACTTCATGATCGGCGCCGGTTTTTCGAGTGTCGATAATCTCGTGGGCTTCATGGAGATCACCCAAAGCAACTTCGACATCCTCAACTGGCCGAACTTCACCGGCGGCGGTCAGAAGGCGCGCTTGGGCATTGAAGTCGGTTCGCGTCGGCAGACGGCCGAGGTCTCTTGGACGGAACCCTGGTTCCTGGACCGCCCGCTGGCGCTGACGGTCGAGGCTTACCGCCGGATGCGCTGGTTTGACGAATACGACGAGATCCGTACCGGCGGCTCGGTCGGCCTCTCCTATCCGGTCAAAGTCGGCCGCGTGGGTCTGCGCTACACAATGGAACTGGTGGAGATGGATGACGTCGAATCGGGCGAGTGGTATCTGGACCCGAAGGGCGACACCGCTTCCACGCCGGAAAACTGGAACGGCGACGAGAACGATTATTTCAACTGGCAGGAGGACGAGTACGGCGACGCGCTCAACAGTGTGATCCGCCTCTATTGGGCCCACGATACGCGCGACCAGCCGTTCGTGCCCACCAAGGGATACCAGACCACCCTGTTCGGCGAACTCTCCGAAGGTGCGATCGGCGACAACGAGATTTACAAACTCGGCGTGAATTACCGCCACTGGTTCCGCATGCCTTGGTACAAGCATGTGCTGAGCCTGCGCGGCCGCTTCGAAACAGTGGATGCCTACAGCGGCGATGTGCCGATCTATGAGAAACTCTTTCTGGGTGGCCCGCGCACGGTGCGCGGCGTTGAATACCGCGATATCGGCCCCAAAGTCTATCGCGGCGAAGGCAGCAAGAAGCACGCGCCGATCGGTGGCCAGACTCTGGCCATGGCCACGGTCGAATACACGGTGCCGGTCTTCAAGGCGGTGCGCGTGGCGACCTTCATGGATGTCGGGTCGATCGGCGAGGATGTGTTCGATCCGGAGCTTTCCGACGTTTGTGTTTCGGTGGGTGTGGGCCTGCGGATCGATATCCCCGGCTTCCCCATCCGGTTTGACTTCGCCAAGCCCGTGGTGGAGGATGACAGTTACACGGATGACGAGTTCTTCTCGTTCGCGATCGGGTTCGAATAAAGGAATGGTATGAAACAGATGAGCGGCATACTGGCGGCGGTTTTCGCCGTCACGATGGCGATGGCCCAGGGCGGCACCGCAGTGGTCAACATGGTCGATCTCGTACGGTTCCATCCGAGCCGCGAGCGGGACCGCAAGTTGATGCAGGACACCGAGAAGGAGTTCCAGAGCAAGCTCGACAAGCAGCGCGACCGCTTCGAGCAGCTCCGTGATGATTACGAAAAGGCGGTGAAGGAGGCCCGCAATCCGGCGCTCAACGACAAGGCGCGTGCCGAGGCGGAGGATAAGGCCATGAAGCACCGGGACGTGCTCGCCGAAGCGGACCGCGATCTGCGCCAGGAGATGCAGAAACTGCAGCGTGACTTGGGTGATCTCGACACCCGCCTGTTGCGGCAGGTCACGAGCGACATCCGCGAGGTTCTCTCCAAGTTCGCGCAGGAAAAGAAGTATCTGGTCGTGCTCGACGGCACCACGATCGCCTATTTCGACCCCAAACTGGATGTCACCGATGAGGTGCTCAAACGGATGGGCGTCGATCCCAAGGTTCGTCAGGAGGCCAAGGAAAAGGCCGAGAAGGAGAAGGCTGCAGCCGAGAAGACGAAATGATCCTGACGGCGATAGAACTGGCCGAACGTCTCGGCGGGACGCTGACGGGGGACGGCAGCGTGGAGGTGCGTGCGCTGGAGAGCCTCTTCGCGGCCCGCCCGGGCGACGCTGCGTTCTTCAAGGACGCGAAGTACGCGGCACAGCTCGCCGCCACCAAGGCGAGCGTGGTGTTGGTCTCCGAGACGTGGCAGGGCACCTGTCCCGCGCCTGCGGTGATCCGTGTCCCGGATCCCGATGGCGCCTTCGCCCGCGCCGCGGTCTGGTTCGCGCCGAGCCCGCCCGAACGCGCTCCGGGCATCCATCCCACCGCGCTGATCGGACGTGATGTGCATCTGGGGGCCTCGGTTCATGTCGGGCCGTATACGGTGATCGAAGACGGCTGTGTCATCGGCGACGGCTGCGTGATCGAGGCGCAGGTGTTCCTCGGACGTCAGGTGTCGATGGGTGAGGGATGCCACATTTATCCGCAGGTGACGGTGCGCGAGGGTTGTATCCTTGGCTGCCGTGTGGTCCTGCACTCCGGCGTGCGTATCGGCGGGGATGGATACGGCTACACCCCGAAGGTGGCGGCGGACGGCACGGTCACCATCGACAAGATCCCCCAACTTGGCATTGTGGAATTGGGGGATGATGTCGAGGTCGGGTGCAACGCCACCATTGACCGCGCGCGGTTCGGCCGCACGCGGATCGGCAACAGCACCAAAATCGACAATCTTGTGCAGATCGGCCACAACGTGCAGGTCGGTTCCTGCAGCGGGATCATCGCGCAGGCCGGTGTCGCAGGCAGCACGCGGATCGGTTCGGGGTGCCTGATCTGGGCCCAGGCCGGCATCTCCGGGCATCTGGAAATCGGCGACCGTGGGCAGGTCGGGCCCAAGAGCGGGCTCGCCAAAGATGTGCCTGCGGGCGAATATGTGCTTGGCCTGCCCGCGATTCCCAGGCGCGAGTTCGCGGCCACGTTGCTGGTGCCGCGCCAGATTGAGAAGCTGAAACGGCAGCTTGCCGAAATTCAGGCCGAACTCGCGGCCCTCAAATCCTGAGGGACTGTTCAGACAGGGAGAAGGACGCGTCGGCTTGTCCGGACGCGCAGGCGTTCGTCCCTTCCCTCTTGATTTCATACGAATGCGTTTGTAATCGCCTCGTGACGGG
>Ga0116188_1002712_pt1 | contig 13579 bp, 12 predicted proteins | sample AD_JPNTR2_MetaG_FD_89807 | JGI IMG/M metagenome (GOLD analysis project Ga0116188, IMG submission 89807) | Active sludge microbial communities of municipal wastewater-treating anaerobic digesters from Japan - AD_JPNTR2_MetaG | ecosystem: Engineered > Bioreactor > Anaerobic > Digestate | place...
CTCGCCGAGCCGACGAGGAAGGCCAACGAGTCGATGCGGAGCCGGTCCTCGCCGAGGTGCTGCCAGATCCCGGAGTCGTGGACCGGGGCCAGGTCGTCCTTGGTCAGGGTCTCGGCAGGGTCGATCGCCCCCTTCTCGATCTGCTCCGAGAGCGCACAGAGGAGCAGCAGCTTGCCCGCGCTCGCGACCGGCAGAACGAGGTCCGGGTCGTGGCGAGCGAGCACGTGTCGGTTGTCGGCGATCTCGACGGACCAGGTGACGGGCCCGTCCAGGATGGCGGTGAGGTCGATCACTGACCAACCGTATGACGTCCTACCCCGGCAGGACGAGCGGGCGTCCAGCGCGGGGGCGGCATACCTGGGGTGTCACCGGAACGTGGCAAGGTAGGCCGGTGACCTTCTCCGGCTACCTGGCGGTGCTTGCGGTGCCGTCGGTCCGGGGTGTCCTCCTCCTGTCCATGCTCGTCCGTATCCCGATGTTCGCCGCGATGATCGCGGTCACCTTGCACGTCGTGGGGACCCTGCACCAGAGCTACGGGATGGCCGGGCTGCTCACCGCGGTGTCGACCGTCGCCATCGCCGTCGCGGGGCCCTGGCGCGGCCGGCTGCTCGACCGGATCGGGTTGCGCCGGACCCTGACGCCCAGCTTGCTCGTCCAGGCGGTCTGCTGGAGCATCGCCCCGTTCGTCGGCTTCTGGCCGCTCGCGGTGCTCTTCGCCATCGGCGGGCTCATGGCGGTCCCGAGCTTCCCCATCGTCCGTCAGGTGCTCATCGCCAATGTGCCCTCGGACATGCGGCGCACCGCCCTGGCGCTTGACAGTGCCCTGACCGAGGTCGCCTACATGGCCGGACCGCTCATCGGTGTCTGGGCGGCGACGACCTTCGACACGCGGCTCGCCTTCCTCGCGCTGGAGTGGGCGAGCCTGCTCGGGGCGTTGGCGCTGTGGTACCTCAACCCGCCGCTGCGCCGCGACGACTCCGAGGCCGCGGGGGGCGTCGGTGGGGTCCGCTCCTGGATGACGGCGCGGGCCGTGGTGGTCCTCGGGGCCGCCGCTGCGACGATGTTCATCCTCGGGGGTGTCGACGTCGCCGTCGTGGCGGCCCTGCGCAGCATGGGTAATCAGGCCGCGATCGGCTGGGTGCTCGCTGGGTGGGGGCTGGGGTCGATGGTCGGCGGCCTGCTGTATGGCGCCTGGCATCGAGCGGTCCCGGTGTTCTGGCTGCTGCTCGCCTTGGGTGCGCTGACGATTCCGGTGGCGTGGACGACCAGCCTGCCCGCCTTCGCCGGGCTGCTCCTCGTCGGCGGTGCCCTCGTGGCGCCATCGATCACCGCGACGGTCGACACGCTGAGCCGGGTCGTGCCGTCGACGGCCATGGGGGAGGCGATGGGCTGGCCTTGCAACGCCTTCGCCGTGGGGATCGCGGCCGGAGCCCCGGTCGGCGGCTTCGTCATCGACCATTTCGGTTGGGCGGCCGGTTTCGCCGTGACCGGGTCGGTGGGCGTAGCCGTCGGCACGCTCGGGCTGCTGGGGGTACGGACGCGTCAGCGGCGCCCGCTTCCCGCCTGACCCCGTCGGCCCGCCGGGAACGCCCCTTCATTCGTGGCGCGCCGGCTCCGGACCCTCCTTCGCCTGTGACACCCCCGCCCCTTTGAGACCTCCGCGCCACAGACACCTCGGCGCCACGGAGACTCCGCGCCACCGACACCCACGCGTCTTGACGCCCCCGCGGCCCATGGGTGGGCCACTCATGGACTGCATGGGTGCTGTTGGCATCGTGCTCGGTGCCATCAGCGCTCTGGGAGTCCATGAGCCGCTGACGCGACCGGGCCGCGCCCCCGACCGCCTCGCGCACGGGCACTCGGTCCCCGACCGGCCGCCGGCTCCGGACCTGATATCCTGACGGGTGACCAGCGACACCTTCACGGTGTTGCAGTGCAAGAGAAGCCCCGCTTCCACCCGCGTCGACCGACCGCCTCGGTATGTCCGAGCAGCAGGCCGCCGGGTCCGGTCCGCGCCTCGTGGCGCGTGCTCGGCATACCGCCGCGCACGTGACCTCGACCGGCGCATCGGAGGCTTCTCGCGCACCGGCGGCGAGGAGCCTCTTCTCGTTGGTGGGTCACAGACCGTCGATACGAAGGAGCACCACATCAGCGAGCCCCGCATCAACGAACGCATCCGGGTCCCCGAGGTGCGCTTGGTCGGCCCGGCCGGCGAGCAGGTCGGCATCGTCCGCGTCGAGGACGCGTTGCGCCTGGCCCAGGAGGCCGATCTCGACCTCGTCGAGGTCGCCCCGCTGGCCAAGCCACCGGTCGCCAAGCTCATGGACTACGGCAAGTTCAAGTACGAAGCCGCGATGAAGGCCCGGGAAGCCCGCAAGAACCAGGTCAACACGGTCATCAAGGAGATCAAGCTCCGCCCGAAGATCGACATCCACGACTACGGCACCAAGAAGGGCCACGTGGAGCGCTTCCTCAAGGCGGGGGACAAGGTCAAGGTGACGATCATGTTCCGCGGTCGCGAGCAGTCCCGTCCGGAGCTCGGCTTCCGGCTGCTGCAGCGGCTGGCCGAGGACGTCATCGAGCTCGGCTTCGTCGAGTCCGCCCCGAAGCAGGACGGCCGCAACATGATCATGGTGCTGGGCCCGACGAAGAAGAAGGCCGAAGCACGGGCCGAGCAGCGCCGCCGGCGCGAGACCCCCGGGTCGCCGAGCGCCACCGGTGAGCACGGCGAGACCGACCCGGCGCCCGAGGCGGTGGCCGAGCCGGTGGCCGCGCCGACCAGCCCGAGCGCGGTCTGACCGACAGCCCGACCGGCACCACCCATGCGCCAAGGACGCGTATGGCGAGCAGCACCTGCACGACCAGCACGACCCAGAGACCTCCCGGGCAACCCCGGGCAGAAGAACACGTGAGGAGATCGGCGTCATGCCGAAGAACAAGACGCACAGCGGTGCGAAGAAGCGGTTCCGGCTCACCGGGACCGGCAAGGTCATGCGTGAGCAGGCCGGTGGCCGGCACAAGCTCGAGGTCAAGTCGAGCAAGAAGATGCGCTCCATCGCCGGCGACCTCCAGCTCGAGGGCCCCCAGGCCGCCAAGGTCAAGAAGCTCCTCGGCCGCTGAGCCGCACCCACCCCTAACTCCCCGGGATGACCCCGGGAACGACATGCAAGGAGAACTCACGTGGCACGCGTGAAGCGGGCGGTCAACGCCCAGAAGAAGCGCCGGGTGATCCTCGAGCGCGCCAGCGGATACCGCGGGCAGCGCTCTCGGCTCTACCGCAAGGCCAAGGAACAGGTCGTCCACTCACTCGGGTACGCCTACCGCGACCGCCGGGCCCGCAAGGGTGACTTCCGTCGCCTGTGGATCCAGCGGATCAACGCCGCGGCCCGCGCGAACGGGATGACGTACAACCGGTTCATCCAGGGCCTCAAGGCCGCCGGGGTCGAGGTCGACCGCAAGATCCTCGCCGAGCTCGCCGTGAGCGACGCGGCGGCCTTCACCGCCCTCGTCGAGATCGCCCGGGCTAATGTGCCCGCCACCGGCGACGCGGCCTGACCGCTGAGCACCTCGCGCGCCGGGACACCCGTGCTGTCCAACCCCCGAGCTGATCGGGTGCGGGCGGTACGCGCGCTGTCCCGGCGCGCAGCGCGTTCCCGGGCCGGGCTCTTCCTCGCCGAGGGGCCCCAGTCGGTCCGCGAGGCGGTCCGGCATACCCCGCGGGCCGTCGTCGACCTCTACGCGACGGGCGCCGGCCTGGCCCGGCATACCGAGATCGCGGGGGAGGCCCACGAGAACGGGGTCCGCGTCACCGAGGTGACCGAGGACGTCCTCGCGGCGATGGTCGAGACCGAGGCGCCGCAGGGAGTGCTTGCGGTATGCCGCCCCGTCGACCTCCCGCTCGCCGCCGCCCTCGAGCAGGGCAGCGGTGCGCACACCCGCCGCCGTGGCGCCGGCCCGCTCCTCGTCGTCGTCCTCGCCCACGTCCGTGACCCCGGCAACGCGGGGACGGTCATCCGCTGCGCCGACGCCGCCGGTGCCGACGCGGTCGTCCTCACCGACTCCAGCGTCGACATCTACAACCCCAAGGTGGTCCGGTCGACGGCCGGGTCGCTCTTCCACCTCCCCGTCGTCGTCGGGGTGCCCTTCGTCGACGCCCTCACCGGGCTGCGCGCCGCCGGCTGCCGGGTGCTCGCCGCGGACGCCTCGGGCACCACCACTCTCGGTGACCCCGCCCTCGACCTCACCGCCGCGCACGCCTGGGTCATGGGCAACGAGGCCTGGGGTCTACCTGAGGCGCTCCGGGAGGCGTGCGACGAGGTGGTCCGGGTCCCGATCCACGGGATGGCCGAGTCGCTCAACCTCGCCATGGCCGCGACGGTCTGCCTCTACACCTCGGCGACGGCCCTGGCGCGCGCCTGAGCTCGCCCCGCACCTCCTCCTGGCTACGCTCCACGTATGCCGTCGCAGACCCGAGAGCTGCTCAAGGGCGCCGTCCCGCTGCTCGTCCTCGCGGTCCTGGCCAGCGAAGACGGCTACGGGTACCAGATCAAGGCGCGGATCGAGGCGCTCACCGACGGCGCGGTCGCGCTGACCGATGGCACGCTCTACCCCGCTCTGCACGCCCTGGAGCGCGAAGGCCTGGTCGTGGGGTACTGGGAGGACGGCGGGTCGGCGCGGCGGCGGCGGTACTACCAGCTCACGTATGCCGGCACCCAGTCGCTGCGGGCGCAGCGGCTCGTGTGGTCCCGCTTCGCCGCCGCCGTCGAGTCGGTCCTGGCGACGACCGACTGACCCCCGCACCGGTCTGGCATGATGGCTGCGTGACCTCCGCCCCGCTGCAGACGCCGGCCTCCGGGCCGCGGCGGCGATTTAGCGGGCCGTCGGGTGTCCTCGACCGGTCCTGACGGCAGCTCCGCGCCGACGCGCGAGGCCTGATCTCACGACCACCACGCGGTCCCACGCCCGACGGCGCAGTCCCCGCCCCTAGACTCAGTCGCCGGCCGCCACCGGAGCGTGGACCGGCATACGAGACCGAAGTGGAAGCCATGTCGATGACCCAGCCCGACCCCACCGACCTGTCCCAGGAGGGCCTGGACGCCCTCGTCGCCGCGGCCGAGCAGGCCTTCGCGGCCGCGGGCACGCTGACCGAGCTCAAGGCCGCGCGCCTGGCCCATGTCGACGTCAAGAGCCCGCTCGCCGGGGCGAACCGCGCGATCGGCAGCCTGCCCGGCCCCGAGCGGGCCGCCGCGGGCGCCCGGATCGGTGCCGCGAAGGCAGCGGCCGCGACGGCGCTCGCCGCCCGGACCGAGGTGCTCGAGGCCGAGCGCGACGCCAGGATCCTCGTCGAGGAGGCGGTCGATGTCACCGTGCCGGTCGGGCGTCGTCCGCTCGGGGCCCGGCACCCGCTCGAGCTGATCTCGGAACGGATCGCCGACGTCTTCGTCGCGATGGGTTGGGAGGTCGCCGAGGGTCCCGAGGTCGAGGCCGAGTGGCTCAACTTCGACGCGCTGAACATCGGTCCGGACCACCCGGCCCGGCAGATGCAGGACACCTTCTTCGTCGAGCCGCCCGACTCGCACCTGGTCCTGCGGACCCACACCTCCCCGGTGCAGGCCCGCACGATGCTCCACCGCGAGCCCCCGATCTACGTCGTCTGCCCCGGCAAGACCTTCCGCACCGACGACCTCGACGCCACCCACACCCCGGTCTTCCACCAGGTCGAGGCCCTCGCAGTCGACAAGGGCATCACCATGGCGCATCTCAAGGGCACCCTCGACGCCTTCGTCCGCGCGCTCTTCGGACCGGACATGCGGACCCGGCTGCGACCGTCATACTTCCCGTTCACCGAACCGAGCGCGGAGATCGACTGCTCCTGCTTCGCCTGCAATGGCACCGCCGCCCTCGGCGAGTGCCGTGTCTGCGGTGGTTCCGGGTGGATCGAGCTCGGTGGTTCCGGAATGGTCAACCGAAAAGTCCTCACGGCCTGCGGGATCGACCCGGATGTCTATACCGGATTCGCCTTCGGACTCGGCATCGAACGGACGCTGATGCTGCGCCATGGCGTGGGGACGATGTACGACATGATCGACGGGGACGTGCGCTTCTCGTCGCAGTTCGGATTGGAGCTCTGACGTGCGCGCGCCTCTGACCTGGCTGGCCGAGTATGTCGACCTGGCCCCCGGTGCGACCGGCCCCGATGTCGCCGCCTCCCTCGTCGCCGTCGGGCTCGAGGAGGAGGATCTTCACGGCGGGGATATCACTGGCCCGCTCGTCGTCGGCCGGGTGCTGAGCTGCGTCGACGAGCCGCAGAAGAACGGCAAGACGATCCGGTGGTGCACCGTCGACGTCGGACCGCACGGCCAGATGGCCACCGAGGGCAAGCACCAGGAGATTGTCTGCGGCGCCCACAACTTCGAGGTCGGCGACCTCGTCGTGGTCGTCCTCCCTGGGGCGGTCCTGCCGGGCGGCTTCGCCATCGCGGCCCGCACGACCTACGGCCATGTCTCCAACGGGATGATCTGCGCCGAGGACGAGCTCGGTATCGGTGAGGACCACACCGGGATCATCGTCCTGCAGCGCTACCTCGGGGCGGAGGTCGCCGCGGCGCTGACCCCCGGCGACGACGCGATCGCCCTGCTCGGGCTGGGCGAGGAGGTCCTCGAGGTCAATGTCACCCCGGACCGCGGCTACTGCTTCTCGCTGCGCGGCATCGCCCGGGAGTACTGGCACGCCACCGGCTCGCCCGTCGACGCCTACCGCGACCCTGGCCTGCGCGCCACCCCGCCACCCACAGGTGGCGGCTTCCCGGTCCGGCTCGACGACGCCACCCCCATCGCCTCGGTCCCCGGCTGCGACCGGTATGTCGCCCGCATGGTCCGGGGGATCGACCCGAACGCGCCGAGCCCGAGGTGGATGCAGCGCCGGCTGACCCAGATGGGGATGCGGCCGATCTCCCTTGCCGTCGATGTGACGAACTACGTCATGCTCGCCCTGGGCCAGCCGCTGCACGCCTTCGACGCCGACTCCCTGCGCGGGCCGATCGTCGTCCGGCGCGCCCGGCCTGGGGAGCGTCTTACCACCCTCGATGACGTCGACCGGCCACTGGACCCTGAGGACCTCCTCATCACCGACGCCGGCGAGCTCCCGCTCGCCATCGCCGGGGTCATGGGCGGGGCGACATCGGAGGTCACCGCGACCACGACCACGGTCCTCATCGAGGCCGCCCACTTCGACCCGGTGACCATCGCCCGCAGCTCACGTCGGCACAAGCTCATCACCGAGGCGAGCAAGCGCTTCGAGCGCGGCGTCGACCCCCTCGTCACGGCCGCCGCCGCCGACCTCGCCGTCGAGCTCCTCGTCACCTATGGCGGCGGGGTCGCCGACGCCGGCGTGACCGACGCCGGGATCGACGGGGACTTCGAGCCGGCGCCACGGGCGTCATACGAGCTGGCGCTGGACGAACCCGGGCGCATCGTCGGGGTGAGCTACCCACGCGACCAGGTCGTGCGGACCCTCACCGACCTTGGCTGCACGGTCGAGGGCCACGAGGGCGACGCCGACGTGGTCACCGTCACTCCGCCCTCGTGGCGGCCGGACCTTGTCGACGGGCCGGACTACGCCGAGGAGGTCGCCCGGATCGCCGGCTACGACACGATCCCCTCGGTCCTGCCCACCCCGACCGGTACCGGCACCGGGCTGACCCACGGCCAGCGGGTCCGTCGCCTGCTCGCGGACACCCTCGCCGCCCGGGGGTATGTCGAGGTGCTCACCTACCCCTTCACCGGGCTGACCAGCGCGGACGACCTCGGCCTGGCCACCGACGACGAACGGCGACACGCGGTCCGCCTGGCGAACCCGCTCTCGGACGAGGCCCCCTTCATGCGGACCTCGGTCCTGGCGACTCTCGTCGACGCGCTTCGCCGCAATGTCTCCCGCGGCCAGCGCGACCTCGCCCTCATGGAGCTCGGCCTGGTCACCCTGCCCGGCGAGGGGGTCCGCCGCGCGCCGCTGCCCTCGGTGGCCTCACGTCCCGGCGATGCCGAGGTGGCCGGGCTCCTCTCGGCCGTCCCGCCCCAGCCTCGGCACGTGGCCCTGCTCGCCACCGGATCGGTCGCGCCGCGCGGGTGGTGGGGCGAGGGACGACCTGTCGCGTGGTCCGACCTCGTCGAGTCCGCCCTCGCCGCCGGCCGCGCCCTCGGCCTGGACCTGGAGGTCGGCCCGGTCGACCTCGCGCCGTGGCACCCGGGCCGGTGTGCTCGGCTCACCCTCGCCGACGGGACGACCGTCGGGTATGCCGGTGAGCTCCACCCCGCCGTCCTCCAGCGCCTCGGCCTGCCGGCCCGGTGCTGCGCCGCCGAGCTCGACGTCGACGTCCTGACTGCGGCGAGCGCGGGCTCACCGCAGGCGACGCCCTTCTCGACCCATCCCGCCGCGCTGTCGGATATCGCGCTGGTCGTCGACGCCTCGGTGCCCGCCGCGGCCGTCGAGACGGCCGTCCGCGAAGGCGCCGGCCCACAGCTGGAGGTTGTCTCGCTCTTCGACGTCTACGTCGGTGACCAGGTCGGCCCCGGGCGCAAGTCCCTGGCGTACCGGCTGACCTTCCGCGCGCCGGACCGGACCTTGACGACCGAGGAGGTCAACGGCTTCCGGGACGCCGCGGTCGCCCGCGCGGCCGAGCGTGTGGGGGCGGTCCAGCGCTGACGAGGCGCGGGCCACGTCCCCACAACGCCCACATAGTATGCGTCGGGATGTATATTCATACGGACTCGAGGAGGTCCAGTGATCAGCGCGGCCGTGGCGGGCGCCAGCGGGTATGCCGGAGGTGAGATCGTCCGGCTGCTCGCCGGGCACCCCGACCTGACCATCGGCACGCTCGCCGCCGAGACCAAGGCCGGGGAGCGGCTCGGCCGGATCCATCCGCATCTGACCCCCTTCGCGGACCGGCTGCTGGAGTCGACCGACCCGGCCGAGCTGGCCCGGCACGACGTCGTCTTCCTCGCCCTGCCGCACGGCGCGTCGGCCGCGATCGCGACCGAGCTGCCCGACCGCGTCGTCGTCATCGACTGCGGCGCCGACTTCCGGCTCCGCGACGAGCAGGCTTGGGCCGCCTTCTACGACACCCCGTACGCGGGAGCGTGGGCCTACGGCCTGCCCGAGCTCGTCGACGCCGACGGACGCCGGGGCCGCGGCGCCCTCGCGGGCTGCACGCGGATCGCGGTGCCCGGGTGCTATCCCACGACCGTCTCGCTCGCCCTGGCCCCCGGCTTCGCCGCTGGGCTGCTCGAGCCCAGCGATGTCGTCGTCGTCGCCGCGAGCGGCACCTCCGGCGCCGGCAAGGGGCTCAAGGCGCATCTCCTCGGCGCCGAGGTCATGGGCTCGATGTCGCCCTATGGTGTCGGCGGCGTGCACCGGCATACCCCGGAGATCGAGCAGAACCTCACCGCGGCGGCGGGGGAGCAGGTCACCGTGTCCTTCACCCCCACCCTGGCCCCGATGGCCCGCGGGATCCTCGCGACGTGCACGGCGCGCCTTCGCCCCGGAGCCGATCCGGGCGCCGTCCGCGAGGCCTACGAGCGGACGTATGCCGAGGAGGCCTTCGTCCACGTGCTCCCCGACGGCCAGTGGCCCAGGACCGGGGACGTCCTCGGCAGCAACGCGGTCCACCTCCAGCTCGCCGTGGACCAGCGCGCCGGTCGAGTCGTCGTCACGGCCGTCCTGGACAACCTGACCAAGGGAACCGCCGGCGCCGCGGTCCAGTGCGCCAACCTCGCCCTGGGTCTGCCCGAGACCCGGGGCCTGACCGCCGTGGGGGTGGCACCGTGACCGGACCGACGCCTGTCGTCAGCCTGCCGAAGGGCTTCCGGGCCGCCGGGGTCGCCGCCGGCATCAAGTCCTCGGGCGCCCCCGACCTCGCCTTGCTCGTCAACGACGGGCCGCACCATCATGTCGCGGCCGTCTTCACCTCCAACCGGGTCCAGGCCGCACCGGTCCAGTGGTCCCGCCAGGTGGTCTCCGACGGCCGGGCCGATGCGGTGATCCTCAACTCCGGTGGCGCCAACGCGTGCACCGGCAGCCGGGGCTTCGTCGACACCCACCACACCGCGGAGAAGGTCGCGGCGGTGCTCGGGGTCGGAGCCGGCGATGTCGTCGTCTGCTCGACCGGGCTGATCGGCGAACGGCTGCCGATGCAGCAGCTGCTCCCCGGGGTGGACGTGGCCGCGGCGGCCCTGTCCGCCGACGGGCTCCCCGCCGCCGCCCGCGCGATCATGACGACCGACTCGGTGCCGAAGCTGGCCGCCGCCGACGGGACCGGTTGGTCGGTGGCGGGGATCGCCAAGGGCGCCGGGATGCTCGCGCCCGCACTGGCGACGATGCTCGTCGTCCTCACCACCGACGCCGCGGTCTCGGCGCCCGTCCTCGACGACGCGCTCCGTCGGGCCACCGCGTTGACCTTCGACCGGATCGACTCCGACGGCTGCCAGTCGACCAATGACACCGTCGTCGCCTTGGCCTCAGGAGCCTCCGGCATCGGGGTCAGCGTCGCGGAGCTCACCGCCGCGCTGACCAGCGTGTGCGCGAGCCTGGCCCGCCAGCTCATCACCGACGCCGAGGGGGCCCACCACGAGGTCGAGGTCGACGTCCGTGGGGCGGCCTCGGTCCGCGAGGCGCTCGAGGTCGGCCGGGCCATCGCCCGCAACAACCTCGTCAAGTGCGCCATCTTCGGCAACGACCCCAACTGGGGCCGGATCCTCGCCGCGATCGGGACGACGACGGCGCGCTTCGAGCCTGAGGACATCGACGTCGCGATCAACGGCGTCACCGTGTGCCGGGCCGGCGCAACGGGGGACGACCGGTCCCGCGTGGACCTCAGCCGCCGCCACGTCCACATCGTCGTCGACCTCCACGCCGGCGTGGACAGCGCGACGATCTGGACCAACGACCTCACCCACGACTACGTCCACGAGAACTCGGCCTACAGCTCATGAGCGCCACCCGCCGCATCATCGACGCGGCCGCCGTCCGGGTGGCAGCGGGCAAGGCCGCCACCCTCGTCGAGGCCCTGCCGTGGCTCGAGCGCTTCCGCGGCGCCCTCGTCGTCGTCAAGTACGGCGGCAACGCCATGGTCGACGCCCGGCTCAAGGCGGCCTTCGCCCAGGATGTCGCCTTCCTCCGGTATGTCGGCCTCCACCCTGTCGTCGTCCACGGCGGCGGGCCACAGATCGCCGCGATGCTCGGCCGGCTCGGCCTGACCAGCGAGTTCAAGGGCGGCCTGCGGGTCACCACCCCGGAGGTCATGGAGGTCGTCCGGATGGTCCTGACCGGCCAGGTGCAGCGCGAGCTGGTCGGCCTGCTCAACCAGCACGGACCGCTCGCCGTGGGCCTGTCGGGCGAGGATGCGCACCTCTTCGAGGCCCGCCGGCGCGGCACCGTCGTCGAGGGGGAGGAGGTCGACCTCGGTCTGGTCGGAGACGTCGTCGGCGTCAACCCCGCTGCGGTCCTCGACCTCATCGCGGCCGGTCGGATCCCGGTGGTCTCCACCGTGGCCCCGGACGTCGACGAGCCCGGCCAGGTGCTCAATGTCAACGCCGACACTGCTGCTGCGGCGCTTGCCGTTGCTTTGGGGGCCCGCAAGCTGGTCGTCCTCACCGACGTCGAGGGCATCTACGGGCAGTGGCCCAACCGCGACTCGCTGCTCTCCCAGATCGTCCTCACCGAGGCACGCCGGCTCCTCGAAACGGTCGACTCGGGGATGGTGCCCAAGCTCGAGGCCTGCATCCGGGCCGTCGAGCAAGGCGTGCCCCAGGCGCACGTCATCGACGGCCGGGCCGCCCACTCGCTGCTGCTCGAGGTCTTCACCGACGAGGGGATCGGCACCATGGTCCTGCCCGACCCCGCAGGGGAGGTGTGGGCATGACCGACGGCGCGCCCCCCACCTCCCACACGGCGCACTGGCTGGGCCGGTATGCCGCCTCGCTCATCCCGCTCTTCGGCGTCCCGCAGACCGTGCTCTCGCACGGTCAGGGGTGCTATGTCGAAGACGTCGACGGGAAGCGGTATCTCGACCTGCTCGCCGGCATCGCGGTCAACACCCTCGGACACGGCCACCCGGCCCTCGTCGACGCGGTGACCAGGCAGACCGCCCAGCTCGTCCACGTCTCGAACTTCTTCACCACCGGCCCCCAGGTCGAGCTTGCGGAGGCGCTGCTGCGGGTCGCGGGCGCTCCGGCGGGGTCCGGGGTCTTCTTCGCCAACTCGGGCACCGAGGCGATCGAGGCGGCGGTCAAGCTGTCCCGGCGCACCGGCCGCGGCACGGTCATCGCCGCCGAGGGGGCCTTCCACGGCCGCTCCACCGGGGCCCTGGCGCTGACCTGGAAGGCCGCCTACCGCGAGCCCTTCGAGCCGCTCATCGGCCGGGTCGTCCATGTGCCCTTCAACGACGAGGACGCCCTGCGGGAGGCCGTCGCCGCGGTGGGCGAGGATCTCGCCGCGGTGCTGCTCGAACCGGTCCAGGGCGAGGGCGGGGTCGTCCCGAGCACACCGGCATACCTTGCCCTGGCGCGCGAGCTGACCACGGCGGCAGGGGCGCTGCTCATCCTCGACGAGATCCAGTGCGGCATGGGCCGCACCGGATCGTGGTTCGCCTACCAGGCCCGCGGGGTCGTCCCGGATGCGATCACCCTGGCCAAGGGACTCGCCGGGGGAGTGCCGATCGGGGCGCTGGTCACCTTCGGGCCGACCGCGACGGGGCTGCTCACCGCCGGACAGCACGGCAGCACCTTCGGGGGCAACCCGCTCGCCTGCGCGGCGGGTCTGGCCGTCGTGGCGACGATCGAGGCGGATGGCCTGCTCGAGCACGCCCGCGAGATGGGCGAGCACCTCGCGCACGGGATCGTCGCGCTGCGCCACCCGATGGTCGCTGGGGTCCGTGGCGAGGGGCTGCTCCGCGCCGTCGTCCTGGCCGAGCCGGTCGCGGCGCAGGTCATGGCGCTGGCCCGGCAGGCCGGCTTCATCGTCAACGCGGTCGCGCCCGACGCCTTGCGCCTCGCGCCCCCGCTGGTCATCGAGGCCCATGAGCTCGACACCTTCGTCGCGGCGCTGCCGGGGCTGCTCGACGCGGCCGCCGGTCGGTGAGCTGATGTCCACCCGGTCGGCGCGGCACCGGCTGATCGCCGAGCTCATCGACGCCCAGCCGGTCCACTCCCAGGCCCACCTGGCCGAGCTGCTCGACGCCCGCGGCGTGGTGGTCACCCAGGCCACCTTGTCCCGGGACCTGCTCGACCTCGGGGCGGTCAAGGTCCGCACCGACGGTGTTGCGGCATACGCGCTGCCGTCCGCCGGGGCGACGGGGGCCAGCCAACCGGACGCGGCGCGGCGGCTCTCCCGGACCCTGCGCGAGCTGCTCGTCGGTGCCGACTCGGCGGGGCATCTGGTCGTGCTGCGGACCCCACCCGGAGCCGCGCACTATCTCGCGTCGGCGCTCGACCAGGCCCGCCTCGACGGGGTCCTGGGCAGTGTCGCCGGTGACGACACGATCCTCGTCGTCGCCCGCGACGCGGACCGGGCCACCGCGCTCGTGGGA
>Ga0116188_1002719_pt1 | contig 13558 bp, 13 predicted proteins | sample AD_JPNTR2_MetaG_FD_89807 | JGI IMG/M metagenome (GOLD analysis project Ga0116188, IMG submission 89807) | Active sludge microbial communities of municipal wastewater-treating anaerobic digesters from Japan - AD_JPNTR2_MetaG | ecosystem: Engineered > Bioreactor > Anaerobic > Digestate | place...
AGGCCAGAAATATATAACGAAGAACAGGTACGGAATGAGATGTTCCTCCATCTTGGTTATTATGTAACTGAGTCAAGTGGACATAACTCTGAATATAATGCCTGGTTCAGAAAAAGACCTGACCTTATAGAGAAATACTGCACACATGGGACAGGATGGAATCCAGGGGAGTATGCCTATATCCTGAAAGAATATCTCAGAAGAGAAGATAGCTGGAAAGATGATGTGAAATACTGGCTCGAAAATGCTCCTGTAGACTTAAAAAGAGGTAAGGAGTATGCAGCGTACATATTCAATGCGGTAATAGGGGATGGAGCTATGTTTGAGTTTAACGGGAATATACGTAACTTTGGACTCATAGACAATTTACCATACGGAGCCTGTGTTGAGGTCCCCATAGTTGCCTCGAAAAGAGGATTCAGTCCTATAAAGGTGGGGTCATTACCGCCTCAAGTAGCACTTCTGAACTATATAAACTCTACCTGTGAAGAGCTGGCAGTTGAAGGTTCGTTAACAGGTGACCCGATGAAGGTCTTCCATGCGATATGCTATGATCCGCTTACATCTGCGGTACTGAGTCTGGCAGAGATAAGAGATATGGTAAACGAGATGTTCGAAGCAAGTAGGGAGTGGCTACCACAGTTCAAACACTTCAAGGTATAGAGATATTGACTTATTGAAAGACGGAGTATATACTAATGTATAGTAATTTAATAATAATTGTTTACTAGGAGGCACTGATGAAAGTAAGACAGATAATGCCAGATGTTTACTGGGTAGGGGCTATTGACTGGGACAGGAGGTTGTTCGACTCTCTAATACCGCTACCAGATGGGACAAGTTATAATGCTTACCTTATAAAGGGGACTGAAAAGACTGTCTTACTAGATACCGTAGACCCATCAATGTCGTATGTTCTTCTTGCTCAGCTCAAAGATATCCAGAACATAGATTACATTGTTGTTCATCATGTGGAGCAGGATCATTCGGGGAGTCTTCCAATCGTCCTCGAAAAGTATAAATCTGCCAGGGTTCTCATCTCTACAAGAGGTAAAGATATGCTTATCGACCACCTGCATATCCCGGAGGACAGGATTATCACTGTAGAAGATGGAGAGACATTATCTCTGGGAGATAAAACACTGAGATTTATATACACACCCTGGGTTCACTGGCCAGAAACCATGAGCACATATCTGGTGGAGGATAAGATTCTATTCACCTGCGACTTTTTTGGGTCGCATCTAGCTACAAACGAACTCTACGCCAGAGATAAGTCCAGGGTATATGAGGCTGCAAAGAGATACTATGCTGAGATTATGATGCCATTCAGGGGTATTATTAAGAAGAATCTGGAGAAGATAAAAGACATAGAAATATCGATAATAGCCCCGAGTCACGGTCCTTTATATGACGAGCCTGAATTTATAATAGAAGCATACGAAGACTGGACCTCTGATAAGCCAAAAAATACAGTTGTAATCCCCTACATATCCATGCATAACAGCACCAGGATTATGGTGGAGTACCTTATCTGTTCTCTTACTCAGAAAGACATAAGGGTTGAGCGATTTGACCTGGCTTCAGTGGATCTGGGTAAACTGGCTATGAGTCTTGTAGATGCGGCAACAGTGGTAGTTGGAACGCCAACAGTTCTGGCTGGTCCTCATCCAAATGTGGTATATGCAGTATATCTATTAAACGCCTTAAGACCCAAGACAAGATATGTGTCTGTGATGGGTTCATACGGATGGGGAGGAAAGACCCTGGAAATTCTAAAGGGTATGTTAACAAATTTAAAGGTGGAACTTCTGGAACCAGTTTTAGTTAAGGGATTACCCAACGAAGAAGACCTGAAGGCTATAGATAATCTTGCAAACCTAATAGCAGAAAAGCATAAGGAATTCATTTAAAAACTGAAGGGGCACTATAGAGTGCCCCTTTTATTACTTTATAAAGTCTGGCGGTAAACTCTCAGTGTTTGTCCCTAAAGATTTATTCGGTGTATCTCCCATCTTAAAGAGAAGTTTCCCACCGTTTATTATCTCATTATGCCATAGCCATAATCTATCTAAAGGTTTACCATTTAAATAAACTTTCTGTATGTATATATTCTTCTCAGATAAGTTTTCAGCCTCAATTATAAAATCTTTCCCGCCTGATAAATGTATCACCGCCCTCTTCCATATCGGGGAACTCAAAATATATACAGGTGTTCCCGGACAGAATGGATAAAATCCGAGAGAGCTAAAGACATACCAGGCAGACATCTGTCCACAATCTTCGTTTCCACAGAGTCCTTCTGGACCAATCCCATAGAGAGAGTCAACTATCTTTCTTACCATCTCCTGAGTTTTCCAGGGCATCCTGGCATATACATAAAAATAAGATATATGATGAGATGGCTCATTCCCATGTGCATACTGTCCAATAAGACCAGTAATATCTGGTGGTCCTTTTATGGGTGATTTAGTATTGAAGAACTCATCAAGCTTTTTGATAAATTTCTCCTCTCCTCCCAAAAGAGTAATCAAACCATACGGGTCCTGGGGGGCAAAGAATGTCCACTGCCAGGCATTACCCTCAGTATAATGAGGAGAAGTTGCATCTGTTGGGTCAAAGCTGCTGGAGAATGATGTCTTAAAGTTTATCCAGTTCCCATTACTATCCCTGGGTCTCATAAACCCGACATTAGAATCATATAAATTTTTATAATTTTGAGCCCTGGAGATGAAAAGTTTGTAGTCCTCTTCTTTACCAAGAACCTTTGAGACCTGAGCTAAACAGAAATCATTATAGGCATATTCCAGTGTTCTCGACACAGACTGGTCAAACTTATCACCGGGGACATATCCTGATTTTTTATACTCCGTGATTCCTCTTCGCCCCTGGTTGAAATCCATGGACTCTACCATTGCATTTTTATACATAGCACTGTAAGCTTTCTCTAAATCAAAATCGCGTAAACCTTTAATAATGGCATCGGCTATAACAGAGTCACCGTGAGTTCCTATCATACAGTTGGTCTCTCTGTTCCCCTTATGCCATCTGGGAAGCCAGCCTGACTGAGAGTATATATCCAGGAAACTCTTTATCATATCAGTATTTTTCTGTGGCTGTATAAGCAGAAACAGGGGATGGAGAGATCTGAAGGTGTCCCATAGAGAGAAGACGGTATAATGGTCATAGGTAGAAGAATAAATTTTGTCATCTGTTCCGATATATTTACCATCTATATCTGAGAATAAACTTGGATGAATAAATGAATGATAGAGAGCGGTATAAAATTTGGTCTTATCACTTTCGTTCCCTTCTACTTCTATCTTACCAAGTTCTTTCTCCCACAACTTCTCCGCATTCTCTCTTACCCTGTCAAAATTCCAATCAGGGATTTCCTGCAGATTTTTTCTGGCTCCGTCCACCCCTGTGTAAGAGATGGCAACTTTTATCAGTATCTTTTCCTTTTCAGACGTAGAATATCTGACATAAGCCCCAATAAAAGGCTCTGACCTGTTTATCATCTTTTCTTCCCTGTTACCCTTATCCACCCTGAATACCTTCCATGTCCCAAACTCCTTAAAAGGTTTTGAGAATTTAGCCACAAAGTATATCGTCTGAGGGTCTCTCGCCCCGCAGAAGTGTCCACCGGTTATCGAACCTTCTATCTCATCATTACCAACAATTTTAACCCATGCGCTTTCAGCCATATCTCCTATTCTATTGTAGAGGTCAAAGATTATATAACCCTTATCAGTCTTTGGAAATGTATATCTGTGAAATCCAACCCGCTGTGATGCTGTCAGTTCAGCCTGCACTTTGTAATCATCCAGAAATACAGAGTAATATCCAGGTCTGGCTATCTCTTTCTTATGGCTAAACCTTGACCTGTAACCTATATTCGGGTTATCTTTAGGTCCAGGAATTATTTTTAAATCTCCTACCACTGGCATTACTCTTACCTCTCCATAATCAGCCGCACCTGTTCCACTGAGATGAGTATGGCTGAATCCCATTATAGAGCTGTCAGAATAGTGATAGCCAGAACACCAGTCCCAACCTTCTACACCTGTGTCTGGACTGAGCTGAACCATACCAAAAGGCACAGTTACCCCTGGGAATGTATGCCCATGTCCTCCAGTTCCTGTAAATGGGTCAACATATTTTACAAATAAATCCTCTCCTCCAGCACAGGGGAGAGGAAAAAGAAACGCAAAAATAAGAAGAGAGATAAGTATTTTACACGGGAAACTCATATTACTTATCCCTTAAGACCTGTAAGGGTAACACTTTCAACTATGGTATTCTGGGTAAAATAGAAGGCGATAATTGTAGGAATAACTACTATTGTTGCAGCTGCCATAAGTAGAGGCCACTCCACATAGTTGGTACTTCTATACATCTGTAACCCGAGAGCAAGTGTATACTTTGCTTCGTCCTGGAGATAGATAAGTGGACCCATAAAATCATTCCAGGCTCCTAAGAATGTAAACAGAGCAATTACTATAAGGATAGGTTTTATAAGTGGAAGTATTATTCTTGAATAGATACCAAATTCAGATGCCCCATCAATTCTGGCTGCATCCGATAATTCTTCAGGGATTGTTAAGAAGAACTGTCTTAAAAGAAATATATTGAATGCCCCTCCACCAAAGAAAGCAGGTAGTATTAATGGCGTAAATGTATTTATCCATCCCAGTCTGGCAAAGACAACAAAGAGTGGAACCATAGTTACAGGAAAAGGGATGAGCATAGTGCTGAGAATCAGCATAAAAAGGAAGTTTCTCCCTCTCCACTTTATCTTTGAGATACTATAGGCGACAAGAGGACAGGAAAAAAGAACTCCCACTATATTCCCGGCGCATATGAGTATGGTATTCAGAGTATACTGCCCAAAAGGTATATAATTTACCGCCTCTACATAGTTATGCCACTTAGGAGGATCAGGCCACCAGATAGGAGGATATGCCATTACCTGAGACATATCCTTTATAGAAGTGGTAAACATCCAGAATATCGGAACTAAATATAGAGCACTTACCAAAATTAATACAAGTCTGGTTACCACTTTTGAGAGAAACCATCTTAGATTCATACGGCTATTCTCCTCCTTGATAGAAGACCCATCTTGCAGAGGTCCTGAATATTATTAAAGTAATAATAAGAACCAGGATAAAGAGTATCCATGCCATAGCAGACGCATATCCCATCTTACCGTACTGAAATGCATTCCTGTAGAGATACAACACATAGAACAGGGTAGAATTAGCTGGAGCACCATTAGTAGCAATATAGGCAGTAGTAAATATCTGAAATCCACCAAATAGAGCTGTAATTATATGATACAGTATAACCGGACTTATCATGGGGATAATAATCTTACTAAACTTTGTCCACCATCCTGCGCCATCTATCTCAGCAGACTCCAGCATTTCTCTTGGAACATCTTTAATGGCAGATAAAAATATTACCGCAGAACCACCGGCTCCCCACTGGGCTAACATTACAAATGCAGGTTTAGCCCACTTAGGGTCAGAGAACCACCCAGGTCCCTGGATATGAAATACTGCATTTAAGAACAGATTTACCAACCCATAATAAGGATTTAGCATCCAGAGCCATATAAAACCAACAGCAACTGCAGGTAGTACATAAGGTAAATATACAAGTGTTCTGTATATACCAACCTCTTTTAAGTTAGAGTTAAGTAACAATGCCAGCCCCAATCCAATCACAAATCCTATTGGAACAGCCAGGCTGACATAATACACGGTATTATACAGAGAGGTCCAGAAGAGTTCATCATGGAAAAGATTATAATAATTTTCACCGCCTATCCATTTAGGCGTCCCTATCCCTACAAATTCTGTAAAGCTATAATATAGGGATGCTAGAATAGGATAGGCAGTGAAGGCTAAGAACCCAATAATCCATGGTAAAGCAAATAATAAACCATAAATTGTGTTCCTTCTAGCTGTGCTTGCCCTCACTGCCTTCAACTCCTTTTTACTTTAGATGCTTATCTAATTCTGACTGTACTCTTGCCTCTACATCCTGGCAAGCCTTCAATGGTGTCTTCTGCCCATTGATAACCGCATCTCTAGCTGCTGTAAGTTCATCCCATAGTAATGCACCTACAGGTAGAGGAGGTCTATTCTTTGCATACTTTAGCAGATCTACAAAGAAAGCATGTTTTCTCTCTCCTCTAATATCTTTATCATTTAAGAGCCCTGAAATAGTTGGTAGATGCAATGTCTCTACTGTATATATCTTCTGTCCAACTGGTCCACATATAAATTTTAGGAATTCAAATGCTTCCTTAGGATACTTTGCCCCCTTAGGAATACCGAAACTCCATCCACCAGCCCAGGTAATTGGTTTCTTCGCCAATTCTGCTGGTCTGGGGATATAGGTTGCGCCATAATCTACTCCCCATCTCAGCTTAGGAGCGAACTTATCAAGGTTAGATAGCGTCCAGTCCCCATCAACCTTCATAGAAATCATTCCCATAATGAATGGATCCTGTGCTTCAGAACCAAATGCAGAAGAGAAAGACTGGATAGCAGCTATACCATACTTATCCGCATAACTCTTCTGCCACTCAAAGGACTTTACAATATTCGGGTCTGTGATGGTGAGCTTCTTTGTCTTTGGATTATAGAATTCTCCACCAAAAGCCCATCCCCAGGTATAATGCCAGCCTTGAGATAACCATGGAACAAAACCTATCCTTAAGAATCGACCACTTGGATCTTTCTTAGTTAATTTCTCAGCATAAGTATCCAGCTCTGCTATGGTTTTGGGTGGTCCACTGAGCCCTACTTCTCTAAAGTGGTCCCTTCTATAATACAGGGCTCTTGTATCTGTATCAAATGGTAATGCCCATATTTTCCCGTCCCAGCTAGCTTCATCCAGAGCAAAAGGCAAATACGCTTTTTTAAGTTGAGCTATCTCATCTGCAGTAGTTAAGCTATCTAATGGCTCTAGAACGCCAGCCACTGCTCTTTGAGCAACGGTAAAACGATCTACATAATATACATCAGGGCCTACACCACCAGCTACAGCAGTTAAAAGCTTGGATACATCTGTTACAGCACTCGATGCTACAACAGTAGCCTTTACTTCAATATCTGGATTTTGCTTATTAAACTCATCTACAATATGCTGTATTGAAGATTTATACGGCTCTCCGGTAATGGTGTGCCAAAAAGTTAGAGTAGTCTTTCCAAATGCAAGTGTTAAGCTGCTTAAGACTAAAACTACCGATAATAACCCTACTAAAATCTTCTTACCAAACATCTCTAAACCTCCTCGTATAATAGTTTTTTGAATCTTAAAACCTTTCTTTTACCTCTTTCTATCCCCCTGACTGCACCAAACATCACTGAATCTTTTACTTCTCTGGTTCGCATCACCTCCTTTACAGGAGATTTTACAGTATTCCCTTCTCTTATCTCTACAGGTATAGAGATTTGCTTATCTTCCAGGTTAGAATTATCCTCTATCTTCTCTATTATAAGCTTACCGGCTTCAAAGCCCATATTAAAGAAATCCTGATAAATAGATGTAAGATGGATTCCAACATCTCTGAGTATCCTCATATTATCAAACCCTACTACAGATACATCGTCAGGCACACTGTATCCTCTATCCAGCAGAGATCTCATTATCCTTACAGCAGTCATATCGTTTATACCGAATATAGCGGTAAGGTTTTCCTCCCGAATATTCTTCACTATCTTCTCCATAAGCTCATTAAAGCTTTCTCTTAGCATCTCTTCATTCTGAGGTGGCATTGGAGGATAAGAATCAATAATTACAGGAGAGAGTTCATATCTCTCCATAGCGTTTAAATAGCCCAGTTTTCTATCCCTTATAGAGGTAACCTCATAATATTCTTCAGAATAAATGGCAAATCCTATCTTACGGTGCCCTTTCCCTATCAAATATTCAGTCATCTTATAGCCACCGTTATAATTGTCTGACACAATCCAGGATGTACTGATATGGGGGAGGTATCTATCTATAAGGACAAATGGCTTTTCAGATGCTATTAATCTTCTTATTCCCTCGTCGTTATATTCTCCCTCTAACGTATAGAGAATGATTCCACTGATGTCTGAATTTATTAACTTATTTATTATACCTGTTTCCAGGTCCACATTACCCTCGGAACTGAAGAAGACAAGATGATACCCGAAAGACCTGATTGCTTTTTCTATACCAAGAAGGAGGTCCGCTGCCATATATGAGATATATGGCAGGATTAAACCGATACTCTTTGCAGAAATTTTTTCGGATCCGTTCTTTACAAAACTACCTATACCTTGCCTTTTAGAAATAGTACCCTCGCTCTCTAATATCTGAAAAGCTCTTCTTACAGTACCGCGACTTACACTATAAATCTTACAGAGTTCTTCTTCGGTAGGAAGCTTGTCTCCAGGTCTAAAATGACCATTCCTTATCTCTTCCTTCAGAGCCTCCGCTATCTTGGCATATACAGGTAACAGGTCCCAATCACCCAAAGCCTTTAACATATCCCCTCTCTATACCAGATGTATATTATATATACAACCTGATAGTAATATATCATAAAATCCTTCGACTTGTCAATCCAGATTCGGGAAGAACAACTCATCAACAGTTCTGTCCAGCCACATATCCGGTTGAGAATGCTATCTGAAGATTGAATCCTCCAGTATAGCCATCGACATCAATTACTTCTCCGGCGAAGAAAAGCCCCTTTACTATCTTTGACTCCATAGTGGATGGATTGATCTCATTAACCCTTACCCCTCCAGATGTGACAATAGCCTCTCTCACAGGTCTGAATCGTGAGACTGTTACGGTAAGACCTTTCAGTAGCTCTACAAGCCCCTTCCTCTCCTCTCTGGATATCTGGTTTACATACTTATCATAAGGGATACCAGACAGCTCCACTATTACAGGTATGATACTTTTGGGTAACAGGTCATCGAGAGCATTGGAAAAGTATCTCCTGGAATACCTGCTGAAATCCCTCTGGATTCTTCTATCCAGCTCCTCATCATCCAGCCCAGGCTTCAGGTCTATGATGATTCTGTATTTATTCTTATCCATATCTCTCATATGCGAACTGGCAGACAGTATTACCGGTCCAGAGATCCCATAATGTGTAAAGAGCATCTCCCCAAGGTCTTGATAAATTATACTGTTATTACTATCAATCACTCTTATGGAGATGTTTTTAAGAGTTAACCCCTGAAGTTTTGAAACCCAGGACTCTTCGGTCTCTAAAGGAACCAGTGATGGCTTTGGAGTAACGATACTGTGCCCCAATTCCCTTGCAAATCTGTATCCATCTCCTGTAGAACCCGTATCGGGATAGGATAACCCACCGGTAGCTATGATTACACTGGCAGAGGAGATATAACTTCCATCTTTAAGGATAACCCCCAGAACTTTCTGTTTATCAGCCAATATCTTCTTTACCTCTCCCCTAGCTATCTTTACATTATTTTCTCTTAAATACCTCTTCAGCGCATTCAGTATATCTTCCGCCCTATCTGAGGCAGGGAAAACCCTTCCACCCCTTTCTACTTTGGTCTTTACCCCAAGATCATTGAAGAATTTTATGAGGTCTCTATTTGAAAATTTACTGAAGGCACTGTAGAGGAATTTACCATTCACAGGTATATTATTAATAAAACCATTTATATCTGTATCGTTGGTAAAGTTACACCTTCCTTTTCCCGTCAGCAAGAGTTTCTTGCCCAGGGTATCATTCTTCTCTATTAAGATTACATCAAGTCCTCTACTTCCGGCGGTACCTCCAGCCATCATTCCGGCTGGACCTCCACCTATAACTACTACTCTTTTAGATATTTTTATACACCTCCTGGTAACAATTTCAGATAGATATAATATTATCAAATTTCTGGTATCTTGTGATAAAATATCATCTATGAATGAGAACTGTTTTACATTTTACTCTGTTTCTCCCACAGAGACTGAAGTTTTTGGTGAAACAATTGGCAGGTTAAGCGGGGGTGGAGAACTCCTCCTCCTTGAAGGGACTCTTGGAGCAGGTAAGACTGTCATGGTAAAGGGGATAGCTAAAGGACTGGATATAAAGAATGAGATAGTCAGTCCGACATTTATAATTATAAGGTCCTATAAAGGCAGGCTTATACTTAACCATATAGACCTTTATAGAATAGACAGTATAGATGGATTGGGATTAGAAGAGTACCTGGATGATGAAGATAGCATTACCGTTATTGAATGGGGGGAGAAGCTGCTTAACCATTTACCTCTGGATGAGTATCTGCTCGTCAGAATAGACGTGGTGGATGAAAATTCTAGGGAGATTGTCTTGGAGCCAAGAGGGGAGAGATATATTGAGTATACAAGGAGAATAAAAGATGGTATCTCTGGCTATTGATACCAGTTCCAGCTACCTATCCATAGCTATAGTAAAGGATGATATAACCCTTTACGAGAAGAACGTCTATTCTTTAAAGTTACACTCTGTCCTCTTGCCAGGCGAGATAGACAGGGCTTTACAGATAACAAAAGAGAAGATAGATAGAATATTTGTGGCTATTGGTCCCGGGTCCTTTACAGGTCTGAGGGTTGGACTCTCCCTTGTAAAGGGTATAGCCCTCGGAAGTGGTCTACCTGTAACAGGGGTTCCAACATTCGACGGACTTGCCTATAATATACCCCAAGGAGATAGCCTCATCATCTTTATGAGATACAGGATGAATATGGCTTACTATGGAAGATACAGTTCCACCAATAACAGATGGATATGTGAAAGAACAGGTGTTTCAGATATAAAAAATCTGACCAAATTGGTTAACGGTGAAATGGTTGCAGTGGTAAAAGAACACAACTACAGGGAGATAGCTGATATGTTTTCCAATCCAGTCCTGATGGTGCCCAGGGCAAGCCTTTTAGTTATACCTGGTAAAGATATGGAACCAGAAAATCCAGAGAATCTGGTTCCCTTATATATAGAACCTTCTGAGGCTGAGAAGATATTATGATTGAGATAAAAAAGATGACGGTGAAACACCTTAAAGAGGTTTTAAGGATAGAAGAGTTATCATTTCCATCTCCATGGAGTTTTCAGTCTTTTTATAATGAAATAGTTAGTAATCCTTATGGCTACTATATAGTGGCTGTAGATGATAACAGGGTTGTAGGTTATGGTGGGATGTGGATACTTTTTAATGAATGCCACATAACCACAATAGCAGTGGATCCGACAAGGAGAAGAGAAGGGATTGGCAGGAAGATAATGGAGCATCTCATAGATAAGGCAAAGGAACAGGATGTAGACTGGATATCCTTAGAGGTCAGAATCTCAAATACCTCTGCTCAAAATCTGTATAAATCACTAGGATTTGAGGCAATAGGCGTAAGACGGGGATACTATCAGCCTAACAATGAGGATGCCATTATTATGAGATTAACATTAAAGGGAAGAAGGTATAATGTATATCCTGGGTATAGACACATCCTGTGATGATACCTCTGTAGCCATCCTGAAGGATGGATATGAAGTCATATCAAATCTGGTGAGCTCACAAAATGATATACATCAGAGATTTGGTGGAGTGGTCCCTGAGCTTGCATCAAGAAGACACCTAGAGAATATAACCCCTATGATAAAACTTTCTCTGGAAGAGGCTAAGATTGATAAAGAGGATATCTCTGTTATAGGGGTAACTTATGGACCAGGGCTTGTAGGTTCACTCCTGGTTGGGCTTATGGTTGCCAAGGGACTTGCCTATTCTCTGAAGAAGCCCCTTATCGGTATAAATCATATGGAAGGACATATATTCGGAGCGATACTTGAGCATAGAGACCTGTATCCTCCCTTTATTGCGCTGGTAGTCTCAGGAGGACATACAGACCTGGTACTTGTAAGAAGATATTTTTCTTATGAGATTATAGGTTCAACCAGGGATGACGCAGCAGGAGAGGCGTTCGACAAGGTGGCAAGGCTACTCGATATAGGCTATCCTGGAGGACCCGCCATAGAGAGATTTGCCAGGCTTGGCAGTATAGATTACAACCTCCCCAGGGCTATACCGGAAGGCTATGATTTCAGTTTCAGTGGATTGAAGACCGCTGTGATAAGACTACTGAAGGGAAAGGAGAACATTGACCTTCCATCGGTAGCTTACAGCTTTCAGGAGGCGGTTGTGGATGTGCTGGTAGATAAATCTCTGAAAGCCTGCACTAATTATAAGATAAACAGGCTGGCTATCTCTGGTGGTGTCGCTGCCAATGGAAGACTCAGGGAAAAATTCCTCGATGAAGCTAAAAATTATGGCATAGATGTCTACTTTCCATCCATAAAGATGTGTACAGACAACGCTACTATGATATGTTCTGCCACTTACTACAGGTATCTGGCAGGATACAGAAGCGACCTTACCATAAATGCAGAGAGCTACTGTGGTTATCCAGATGGATAGCCTGTGGGAAGAGCTGGAGAAAAGGGTCAGGTCTTATAATCTGGGTGAGCTTGAGCGAGAGGCTCTTTTAAATATACACCAGGCGAGAGAGTATCTTCTTGCCCTTGGAGATGCTTCTACATTAACAGGTCCCTTATATCTCTTCTATTATATGGTAAGTCTGGTAAGAGTTATCTATGTCTGCAAAAAAAGGTCACCATTTAAAGAGGTTCTCCATGGGCTTACCACTAGAAGAGAGGAAACCTGTGTCACTGTAAAGGCGAATGGAACCTTCCCCATATTCCACAGCATCATCTCTGGCAAGAAGATCAAGCCAGGGACGAGGTTTTGTATCGAAGAGCTCCTGGGTATGGTACCCTGGGTCTCCAATGTAGAAAATACTCCTCTCCCTGCTATTTCAGCCAGTTATCTGCTTGGTTTTTTATTGAGTATGTTGTCCAGATATGAACCAGTGATCTGGGATAGATTCAGAGAGGACCATAATATCAATCTCTTTTTAAAAGAGACCCCCAGGATGTTTCTCCAGGAAGTTATTAAGAACTTATAATAAACATCTACTCAGAGATACCACCGGCTCATAGAAGTTTTGTGGGGTTACAAACTCATTAAATACAGGCATTCTTCTAAAAACGATGACATCATTTGTACTTACCTCCTAAATGCTCCTCTATTACCTTCGCTACCCTGAGATGATATTTTAATCCTTCCCATTCTATGTAAGATGTTGCCCATATCTGATATCTCTCCATCCTTAACGAGTCTATTCCTTCTACATATTCTATGTATTCATCCCCTTCCTGGTATGTCCTGAATAATCCCTCAGCAAAGTCTATCACTTGTAGCCTCTCCTCATCTGTCTTTACTACTCCATGACAGCCTAGCTTCTCAATACAAAAACTAAAGAAGTTTCTATTAGCATATAGTCCATCAGCAACTGTATAGTCTACAAATCCCTTTCCATATGTCTTTCTACAATACCCACCTTAGCTTTTCCTACTTCAGGTAGTTCAGCTTTACCCTTCCCTGAATTAATAACTTTTAGAGCGATACTTTTAAGTATTAGCCTTAGAGGGTGTAGAGACATGAGATTA
>Ga0116188_1002724_pt1 | contig 13552 bp, 11 predicted proteins | sample AD_JPNTR2_MetaG_FD_89807 | JGI IMG/M metagenome (GOLD analysis project Ga0116188, IMG submission 89807) | Active sludge microbial communities of municipal wastewater-treating anaerobic digesters from Japan - AD_JPNTR2_MetaG | ecosystem: Engineered > Bioreactor > Anaerobic > Digestate | place...
CCCGACAGCCCACCCCAACGTCCCCGGCGTCGAAGGCCTTCACCCTGATTGAGTTGCTGGTGGTGATCGCGATCATTGCGATTTTGGCCGCCATGTTGCTCCCCGCCCTGAGCCGCGCCAAGGACCGCGCCCAACGCGCCTCCTGCACCAACAACCTCCGCCAGCTCGCCCTCGGCGTGAATCTCTACGCCGACACCGCCCGCGACCACCTCCCCCCCACCGAGTGTGATCCGGAACGTTATCCCGGCACGATGCCCTGGCAGAGCTACGAGCTGTTCCGCCCCGGGGCCGACGGGCCGGTGCCTCCCGGCACGGCCGGCACCAACCTCGGCACCCTCTACACCGAGAAAATCGTCGCCGCAGGCAAAACCTTCTTCGACCCCGGCCTGCGGCACGTGGACTCGATCCCCATCAAGTTCGAAATGAAATGGTACGAGCCCTGGCCCACCTATAACGGCGGCCGCGTCCGGGGCAACTACATTTGGTACCCGCAATCGCGCACCGTTTCCTCGATGAGCCCCCCGGGCATGGAATGGTCCACGGTCGCATTGAAGACCATTGAATTGGACGCCAAACGCGCGATGATCACCGACCTGATCTATACCTGGCGCACCATCCCGCACCGCAGCGGCAGCAGCCCGGTCGGCTTGCACGTCGCCTGGGGGGACGGCCACGTCACCTTCAGCACCACCAAGGCCGCCTTTGACCAGGCGAAATACTGGGACACCGATGACCATCTCAGCGGCCAGAACCCGGGCAACAACACCCCGAAATTCCGCAGCATTCTGTCGCTCCTGAAGCCCTAGGGCGGGAAAAATCGCAAAAAGGGCTGGACAGGCCGGGACGGGGATTCTATTATTACTAAACTAAATTAAATAAATATGATCCCGAACCGGTTTTCGATTCGCCGCCGAGCCTTCACGCTCATCGAGCTCCTCGTCGTCATCGCGATCATTGCCATCCTGGCGGCCATGCTCCTGCCGGCTTTGTCCCGCGCCAAGGAGAAAAGCCGGCGCACCAAATGCCTCAGCAACCTCCGCCAGGTGGGCATGGCCTCGTTCATGTACCGCGATGACAACTCGGAGTGGCTGCCGCCCATGTCCTACACGGACCCCGTCACCCGGGCGGTTTACGCCGGCAACTGGCCCTGGGATGTGCCGGTCAAGGTGACCGATATTCTGGTGGGCTACGGGTTCCAGCGCCACATGCTTTACTGCCCCTCGTTTGTGAAACAGGACACCGACGAACTGTGGAATTTCACCCCGACCTTCCGCGTAATCGGCTATGCCATGGCGACCAAGGATGCGCCGCGCGTCCGCGCCACCAACGTGGTGACCAAGGCCAACTCCATCACCGTCAACATCAACGGGGTCAATGTGATGCTGTCGCCCTCGGACCGCATATTTGCTGCCGACGCCACCCTTTCGGACACGGCCAACGAGAACAACCGGAATTTGAATCGTTACGTCGGCATCGAAGGGGGCTGGAGTCAGAAGCATGACACGGCCCATCTCGAGGGCAAATTGCCCGCGGGCGGTTCCTGCCTGTATGCGGACGGGCATGTCAGTTGGGTTCGTTTCGCGAAGATGTTCGTCCGCACGGACGGCACCCCGGCGTTCTGGTGGTAGGCGCGAATGCCCGCGCCCAAGTGAGGGCCCTGGGTGGGAGGGTGGCGTTCCGTTGCCTGGGGTGTTGCCCCCGGGCTGGTTTGAGGCCGCGCCGTTGGCGCTGGCCGTTTCCGCCACCACCCGGGCCAAAGGCCCGGTCCATACCAGCATGGGGCATCGCCCCATGTTGGGGCCCAACAAAATCCCCAAGCGCCAACGGCGCGATCCATCCGTTCACCGCATGCCGGGCGGGCGTGGCGGATGTGGATTGCGCGGGGTTATGGCAGGGGCTTTCGGTCCTCGTGTGCGGTTGGCGTTCCGTTCCTAGGGCGTTGCTCCAGGCTGGTTTGAGGCCGCGCCGTTCGCGCACCCAGAAGCTCTGTCCGCCTCCCCGCTCAACCCCGGTATTTCACCCCGCAATACCCGGGCTACGGCGCGTAAATCAGCCAGTAAATGAGGGCCACCTGCGTCAGGGTGACGGCCGCAATCCCGGCCCAGGTCAGCCACTCGCGAAACCGCAGGCCGCGCTGGGTGGTGTCGCTCAGCCAGAATTGCAGCCGGGCGCCCCCCAGATCAATGGTGTCGCCGTTGCGCAGCACCGCGCGGCTGACCGGCTGGTGATTGACGCTGGCCAGCGCCCCGGCCTGCGTGCTCAACACCACCCCCTCTTCCGGCCGAAACTCGAGCACCAGGTGCCGGTCCCACACCCCGGCGTCGTCCAGCCGCAGGTGTGCGCCCGCCTCGCGGCCGATCCGTACAGGAAAACGGCGGGCAACCCATGTGGCGCCCGCCTGTTTGCCGGAAAGAATCCTGAGTTGAACCATCAGAAGATCTTCCGATAGACGTGGATCTTGTCGCCCGGATAAATCTCCGGGTCCAGGCTCGGGTCCTTCAGCGCCTTGATGGTATCAATGGTCTCGACCTTCCCGTTGCTGCGGAAGAGCTTTACTTTGCGCTTGTTCGCAAATTCGGTGAAGTCCCCGGCGGACTGGATGGCCTTGGTCACCGTCATGCGGGAGATGAACACCTGGCGGCCGGGGCCTTTGACCTCGCCGCCCACGAAATAGAACTGCGTGGCTTCCTTGTGCCGGACCGAGACGGTCATGCTGACAAAGTAGCGGGGAACGTACCGCTCGCGAATTTCCTTTTCCAGTTGGCTGCGGGTTTTGCCCGCGGCGACGAACGTCTGGTTCTGGATGAGCGTGATGGTGCCGTCTTCCTTGACGCGCTCGTCAATGGGCGCCTGCAGGTACGGCAGGTCGGAAAACGTGATGGTGAGGTAGTCCCCGACCCGGATCGTGTCGAAACTGCCGTCCGCGCCCAAGGGGCTGATGGCGGGACCGCCCCCCGTGCCCGGAGAGGCCGCGGGGTACGCCGGCGCGACCGTCGTCACCCCCGGGATTTCCGCAAACTGAGTGTCTGATCCGGTCTGGCACCCGGCCAGCAGCCAGGCGGCAACCGCCAGACCGCACGCGGCCAGACCGCACCGGCCCCATCCTGCAATTAACTTGGTCATGCTCACTTCCCTGTGCTTCGTTCAAGCTTTCTCGGTTGATTCGGACCCGGGCTTCGCGGCGGGCGCCGGTTCCTGGTCTTCATTGCGCGAGTAGTATTCGTGGTAGTACCCGCTGTAGTAATAATAGCTCTCGGCCTGCGACATGTTGATGTTGTTGAGGACGATGCCGATCAGGTTGCCGCCGACCTTTTCGATCAGTTGCTTGGCGCGGATGTTCATGGGCTGCGGATAGCGGCGGTACTGGATCACCTGCAGCGTCATGTCCACTTCGCTGGCCAGGATCGAGGCATCGCTCACGCCCATCACCGGCGGCGAGTCGAAGAACACAAAGTCGTAATGCTGCTTGAGCTCGTGGATCAGCTCCTTCATCTGGCTGGAACTCAGGATGCCCAGCGAGCTGCTGGGCAGCTTTCCGCTGGCCATGAAGTCCAGCGTGGGCAGGCTCGTGGTCTGGATGACCTCCTCGAGCGTGTTTTGCCGGAGGAGATAATTGGTCAGCCCGATGTTGTTGGTGACCCCCAGCATCTTGTGCAGCGTCGGCCGGCGCAGGTCCGAGTCCACCACAATCACCCGCTGGCCGCTTTGCGCAAACACCGCCGCCAGGTTGAACACGGTGGTGGATTTGCCCTCGCCCGCTCCCGCGCTGACCACGGCCACGGTGTTGAGCTTGTCGTCCTTGCGCGAGAACAGCAGGTTCGTGCGCAACACCCGGTAGGCCTCCGCGTGCGGGCTCTCCGCCCCCTCCTCCAGCAGGAACCCGACGTTCTGCGGAATCACCCCCAGCACCGGCGAGCCCAGCGACCGCTCCACGTCGTCAATGGTCTTCACGCTCGTGTCGAGATACTCGATGAAGAACGCCAGGCCAATGCCCACCACCAGCCCGATGATCACCCCCAGCGCGATGTTCAACATCTTGTTGGGCTTCACCGGATACCGCCCCGGAATCGCCCGGTCCACAATCTCGACCATGGAGGTCTTGGGCAATCCGAGGTCGGTCTGTTCGAAGAAAATCTTCGCCGTCAGCGATTGCCGGAACCGCTGCAAATCATCCAGCCGCCGTTTCGCCTCGAAATAAGGACGGCTCTTTTTGGCCGTCTCGATGTCCTCCTGTTTCGCGTTCTCCACCTCTTTGGTCAGGTTGTCCAAGCCTTCCTTCAGCGAGGTGACCCGCGCGCTCAAGCCCAGCAAAATGCCGTTCACCCGCTTTTTGACCTTCTGCTGCAAATCGGCCACCATCGCCCGGACCTTGATCACCTCCGAATGCTCGGGCCCGTACTCCTTCTGGAGGGTGATCAGCCGTTGTTCGGCGATGTTGAGCTGTTCCAAAAACGAGCCGAGGAGGACGTCCTGGTTGGCCGTCGGCAGCGCCTGCTCGAGCTCTTCGGGGCTCAGTTCCTTCAGCTTGTTGAGCATCGTTTCGGCCCGCACATACTCGGCCTGGCTTTCGATTCGCAGCCCCTCCAGCCGGCGCAGCGTTTCGGCCGACATCAGCATGGTCGGCGCCTCGGACAAGGCGACGGCATCGGGAATGCCGAGCTTCTGTCGCAATTCGTCCACTTCCCGCTGGGCTTCCTTGACCTTTTCCTCCTGCTTGTCGAGGTATTCCTTGAGCGCTTCGATGCCGCCTTGGGAGAGCTGCTTGCGGGTTTCCAGGCGGTGGTTGCGGTAGGCGGTGGCAATGGCGTTGGCCAGGCGGGCGGCTTCCTCGGCGTTTTGGTCAATCACCTCGATTTCGATGATGGAGGTATTGCGGACCGGCCGGAGCTTGGTTTTGCGGCGGACCCATTCCATGGATTGCTCGGTTTTGAGCGGCTGGCTGAGGCCGTTTTTTTCCGCCAACACCTGGTTTAGCCGCAGTTCCTCGACCACCTTGCCCAGAATCAGCTCGGAGGTGATGACCTCGAATTCGGTCTGGATGAAGTAGGGGTCGTAGGCGCCCGGCACGCCGGTGCGGTCCATCAGCTCGCTGATGTCCGATTGGTCGCGCTGGACCTTGATGCGGGCCCGGCTGGAATACTGCTCGGGCAGGATGAACGTGACGAGCGTCGCGGTGATTACCACGAGCAAAAACACGGCCAAAATGAGCGTCTTCCGAATTCGAATGATCCGCCAGTAATCCAGGAAATGGAGTTTGGTTTCCTGTGGCGCCGTTGCGTTCGTTGCATCCATAACAAAAAAAACAGGGGGCTAGCGGTAACAGTCCAGCCCCCGTGAACTACTACACAATGTAGATTAGTAGCTGGCAGTTACCCCCACGTAAACTCGATTCCGATCGAAGCTGCGGCCGAGGTCCGACTCCAGCTTGTCAAAGTTGTATCCCACGTGCGAGGCCAGGTACTGGTTGATCCGGTACTCCAACTGCACGCCGACCAGGTAAATCTGCTCGGTTTCCCCGTCCGCATAGCCGCCGTTGAAGGCGGTGTTTTGGAACTGGGCCGTCAGACTGCCATAGAGCTTGGAGGCGATTTTGTGGCTGACGGTGCCGAAAATCGTGAACGTATCGGCGTCCAGCGTCAGGTCGGCTGCGGTCGGGTTGAAGGCCACATCCGTCGGGGTGCGGTCGTAACCGAGGCCGCCCTCGACGAAGCTTTCCGGAGCGTAGAAGTACCGCAGGCTGCCCCGCACATACGGGCTGACCGTGCTCTCGCCGCTCGGGTCATTGTAAAAATCAATGTAACGGCCACCGGCGCGCAGCGAACCGCTCAGGTCCGGCGTGAACGCGTGGTCCACTCCCGCATAGAAGTAATGCGACCGGCTGTTGCGCACGTCGCTGTAATAGGGGTTCACATCCACCCCGCCCAGGCCGTAGCCGATCAACTCGTCGGCGGTGTAATCCACCTGGTTGTAGGTGTAGCCCAGGATGCCGGTGGTCGTCGGCGAGACTTTCCACTTGCCGTCCAAGCGAACCGAATGCTCCAGGCGGTCCAGGTAAGCCGAGCGGCTGCCGGGGCCGTCGTCATCGTAATTGTAATAGACGTTGGCGTACCCCACTTCCGCCGCGAACAACCGGGTCAAATCCGCGTCAAACGCGATCTGGCCGTAGTTGCGGATGTTGTCGCCCGAAATGCGCTGGAAGGTGGCGAAGGTGTCGCCCGCGCGCAGCAGGTCCGGCTCCTGGCCCAGCACGAACGAATCGCTGGCCCGAATGGCATACCGCTCATTGAAGGCGTGGCTCAGGATCGCGTTGAAGGTGTGGCTCTGGTCGTTGTGGTCGTCGTTATAGACCGGCCGGTTGTCGAAATACTTGTAGGAGTATTTGTAGTCCAGGCTGATCATCGTCTGCTGCATGTCCCAGACGAACCGGGCCGCCGGGCTGATTTCAAACCCGAAACTGTCCTCCTCCTCTCCCGGCGCCAGCGGGAAGTCATCCGGGATGCTGGAGACGTTGTCATCATAGAAACCCCGCAGCGTTGCTGACACGCTCCAGGGTTTTGAACCGTCCGGCCCTTTGAGAAAACCTTGGGCTGAAGCTGATTGAATACACGAGGCGCCAAGCGCCACCAAACCAACCGAGGCTACGATTCTTTTCATAGTTATTTGTTAATTTGTTTCACACCCAAGAACTGGTGCCAACAATCAATCCTGCAACGTTTTAGCGAACCTTTGCCATCCGAGTCAACGGATTTTCCAAATTATTGCAAGCTTTTTTCTCAGAGAATTTTTCGTAACAAAGTCCGCCCCCTCCACGCCCCGGGGACCCCGTCGGTTTGTAAAGCTGACATGTCCCTCCCCGAAAACGTTCAAAACTACGGTCGCGCCACTTCGGGGTTGAAGCCGGCCGGGAAAGTGACCGGGTCCTGGTAAAAATAAGCTTCGCGGGTGCTCCAGGCCCAGCTATGCAAGGCATACATCTTGCCAAAGACAATCCACCGGGCCGACCCGTCTATGAACACCGTGTTGCCTCCCGCCGGCCAGGGGTTGGAATCCCGGTGCTGCGGCATGTTCGAATAGACGAACGTGCGCGGAGCCGGTTCCTGACCGCCCCATGTCCCGTTGATCTTCATGGTCGCATCGGCCGCGAGCGTCATCGCCGGTTTGGCCGTGCTGATCTTGACCGGGCTTAGACCCGCCACCGCCGGCCGGTTTCTCGGCGTCCAGTTCGTAATCCCCCCAAAATATTGATAACCGAGCACCCACTGGGGGTAATTGGCCTCGTAAATCGGCAGTCCCGGCCGGTTTGGACAGGTCCACACGGAATTGAAGTTGGTCTGCACCACCAGCCCCACCGTGGCCGCCGCGTTCCGCTCCGGCGGGTTCAGGCAGTTCTGCACAAAGGTGTTGGCCGACCACCGCGCTGAAATCACGAAATCCCGATTGTCTCCGGCGTAAATATGCATCCCGGTTGCAATCTGTTTCAGGTTGCTCAGACAAGAGGCCCGTTTGCTGCGTTCCTTGGCCCGCGACAACGCCGGCAGGAGCATGGCCGCCAAAATGGCGATAATCGCAATCACGACCAGCAGCTCGATGAGGGTAAAAGCAGGTTTTCTCGTCAGGGCTGGTGGCCGGCCCCAACTCAGATGGAATGGTGTTTCCATACGCAAGGTACCAAACTATGCGCCCGCTCCCCGGGCCTTGGCAACAACAAAGCACCGCGCCTGAAAAATAAATTTGTCTCCGCCGAACCCTTTTCGGGAATCTGCCCGCCAAGCGGCTTCCTCAGGCCAAAGCCCCCCTGCTCAACCGCTTGTGGTCATTTGGCTTGCAGCGCGCCCGCCAACTCCGGCAACCCCATGGCAACCCAAAAACGAGGGCCGGTCTGTCAAGCAGAGGGCTTGGAAAAGTCCATTTGCATGCGGCGATGCCAGGCGGCAAGCGTCGCCCGGACGAAATAGGTTTTATTGACCGCCACAGCGCTCTGGCCCGGCCTGAGTTCGCCAAAGCCCGCGGCGGAATGAATACAGGCGAACTCCCGGTTCTGGAACAGAAACAAGCCGGGGCGGGACACGGTGGCGACCAGGCGCTTGCCGTCCCGGGACAGGATTGCCATCCAAGGCTCGGCTACGGCGTCCGGTGTCGCCTGGAAGTTGGCGACGAAGGGAATGTCCTTTCCGGGGGGCGCGCCTTCGACGCTGTAGAGTTGCACTGCCGGACGCGGCCCGAAGACGCGGGGCAGCTCGACCAGGCGCTTGAATTGGCCCCCGCTTCGCACCCAGGTGCGCTCGCAGTCGTGGTCGCGAAAAGCGGGGTCGTGGGCGCATTGGAAGCAGTTGAACGCGAGGCTCTGCTTCCAGGGCCGGCTGCTGAGATTGGTCAGATGGAACTCGGAGGTGACGCAGTCCGGGCCGGAGCTCACCAAGAGCGTGTAGGACAACTCGCCTTCCTTGGCGCCTTGGGAAAACCAGGCGCCGTCCTCGCGCGCCTCCCACTTGGGTTTCAGGTCGCCATACCAGACCGGGCGGGCGGCGTCGCCAATGGCTTCGGGGTCGCATGGGTCGGAGGCGCATTCCACCCCGGTTTCACGCAATCTCTCAAATCCCGGCCTCGCTTTTGTTCGGGCGGCGGTTATGCTGCGGGCGCAACCCGTATGGACTGGCTCGAATATCTGGCCAGGGTGTGGCAGTACCTGGTGGCCGCGCTGACCCTGCTGATGGCCTTGCTGGCCGCCGGCCACGCGCTGCTCTATAAACGGGATTCCCGCGCCGCCGTGCTCTGGGTGGCGTTGTCGTTGTTCCTGCCGCTGGTGGGCCCCGTGCTCTATTTCATTCTGGGGGTCAACCGCATCAAACGCCGCGCGATTCTCCTCCGCGGCGATCTCGAGCGTTTTGAAGCTAGGCAACACGTGCCGAAATGCGACGACGAGCAGCTTGCCGGCCGCCTCCCGGCGGCCCGGCGGCACCTGGCCGCGCTTGCCGTGGCCACCGCCAAGGTCCACACCCGCCCGCTCCTGCCGGGCAACCGGATCGAGCCGCTGCGCAACGGCGACGCCGCCTACCCCGCCATGCTCGAAGCGATGGCCCAGGCGCAGCATTCCATCGCCCTTTCCACCTACATTTTCGACCGGGATGAAGCCGGGCTGACCTTCGCCAAAGCCCTCGGGGACGCCGTCCGGCGGGGCGTCGAGGTGCGGTTGCTCATTGACGCCACCGGCACGCGCTATTCCTGGCCGTCCATCCTCGGCGTGCTGCGCCGGGAGCGGGTGCCTTACGCGCGGTTCCTCTCGACCCTCCCCGTCTGGCAACTGGTCAGCATGAACCTGCGCAACCACCGCAAAATTCTGGTGGTGGACGGCCGCGTCGGGTTCACCGGCGGGCTCAACCTGCGGGTGGGCCATTGGCTGGCCAAGAACCCGCGCCACCCCGTTCGCGACATCCATTTCCGAATTCAGGGGCCCGTCGTCGCCCACTTGCAGGAAGTGTTTGCCGACGACTGGTTCTTCACCACCCGCGAGGCGCTCCGCGGCCCCAAGTGGTTCCCGCCCCTCCTGGATGCCGGCCCCGTCATCGCCCGCGGCATCGCCGACGGGCCGGATGAGGACTTCGAAAAACTCCTCTGGACCCTTCGCGCCGCGCTGACCGTCGCCCGCCAATCCATCCGCATCGCCACACCCTATTTTCTGCCGGACGCCACCCTCATCTCGGCGTTGAACCTGGCGGCGCTGCGCGGCGTGGCGGTGGACATCCTGTTGCCGGCCAAAAACAACCTCCCGCTCGTCCAGTGGGCTTCCACCGCCCACTGGTGGCAGATGTTGGAACGCGGCTGCCGCATCTGGCTCAGCCCGCCTCCTTTCGACCATTCCAAGCTGTTCATCGTGGATGATTGCTGGGTGCTGCTCGGCTCAACCAATTGGGACCCGCGCAGCCTGCGCCTCAATTTCGAGTTCAACGTCGAAGCCTACGATCCGCCCCTGGCGGAAAGTCTGGCCGCCTTTTTCGATGATCTCCTGCGCCGCAGCCGCCCCACGTCCCTCGAGGAAGTGGACAGCCGCAGCCTGCCGGTTCGCCTGCGCGACGGCGCGGCGCGCTTGCTCACTCCCTTCCTTTAATCCCGCCGCCAGCGCCCGGGCGCGCGGCGCCCCTCAATTCCGAACGAGGTGGGGTGCGACGGCCTCTTTCCAAATCGCGTAACCCTTCTCGTTCATGTGGAGACGGTCCGCGACGAAAATGTCCGGTTTGGGCAGGCCATCCGGGCCCAGCATCAGCGGGAACACGTTGATAAAGTCCATCCCCTGCCGCCGGCAGTACGCCTCGACCAACTGGTTGAGCCGCTTGACCTTCTCGACCTGTGCCCACCGCGCGGGATTGGGCGCGCTGGCGATGTAGGCAATCCGCGTCCGCGGCAGCTCGGCGCGAATCCGCCGCGCCAGCGCCACAAAATCCCCATACACCAGGTCGGGGTCTTTGCCCGCGTTCAAATCGTTGCCGCCGGCATAGATTACCACCTGGCGCGGCCGGTAGGGGAGGATGATCCGGTCGGCGAAGTTGACGGCATCGGCGAGCTGGGAGCCGCCGAAGCCGCGGTTGACCACCGGCAGGCCGGGGAAGTCGGCGGCCAGCGATTTCCACAAGCGGATGCTGGAGGACCCGACAAACAGGATGCAGCCCGCCGGCGGCCGGTTGGTCGCATCGCTCGCCTCGAAGGCCCGGATGTCCTTTTCCCACCGGGATGAATCGTGCGTGGCCAGCGTGTTGGGCGGCAAGGTCCGGCAGCCGGCGCCCGCCAGGGCCACCAGCGCCACCACGGTTGCGGTTAGAAACAATCTTCGGGTCATGACAACGGCAGGCAGGTTCAGGTTCATTGAGGTTGCGGTTTGAATGAGGACGATCGCGGCGGTTTGAGGTGTTTGTCAAAAAAGCCAAGAACCACCGGCCGCAAATCGCGCGGCAGCGGTTTCCGGCCCCATTTCTCCAAGTCAAACGTGTGGCCCACCTCGGCCAGCAGCAACAGCTCGTGCTCCACGCCGTGTTGGGCCAGCACCCGGGCCAGCTCCGACGACTGGTCGCGGTCCACGGTGGTGTCCGCCAAGCCGTGGAGGATGAGGGTGGGCGGACTTTCCCGCGTCACATGATACACGGGGGAGGCGAGTTTCCATTTTTCCGGGTTGGCCTCGCGGGTGTCGGCAAAGAGGCCGGCGCCGCGAAGCTGGCCGTTGGGGTTGCCCTGGGCGTCGGTGCCTTGCCGCGTCAGCAAATCGGTGATGCCATACAGGTCCACGCACGCCTGGACCCGGTCCGAAATCCCCGGGTACGGCTCGCTGGGGGACAACTCGGGATGCCCGGCGGTGTAGGCGACCATCAGGGCGAGGTGGCCGCCGGCCGAGCCGCCAATCACGCCGATGTGGTCCACGTCAATTTGGTACCGGTCGGCGTGTTTGCGCAGGAAACGCACGCCGTTTTTGCAATCGTGCAGGTTGGCCGGCCATTTGTTTGGCCCTTCCTTCAAATACTCGACACTGGCACACACGTAGCCCGCCTTCGCCAGGGTCGTTCCGATGTTAAACTCGCGCGCCGCCGCCTTGTCGCCGCCGGTCCAGCCGCCGCCATGAATGATGACCACGGCCGGCGAGCGCGTATTTGCCGCACGATTCGCCGGCAGGTAAAGGTCCAGCTTCTCTGCGCGCCCGGGCGCCAGGTAGGGCACGTCCCGCTCAATCACCACTCCCTCCGGCGCCGGCCACAGCGCGGCGCGCGCGTTGGTCTTGCCCGCCGCTGCGACGGCCGCCGCCCCGGCGCCGGCGGGGTCCGCCCCCTGCGCCGAGAGGCAACAGCTCGCGCCAAACCACAGCGCGCCTGCAACCGCCCCCAGCCGGGGCCGCCACCCGATTCTGCAATTCATGCCCGGCCAGAGTAGCAGGACCCGCCGGCCCGGCAAACGCGAAACCGGAAAAAAACCTGTGGTGCCGGCGGCGGGCCGGTCGTTATGCTCCCCGCCGCATGACCATCTCTGCTTATGATCTGCTGGAGCGGGTGCGGGAACAAAAGCCCCTGGTCCATCATTTGACCAACTGGGTCACCATCTACGATTGCGCGCAGGTGGTTAAGACACTCGGCGCATCCCCCGTCATGGCGCACGCCCCCGAGGAGGCCGCCGACATGGCCCAACTCGCCTCGGCGCTGGTCCTCAACATTGGCACGCTCACCTCCGACTTCGTGGGCTCGATGCAGCTTGCCGCTCGCGCCGCGAACACCAAAGGCATCCCGGTCATCCTCGACGTGTGCGGGGCCGGGGCCACTCCTTTCCGCGACCAAAAGTGTTTCGAGCTCCTCGACGCGGTTCGCATAGACGTCATCAAGGGCAACGCCAGCGAAGTCGCGCGCATCGCCGGCGCCAGCGTCCGCACTCGCGGCGTGGATGCCACCGAGGTCGCCGGCGACCTGGCCGCCCTGGCCCGGCAGTTGGCCCGCGCCCGGCACGCCACGGTCGTCGTCACCGGCCCGCAGGACTTGGTTGCCGGGGCCAGTCAAGCCGTTCTCGTGCGAAATGGCCACCCCCTCATGACCCGCGTGGTCGGCACCGGTTGCATGGCCGCATCGGTCATCGGCGCTTTCGCCGCCGTCGAGTCGGACCGGGTCAACGCGGCGACCGCCGCCCTGGCCTGTTACGAAATCGCCGCCGAACTGGCCGTGGAACAGGGCGCCGGCCCCGGCACTTTCAAGGAGCGCTTGTTTGATTGTCTGGCCAGCCTGGACCGGCCAACCTGCGAGCGCCGTCAACGCATCCAATCCCTCGGCAACTGAGCCGAGCGGGCTGTGGCCTGCCCGCCGGCGGCCCCTGGCACCGCCTCACCGCCTGGTCCGGGCGCCGCCTGCAACTTGCCGCTTGAATCGGCTTTGCCCAGCGCCGAAAATCCCGCGGTGAAGTGGAAGAAAGTATCGCTGGTGGGCGTGGGCCTGCTGGGCGGGTCTCTGGGCCTCGCCCTCCGGAGCCGCGGCCTGGCCGGACGGGTCGTCGGCTATGTCCGCCGTCCCGCCAGCCTTGCGGAAGCGGTCCGGGTTGGCGCGGTGGATGCCGCCACGCTCGACCTGGTTGAGGCCGTCGCCGAGGCGGAGCTGGTGGTCCTCTGCACGCCCATCGGCCAGATGCGCGCGCTGGCGGAAAAACTCCTCCCGGCCCTGTCACCGGGGGCGCTGCTGACTGATGTCGGCAGCGTCAAAGCCACGGTCGTGCGGGACCTGGAACCCCTCGGGAAAAAGGCCGGTGTCCACTTCGTCGGCAGCCATCCCATGGCGGGGTCCGAAAAAACGGGCGTCGGCGCCGCCCGCGCCGACCTGTTCGCCGACAGTGTGACTGTCGTCACGCCCACCCGCCGGACCGATGCCCGCGCCCTTCGCGCCATTCAAAACCTCTGGGTCTCCGTCGGCTCGCGGGTCCTGGGCCTGTCGCCGGCCGAACATGACGAGCTGGTCAGCCGTTCGAGCCACCTGCCTTATCTCACCGCCGCCACCCTGGCCCGGCTGGTCCTGGACCCCCGCCGCCCGAAACATCAAGCCAC
>Ga0116188_1002726_pt1 | contig 13544 bp, 16 predicted proteins | sample AD_JPNTR2_MetaG_FD_89807 | JGI IMG/M metagenome (GOLD analysis project Ga0116188, IMG submission 89807) | Active sludge microbial communities of municipal wastewater-treating anaerobic digesters from Japan - AD_JPNTR2_MetaG | ecosystem: Engineered > Bioreactor > Anaerobic > Digestate | place...
AGAGCAGATAGGATTACTGCAAGATCACTCATATGAACGCCTGCTAGCCGGGAGGCCTGACCCAAGGTGGATGGCTTTGTCTTTTTGAGGACATCCAAAGCCTCTCGGCTAATAGGCAAACCGTCGTATTGAAAATCTTGCGGTATGTTCAGGTTTTCGAGCTTCTTGATAGAGTTTAGTAAGCTCATCTCTTTTTGCAAATACCCCTCGTATTTGACTTCTATTTCCACGGTGAGTTTTTCTTCATCGCTCAATACAGCAATTTCCGGTATAAACTGCTCCATATCACCTAAATGAACCTCAGGTCTTCTAAGTACGGTTTCGGCTTTCACAGGTTGTTTTAAAAATGGGAAATATGTAGGTGAGACGCTAGTTTCTTTCAGTTTGTTGAATACTTCATCCATTTTTGTCTTTCGTTCTTGGACCTTTGAGTATTCGGCTTGAGTGAGAATGCCTCTAGAATGAGCCTTTTCTGCCAGGCGCCATATGGCGTTATCTTGCCTGTGAATCATACGAAATTCTGATCTGCTTGTTAGCATCCGATACGGCTCAGCTAGTTCTTTGGTGGTGAGTTCATCAATAAGGGTGCCAATAAAACCTTCATGACGCAGTATGGTGAATGGTGGCTCTCCTAAGGCCTTCAATGCAGCATTTATACCAGCGATAATGCCTTGGGCAGCTGCTTCCTCGTAACCTGTGGTGCCATTTATCTGGCCAGCTAAGAATAAGTTCTTCACATGTTTTGCCTCCAACGTGATGTTTAGTTGCATTGGCCAAACCATGTCATAATCAACTGTATAACCTGGTCTTATGATTTCTACCTCTTCCAAACCTTCAATTGTCCTTAATACTTTCTGCTGAATATCTACAGGCAGTGAAATAGCTAGGCCATTTGGGTATATCTCTGATGTACCCAAACCCACAGGTTCAAGGAAAATGAGATGTTCTGTTTTCTCGGGAAACCAAACAGCTTTTTCTTCTATGGAAGGACAGTAGCGTGGTCCCACACGCACCATGGTGCTAGCACGAGAGGCTGTAAGGTTTATGTTCTCTCTTACTAAAGCCATGGTTCTGGCGTTAGTTCTTACCATGTACACGGGTTTGTAACCAGGGGGATTTGGTTCTTCCCAGAATGAGAATGATAGACCTGGATCGTTCTCCTGTATGGTAGCTTTTGAGTAATCTATGGTTTTCTCATCAATTCTTGGAGTGGTTCCAGTGTTAAATCTGCCCATGGAGAAACCAAGCTTTTCAAGATCCTCCGAAATGCCTGTGGCAGGAAATTCTCCCCATCTACCTGCTGGTTTGCTCCAGCTTGAAATGTAGATTCTGCCTTCTAAGAAGGTTCCTGTGGTAAGAATAACTGTTTTTCCTTCTATGTGGCGTCCATCTTCCGTTTTTACACCGTAAACAGTGTTCTGGTCATAAAGTAGGCCATTCACATGGGCTTGCATGAGCTCCAAGTTCTTTGTTTGACTCAATCTATTGAGCATTTCACTGGGGTAAAGATATTTGTCCACTTGTGCTCTGTTAGCCCAAACAGCGGGTCCTTTGCTCTTGTTTAGTACACGCGCTTGAATGTAAGAACGGTTTGTTACTCTACCCATGAGCCCGCCTAAGGCGTCTATTTCTCTGACCAGCTGAGATTTACCTGGACCTCCAATAGCTGGGTTGCAGGGTAAAAGTGCCACTGTATCAATGAAACTCGTTATTAAGAGAGTTTTTGCGCCTAGTTTTGCAGCTATGTGAGCAGCTTCACAGCCTGCATGGCCTGCTCCCACTACAATCACGTCATAAGACATCGTACTCTTTACTCCCTCCGACTTTCACTCTTTAGTAGTGCGTGCATTCAATATGATACCTGCCCATTGGACTTTATCACCCTCGTAAGCCACAGCAATCTGGCCAGGGGTTATAGCCCTTACTGGTTGACTGAATCTTACGCTTAGGATGGGTTCATTACTCTGCTCTACGAAAGCTGGTACAGAATGTGCTCTGTATCGGATTTTTATTTCAACTTGCCGGGTAAGTGCAGAGAATTGATTCATCATTACCACGGTCATATGTTCGGAGAAAAGCTCTTCGGACGTTCCTACGTGAACGGTGTTACTGATAGGATCTATCTTTTTAACATAGAGTGGCTCTCTGTGAGCAACGCCTAAGCCACGTCGTTGCCCCACAGTGTAATAAGGGTAACCCCTGTGTTCTCCTATGATGTGACCACGAAAGATTATGGGTCCCGGCTTTGTTACTTCACTGATATTCTGCGTTATGAATTGTTCCATGCCTCCGTGAGGCATGAAGCATATGTCTTGGCTGCTTCTTGGGACGTGCTTTATCCCATGTGAGTGAGCGTAGCTTATCACTTCTTCGCGCGTCAGTTCGCCTAATGGGAACAAGACTTTTGCCAAAACCTGCTTTTCTACAAGTGCAAGCATATAAGATTGATCTTTCCACGAGTCTATTGCCTTGTAAAGGTTTCCCTCTCTTTGACGAGCATAATGACCAGTCGCTACAGCATCAAAGCCTTTTTGCATGGCTAGTTCTACAAAAGCACCGATTTTTACACAGCGATTGCAGAACACACAGGGGTTTGGGGTAAGACCTTTTTTCACCATGGCTTTAAATATGTTAATTACGTGTTTCTGGAAGGTTTCCGTTAGATCCCAGACCTCAAAAGGAACGCCTTGGTTCATAGCGACACGTTTGGCTAGTAACTGGCTGTCCACAGAGCAGCAGGTTTTTTCCTGGTATTCTCCCTCTGGTAACATATTTAAGAAAACAGCTGTCACATGGTGGCCTTCTTCCTTGAGGCGTAGTAAGCTTACGGTGGAATCGATGCCACCTGATAGTCCTACTGCAATTTTCATGGTAAAACATATTATACTATGTTGTACTGGACCCCCTATGAGGGGGTATATTATAACCATGGAGGTGTACGTAGTGGAGTTTAAACCATTATATAAACAGGATGCTAAAAGTGAAGAAGAAAAGAAGGTTCTTGAGGCACTAGAAGGAGTCATAGATCCTGAAATTGGCTTTGATGTGGTTAATCTTGGCCTGATCTATGGCTTGGAAGTAACCGACCAAAGTGTCAATGTGAAAATGACTATGACTTTTGCAGGATGCCCCTTAATGGATTACATGGTTTCGCAGGTTAGAGAAGTACTAAAGTCTTTAGCTATAAGGCCTGAGGTTAATGTGGATTTGGTTTTTGAACCTGCATGGACACCAGAATTCATTAATCCAGCTATTATGAATCCAGAGGCTGCTAAATAGCAGCCTCTTTTCATTTATTTATGATATTTCTCTCCTTTGATAATCGTTAGTGCGCGGTATAACTGTTCAAGAAAAAACAACCTTGCCAGTTCGTGTGGAAAGGTCATAAGAGACAGCGAAATTCGCATTTGTGCATTATTCTTGAACGCTTCAGAAAAACCTTCTGGGCCACCGATATAGAAATAGACATCATTTGATTGAGTGGTGAGCAGATCTTCAATGAAAGAAGCAAACTCTTCCGATGTCATTAACTTACCTTGGGCGTCTAATACTATATGAAACCCCTCTTTAGTAATCATGTTGAACGGGTTTTCTTGTTTTGTTTCTACCATAGTTATTGGTATGTAGTGTTTAATGCGCTCGTAGTAGTCTTTTACACCTTCGGCTACATACCCGTTTTTCAGCTTTCCTACTGCTACAATGTGAACTTTCATGCTTTCATTCTACGAGAAGGCGCCGCGAAAATGTGTCACTTTAGCAGAAGAAAGAAATCTCCTAAAGTAGCATGGCTGAATCAAAAAAATTTTGCGTCAGTTTGGGTTTTAGTAGAATGAAGAGCTGGCTTGGAGAAGCCCGCTCTTCATTTCTCTAACGTCCAAGTAAGGCTTTTGCTGCTACAAATCCCAAAAAAATACCCACAATACCCATTACGCCAGACAGGGTAGCCGGGGCAGGAACCGGCAATTTCAGAAATGCAAACAAGAACCCTACCGAGAACCCGACAATGGTAGCCAATAGAGTCTCAACCAACTTATCATCACTCCTAACCTACTACTCATTATGTAGAACATTGATAAACTTCTAGCTTAGATATTTTACACAAGCCTTATGGGGTTTTTCCAGGCTATATAATAGCAGTGAGGTGAAAACTCTTTGGACAGTACAAAAGATCGCGTGCTCAAAAATCTGAGACGTATAGATGGACAAATACGGGGTATCGAATCGATGATTAGTGAAGGAAGAAGCTGTAGCGAAATCTTGTATCAAATTGTCGCTGCCCGCGAAGCTTTGAAAAGGGTGGGAGTTGAAATAGCTAAACAGCACATCTGCCAACGGACTTCTGAAGGCGAAGACATGGAGCAAGAAATTGAAAAGATTATCAAAATCATTGCATCTTTGTCTTAGGGTGATCTTATGAAGTGGAGGTTTTTCCTTGTCTTGAGCATACTTGGGATTATTGCAGGTGTTTGGTTGATTTTTTCTCTCGTTGTGCCTGCTCCGTACGGAAAGTTGACTGTTTCTGCTCCTTCAAACTTTAGCGTTTTTGTGGATGGGAAACCTTTCGAATCAGGTACTGTGGCTGCGGGGAGGCATGTGGTAGAAGCCAAGTATCGTAATCTAGTACTAATGAAACAGGATGTCTATGTAAAACCGGAGGAGAATACACGCGTAAACTTTTCAGCGGAAGGTCTTTTGCTTTATGGTCCACCCAACTCCTATTTTGCTGTGAAGACAGCGGAAGGCACATATAACGCAAAAGGCGAATACCTATGGCTGCCATCGTTCGCTGGGAAAGCCATAGTGATGATTAATGGGGATTTATTGCCTCTTTACGTAGACGAACATGCGTTTGTTACATTGGCCTACGAAGAAGGAACCGTAGTCACTTTAGAGGGGAGCTATTACCTTTCTGTACCCATGTGGTCAACAGTTTCCACCGTAACGGGCAGCATCATCTTACCCTCGGTGACTACAAGTTCCTTAAGCGCGGACTTACAGTATTCTTTGGATGGTAATGTGGTGGTATTGAGCAATGCGTTTACCACGGGAACAGTTTTGAGAACAGCTTCGGGTGATTTCACAGACGTGAAAATAGCCAACGATGAAGTCATGCTAGCTTTTACACCCACCTCGGTGAGCCAATATAACGTTGCGTTTGGTTGGCGCATATGGACCTTAAAAGCTCCTGAACCTGTAGGTACGTGGTACAAAAGTGACTCTGGTTTTGTTTTCGCTGGGGAAAAGATTTGGGCTTACAAAGATAACGGAGCATGGCTATGGGTGCATCAGCCTCCTGGCAAACTTGTAGATGTTAATGGGGACAACCTAGTGTTTCTGACCGATGATGGAGTGGTATTCTGGGACTACGCCAAAGGCGAGGAAACGTCCAATCCAAGATTTGAAGTGCCTGATTACATACCTTATGTAAAGGGTGAAAAGTATCTCTACTCTTCAGATGGCAACTGGTTCTCCGGTGTAGAAGTGTTGGATTTCTCTTGGAATGAGAAGTGGATTTCCTTTGTGAGTAGCAACCATGATATAATAATTTTAAGAAAATAAAATGGATAGTGAAAGTTATCATTTATTATCGGACATAGTAAAAGCAATTGGTGAAACCATGGGCGGTTGGCCCGTGGTGGTTTTTGTCCGCCCGCAAACTGAGGTGGGGGATGACATACTTGGGTACTTGTTAGGAGCTGTACAAAGAGGTGCGAGTCCTTTAACTCTTTCCCTTTCTGCCACTTCTTTTCGTCCCGAACTGGGTTTACGAGTCGTTGATCATTTATACAGATTAAAGCGCGGATTTAAGTTCGTGGTAAACGGTCCGTGTTTCGGTGGAACTAACCTAGTAGCCTGTGGGGCTGAGACTTTGTGTTTTACACAGACCGGTGAAATGGGCCTTTGGTGGGGTTCAATTAACACACCTTGGAATCCCGTGGATGAAAGTCATCGCTACTTACCTCTGGATGTTGATGTACTCTTAGGTTATCTTGAACTGCTTGAAAGGCATCCTCAGTCGGTGGAACCCATAACCCGCGACGTTAGCCCTTTAGCAGTAAGTGCTGCCTATAACTCTTTTAAAAGAACTGTTGGTGCTTTAGAAGCCTTAGAAAGGATGTCACCGAAGCACAAAGACGCTCTTAGAGCAGTTAGGCAGTCAATTCAGGAAGATTACTCCAGGGCGAGTTTGCCTTGGGGTCCTGGTGTCGCTGCTTCCTTCGGATTTGATGTTCAGACTTTTGATGCTGCGCTGGAAAAGTTGTTCAATGATGTAAATGCAAAGGTGTTCAGTGAAGCATTCGTTCCTCAGAGACAGGGGTCTGCTGAAAACTACAGCGTCACAGTGCCTGACGTTATGATCATTGATTCATCTGCTGTTTTGCTTCATACAACTTACATTGAAGGCATGATCATGGACACAGAAGTGGAAGAGAGGCCTGTTGGAGCAGATTGGCGCACAGTTTTCTTCCGCGGGTAGTAATGGAGGGGGATAGCTTCACATGAATGTGGTTGTGGTGTTACTCTTTTTAGTACTAATAAATGCCTATTTCGCTGCCACTGAGATCTCCGTTGTTTCCACTGATAAAGATGACATTGAAGAGGCATTAGGGCCTAGAGCTGAAAGTGGTCTTGTTAAGAAGTTGTTGGACGATCCTACGTTCTTTTTCTCCTCTGTACAGATTGGTGTAACGTTAGCTGGATTCCTTATGTCGTCCTTTTCTGCTTTGGACTGGGTTGGCCCATTTAGTGAAGCCTTAAGCAGACTAGGTATTCCCAATAGTTCCACATTGGCAGCAGTACTTATCACGGCCTTTGTTTCTTTTATATCTATCATATTTGGTGAACTCATACCAAAATCGCTTGCGGTTAGGTACAGAGACTACTTTGCCCCATGGGCATTAGTTAACTTGGCAAGAACACTTTACATTCTCTATCCTTTTGTATGGTTCTTATCTGTCATACAAAAAGCCGTCTTGAATGTGGTTGGTGTGGGAAGTTTAGAATACACCAAGGTCGTTACTGATGAAGAATTGCTAAGAATAGTTGAAAGAGGTAGGTCTGAAGGGCAGTTTCTTCAAGAAGAGGAGGAAATGATTAAGTCGGTACTGGAGTTCAGCGATACTACTGTGCGAGAAATCATGACTCCTCGACTCGCTGTTTTCTGGCTGGACAAGAATGTGGGTGTTAACGAAGCACTTCAACTAATGTTGGACTCTGGCTACTCAAGGGCACTGCTATGTGATGGTTCTTTGGATAACGTTCTTGGAGTCATTCATATTAAAGACTTAATGAAACTACATGTTCAAGGTGATAGTGAAGGAAGCTTGGAAAGCATAAAGAGAGATGTTCTTTTTGTTCCTGAGACAGAGATGATCAACGAGGTTTTCTTCCAAATGAGGCGTTTACGCAACCATTTAGCCGTGGTAGTAGATGAATATGGTGCAGTTGCCGGTGTTGTGAGCTTGGAAGATATCTTGGAAGAGCTCGTGGGTGAAATACGCGATGAGTATGATCAAGAAGAAGAACCCATCCGCATTGTGGAAAAGTCTGAAAACTACGTGAAAGCCATAGTGCTCGGTCATGTTTCATTGGGAGATGTAAATGATGTGTTGGACCTTGATCTTGAAGCAGAAGAGGTAGACACTATCGCTGGATTTGTTCTACTTCAACTTCAGCATTTCCCTGAGGTTGGAGAAAAGTTTCGGTTAGACGGGACAAAGTTTACAGTGCTTTCCGTTACTAACAAGCGCATTGACAAAGTGCTTATCGAACGGGAAATTTCGGAAGAAGATCAGCCTTCTTAAGGGCTTGAAAACCCGTTATCAAAACATATAGTAAGGTAACAGCAACAGCAATTTGATTGTTAAAGACAGAAATCAACACTGCTATGCCAACTAGAGAGTCTTCAGAGAAAGAAAGGGCTAGGGTCAAGGACAAAAAATAATGGGGGTATGAAAGATAGGCAGGCATTGTGCTGTAAGGCATTAAGGTAAAAGTAAAAAGCGTTACCACAAGTGAAATAATAGCGCCTATGAGCATGCGCGTAGGTCTCTGAATCCACAGCAAAACCAATAATCCCAAATCCACAAACTGGAAGTACACACCAGGGTATAGATAACCTAATATTATTAAAGCGAGAGCAACGCAGGTAACAAATTTCTGCCTGTGAAAGCTGTTAAAGGCAGCAACAAAAAACAAAAATGCAAGCCACATAACGAAGTTCATTGTATCATATACACATGACGGTGTTGTCAGAGCTAAAGTTTGACGGATTTGCTGAAAGATGCTACGAAGTCAATAGTGACATTTGGACGTCGAAGGTGTTTCTAGATATTGAGACACTTTCCTTGGTGGGGACACCCTTAACGGTTATTGGCTTACTTCAAGGTGGCGAAAAACCAACAGCTACGCAACTTTTCCTGCTGAAAGAAGAAGGTGAAAGGGAATTACTTTTACGTTTCTTGGAGCTCACAAAGGATGCTGAGGTGGTAACTTACAATGGTGCGAACTTTGATATTCCTTTTATTAATCAAAGGCTTCTTCACCACGGGCTAGGACAGTTTGTCCCAAGAGCTCACGTGGATTTGTATCTCACAGCAAAGCGTAAGTTTCAAGGAAAGCTACCCTCTTTAAAGCAGTCGTATTTGGAGAAACATTTACTTGGCATAGAAAGATCTGACGATGTCCCATCTCGGTTCGTGCCACAATACTACCAAGAGTTCTTGCTTGGTGGGGACTGGGAATGTTTAGAAAAAGTTCTGCGACATAACTACTATGACATCACTGGTTTGGCTAACCTTTATCTGTACGTAGAACAATCTCTATTCTAAGGAGGCTGGGTTTATGGATTTTTTAATGGTTATGCCGTCTTTGGTAATTGCTGTATGGGAGTTCCTGGAATCGAAAGATTATAGGTTCCTGTTTATAGCGGCACTTGGAGCTCTTTGGTTAGTACCTTTTTTTAGGACCACATATTGGATAGGTTTGGTACTTCTTTGTGCTTCCTATTTATCACTTTTTGTACTTTCTAAGAAAAGCATACCCTTGACATTTTGGGTCGGTCTTGTGCTACTAATTGGTTCTACTGCCTTTAGAACTTATCTAGCTGTGGGCGAGCCTGAGAAGCCAAGTTTTTGGTGGCTTTTGCCAGAGAAAATGGCTCAGAGAGGAAGCGACTTTGCCAACAACACAGATCTTACAAGAAACTTGGCTATGTTACTTGACGTAGGAGCTATTACCTTAATAGTGTTCAGTTCTAAATATCTCTCGTCAGTCCTTTCCAGACTATTTTCGGTGTCAGTCATGTATATGTTCATGTTCTTTCTGTGGTATCCCACGTTTGAGGTGCGTTTAACACCTTCCTATCTTGATAGAGTACTCTGGATAATCGGGCTCATACCGGCGGTAGCGTACTTGCTAAGTGTATTAGGCAAATCAGAACCGGTGGAGTCAGATTTTTATTTCTTTTTTCTTGTGGTGTATTCCTTGCTTTTTGCACCACCTCGAGGTGGTAGTTTCGAATTTGCTTTACTAGCGTTGGTTTCATTCCCATGGGCTTTGTTAGGTAATATGGCTATTCCCGCTGTACAAACGGTTGTCTCAAGTGGTCTTCCTCCTTCGGTAGGTTTCCTTTTTAAGACTGCTGGATTGGCTTCTATGTTCATAACGGCATCTACTGTGGCCATAGTGCGGGTCTACATGCTTTTCTTGTTAGTAGGGTTGTGTTACCAGGTCGCGTTGCAGAGTAGTAGAAAAGGTGTTCTGTCCATAATTGTTAGCGCCATTTTGCTATTTAGTGGAATTTTGACTGGTTTTGCATCGAAAATTGCTGTTAATCTCTACGGGGGCAGTGGAGCGTTGTTTGCCATTGAGAACGTTTTTAATGCAACAAATACTTGGGCAAATGTTAAGCTGGACATCATTAACATGCTTATACCATTTGTAATTGCTATCTTAGCCAGCTACGTATTCTTCGGTGAAGGGAGTTAGCTTGTATGTGGAAGATGTTACTTGTATGGCTTTTGTTTGCGTTAGGGGTATTAGTGGTTCATTTCTTTTCCGTGAGATTCATCTTACAGCAGAGGCGAGAAGATGGGAAACTTGTTGGCCGTAGTGATTTTGTTTTTCGAGACAACAAATTTGTTGTAGGTGTTGCTTTTCTGTGGCTAATGCTCTCAAGCATGGCATTTGAAGGGACGTTTGTTTGGGTACTACCCATAAACGTTGTGCTTATTGCCCTTGTTGTTTCCATGAGTTTTGGATTGCTTCTTAAGGACATACACCATACATGGTCTCGCGTATGGACAGTGCTCATACTGGCTTTGTGGGTACTGGGCTACTTGACCGTGTTTGTTACGCTTGATACACTAGATTTCACCCAGCTTGCAGTGCTCGCGGAAAAGGGCTCTCTGCTTTACAAGGTTTTCCCTATACCTATGGCTTTCATGATATTGGCTGTACTTCTTCCTTTTGGCTCTGGTGCTGATTCGCTGTTATGGAGGTCGTTTTTAGTAACATTTTCGTTGCTCCTATGGGTACACACATTCTTCTTTTCACTTCCTTTTGGTATTGCGCTGGTCATTACCTTGGTAGTTTCTGTGATTGGTTCTTTTGTGGGGCATATGCTTCAGAAAATATTGGAAAGTTAGAAAAAGAATAGAGCGCATTGTTGGAGTGCTAGAATATTTTATTGTTATTCCATAGGAGGTGATTACTTTGGCTAAGAGGGGATTGCCTGAAGGGGCTTACAAACTCGAAGAAGGTCAAACGTATGTGCCTTATGTTCCCCCTGAAAAAGTCATGCCTGAATTTACTGTGCTATCCGTAGTGCTTGGAGTTTTTGGTCGCTGTTGTTTTTGGAGCTGCTAATGCGTACCTGGGACTTAGGGTAGGGATGACCATTTCCGCTTCGATACCAGCTGCAGTGATTTCCATGGGTATCGTCAGAGGACTTCTCCGCCGAAAATCCATACTGGAAAACAACATGGTTCAAACAATTGCTTCTGCTGGAGAATCTCTTGCTGCAGGCGCCATCTTCACTTTGCCAGCTCTCTTCATGTGGGGGCAAAACCCTAATCCTTGGGTAATGGGATTGATCACATTTGTAGGTGGTACACTAGGCGTTTTATTTATGGTACCTATTAGGAGGTATCTTATCGTAGGTCAGCATGGTGTACTGCCGTATCCAGAAGGAATTGCTTGCGCTGAAGTGCTGGTTGCTGGTGAAGAAGCTGGAACAGGTGCTTACTATCTTACTGTGGGTGGTTTGCTTGGATTCATCTACAAGTACCTAGGTGACGGGATGAAACTATTCCCTACAGAAATAGAATGGGCTCTACCTGGTATCAAGAATGCTGCCATTGGCATTGATGTGCTTCCATCATTACTCGGTGTTGGTTTCATTGTAGGCCCGAAAATCTCATCCTACATGTTTGCAGGTGCTATCTTTGGTTGGCTCATGATTATTCCACTGGTAACTTTCTTCGGTGAGTCTGTGACAGTGTCGCTATTCCCCAGTACTACACCTCTTGGTGAAATGGACTACTGGGATCTCTGGGCCAACTACCTAAGGTAAATTGGCGCCGGCGCAATGCTATGTGGTGGTTTAATTAGTCTGATTAAGGAACTACCAATCATGTTCAGCTCATTTAGAGAAGCCATGCGAGGTTATGGTGCTCGGGCTGCTGCAAAGTTGAGAACTGATATGGATCTAAGCCCAACGGTTTTGATAGTAGGCATCGTAGCCATGATTGTGCTCATGGTTTTACTCCCACAAATCCCGGTAGGATGGCTTGGGGCTTTGCTGATTGCTGTTTTTGGTTTCTTCTTTGTTACCGTTAGCTCACGCCTAGTCGGTATGGTTGGTAGTTCTTCTAATCCTGTCTCTGGAATGACCATTGCCACGGTTTTGCTTGCTGCTATTGTAATGAGGGCGACGGGTTGGTCTGGGATGACGGGTATGGTAGCGGCGTTAGCAGTTGGTGCGGTGGTATGCACTGCGGCTGCAATAGCTGGTGATACTTCACAGGACCTAAAGACGGGTTATCTGGTGGGGGCTACTCCTTGGCGCCAGCAGGTCGGCGAGCTCATAGGTGTCGTCGCTTCTGCTTCTGTTATCGGGTTCACGCTTATCATCTTGAATGAAGCCTGGGGGTTTGGTTCTGCAGAGGTTCCTGCACCGCAGGCTACACTCATGAAGATGATCATAGAGGGTGTTTTTAGCGCTAACTTACCTTGGATTTTGGTGATATTGGGTATAGTTTTTGCTGTCGTTCTAGAAATTTTGCAGATACCCATACTACCTGTAGCCATTGGACTTTACTTACCTATTCACCTGTCTACGCCAATAATGGTGGGAGGATTAATTAGAGGCATTCTTGAGCGAGTAACCCGCAAGAAACCCGAGGAACAGAAAGAGAAGATCGAAGTTGGTGTACTCTACAGTTCTGGACTAATTGCAGGAGAAGCGATCATGGGATTGATTCTGGCACTGCTTGCTTACTTAGGTATAAAAGTGGCTTTGTTTGAAGAACCGTTGTGGTCTTCTTGGGGGGCATTAGCTATATTTGCTGTGCTTGTGGTAACACTTATCTACTATGCGTTTAGAAAGCCAAGAAATAGTGAACAATAAAAGTTGAATCGAGGGAGTGGAGATACTCCACTCCCTCGACTATCTATAAAAGAGAGGTCAGGAAAATAGTGGCTAGGAGCCAAAATGCTCTGGATATGATTCCCATTAGAAGGCCGCATGTAAAGTGGGACTACGAAGGTAATTTAATAAAGCTTAAAATTTACAGAAATCATTGGTACGACAAGATCCTGCACAGGGTTTTTAAAACGCCCTTAGAAATTACCATTGACTTAGATGAGATAGGTTCGACGGTATGGCAACTAATCGACGGGGAGACTACTATTCGACAAATAGGGGAAAAACTGCAGGAGCAGATGGGAGAAATGGTTGAGCCAACCTACGCTCGTCTTTCCATGTTCATGCGCTACCTTTACAACGCGGATCTAATCTATTACCGGAAGGTCAAGCGGTGAACGTAAATGGGTGAAGTTCTAGTAGCCATCATCTTAACGGCAATGGTAGGCGTGTTGGTTTTTATTTGGGGAATCAGAAAGGAGCAAACGCTTCCAGAAACCCTTACTCAGCAGCTCATGGCCAAATCAAGGGCGGTTTTGATTGGTAAACTTCGCAAACAAGGGGAAGCCACCTTTGAAGAGATGGGAACTTGGCTGGATGGCTTGGTTGTAGGTCCTCTATGGAGCAGTCGACGTTTAAAGGTAAGTGATCCAGAAAAATTTCTTGAGGCTTTGATACCAGTTTTAGTTGAGCAGGGAGATATCGAGGAAATAAGAAGAGAGGGGCGCAGATTTTATCGCTTAAAGAATAGAAAATAGGTTGTTGTGGTATATACTATTATGGTATACTAATGTATAGTATTGACTTGTTTTACCAAAACTGGTTATACTTAACAATGCCTGCCTAACGAGATAGGCACGGTGAGGCGCAGCGCGGGAGCGATGCGCTATGGAGCAGG
>Ga0116188_1002733_pt1 | contig 13532 bp, 14 predicted proteins | sample AD_JPNTR2_MetaG_FD_89807 | JGI IMG/M metagenome (GOLD analysis project Ga0116188, IMG submission 89807) | Active sludge microbial communities of municipal wastewater-treating anaerobic digesters from Japan - AD_JPNTR2_MetaG | ecosystem: Engineered > Bioreactor > Anaerobic > Digestate | place...
AGAATCCCTCGTTCGGCCAGCTTCTGCTTTAGCTCCCTAATAACCGTTGTTTTCCCAGATCTTGCCGGGCCTACAATGTAGATCGTCTCGGGAAATCCACTGATCAGTGAGAGAGCAGTTGAAGCTGCAATTGTTTCTGCTATCTTCGCTAGTGATGGTGCGACGTACCCGGCGTGACTGGTATGCTCGATAGACATATTTGTCCTCCGTAGTTAGGTCAGTCGTTCTCCTTAGATCACGATGTCGTCTTCTTCACCACCCTGTTGGGTATCTCCTGATCTCCCTTTGTAGCCGCCACCCTGTATGTTCTTACTCTTTGCCCCAGGCATGAACTTGGCGGAACTTGTTTTGATAATCAGTGTTCGCTGCTCTTCGTTTCCTTGCTTCTTTGGCTTCATAATCATGAGAAACGCGTAGTCGCTTCCGAGATGTCTGCGTACATCTTCGAGGTTAACCGTACTGCTTCTGGTATAGGAAACGCCGCTCTTTGACTGTTGCATCTTAGCGTTGACAAAGTACGCTCCATCCTGTGTGTATGCGTCGTCTTTTGGCACGAAGCGTTTGTCAGACTCAGATATATAGATCGTACGCTTCTCTGGGTCTTTCTTATCAGTAAACATGACAAATGACACATACTGAGACACGTTTCGAATAGCCTCATCGATAGAGAATGTCTTGGACATGACATACTTTGACCCTGACGACTTTGAAGTTCGTACTGATCCAGTTATGATCAGTTCTCTCTTCTTCGGTTGTTTGTTATCCATGTGATAATCCTCCTGTAAGATTTAAAAAATGGGAGGTACGGTGCGTACCTCCTCTGTGCATGCTATATTGCTTGTGCCTGTTGCTGAGCAGCATCAAGCATGAGTGCGCAGAACTCATTACTTCCATGCACCATTGATTCCAGAAGCGTAGGCTTCATAACACCATGGTCAACGTACTCGATCATTCGTTTGATGTCAACAAACTTCGCAGATCGCTGCGTTGCTCCATAGACTGGTGGTGTTGGTTTCGTCTTCGAGCGCCGGGCATCCCTCACTCGATAGAACCACCAGCGCAACACTTCGCTCTCCTGCATGGTAAGGCCGAGTTTTCCTGCTGCTTGTTCAAGCTTCTCGCTATCCTCGGACGCAACCGCTTCCACTACTTCGAGAGACGGCGTCTCACCAGATGCTTTTGCGTCAAGGGTGTCCTGTGCTAGTTTGTGATATAGTGACATTGCCGCAGTAAGTCTCTCTTTATCCCTGACGTCTGTTGAGAATATTGCTGCGAGACCAAGTGCTCCGGTTAACGCAGTGCCGGTCTTTATCTTTGTGAAATCGAGTATCGCAATCTTTCGCTCTTTATCATCACACGTTCCTGTTCTCAGCTTCTCGTAGAGGTCGTTGTTCTTTATCGCATCATTCTCATGCAGCCTCAGGAAGTGTGATGGCTTTCCTTTACGGCGTTCCAACGCTAGTGTTACGTACTCGATATCCACACCTTCGACTGGTTTCGATACATTGGGTGCATCTTTAAGCCTCAGTTTGCTTACGCCTTCTGTTGTAAGCGGGAACATGACTGTGACAGTATCGCCGTCGTAATCACCATCGAGCTCGCTGATGAGAGCAGGATGAACCCCGATTGCAGAATGCTCCCATGGCTTTACTTTCACTCCGACCATGTGCCTTACATAGTGCACTGGATCTCGTTTTACCAGCGCTTCGATCGTTTCGACATGCTCATAGGCTTCTCTGAATCGCTCATCTTTCATCAGCCTTGTCAGTGCGCGTTCTGGCACAAATATCGTGTGTGGATCGTGATAGCAACTGTTTACGACTACCGATCGAATAGCATATGGCGCTCTTGGAGAGAGCACTGATCGGACAGCCCCGTCTTTCCTCCACAGGATTGATGCTAGAAAGTCCATATAGCGACTGATAGCTCCTTCTACGGACACAGTTGCATATCCCTGTGATGCTGACAGAGCGTCTGCCACAACGCGGTTTGCCTCGATTGCTATCTTTCCAATGTGCCATGCACCCTGAGCTGACTGTACAACAGGAGTATGTGGTGGAACGATTACCTTATACTTTCCCGCTTGGATCACCCCATAGTAACCTTCACTGAGACGATGATCTGCTGCAGTCTCGGCAAAGACTTCTTGGGCATATTCCCAGGATGCTGTGCTCAGATACTCACGGGGTATGCGCTTGCTTATCACGAATGTTTTCGCATCTACTGGAACGGTACGCTTAATAGCGTTGAAAACCGGTTGCAGCCTTGCGAACCGTTCTGCTATTCTTGACTCGTTGATAAAGAAGCTTGCTATCGAGGTTGCCCCTTTAGCAGCAAGGATTGCCATTTCTACCCACAGTTTCGGATTCTGCGTTGCGATATCGCCATTCTCATCGAAAATGATTCCTCTACTTACCGTGAGTGTCTCGTCCACGTTGTTGTCAAGCCTGGCCATTGCTCTGAGAGACAGTGGAACATCTTTCTGTTCATCTGTTAGCTTCCCACGTACTGTTCCACACATCTCATCAAATGGAGTGATCGTGTATGCCCACTCGAGCGTGAGATCCTCAGCAGAATCAACAACAATTGCTTCTTTCGAACAGTATCCTCGGAACGCAAGAGCATCTTCTATGGCTGCTCCTACTGCCAGACGCTTGCCAACCCACGGGGGTGCAATATAGTGCACCTTGCAATGGGCTTTTCCATTTGACCATGTTGGCATCTCACTGTCATCAATAATCCTGACAATAGTACACTTATTCCCGTGTAGGTCCGCTACTTTGTCACCAACCTTCAGCGGGAGGTATGTCATATACTTGAACATGACCTGCAACATTTCGATGCCAAGGTCATTTACAAACTCAGCAGTCTCCATCTTGATGAAGACACTCTTTCGCGGAACGTTCGCCCGAATCTCTTTGTGCTGCTCTCCCCCATCCCTAGTTGTGATAGACATGACTGCCACTGCCTTGTTCGGAAACATGACATATGGAGAGTCATTACTTTCCTCTGACCTTGTGATCGCTTCCACGATACGCATAAGCTCTTTCTGCGATGAGACGTCCACTTCAAGTGGTGAAGCTATGAGCGTTACGAGTGAAGACTTCGGGATAACAATCCTGTCCACGTACTCTTTGAATGCGCCGAGCTTTCGTGCCATCGTCTTCGAGACTACGATGCCATCCTCATAGGTCATTGGGTGAGTTATACGAATCCCCGGAAGTGACACCGTGTCAATATCAAGCCGATAGTCAGTCATTGCCCACGGTTCTTCCGGCTCATTGATTCTGAGTGCTCTGGCACATGAACGAGAAACGATAACTCTTCTTGGGTCATCGTTCTTTACACCGACAATGCCCCGTCTCCAGCTACAATAGGGAAACGCTGGTGTACCGGTTACGCGAACACCATCGATGTGAACGCCATCTTTCAGACGTGCAACGACCAGTGGCTTGGACTGTGACGTAGTGCAGAAGTCTATTGGAGAGTCAGTGTTAAAGTCAATCGTTGTAATGGTGGGGTCGAGAACAACGATACCCTGTTTGTCCACAGTGCTTACCGATGAAAGATCCTCGTCACTTCCCCACGATGCAGGATCATCGACATCAGTATAGTAGCGCAGGAACGCGTTAACCAGAGTGTGCACTGACCTACTTACCATATCAATAGACCTCATGCCTGGTTGTTGCATTCTGAGACAGGCGGTATACGCTTTCAGGTTTATCATCTCAACAACAGCAATGTTGATTGGTAGATAGATCCAGTCCCAGAGATTCTCCAGTGACTTTCCCTCTTCTTCTTGTAGTTGCTGCGCAAGCGGTGTTACGACAACGTTCGTTTCATTCTTCAGGTAACTTGAGAAATCCGCAATGTGTTTCACCGATGTTGACACTGATAGGACTGACTTCCGCCTGTCTGCTGATAGCGGTGGGCATGCCAACGTTACTGGTGCAAAGAACGAACCATTTCTTCGCAGTAGCCCGTTCTCTGTTGTCGGGAGATAGATGTTTGTTTCCATACTATCGATAATGATCTTCCACTGTTCCGTATCTGCCACATTTCCAACCTTTTCTACACCAAGCGTATGGGACTTGCCAGAAACATCGAACCGCCTCATAAGATACTTCTCGAGTGCTTTTGCAAAACCTTCCATAAACCCTCCTTATAGGTATAGTTTCCCCTTGCGGGGCTTAGATTCATCATAAAGAAATAGGGGGATAGTAAAAGGAGAAGAAACGGAGAGAAGAGATTAAAATCCTCTCCCCTCTTTAATCATGGTGCATATCTGCCCAAGCATCTTCTCGTATGATGCGGTCAAGGAACGAGCTCGCATGATATACGATGGATGCGCGATAGGAATGACAACTGCCCCACCAAGATGTGGCGGGGTGTATGAATTGCCTGCTATCTGTGTTATGGAAAAGCGCTCGATGTTTGGTATTAGGGCCCGAGCTGCGTGCCTTCCTACCGCCAGAATGTATCGTGGTTTCACTTCCTTGATTTGCTTCATGAGATTTGGGTAGCATGCTCGTGCATGTTCTGGATCAGGATCAACGTTTCCTGGCTCACGGCAGAGGATGACATTGGTTATGTATATCTTAGTGATGTCTAATCCATTCTTTTCAAGCAGTGAAACAAGATAGCTTCCGGTAGGCCCGACCATCGGCTTACCTTCAAGGTCTTCTTTCTCGCCTGGTCCTTCACCAACAACCATGATATCTGACCTGGGGTTCCCACGATAGACAACGATGTTCGTGCGGAACCGTGCCAGCCCGCACGCTGAGCATGAATAGATGCTCTTAATAGCTTCTTTGTAGCTTCCCCCCTCAAACATTGTGGTCCTCCTTAGTCTGTTATGTCTCGTGTCAGAACCCTTACCAGTGGTCTATGGTCTTCCTCATCTATCTCGAGTAGCTCGCGGATAAGGTTCTCACGCTTCAGGTGTACTCGCTTGACAGACTCAACTGTATCATGGAATGATGAGAATCTCTTGAAGACTGATGCGACAGTGTCGAGTGCTGATTTCGCATCACTCTGGATAAGGGTTGTCACCATTTCCATTTCCTCGAGGTTGTCCCGCCAGAGCATATATGCTTTCTTCGCGTTCTGGAGCTTCTCTTCAGACGATTTCAGCTCTCGCTTAAGCTCCCTGATCTCTTTGTTCTTTTCTTCTGCTACCTGAGCGACTTTGTTACGCATTTCCCTCTGCATCTGATTATGAAGTTCTATCATCTTTTGCTTGTGCTGTCTTGTCAGCGCTTCGATAGTGTCCATGTAGTGTCGCTCTACTCGCTCAAGCTCTATCTTCATAATTCCTTCCATGCGCTCTCGCTCTTTCGCTGTATAGTAGTGTTTCTGATCACGCCGGTAATCAATGTGTGCCTTTAGATTTTTGAGTAGTTTCCTCATTGATCCTCTCCTTCTTCAGTATCTTCGCCGGTCGACATGGTGAGGATAGGGATATCGTTTTCCTGGATCTTGAACGAACGATTGTGTCGTTCCCATGTACCGGAGCTATGTCGTGTGGAGTAAACAACCTTTACTCGCATCCCAGCCAGGGCGTCAAGCCCATCGGGAGTATGCTTTATCATATCCATGAGTGATGGGTCTGATAGCTCGACTGCCTCGATCCTCACATCGATCCCAAGGGTAGCTTCAAACTGGGTCTTTTCTACCCACTGTTTAAGCATTTTCTCAAACTGTTCCTTCTGCTCTCTGATCGAACTGCGGTTGACCCCACCAGAGTCAATAGCCATTGTTACTCCAGCGTTGACAATAAACGATATGAGTGCTCTCTCTATTGTCAATGGGATGGTATTGTTGTATCGTTGTTTGAACGATGACAGTATGGACATGATGGCCTCCTTCCTGACTATTCAGGGATTCCAGAGTACCAACTTTACCTATTGATTATCAGCTGTCAACTCTTTGGTGATCTTTTTATGGTCGGAATTATACAGGACAAGGTACTTCACGTTCTGCATCAATATGGTTGTCCTCACCATGGTTGACTCTATTCTAATAACGTCTGGCGTAACAGAAACGACGGAGTTTACAACCTCAACCCTATCTCCATTGACCAGATAGATTGTGCCATCCATGTGTGGGTAGATAATGTGACGAGTTGGTGATTCCTTCATGGGTACTGTTGTACAACCTATGAGAAAGATGGTTATCAATAACAGTCTACGCATTCTTCTCATCTCCAAACTCCTGACTCATTTCTCCCAGTGGTGTTTTAATGCTCCACTTTTTCCGCACGGTACGTAGTGTAGCTATGACTGCTGGCATTATTACACACAGCATAATGATGATTGGCGCCATATCGGACGTCGTTTGTGTTACACTCTTGTAGTACTCGGTGTACTTTGTTACATCCTGTGGGGTTTTTGCCTCCAGGATTAACTGTGCTGCCTTATCGTGCATCTGTGTCCTGACAAACACGAATGACATGCCCGCAATCTCAAGTGCGTACATCCAGATACGAGTCATCTTAGCAAACACTTTGTCAATATAATCGAAAATCTGTTCTAGCATTAGCCACCTCCCGTTCGTTCCATTATACCACTACTAGAGATGAAAGCTAATGCCGATACCCGCACTGAGGATACCGGTTGGGAGTTGTGTTCCAGCCAGAACATCTACTGACACTCGATACTCTTCACTGAGGAGATACCCGCATCCAACACCAGCACTATAGACTGTAGTGTAGCAAAACAGCGATACCCTGGCAAGCTCAGCTGAAAGCTTCGATATCCCGGGTATCTCAATGACCCCTATCCCGATCAGTGGGCGCAACCCCGTTTGTCCCATATACGATGCCCCAGCAATGAGGATAAAGGGCTGAGGAAGGACTCTTGCCCTGGGCTTAGTGACAGGTATCGTGTAGGTTCGTGTGATCGGCTCAGAATTAATCTCATTCTTGATGCCAGTATCGATCGATACGGTTAGTGTAAGAACACTCCGATCAGCCTCATAGGTGGTAGTAATGTTGTCTGGAACAGGATTGGTATGGATAGTCTTCCAGCGCTTCCGTTCTTGCTTAAGAAGAATGGATGTTCTCTGGAGTAGAAGTGTACTCTTTTCAAGTTGCTGGGTCAGTTCATTGACTCTTGATGATCTTGATGTTGTCGTTGACTGTGGCGTCGATAGTGCTGATGAGACGATCAAGGCTGCTAGTATCATACTGAGTGCTGGAATGCGCCTGCGGCGTGCCATGCTCAATATCCTCCCTGTTGAGAATGATGAAAAGCAATATGAGGATGACAACGGCACTCAGTACGTGAATGGCCCAGTGCGCTCGTTGCATTAGCGCACTTCCGTCTCACGCGTAGTCTTGATGCGGGTTGGTATCGCTGCAGCCGATAAGTTTGGAGCACTTCTGAAGATGACCTTCATGACACCGGGGCATCCATCTTTTACACATCCAGTCTCACTAACAGAGGATGGAACTTGCAGCTCGACGATGGTCCCACACCACGAGCATTCGAAATCTTTTCGTACCATACTGGCCTCCTCCGCTATAGTATAGCACACCTATGCACGGAAGACAATGGCTACTATGACGTACCCTCTATCTATAAGCGATGCGGTCGTGTGGATGAAATCTCGTATGCCACCAGGAATAGTAGCGTTGACATGAATTGTGTCACTGCTATCGGGGCTCATTAACACGACCTCGATCTCATGTGTCTCGCCGATATTCCGGCATTGTTCGACCGCTTCAGTAAAGAAGTCGATAAACCGCGTTATCTATGGTATGTGTTCTTTAGCTACGACAGTGACTTCGCAAGCTTCTCTCATGCCCCCTCCCTCTCACGTTTTTACGCCATCATATCCCACGTGATATTATACGTCAACAACTTTTTCTTCTTGTTTAAACTCCGTACGATACTTCTGACGAATGAATGATAAGAGAGAACTGGTTACCTCTCTATCCCTCAGTACGACATTGACAATATACTCGAACATCCTGTTAGATGTCCAGGTCGCGCTATCTTCTCCATAGATGTCAGAAAGTGCTCCTATAGCATCGAAAACGAAACTGTGAAACACATCATCTGAGAGGTTATCACTATCCTCTGGGAGTATGATTAGTGCTGTTCTACCCTGCTTTTTGTACGAGACTGGAAGAACTCCACACGGTATGTGAACCACTTCGCTCCACGTGCTACCGGACGTACTGGACACTTCGAGTACCAATCTCGCTGGACCATCAAAAATAGCCACAAAACCACGTCGAGCCTTTTCGGTAAAATGCACACCTTTGACAACAAGGAAAGCGGACCTAAGCTTCGCTATGTCTGTCGTTGGCATGGTTTCAGACCGAGTGTTAGCTGGTAGCGGAGCGGCAACGAGCGGATCAAATGATACTCGCTTTCGGTTGAGTAGTTCTTCTATCTTGAGATCACATGAGCCTATATCACTATGGGTATGATCCTCGGTGATGATTGTGGTCTCGGTTGCCTCCTCAACACCTACAATAAAGCACTGCTTCCCAATGTAGTTTGTATCCTTTTCTTCTTGGCTCCCTATAAAAGTGAACACTCCCACAGGGGCTTGCACACTTTCCCGCCTGAGTAGTGCAATGTTCCAGAACGGTTCTCCGCGAGGAACATACAGGTGACTCTGCTCCTGCACTACGCCATTGAGTACTGCATGAATGCCGAACAGTACCTCGAGGTCAGTGTTGACGTGCAAGCATCCATCGCTAACCAGTGTTCTTGAAGTCATATATGTCTGGAACTGCCCAGATGAAGCTATCTTCTCTGAACGCGCCAGAATTGCGTTAAGAAAGAGGCCAAGCTTCTCCACGTCATCTTTCTCGAAAAATGATGTTATTGACTCTCTTCTACCGATAAGGACAAAGGATCCCCAGACGGAAGGCTGCCAATGATCAGATGAAACCCTAGTCAGAAGCTTCATTTCAGCTACCTTTGGTATCTGATTGATCATGTCTATGATGAGTTTCATCGGGAACTGGTATACACGCATGATACCGTCAAGCGGATAGAGAAGGCACAATCTATTAATCTCTGTCCTACCGATTGATCCAGTAGCTGGTCCACGACCATCTTCGAGAACGATACCTCTGATTTCATTCTTTGGAGTGTATAGATACACACCATCAGTAACGGGTGTGAGTACTATGTTATCGACAAGTTCCTGTATCGTTTGCTCGTTACCTGGGCCCTTACATACACTATCGAGTAGCTCATATAAGTAATTCTCCTTGGTTAGGTATCTTTCGCCTCCGTTGATTGACACTCTTGCCACAAGGAACCTCGTCAACTCGTCAGTTGCTGCGTGCGTATCCGGAAACCCGTGAGCAGTGAACTCATGTTCTAATCCATCACTATCAGCAATGATTGATGATAGTGAGAGCGTGCGATTTCTGCGTCTTACGATGTATGCATCAACGTCGACATAACCGTGGTCAGACCTGACTTCTTTGCTAATTTGCCTTAGGAGGTGTAAGCATCGTTTCGTTACAGGCATTTCTAGTTTACCTCCTCTGTAGAGAGTACGAGATTACTTTTTGTTATGTATGAAAGAGAGTCTTCGCTGGCAATCAGCCTTGCGATGGTGTTCGGGTAAAACCATATCCCAAGCTTCTCGCACGCTTCTGCTGCCCTCTTCCTGTTATCTTCCACCTCTCTTAGCGCTTTCCCGACGTCAGCGAGAAAGGTGATACGTGGCTCAAACAACTTACGCTCGCGAAGCTCAGCGTGTAACCCGATATATGTATAGAACGATTTCTCACCAAGCTTAACGTCTACAGAGCGCGCTACCTTTGCCTTCGATGTGGTGTCGGGGTTTTGCTCCCGCCACATAATCGAGTTAAGGATATGAACAGTTGACATTGCTGGTATGTAAATGTATGAACATCCACCAGCAATCCCACATTGAAAAGGCGAGAACGCAGTTATGAAAAGACGTCCGCCACCTTCAAGTTGATGTGTGTATATACCATCACACTCTTCGATCACCTCACCTGTCAGCGCGATTGTCACCACGCTGTCATAAGGGTTAGTCTCACGTGCCATAACAGCTCCTGGAAGGGCCATCGAGTTCCACCTGATAGCACGCTTATAGAACGGGATAGCCCGTATGCTCGGAGGTACAGAAACTGTGACCTTGTATAGCTTCATAGAACACCTCGGCAGTTAACTTACCATTTCCAGATCATAATAGCGATTTGTTGTGCGGCGTTGTCAAGAGAAAAAGAAAGCCTGCAACGTGGTAGAGGAGGGAAGGTTGACCACAAGAGGCTTGCAGGCTTTTTGGCGCCCGATGATGGGGAGTGGACGCCCTATAGCTACAATTATACTACAGGTGATTATACTAAACGGTTTATACTTACTCATTGGTCGACGCTATCTGGCTGGCTCCCGACAGGACGACAGCGAGGCTCAGTACTTTCCCGAAGTTGCCATCAAATAGGACGCTCTTCGCGATCTCCTTCATAGCGTTGCTGTCATCGAGCTTTCCCTTCATAGCTGCTGTTGCGATGACTCCTGAAGTGACTATGTCTCTTGGTTCCATCATTGTCATTATGCTCGCGACGGACTTGGAAATATTCTCGAGGTCCCATTCCTCAGAGAAGGATCTACACGTTATGAGAAGAGCGATGTAGCTTCGCATCTGCTCTTCGCTCAGCTTGTCGTTCTCCCTGGCCTTCTGCTCCGTTACCGTAGCAACAGCAGTTGCAGCGAGTGCTTTCGAGAGTTGCTCGCTCCCGCGGAGTTCTCTCAAGATAGAGCTGATTAGTTCAATAGGATCTCCTTTGCGGTCGTTCACGACCTGTTGCAGGACTCTGTTGAGCTCCTTGATGTCCTCTAATGTTACGTTTTCAATATCCATTGTGCCTCCTTCAATCGGTAAAAAATTGACCCCTGTCTGTTAGTGGTTGTTAGGGTTTATGGTGGGAGACAGGGGTCTAAGGTATAGGTTGTTGTGGCAAAGCTCATGAATAGAGCTTTGTTGGACTGATCGAAGGTTCCAGAGCTTTTCACTCGATAAGCTTAAAGCAAGAACCCCTGAATTCACAACCAGAACACCACCAACCAAATCTGAATGGGCTATAATTGTCAAGCAACATTTTCGCCCGTTCACTGATTGACGTGTAGAGGTACGGGTGATAGTATGTATGTTGGTAAAACCATCGTGTCTTGTGAGTTACCACACAGGGGCTAACACCTGCTCGCTCAGCGTTATAGAAACTTGATACGACATCACACCGGTACAGGATTGGATTGTACTGTGGTTCATACCGTGTTAGTGACATGTCTATAACAAGAGGATGGCGGTACCCACGCTTTGTATCCTCAACGACTCCGTCACATACTCCAGTGACAATGATCCCATCGTACGCTATTTCGACAGGTATCGCACCACCGATTATCTTGAGCTCAAACAACGCCATGACATTTCCAATTGACTCAAGAAGGTCGAGGAGCTTTTCGAAGTGCTTATCCTTGTCCTCATAGTCGATGTTCTTGAGAGCTCTTCTGAGTACCTGCTCGATCTTACTTCTCCCAGGAAATCGACCAGTTGGTAAGCCCTCTATGACAAGTTCACGGGCTGCAGATAGTGTCATCGAGGTTGCTTGTGCTCGTCCTGGAACCTGTTTGAGTTGGTGAATGAGGTAGCTCTTTGCCTCACAGACGCAACTTGTCATAATTTCATCAATGCTTACTCGCCTAAATGGCAACGATTGATTCTGTGTTGTCGCTCTCATCGTCTCCTCCGAACCCGTTCCGTTGTAGAGTAGCATACTCTTTCTGCTCATCGTCGGTAGCCTCTGTAAATTCGCAGCTTAGGGGATCGAACTTGAAAAAGTCTATCTCGTTAGCGCGCTTATCCTTATCCTTGGCAACATTCACTTCTACTATTGGGAACATTTCTGCTCCAGTGTACCACTGTAGTTTTGAATCGCGGTTCAGATGCGCGTCCATATGAACAAGCAAGATAACCTTTGCTTCATATTCTATAAATGATGACCCTTTAAGATTCGCAACGCTCGGTCTTCTGTCAATTTTTCCATCATGCTTTGTTAGGTGATTGATGACAAGAAACGCTGAGTTTGTAGAAGTTGCCACTCGCTTGAGCTTTCTAATTGCCGTTTCTATACCATATACCTTATCTTCAGTGTCAACATCACTGAGGTTGTTGAGTGCATCAACGACAACAACAAAGTTCTTGCTTGGGTGGGCTTCCATGAGCTGTAGGACTCGCTGGTGAAGCTGGGAAATGCTATGACAGTCTGCAAGGCCGAGAACAGTCAGTTCATTTGTAAAGAGCGACTTGAGCTGCTGGTGGTAGGGTAGGAGCAGTCTCCGTGCATCATCTGGCCGTTCCAGTATCGCGTCCTTGACCTCGTTCTTCCTGAGTCCTGTTGACAACGCTACAAATGTTGTTATTACTGACATGACATTATCGTCAGAGCTCAAGTAAATGCAGTGGGTATCTGGATTGTTCTTGATAATCTGATGGACCAGTGCTCTGGTAAGGCTTGACTTACCATGAGACGGCCATCCTGATATAAAGGTAAGCTCACTTGCTTCAACCGAGCACATCCGATCAAGCCTCTTATAACCTGTTCTGAAGCGCCGTGGCAAGTGCGCGGAGCTTTCAAACAGTGAGAGATACATGTTCCATGTCATCTCGGCAACATTGGTTCTTGATGTCGTGGCTGCGAGCTCTTTCATCTTGACGCTTACTGTGTCGATAACGCCGATCTTCTCATGCAGTGGTGCTCCCTTCGCTTTCTCGAGCTCTTTCCACAATCTTGTTTCCGCTTGCGCAACGCTCGTTGGCTTATCCTCGTTTGTCTCAATATCCTTTAGTATACCGTCGAGAGTGTACCCGTGGTACTTCTGGATCAGAAGAGCATACTCCCGGAGCCTGGCGTTAATCTTCTTAGCTTCAGCAACGAAGCGGACCATCTGCATGTACCGTGTCTCTCTCGGGATACTTTCCCTGTGGAATGGATCATACCGCCGGATGAGAAACTGGATAGCGTCCTCAGGCTCCGGTAGTGGCCCACCAGTCTCCCTGAGATACGTATCTGGATCAGATTTATCAGGAAGATCGACTGCTCTGACAAACGCGTCTATTACTGATACTGAAGTTGCAAGCGCATATGTTGCTTTCCTTCCGGCTTCATCACCATCGGGAACGTGGTTGATAACTGACGCCTGAAGTTGTACCAGCCGCTGAACCTGATCAGATGTTGCCAATCCCATGAGAGCGACAGTGTTTTTATATCCATAGGCGTGCATCGTAATGCAGTCAAACGGTCCTTCGACAACGTAGACTTCGTTTGTCTTGCGAATATGTTCCGCAGCAATATCGATCCCGAGGAGAGTTGACTTCTTCTTGACCGTACTAAAGTACTTCGGGGAGTCGGTTGTATCCTCCACAGACTTTCTTGATACAAAACCTGCAACATTCCCTGATAAATCCCTGACAGCAATAGTCAGGCGTGAAACGTCGAACAGATGACCGAAAAGGCTTCCCGTCGTCTGGCT
>Ga0116188_1002736_pt1 | contig 13523 bp, 8 predicted proteins | sample AD_JPNTR2_MetaG_FD_89807 | JGI IMG/M metagenome (GOLD analysis project Ga0116188, IMG submission 89807) | Active sludge microbial communities of municipal wastewater-treating anaerobic digesters from Japan - AD_JPNTR2_MetaG | ecosystem: Engineered > Bioreactor > Anaerobic > Digestate | place...
CGGCGTGCAGGGCCACATCGAATGTGAGCCCCATGGCTGTCCAGCCCAGCAGCCAGGGAAGCAGAATAAGATGCGCCGAGCTGCTGATCGGGAGAAACTCCGTCAGTCCTTGAAGAACGCCGAGAACTATGGCCTGCAATAACGGGCTTTCAGACATGGCGGACAATGCTATACTTGGCCGGTCTCGAGAGCAAGTTCATCCCTCTCGCACCCCAAAGCTATGACACAACGTGAAACGATCCTTATTCTTGACTTTGGATCACAGTATACCCAGCTGATCGCACGGCGCGTGCGGGAAGCCGGGGTGTATTCCGAAATCGTCCCCTTCAACACGCCCTGGGCGGATATCGCCAACCGCCACCCCAAGGGACTGATACTCTCAGGCGGGCCCCAGTCGGTGTTTGCCCCTGATTCACCTCACCCTGATCCGGCGGTTTACGAGTTTGACGGTCCTTTGCTCGGGATCTGTTACGGTATGCAGTTGCTCGCGTCTCGCTTGGGGGGCCGGGTCGCGCCTGCCGACCGGAGAGAGTACGGGAAAGCAGAGTTGACCCGGACACGCTCCTGCTGCCTGTTTCAGAATTTGCCCCAGAAAATGCAGGTCTGGATGAGTCATGGGGACCACATTGATTCCGCTCCCGAGGGATTTGACGTGGTCGCGCGAACCGCGAACGCGATAGCGGCTATGGAGGATTCCACCCGTCGGCGTTACGGTGTCCAGTTCCACCCCGAGGTGGTGCACACGCCCCTTGGAAAAGAAATTCTGAAAAACTTCCTGTTCAACATCTGCGGCTGCTCAGGCGACTGGAATGTCCGCTCATTTATTGACGAGGCAGTGGCGCGCATTCGCGCGCAGGTTGGCGAAGAGCAGGCTTTGTGCGCCCTTTCGGGAGGCGTCGACTCTGCCGTAGCCGCACTCCTGGTGCATCAGGCCATTGGCGATCGGCTCAGCTGTGTCTTCATCGATAACGGTGTGCTTCGCAAGAACGAGTTCGAGGAGGTTCTGCAGACTTTCAGGGAAAGCCTCCATCTGAAGGTCGTGGGCGTCGACGCGAGCGCTCGGTTCCTAGAGCGCTTAGCCGGAGTGAGTGACCCCGAAAACAAGCGAAAGATCATCGGTGAAGAGTTCATACGAGTGTTTGAGGAGGAAGCACGCAAGCTTGGCGAGGTGAGATTCCTGGTTCAGGGAACTTTGTATCCGGATGTCATAGAGTCAGTCTCGGTCAAAGGCCCGTCGGCGGTCATCAAAAGCCATCACAATGTCGGCGGATTACCCGAAAAAATGCACTTGTCCCTGATCGAGCCCTTGCGGGAGCTGTTTAAGGATGAGGTGCGTGAAGTCGGCCGCCGATTGGGACTCCCGGAGACCTTTGTCCGCCGGCACCCGTTTCCAGGCCCCGGTTTGGCGGTACGGATCATCGGCGACGTAACCCCGGAGCGACTTGCGGTCTTGAAAGAAGCCGACCAGATTGTGGTGGAGGAAATTCGCCGGGCGGGACTCTACGATCAGGTCTGGCAGGCTTTCGCCATTCTCCTCCCGGTCCGGAGCGTGGGCGTGATGGGGGATGACCGCACTTATGAGAACGTCATTGCCGTACGAGCCGTGAATAGCCTTGACGGCATGACAGCCGACTGGGCCTCTCTGCCTTACGAAGTCCTGGCAACCATATCCAGCCGAATCGTCAACGAAGTCCGAGGCGTGAATCGCGTGGTTTACGACATCAGTTCCAAGCCCCCGAGCACGATTGAGTGGGAGTGAGGTGGGTGCGGTACTGGCCGGCATCGTCCGGCACTAAAAGTAGGGCCAAGCCCGCGTCCGCCGTGAACAGCACGAGAATCTGGGCCTGGCAAGTCTGCAACTGCTGCCAGGCCGACCATATAGCGGCGTGTCGTCTATAGGGTTCTTCAGTTCGATCGCCACGAGCGGCAGGATGGACCGATCACCTCGCGAGAGTTTCAGGTCGCAGCGCTCGGCGCCCCGACTCCCCTGGGGCGATCTCTGGTCCGTTCCTGACCGTCTAGCCCAGCACTTCGAACCAGCCGATGACGGCGTCTTCGACAACGGATTCACTAATCGTGCTCATCAACTCACCCAGTGTTCCACGAGCCTGCGGAGAAACTCGTCGACGGGAATTCCGCCTTCGCCGACAATCAGAAGGCGCACCTTGCCGAACGCATCGGCGAATGCCTGCAGACCGCTGCGGCCGTCGCGCGGCTTCCCTGTCTTGACCTCAATGGCAGTTACCTGCTTCCCCCGCCGGACCACGAAGTCCACTTCGCGGTTGCCCTCCCGCCAGTAGAACAGTTCGAAGGAGCCAATGGCTGCCCCATTCGCCAAATGGGCACCCACGGCCGACTCGGTAAGGCGACCCCACATCTCGCTGTCCTGGCGAGCTGTGTTGAAGTCGAGCCGGGCCTGCGCGGTCAGGAGCGCCATGTTGAAGACCTGCAGCTTCGGACTTGAACTCCGGCTGCGGACCTCACTGCCGGCATACTTCTGCAGCCCTGTCAGCATGCCCGCCCCGGCGAGAAGACTCAGGTAGTGGGCGACGGTGGTGGTGTTCCCCGCGTCCTGGAGCTGACCAAGCATCTTATTGTAGGACAGGATCTGCCCCGAGTAGCGGCAGCCCAGGTCGAACAGCTGCCGCAGCAGAGCGGGCTTGTCTACTCGGGTGAGCAGCAACACGTCGCGCGAGATGGTGGTCTCGATCAGCGAATCGAGAATGTAACCGCGCCACCGCTCCGGCTCACCAATGAGAGATGCCGCGCCAGGGTAGGCGCCGTAGAAGACGTATTGGTCCAGAGACCAGCCGAAGGCTGCTTCCATCTCCGTAAAGGACCAATGGGGCAGGCGGATCACCTCGAATCGACCCGCCAGACTCTCGGTGAGCCCCTGCTGGACCAAAAGCGGCGCCGAGCCAAGCAGTACGACGCGCAAGTTCACGCGCTTTCGCGTGTCCTCGTCCCAGAGCCGCTTCACCGTCTCCGACCAGCCCGGAATCTTCTGCACCTCGTCCAACACGAGCACGGCGTCATTGCTGTCTGCCTTCAGCCGCGCTACCTCCCACTGCGCGGCGATCCACGCCGTCCCTTGAGGCGCAGGCTCGTCGGCGCTGGCGAAGTGGACCGAGTTGCCGGCCTCCTCGACCACTTGCTGGACGAGGGTGGTCTTGCCCACCTGCCGTGGGCCGGCGACCACTTGGATGAAGCGCCGGGGCTCGGCGAGCCTTTGCCGCAGAACCTGGCCCTGCGGGCGCTGGTACGGAGGCAACAATTTACTCAACATATTGAGTAAAAATACTCAATACTATGAGTAAGTGTCAAACGCGTCCCGACCGCTGATAGGGGGCGATGATTTACTCAGAATACTGAGTAATGATACTCAATACAGTGAGTAAATCGTCAAATGCGCCCAGTAGCCCGTGACCGCCGATGCACGGCCGCTCCCCGATGGGAAATGTCAGATTGTCATACGGGGAGAGATCTTCATTAGTAAGGCTCACCAATGAAGACACACAATATGGCGCGCAGCACTCACCCCCTTCGACGCGGAAGCCGAAGGGATCGGCGGCACGACCCGACGCCGTGTAGCACGCGGCCAGGCAGTCCGGTGCACGGGAGAACGCAGGCATTTCAGGATGCTTGGGCCCAGGCATTCGAAAACAGCTTCGCCTGCTCGAGTACCGTCTGGGTGGCTTTGTCGTACCAACGAACGTTGTGCAGGTCCGGTTGGTCCGATCTGCCAAAGAGCCAAATGAAAGGATCCGTAATCAACAAGAAGATTTAAACTCAACCTAACGCCTTGCCAGCCCGCTGGGGTGCCGAAGTCGAACATTTCCTCCAGCGGCTTCGTTAGCGGGCGTGCCACTCCCCGTGTTGATCAGGCCTCTACCAACCGGTCCAGCTGAGGCTCGAACTGGCCCGCTCCGAAGTGTGTGTCTGCTCCCAATGGTCTGTCGAGCACAACGGGCTCATCGAACACCAGTTCTAACCAGTACCCAAGTCGCCGCGAGAAAGTCGGGCATCCGCCACCCGTTCCATATTCATGCGCGAGGATGGGTGAAACGTAACCGAGGCCGCCTGGGCCAAGGATCCTCTCGACACGGACGGGAAGCCGGCCACAAACAGCCTCGGCGCAGCTAATAGCTTGCCGCTCAATGCAGGTTCTCTCCCTTCCCCGGCGATGGCGTAGCGGTGGGAGGAACGGAGTGGTGCTTCGCCATCGACGCGCCGGCGTCGCAGGGTTGGCCTGCTGCACAACAGTTTCCGGCACGACGGTGATGGGGTAGCCCGGTGCGCCTGCCCGGTTGTGATCGGCGCGTGCCGGGAACACCGGGATACGCTCAACACCAAGCAACGCCTCGTACTCCAAGCGGGTGAGATGGCCGCCCGGCACACGAACGATCAGTTCATCGAGTGTAACGGTTCCCTCCCGGAGACAAGGAAGGTAGTACGCATGGCGGTGACCGCGTGCCACAGCGCCGTCGAGTTCGCGACCACTCAGCATCAGTGACGTCCCACCGTTCGTGAGCTGTCGATATGCGTCGACCGCTGTGTTGCGAAACGCCCGGGCGACGGCGACCATGTATCGAAGCGGAATGGGAATGCGCCGATTCAGGCGGTAACGGATCTCAATCACGTCAACTTCGTCCTGCCGGGGAACAACCGGCGTCACCTGCGGCCGGATCTCGTGAACGAGAAGCTCGCTCGGAACTGCATATTCGACCCACCTCGCTCCGTTGGGTACCGGCATGCCAGCCTTCAGAAGCGCATCGACGAGATGGGGCGGATGTCCGGTCTTGCCGTCTTCCTTGCCCTGTCTGAGTAACCACAAATCTGACGCTCGAAAGTCGTCCGTGGTACACAGCACGCGCCGGTACGTCGCAGCTGAGGCTTCTTGGAAACCGCCGCGCGAGGCAACTCTCCGGATGCCAGGCGGCGGTTCATCACAATCCACCAGTCGGAGGCGCGCCCGGGATTCGCTGCGCCCGAAGTATCGAAGTCGTTCAAGGAGACTAGCGACCAACCTTCGCTGATCCGGAGAAAGAATCGTTGCAAACCGGAACCAGAAGCGGCTCCCTTCGAGAACGGCGAAGTAGTCGTGGTGGAGCACGCGATCGGACGCGCCGAGCCGCACGGGCTGGTAGTAACGGAGTTCGTGGAAGGATGTCCGCGGCAGCCAGATTTCGGGCGGACCGGATCTGCCAAGGGCTTCGAGCAGTTGGTCGCGGACCTCCTCCGACGACGCGTGCGGTCGCGTGCAGAACCACGAGGCAGCGAGCGCACGGAGAAGTCGCCACGGCGAAGGCGGCCATTCAGGCCCCGCCATACCGAACTGGGCTTCACCCCAGATGTGCGCGTGGTAGCGGCCTGAGAGAAGCTCGACTTCTATAACGGTCGCGTTAACCATCCCTAGTGTCCTTCCGCTGACACTGCACTCCTATCGGGCACTGTCGCATTGCCGCTACTTCCCTTCTCCTGCTTCCGCTTGGGTTCGTATCTGACTTCTACCACAGTGCCGTCGGAGATAGATTTCCTCTTCTCCTCCTGCTCGCCGGTCGAGAGGATCTCCTTAACTAGCTCGCGGAAGGTCACGCCAGACATCTCCGTTTTCTTGCCGTTGTCGTTCCGTTCGGCATCTTGCTTGAAGCGTGGTCCGTCGGCTTGGCCGAGGTCGGCTGGCTTCGCAGCCATCAACGCGGCGACGCAGGTCGTCCCGCACCCCGAATTGCCTTGCCATGAGAGCGACCCTTTACCTTTAAATGTCAGATAACAATCTGCGCGCAGGCGGAGACTCGGCCCGGTCGAGCGGCTGCGAGGATCGAACGCCGGCTTGTTGGCGAGGAAGGCACCGATCTTCCACAAGGCAAGGCCTAGAAGGAACTTCTTCCGGTCTTCGCCAACCGACAAGGTTTTCAGTCCGAGCAGATCGATGTCGAACGTAGCGGTGATGTTCTTCGGAATGATACGACTCTTCGCAGCAATGCTCTGGCCCTTGTTGGCGCGTTCTTCGCGCGTGGAGTCGGGCTCGATCGCATCCCATTTAACCATTCCGTAGTGAACCTCGGGTTCGTCAGCGAGCTCGGCCTCCAGCCGCGCGTGGATGAGACGAGTCTGGCGCAGCCCAACGAACTTCCACTGCACGAACTGAAAGCCGTGCAATAGTGCAGCCGGATCGAGAGCAAAGACGAGTTGCTCAAGAGCGGCCCGTTTGTCGAGCGGCCAGAAGTCACCGTTACTTCTTAGCTCAAGCTTTTCCGCGAAGATTTCTCGCAGGTTCTTGCCGCTGTTCGCAGGCTTGCCGTCGAGAATGTAGGACGATGCGAGGCGATGTGGTTCCGTCAGGTTCGTCGCCAAAAGGTCGCCGGCCTTGTTCCTCACGACAATGAGCGGCAGGCCCTTAAGATCGTCCACCCAAACGCCCGGCGACTTCATGCAGACTGACTCAAGTCGGTTCGACATGCTCTGCTCGCTCTCGACCAGGCACCACCGGCGCCCTTCCTGGTCGCGGTAGAGGCAGGCATCGATGTCCGGAAACCCGGTCGGCTGGAGGAAGCGGCTGTTCGTGAGTCTGAGCGATGCGGTAATCACGACACGATCTTGGTTGTAAAGCGTGTCAAGGACGGAGTCAGTCTGTCCGGGTGCAGCTTCCGTATTGGTCGTCATGCGGTAGTCTCCTGTTCGTCAATCGGCACCCAGAGGCGCCGAGATAGAGTGAGTGAGTCATCTTTTGAGATTGGAGTCAGGACAGCGAGTGCGATGCGTCCTGCCTCATCGTCACTCTGGATTGTCGAGGTGAAGTGCGCGACCGCCTTCCCCGTGGGTCTCGGATCCGTACTCCAGGGAAGCCCGTCAACCCGAAGGCGCGCGAGTGCCAGCGCAACGGCCTGCTCGAGTTGCCTGGCGCTGCCCAGCGAGAGAAGCCGCGCGATGGCGCGGTCGCGCGGCGGCCGCGAGTCAGGCGGCGGGTTGATGCCCAGCTCAACCCACAAACGGAGCGCGGCGTACGATGGCGGGATGGACCGGTCGGCAGCACCCGTCGATTGCGAACGATAGGCTACGCACCGAGGTACCCCTTTCCCGGCTCGCACCGACTGCCAGTCGAGCAGCGCGTAAAGACCGGCCAGGCGATGAACTTCGCGCGGGTCCACGTCGCCGCGAAGTAAGGCGGCGATATCGTCCAAAGACGCGAACCGTGCAGCGTCTAATGGCAATCTCGGCAGATCCGCACCATCCAGCCAGCGGGACCAGAAAAGTTCTTCGAAGTCAGCGAAGGGATTCAGGCCAGTCCATCTGTGCGAACGCGACGGTAGCGGATCCGGAATCGTCCATGTGGAAACGTCCCAGCGGAATCGGACCGGCAGCATGTGCTCGAGAATAGGGCCTACGGCCGCAGTCTCTGTCCGAACTCCGAGGATCGAACCGATAGCCCGTCCGAGTCGACGTGCCGGATCCGCGCACAGACCGTCTTGAAGAGCAGACTCCCAGAGATCCGCGGGGAGAGGAGGCAATGGGCGCGGTTTTCGGCGCAAGTCCTCTAGGTCTCGACGCAAGGCACCGGGAAGGACGAGCGAGCGGTTCAGATCCCAGAGCGCCTCTAGAATGCCACGATATGCGTCGGGTCCAGGTTCATCGACCGCCCGATGGACGGCCTCGTCCACGGGCGCCCGGGCCCCGCGCAGACGATCGGAGGTGAACTGATCAAACCATCCACTTTCGGCAAGCGGAGCAAGCATGAGACGCAGGTTTGCGTCTCCCGCGCGCTTCGCACCCACGCGGGTTATTCCACGCAACAGGCCTTGACGCATTGGCTGGCGTTGTCCTGGGCGGCGTCCTTCAAGGACGAATCGATGGAAGGTATCGAAGGCTGCGCCGGCGCCACGGCTGACGATCGCGGCCCGGAATTCTGGTGCGGTAGCAGCGAAGGTCCGGCCTGACAGACGCGCCTGGAACTGACGTATCTGCATCTCGAACTCAGTAAGCGTTCGAGGGCGGTCAGCGGTCCATGTCGGCAGGTGCAGTTCGAAGTTCCTAAAGAAATCACCCTTCCCGACCTGTACCACAGAGCCCTCGAACACGAACGGAAACGCGGGGTACGAGCGGCGACCCCAGCGAAGACGCCGAAGGCTGCCACGGAGGAGCAGAGCTCCGCGCACCGCGAGCAGGAAGCACCAGGGAGAGACTGCGGCGTCGTTTTTGCGCTCCCACTTCTCGATACCAGTGGCATATCGCGTCATCGAAGAACTGAACAACGCATAGCCGCTCTCAAGCCGCTTCGACAGGACTGGGATACCGTCTAGGAACAATGACCAAGTCAGATCGCCAGACGCCTTCTTGGCCGCGTCGGCAGCCTTGGCGATCTGCACGAAATAGTCCCCGCTTGCCTCAGTAAAGAGCGGGTGCCCATCGACATTGGTGGATTTAGGAAGTGCGGCGGCTCTGGCCCATTGCGCGACGTCTGAGGCAAAGTCGTCGTGTCGAGAAGGAGACTTTAGCGGAGACTTGACTGGCTCGACAATAACTGCGGGGCACGTCTTCTTCTTGCCCTTCTGCTTTGCCTGCGGGTGATCCGAGCACGGGAGTGGCTTGTCGCAGGATTTCTGGCGCGTGGGCTTAAAGGCCTCAGCAACGGATCTGCTCCACCTGAGCAGGTCGAGGCGCACCACATCCTCAATCGCCTGCCGTGCCGCTTTCTCGTCCCCGCCGTCGTCCCAGGGCGTCTCCACCACCAAATGGAAGGCCTCGTCCCACCAGAACAAAGCGTCCGGGCAGTCCTTCCCGACCGCGGCCATCACACCGTAACCCTTGAGGAGATCACCCAGTGACCGTGGCGAGACACCGGCGAAAACGACTATTGCCATGAGCTCGCCCTCCAGTCGGTAACACGCACCAGCCCTTCCAGATACGCCAGAAGAAACGGCCCGTGCGTATCAAGCAACTGCCGCACTCGCCCCTGCCAACTCCGGTGTTCACGCGAGGGAAGAACCCGTTTCAGGTCAAGTAGGATCGGCCCATCCGCGTCGGGCAGCGCGCCCGCGGAAATCGTGTCTCCGTCCAGCACGCCGCAGAGATCGATGGGATTCTCGTCGTTCCAAGCTTCCGGCAATAGCCGCACCTTGCCATGGTGGGCGAGGATCAGGAATGCCGCGAGATCGTCATCGCTATGCCGTGACTCCAGAAAGGCGAGGAGCGATGCCATCTCGTGGCGGAAGCCCGCCGATTGCGAGCCGCCACGGCCGTTAGATTTCGCATAGAGCGCGCCTGGCCTGGGATGGCCGTACTCTGCACAGCCGGCGGCGCGCAGCATGTCCTGGAACGGCAGGCATGTCTCGCCCTTCACATTTCGTTCAAGCGCCTTTCCGACGTCGTGCCAACGCGCGGCCCGGATGACAGCTTCGCCGATGCTTTTCCCTAGTTGGAGTATTTCAACGAGTTCACTTGCCTTTTGCTCCGCCGTGAGCAAGTGGTGTTCGAGCCCTATCCACTTCCTTGTGAAGGACCGGGGATCTTCGCGCCTTGCGCGTGCCCCGGTGATGTGACCGTCGATTACATGGACCAGAGATATCATATCACCGTCGAAACGGATCCAAGCTCGTTCATTACCCCAGCGGTCAATGATTACGCCAGGAACGTCCTTGGGGTTGCCCGTCCAGCCGGCATCGTCGCGATACCCCCCTTCCTTAATGTCGACCATGACGGTATCACCCGCGTGGATCTCGTATCCCCGTGCCTTGCGCCAAGCGGCACGTCGTTCTCGCTCCGTAGCAAGTGTCAGGATCCAGACTTCGCGCTCCGCAAACGCCTCTTGCGCTTCGTAGAACGGCGCGGGACACAGTTCATCGCGGTGGATCGGGACCTGTTCGTCTGGGTCGACTCCGCCCTCGATTCGCCGCCACAGCAGGTACGCATCGACGTCGCGATCGGCGGCGCGCAGATACGGTGTGACGTCCGTGTGGCCACCGGAGAGATCCGAATCGGTGTCGAAGAGATCGTCGAGATCGAAGCGCCGAAGGACGGGGCCTTCGAATGGAAGATCAATCGGCAACTCCGAGAGCGTTTCAGGAGAGACAGAACCCGCATGCTCCGTTGCGACTGTTCGAAGGACCTCGCGCGCGTACTCCACGGATCGAGCATCGTAGGGCTTATATCGGTCGTCGTACTCGCCCTTCGAATCCTGCTCCTTACGTGCAACGGGAAGCGGCTCGAAGACCAAGGCCTTCGCAGGCTCTCTCTTCCCGGCCTCAAAGTCCTCTGCGCTCGGTCGTGTACCGCTGCGATTCAGTCGTCCCAGTCGCTGTACGAGCGAGGGCCAAGGACACAGCTCCGTGAAGAGAGCATGTGCGTCAAGGTCCACGCCGGCCTCGAGAACCTGCGTTGCAACAACTACGCATCCAACAGCGGGTGGAGCGCTCTCGAGCTTCCTCGCTAATCTGCGCCGGTCGTGCGGGCGCATTCGGCCATGAAGGAGGAGAATCTCGGGCTCATCTCCGGCGCTCTTGCAAAGACGCTCGTAGAGCTGGCGCGCAGGCGTGACCTGGTTCACGAAAACGAGCACGAGGCGTCCATCCTTTGCTTCACTGAGAATCGACTCGAGCAGATCTGGACTTTCGATTGTCCAGCCGGCCTCAATGTTCCGCCCGACCTTTCTGGACGCCTTCTTGTGCTTGCCGCGCGATGGCTTGGCAGCGGCATCTGTAGGCTCCAGACGCAACTCCAGACGTTTTGGCGCTCTCCAGCGCCGAATGAAGTCCCGATGATGCAAATCAGCTTTCGTGTGGCGATGCGGTTGGCTGGTGAGACTCTGGCCTTCGCGTTCTGGTGAACACATCCAGTCAGGAAGATCCGTGGAATCCGTCTTGCTGCCCAGGGTGGCACTCATCCAGACGGTATGCCGCCGCCCATACGGTGGTGGAGCTTCATCCCAGAACTGCTGGAGCTGCACGCTTGTCGTGCGTCCGACGCCCATCAGCTGGACCTCGTCCATCACCCAGAGCGCGTCGACGTTGAGAAAACCGAAGTCGATGGGCCATTGCTGCGGCGGCATCGCAAAGCCCCGATTGAGTGCGCGTGAAAGGAGCATGTCTTGCGTCCCGACCAGAACGGTCTCCTGCTCTGGATGCTCGCGCCAGTCGTCCTGGGACTCGCCACCCATGAGCGTGACGACCGCGACTTTGTCCTTCTCGCTCCAGTCAATGTCATAGCGCACGAGCTTGTCGCCCTCGAACGTCGCCTTGCCGGCGAGCAGTCCGAGGTTGTTGAGCCAACGGACGACACACGCGTGCGTCTGCTCGACGAGTACGCGCATGGGAAGGCAGTACACGAGTCGGCGCGGCGTCGCCTGCCGCAGGTGCTCCTGGCGTCGACGCCACAGCCAGCCAAGGACGGCGGCAGCCGTCTTGCCTGTGCCCGTCTGCACCTCGAGCAGCTCAGGAAGGTGCTCAGCCTGTGCAAACGCACGTTGGTAGGGAAAGGGTGTGTGTCCACCCATCGCGCGGGCAAACCATTCGTCAAAGTTGTTAGCGTCTCCTTCAGTCATCGTGTCCCACCTCGCCTGTCAGGACTCTACTAATGAGCTTGTTTTCAGCCCCCGGGCCCAGTGCTTTGAGTCGAGGCCAAGAGGTAACGGCGGAATTGCCGTTACTGTTCTTTCTGTGCCTTACCATTCACTTCCCTTATTCGTGCGGCGCTATAGTCGCCAACACCTCAACTTGAAATCCTGACAACAGGGACTTTCGAGTCCGTTCCGGTCGACCTCTTCGCCGGTATTCACCTCGCTGGGCCGGGTGTTCCCGACCCTGAGAATGCGCGCGAGCAGAGAGTCCTTGAAGCATCGGTCGGTGCAGCCTTACGCCCGCGAGCGTCAGCGGAAGCCGTCGAAAGCCATGGAGAGGCGCGATCCAGCGCCATCGTGGCGTTGGGCTGAAGAACGACTGATGCTCGAATTTGATAGCTTCTATCTTCCGGATGGCTTGGAGCATGGCGCGCGGGCGTCCTGCGCCGGTCGCGGGCACGGCGGCGCCCGCTGTGTCGACGGCCGAGACTTGGCCGATCCACGTTTTCCTTTGGGTCATGTTGCCGTCGGAGATCGAGCACCGGTGGGAAAGATAGCGGCCAACGTCCAACCTCAGGCGAAATCGGGCAACCGGGACGCAAGCACGGACGCTTTTGTCAGAGACCCTGTTTGCCGGGCCTATGGCGAGGTAATCATTCAGCTCGGTGGACGCACGGTTGACCGGGATCCCGAAGGCTTTCCCCAGATCGCCTCGGTTGGTCTGGTCTTCCCGGAACGGCCCCAGCTCGATGAACTCGAGTCGTCGCTCGATGCCCCACCGCAAGGTAATGCTTGTCCCCCCCAACTCACTGCCTCCGTATGGTGATCTGTGACGGAATTGTATTTAACCAGATTAGTCTGTCAAGTCAGACCAAGGAGGGGGTCGTGAGCATCCTCCAAGGGCTCCGCCGGAACGGCGGAATTGAGCCGGGCCAGCACCAGCCGCACCCGGCCTTGCAGTACGACGTCGCGACAGTGCGGGTCGTTGCGCTCGCAGCGGGTTCAGCTAGCGGCGACCTCGGAGCCGTGGTTGACGCAATAGCCGAGCACCGCGAGCAGAGCGATGGAAGCGTCTTCGAGGATTGATTCGGTGAACAACTTGGGCATTGCGTTAAGCTCGGGTGAAAGTCAAGGTCCGCTCAACGAACTGTCGAAGTTCCCGGTCGTTGATGACCTCAGTCTCCCAAGCCGGATTGGTGTCGTGATGGAATCGATTGGCGTACTGCGTCAACTCGTGGAGTTCTTGTATCTTCTTCCCCTCCAGTATCTGGTTTGACGACCCGAGCTCCTTACGACAGAGATTGAGAAACGGGCCTAGGAGCGTCCCTGGACGAAACTGCTCCGGACACGCGACTCGCAAAAAGGCCTCCAAATGAGGCCGGATGTCTCTGGCGATCGCCCGCTGGTCGCCCGTGCCGCTTTCCAAGAACTCTCGCAATCGCTTGTGCCGCCGGTCATGCTCGGTAATTGAGTCCTCGTCTACGTTCCATGTCCGGAGCGTCGAGCCGGCGCTGTCACGAGCAATCTCCACAGCGGTTCGGGCGGTGCGATCTGCACCGTCCCAGATTCGGCATAGGAAGCGCTTGTCGTGCGACAGAATGATCAGCTGCTTCACTCGCTGGGCTAGACGGAGCATTTCCTGAACTGTTGTAAAGGAACGATGGTCATCCAGACTTGTAATGGGGTCATCGATGACGACCACTTTGTGCGCGAGGTCAGGATCGTGCTCCAGAGATGCGAAGAAGAACGCAAGGGCCAAGGTGTTGCGATCGCCAGCACTTAATGTGCTCCCGAAGGACGGCTGACCCTCCCCAGGTGTACCGCCTCCGATGGGTACGGGTATATCGTTGATCACTACGTCATAGGTGCAGGCCGGCCCACCTCGCGTAGGGACCGAAGTGACGCGGTTGAGGCGAAACCCCGCATTGAATCGCCTGAGATAGATGTTTATCGCTTCCTGCGAAGCTGGGAA
>Ga0116188_1002749_pt1 | contig 13469 bp, 10 predicted proteins | sample AD_JPNTR2_MetaG_FD_89807 | JGI IMG/M metagenome (GOLD analysis project Ga0116188, IMG submission 89807) | Active sludge microbial communities of municipal wastewater-treating anaerobic digesters from Japan - AD_JPNTR2_MetaG | ecosystem: Engineered > Bioreactor > Anaerobic > Digestate | place...
AATCAAAAGCTGTATAACCGAAAGCGGCTGTGATATTGAACTAAACGGAATGGTTGGTATTGCGGGGCTTGTACCAACCCTTACCGCCCTTGAGGCGGGAAAGAGCGTTGCGCTGGCCAACAAGGAATCCCTTGTTGCCGGAGGGCAGCTTGTTACAGGCCTTTCATCAAGAAAGGGCGTAAAGATAATACCGGTTGACAGCGAGCATTCCGCAATTTTCCAGTGTATTGGAAGTACTCCTTCTTCCCAGGTGAAAAGGCTGCTGCTTACAGCCTCCGGGGGCCCCTTCAGGGACAAAAGCAAGGAGGAACTTAAGGGGGTGACGCCTTCCCAGGCGCTGAAACATCCCAATTGGAAAATGGGCAAGAAAATAACCATAGATTCAGCCACGCTGATGAATAAGGGGCTGGAAGTGATTGAAGCAAGATGGCTGTTCGGAATGGATGCGGACAGCATAGAGGTGGTGATTCACCCCCAGAGCATAGTCCATTCCATGGTGGAGATGGTGGACGGCGCGGTCCTGGCACAACTGGGAAACCCCGATATGAGGCTGCCCATTCAGTATGCGCTGACCTATCCCGAAAGGATGCCGTCGGGTATACCGAGATATGACCCGGTAGAGGCGGGCAAACTGGAGTTTTTCAAACCGGACCTTGTAACCTTTCCCTCCCTGCGGCTTGCCTACGAGGCTCTCAGGGAAGGGGGAACCATGACGGCGGTGCTTAACGGGGCCAACGAAGCGGTGGTAGAACTGTTCCTTAAGGGTGCGTTGCCGTTCAATTCAATTCCCGTGGTGGTAGAAAGAGTATTGCAGAAACATAATAATCATAAGAACCCGTGCCTTGATGATATAATATACTGGGATGGATGGAGCAGGTCGCAAGCTGTCCAAATGGTTGAAGAGGATGGTGAGAAATTTTGGCATCTACGGTAATCACGGCTGCAGCTTCAATAATAATATTCACACTAATGGTATTCTCCCATGAATTCGGGCATTTCTTCGCCGCAAAAAAGTCCGGAGTCACCGTGGAAGAGTTTTCCATAGGCATGGGTCCAAAGATAATGTCCTGGGGCCGCAAGGGTACACGGTACTCGCTGCGTGTTTTCCCCATAGGCGGGTACGTGAAAATGTTGGGGGAGGAAGAAAAAGCAAAAGGGGAGGGAGCATATTACAGCAAACCCCTCGGAAAAAGAATGGCCATAATACTGGCGGGCCCGGTGATGAATATAATACTGGCGATACTTCTTTTTAGCATAATATTTTACATCGTGGGTACCCCCACGACGGTTATTGACAAAGTGATGGAAGGATATCCCGCCGAAAAGTCGGGGATAAGGCCCGGCGACAGGGTGGTATATATAAACGACCAAAGGGTGGAATCCTGGGAAAAGCTGCAGCTTTTGGTGTCCGCCTCAAAGGGAGAGCGGATGAGAGTTACGGTAAGCCGGGAAGGCCAAACCATTGCCTTTGATGTGTTTCCAGTTAACGATCCGGAAACGGGGCAGAGCATAATAGGCATTACACCGGTGGCGGGAAAAAGTGTTGCCGGCTCGGTGCGGCTGGGGATAAAAAGGAGCTTCGAAGTGATAGGCCTTATGGTATCCTACCTTGGTCAGCTTGTTACCGGCAGGGCCTCCGCCGAGGACGTGGTGGGGGCGGTGGGCGTTATTCAACTGGTTAACCAGGCCGCAAAAACCGGTATTTTGAACGTTATGTTCCTTGCGGCTTTTTTAAGCCTCAACCTCGGGGTTATAAATCTGCTGCCAATACCCGCGCTGGATGGAGGCAAAATGGTCTTCCTGCTGCTGGAAGGCGTAAGGGGAAAACCAATCGACATAGAAAAGGAAGGGCTCATTCACTTTATTGGGTTTGTGTTTCTTATACTTTTAATCATAATGATAACTTGGAGAGATATAAGCCGGTTTAACCTTTTCTAGGACGGAGCGAGTTTTACATGAGAAAAAACACCAGAAAAATTTATATTGGAAATACTCCGGTGGGTGGGGGAAGCCCGATCACCATCCAGTCCATGACAAATACAAAAACATACGATGTAAAGGCCACTGTGCAGCAGATACTGGAATTGGAAAGAGAAGGCTGCGACATAGTAAGGGTGGCGGTGCCGGATAAAAGGGCGGCCTCCTGCCTGGCGGACATAAAAAAAGGTATCTCTATACCCCTTGTTGCAGATATACATTTTGACTACAGGCTTGCCATAGCTGCAATAAACGCAGGGGCGGACGCCCTGCGCATAAATCCGGGCAACATAGGTTCCGCCGAGCGGCTGGCAAGGGTGGTAAAAGCTGCAGCGGCAAGGGGGATACCCATAAGGATAGGTATAAACGGCGGTTCCCTTGAGAAGGACATATTGGAAAAATACAAGACGCCCTGCGCCGAGGCGCTGGTGGAAAGCGCCTTAAGAAGCATTCGGCTCATTGAAGGAATGAACTATTACAATATTAAGCTGTCCCTTAAGGCCTCGGACGTTTTGAACACCGTACAGGCGTACCGGCTTGTATCCCAAAAAGTGGACTACCCGCTGCACGTAGGGGTTACAGAAGCGGGAACATTTTTAAGCGGTACCGTAAAATCCTCCATCGGGATTGGTTCGCTTTTAATGGAGGGTATAGGGGACACCATACGGGTATCCCTTACCGACCGGCCTGTACGGGAAGTGGAAGTGGGCAGGGAAATCCTAAAATCGCTCGGGCTTTACCGTAAGGCAAGCATAGACATTATATCCTGCCCCACCTGCGGGCGATGCGGGATAAACTTGATTGAGCTGGCCGAAAGGGTGGCGGACAGGGTGAAGGATGTTAAAAAGCCCTTGAAGATTGCAATTATGGGATGTGCAGTTAACGGGCCGGGGGAGGCCAGGGAGGCGGACATAGGGATAGCGGGAGGCAGTGGAAAGGGTATAGTGTTCAAAAAAGGGAAAACAATAAGGACAGTCAGGGAACAGGACCTCCTTGAAGCCCTTATGGAAGAGATAGATAAGTATTGACAAAGTTGTATTCATTTTGTAGTATTTAGAATAATAGCCAAGCGGGGCTTAATACAACCTGCCGCCGTAAACTGAGGGCGGGAAAAATAACAGCGAAATACGGTTTGAAGCCGTTATTATCTCCCGAGCGGGCCTTTGGCCAAAAAAGGGTGGTACCGGAAAGTCCTTCGTCCCTTTGGGAGGGAGGATTATTCATTTTAGAAAGGAGTGTAGTCATGTCAAGACAGGAAGAGGAATTTGTAACCCAGATAACAAAACAAAACGAAGATTTCTCCCAGTGGTATACCGATGTCATAAGAAAGGCAGACCTGGTGGACTACGCACCGGTAAAGGGGTTTATGGTTATAAAGCCATACGGTTACGCCCTGTGGGAAAACATGCAAAGGGCACTTGACGATATGCTGCGTGCATCCGGCCACAGCAACGCATATTTCCCGCTATTTATACCTGAGAGCCTTCTTCAAAAAGAGGCGGAGCACGTGGAGGGATTTGCGCCGGAGGTGGCCTGGGTTACTGCCGGCGGAAATGAACAGCTTACCGAGAGGATAGCGGTAAGGCCAACATCGGAAGCCATAGTGTGCAGCATGTACTCAAAGTGGATTAGGTCCTACCGCGACCTGCCTATACTGTACAATCAATGGTGCAACGTTGTTAGATGGGAAAAAAGCACCAGGCCATTTTTGCGCACCTCCGAGTTCCTGTGGCAGGAGGGCCATACCGCCCACGCATCGGAGGAGGCGGCGGAAGAAGAGGCCCTTAGGATATTGGACATTTACAGGGACTTTGCGGAAAACACGCTGGCAATCCCGGTGCTGACCGGACAGAAGTCGGAGAAAGAAAAATTTGCAGGGGCCCTTAGGACGTACACAATGGAAGCGCTTATGCTGGACGGCAAAGCCCTCCAGGCAGGCACTACCCATAACCTGGGCCAGCATTTTGCCAAGGTGTTCGATATACAGTACCTTGACAAAGACGGCCAGCTAAAATACGTGTGGTCCACCTCCTGGGGCGTCTCCACGAGGCTGATTGGCGGTATCATAATGGTGCACGGCGACGACAGGGGGTTGGTGCTGCCGCCCAAGGTTGCACCCTTCCAGGTGGTAATAGTCCCGGTGGCCCAGCACAAGGAAGGGGTGTTGGAAAAGGCGGCGGAAATCAAAAGAAGCCTATCGGCAAAATACAGGGTGAAACTGGACGACAGGGATACTTACAGTGTGGGATGGAAATTCAACGAGTGGGAGCTTAAAGGTGTCCCGGTCCGGATTGAAATAGGTCCCAGGGACATAAGCAGCGGCCAGGTGGTGGCGGTAAGGAGGGACACCGGCGAAAAAATCCCCATCGCTTTTGCAGAACTGGAAGGACGGCTGTCCGACCTGCTGGAGGATATCCAGCTCGGAATATTCAACAAGGCGCTGCGGTTTAGGGACAGCAATATCCGTACCGCCCGGGATATGGAAGAGATGGTCTCAATAATGGAAAGTCAAATGGGTTTTGTAAAGGCCCATTGGTGCCAATCCGCCGAGTGCGAAGCCAAGGTAAAGGAAAAAACCGGGGCCACAATCCGCTGCATACCCTTTGAACAGGAAGACGGGGGCGGAGAGTGCATGGTATGCGGCGGAGACGCTGAAAGGTTTGCGTATTTCGCAAAGGCCTATTAAGGGTGGTATAAAACCGCCCTTATTTATTCTATAGAAGGCCACGGCAAAATTCTTTCGGTTTGTAGGATCGGACAAAAATGTGGTAATATTTATATAAGTACGCATAATAGGTAGTACTAGGAGGAAAGTCAATGAAAACAACAGCTATAATCCCGGCATACAACGAAGAAGAACGGATTGGAAAAGTCTTGGAGGCGGTCAAAAAATCAAGACTGGTGGACGAAATAATAGTAGTGGATGACGGTTCCGAGGACAAAACGGCAGAGGTTGCAAAACGGATGGGCGTAAAGGTTATTATAAACGACAAAAATCTCGGGAAAGGCGGGGCGCTGTGCCGCGGGCTCAAGGACTGCCAGTCGGATGTTATTCTATTTCTCGACGCGGACCTATGCGGCTTTAAACCGGAGGATGCAGACCACCTCCTGCAGCCGGTCCTTTCGGGGGAATGGGACATGACCGTAGGCATTTTTTCCAACGGGCGCCTGGCCACCGACCTGGCCCAAAAGGTTGCTCCCTTTTTATCGGGACAGAGGGCAATAAAAAGGCAAATACTTACGGATATAGACGGGCTGGAAATAAGCCGTTACGGCGTGGAAGTTGCGCTGACCCGTTACGTGAAAAAGCACAACATACGCATAAAAGAAATACAACTGGAGGACGTTTCCCACGTCATGAAGGAGGAAAAGCTGGGTATAATAAGGGGATTTGCAGAAAGGCTGAAGATGTACAGGGATATCGTGAAGGTATTGAGTTTTAAGGAGAGGTAAGTATGCTGTCAACCCAGGAAGTTTTGTTAAGAATCCTTTTAGCCTTTCTTCTGAGTAGCGCCATAGGGATGGAAAGGGAGTTCGGGAACCAGGCTGCCGGACTTCGCACCCACATTCTTGTATGTACAGGTTCTACGCTGGTTATGCTGGTGTCTTTCCACCTTTTCGAATTATACGGGGGAAGGACGACAATGGACCCCGCCAGGCTGGGGGCCCAGGTAATAAGCGGCATAGGTTTTTTGGGTGTGGGAACCATTATGAAGGAAGGAGCTTCCATACGGGGGCTTACAACGGCTGCGGGCCTGTGGGTGGTTGCGTGCATAGGCCTTGCGGTGGGAGCCGGGTTTTACCTGGGAGCGATTGTGGTGACGGTGGTTATAGTGATAACGCTGACCGTCGTTAACCGGTTGGATGCACGAATCAAGAAGAGCAGGAACAACTATTCCATTACGCTGCGTGCGGACAACGTCCCGGGACAATTGGGCAGGATTGGCAGCGCCCTTGGCGGGAGGGGTATTTCCATAAGGAACATAAGGATGATAGAGCTGGATGAATTCACGGTGGAAATAATACTGCTTTTAAAGCTGCCCGGCCAGATGAGGCTGGACGAAGTCTTCCAGGTGCTAAACGGGGTGGACGGGATAAAACAGATTGTAGACAGCAGCTAGGGGGAGGTCAGACTTAAATGCAGGGTATATTGAAACAGGTAAAAAAAGTGATGGTTAATGAAAAGGCCAATGAAGTAATAGTTATAGTCGGCGGAGAAGAACGGTACGAACAAGAGGATAAACCGGCCATTGAGGGAATACGGGAAATGTTTAAAAAGAACGGGGATACCCGGGTATTGATTGTCCGGTCGGAGGAAGATTCCAGCCTGGAAAAGCTCTTAAAAAACCACTGGACTTTTTTTTGTGACCTGTGGCGGAGAACCTTTCCGGCTGCTGGTCCGTGGCTGGAATCATGTACATATAGCATAAGGGGAAGCCGCCTGCTGGTGGAATTCTGCAGCGAACTTGCCCTTCACGCCCTTTCGGACAGGGGTTTCGAAGGGCTTACGGAGAGGTTGATAAAGGCCATAGCCGACATAAACGTTACCGTGTCTTTGACAGTAAGCGAAGAAAACGGTTCCGGGCACATGATAATGCCGCCGGAAACCGAAGCCCGGGATGAAGAACTGGAAGAGATAAAAAGGATTGTAAAGCGAAGCAGCAGCAAACAAAGTAACACTTCAAAAAACAGGGTAATAATCGGAAAGGCTTTCAAGGGCACTCCAAAACCCATTAAAGACATTATACAGGATGCCGGTACGGTGGTGGTGGAGGGCGATGTTTGCGGTATTGAAAAAAGGGAACTGAACTCCCAGAAATATTCCCTGCTTTTGTCGTTATACATAACCGATTACGAGGACACGATAGAATGCCGACTTTTTATAGACAGGGCATCAAGGTCCAGGGTGGAAAGCGCGGTCCGGGAGGGTGACAGGGTAAGAATAAGGGGAGAAGCACAGTACAATAAATACGTTAAGGAAATAGTGATCGCAGGAAGGGATGCGGTGCTTGTCCCGGCCGGACAAAGAATGGACGACTGCCAGCAGAAAAGAATAGAGCTGCATGCCCACACCCGGTTCAGCGCCCTTGACGGCGTCGCCCCGGTGGAGGCTTTGATAGAGAAGGCTGCTGAATGGGGACATCCGGCTATAGCAATAACCGACCATGGTGTTGTGCAGGCCTTCCCCGAGGCCTATGAAGCTTCTCAAAGGACCGGCGTCAAGGTGATATACGGCCTTGAAGGGTACATGATAGACGACCTCAGTATTGCTTTGCAGGCCGACTTTGAATTGGATAAAAAAGGCCGCTTCGTGGTTTTTGATATAGAAACCACAGGACTAGACCCGACACAGGACAGTATAACCGAAATAGGAGCGGTAATGGTAGAAGACGGTAAGATTACCGGTCGGTTTCATTCCCTTGTTAATCCCGAGGTGCCCATTCCGGAAAATATAGTGGAACTGACGGGTATAACCGATGAAATGGTTAAGGACTGCCCCACAGCCAGCCAGGTAATACCAGCCTTTTTGGACTTTGCGAAGGACTCGGTGTTGGTTGCCCACAACGCGCCCTTTGACATGGGTTTTATTCAACACAAGGCTGCAAGTCACGGCATGACAGTGAAGAACAAGGTTTTGGACACCCTCGCTATCACAAGAAGACTGTTTCCCTGCTTAAAAACCCATAGGCTTTCCGCCGTGGCCCAGCACTTTAAGATTGACATGGAAAGGGCCCACCGGGCGGTGGACGATGCACTGGTAACGGCGAAAATATTCATAAAATGCATGGAAACCTTTGAAAGAGAAAGGGAAAACACTGCCCGGAGCGACGGACGGAATGCCCTAATTAAGGAAACGCTTAACAGGCTTAGGTCCTATCATGTTACCATTCTAGCCAAGGACCAGCAGGGCCTTGAGGACTTATACCGCCTGGTGAGCAGTTCACACCTGGAGTATTTCCATAAAACCCCCAGGATACCCAAGAGCCTTCTCTTGGAAAAAAGAAGGGGCCTTCTGATAGGGAGTGCCTGTGAAGCCGGGGAGTTGTACCGGGGTATCATTTCGGGCAAAAGTGACAGCCAGCTTGAAGAGATAGCTTCCTTTTACGATTACCTGGAGATACAGCCGGTGGGGAACAACTTATTCATGGTGGAAAGCGGAAGACTGTCAAGTGTTGGCGATATCCAAAGGGCGAACAAAAAAGTATACGAAATAGGTAAAAAACTTGGCATACCGGTTGTAGCCACAGGGGATGTACATTTCATAAATCCCCGCGACATGGTTTTTAGGAAAGTCATTTTGGCGGGCAAGGGCTTCCAAGATGCGGACAGCCAGGCGCCCTTATTCCTTCATACCACGTCGGAAATGCTGGAGGAGTTTAATTACCTTGGCGAAGCCGCCGCCAAAGAGGTGGTAATAGAGAATCCAAATGCCATAAATGAAAAAATAGGACAGTTGGTGCCGGTACCGCTGGAAACCCATCCCCCCACCATAGAAGGGGCGGAGCAGCAGTTGGAGAATATGGCATGGCAAAGGGCGAAGGCTCTTTACGGCAGCCCACTGCCCAGGATTGTGGAGGATCGGCTCAAAAGGGAACTTAAGTCAATAATAGGCAACGGGTATGCGGTTTTGTTCATTACGGCGCAAAAACTGGTATCAAGGTCAAACGAGGACGGGTACCTGGTGGGGTCCAGGGGTTCGGTGGGGTCATCGCTGGTTGCAACCATGAGCGGTATAACCGAGGTAAACCCGCTGCCGCCTCATTACCTGTGCGGCGGGTGCAAGTACAGCGAATTCATAGAAGACGGAAGCGTCGGTTCAGGGGCGGACCTTCCTGACAAAACCTGCCCTGAATGCGGCACCCCGCTTGGAAAGCACGGCTTCGACATTCCCTTTGAAGTGTTCATGGGCTTTGAGGGGGATAAGGAACCGGATATCGACCTCAATTTTTCCGGTGAATACCAGGCCAGGGCGCACCGGTTCGCGGAAGAGCTGTTCGGCAAGACTAAGGTCTTTCGGGCCGGCACCATTTCAACGCTGGCGGACAAAACCGCATACGGTTTTGTAAAGAGTTACCTGGAAGAGAGGAATCTTACGGTTCACAACGCCGAAATAAACCGTCTTGTAAAGGGCTGTGCCGGAATAAAGAAGACCACCGGCCAGCACCCGGGGGGCGTAATGATTGTGCCCCGGGACCTGGATATCCATAAGTTCACCCCGGTGCAAAGACCGGCGGATGACCCGAACACCGACGTGATAACCACGCACTTTGATTACCACGCGCTGAGCGGAAGACTATTGAAGCTTGACATACTGGGGCATGACGACCCGACAATGCTCAAAATGCTGCATAAGCTGACCGGGAAAAATCCCAGGGAAATCCCCCTTGACGACCAAAGGACCATGCAGCTTTTTAGTTCAACCGATTCCCTTGGTATAAATCCGGAGGATATAGAATGCCCCGTGGGCAGCCTTGGTATTCCGGAATTCGGTACGAAGTTTGTGCGGCAGATGCTGCAGGATACAAAACCAACCACGATGGAGGAACTAATAAGGATAAGCGGCCTGTCCCACGGTACCGATGTGTGGATTAACAATGCCCAGAGAATTATACAGGAAGGGGTTGCATCGCTTAAGGAAGTAATATCCTCAAGGGATGATATATTCTTATTCCTGGTCAAAAAAGGCATGGAGCCGAAAAACGCGTTCAGGATAATGGAAAGGGTAAGAAAGGGTAAAGGGCTTACCGAAGGAGACGTAGAAGACATGAGGCAGGTAGGTACGCCCGAGTGGTTCATAGAATCTTGTAATAAAATAAAGTACATGTTTCCCAAGGCCCATGCGGTGGCCTATGTGACCATGGCGTTCAGGATAGCCTATTACAAGGTATATTACCCCCTGGCCTTTTATGCAGCATATTTTACCGTCCGTGCCGATGAATTCGACGCCCAGCTTATAGTGGACGGAAAGGACCGCGTCTCAAAAACCATAAGGGAATACGAAACAAGGAGGAATAACCTGACACAAAAAGAAAAGTCCCTGCTCACAATACTGGAGGTGGCAAGGGAAATGTACTGCAGGGGCTTTGGGTTCATGCCGGTGGACCTTTACAGGTCGGATGCAAGGGAGTTCCTTATTGTGGGCGAAAAACTACTGCCGCCGCTGAGTGCGCTTCAGGGACTTGGCGGGAATGCCGCGGGGAACATAGTGGAAGCGAAAAAGGAAAGGCCCTTTATTTCGGTAGAGGACCTTCAGGAAAGGGCACGGATAAGCCGGGCTATTATAGACATACTTAGGGAACACGGCTGCCTGGATTCTTTACCGGAATCAAACCAGATTTCACTTTTTTGACTTGTAATCCGGCTGCTTATATGTTAAACTATTTCATGGAAAGTGCATACCTGTGTGACAGGAGTGGGTAAAACCCACTCTTTGCTGTTATACAGAGCCTATGCGATAGAATAATAAACCCGTTGGCATGGAAACATAAAAATACCAACCGATGGTATAAGAAAGCTCAGGGAGGAATAGAATTGGCAAAGCGTAAAATAGAAGAAGTGGTGGAGGAACTGGCAGTTCCAATAATAGAAGAGAACCAATGCGATTTGGTGGATATAGAATATGTCAAGGAAGGCCATAACTGGTATCTAAGGCTTTACATAGACAAGCAGGGTGGGGTTACGGTGGAGGACTGCCAGAGGGTAAGCGAAACCCTAAGCGATGTGCTTGACGAGGTGGACCCGATAGACCACAGCTATATATTGGAGGTATCGTCCCCCGGTGTAGAAAGACCGCTAAAATCCCAGAGAGACTTTGATTACTTCAAGGGTCGCGAAGTGGAAATAAAGCTTTATTCTCCGGTGGACGGGAAAAAGGAATTCAGCGGTGTTTTGGAAGGTTTAATAAACGGGGTTGTAACGTTGGACACGCCGGAGGGCAAGCTGCATTTTCAGAAAGAGAAAATTGCTTCCGCCCGGCTTGCTTTTAAGTTTTAATGGGAGGTTATAAGGGTATGAATCAAGAATTTATGCAGGCTTTGGAACAAATAGAAAAGGAAAAGGGAATAAGCAAGGAAGTGCTGAAAGAAGCAATAGAAGCAGCCCTCGTTTCGGCATACAAGAAAAACTTCGGCTCTTCGCAGAATGTTGATGTGAATATTGAGGACGAGACCGGGGACATAAAAGTATTTTCAAAAAAAACGGTGGTGGAAAACCCGGACAGCACCCTTACTGAAATAAGCCTGGAGGATGCAAGGAATATTTCCCCGAAGGCCCAACTGGGAGACATTTTGGAAATTGAGGTAACCCCCAAGAACTTTGGCCGCATAGCGGCCCAGACCGCAAAACAGGTGGTGGTTCAGAGAATCCGGGAAGCCGAAAGGGGAATTATATACGAAGAGTTCGTAAACCGGGAGAACGAACTGGTTAACGGGATGATTCAACGGTGGGAAAAAAGCAACGTTATGATAGACCTTGGCAGGGTGGAAGCGGTGCTTCCCCCCGGTGAACAGATACCCAACGAAGACTATTCGCCCGGCAGCAGGATAAGGGTGTATATAGTGGAGGTGAAAAAGACTACCAAGGGGCCGCAGATAATAGTTTCGAGGACCCATCCAGGGCTGGTCAAAAGGCTTTTTGAACTGGAGGTGCCGGAAATACACAGCGGGCTGGTCCAGGTAAAGGGCATTGCCCGGGAAGCCGGAGCCAGGACAAAGATAGCGGTCCATTCGACCGACCCAAACGTTGACCCGGTGGGAGCCTGTGTGGGGCCCAAGGGGGTCAGGGTGCAGTCGGTTGTCAACGAGCTTAGGGGGGAAAAAATTGATATTATCAAGTGGAGTAACGAAATAGAAGAATTCATTGCGAATTCGCTCAGCCCCGCTAAGGTTGTCAGCGTCACCATCAATGAAGAACAAAAAGCCGCCCAGGTGGTGGTAAAGGACTACCAGCTTTCACTGGCCATAGGCAAGGAAGGGCAGAATGCAAGGCTTGCCGCCAAGATTACCGGGTGGAAGATAGACATTAAAAGCGAGAGCCAGTTAGCGGGGGAAGAGGACCTGGACTACGAGGACGCGACCATAGCTGATTAGGAATAGGGGTGGTTTTAAGTTGAAAAGAAAAAAAGTACCAATAAGACTTTGCCTGGGCTGTCAACAAGCCAGACCTAAAAGGGAAATGATAAGGGTGGTAAGAAACATCGAGGGAGAGATTTTCCTGGACAAGACCGGTAAAAAATCGGGAAGGGGAGCATATATCTGTCCAGAAAAAACATGCCTGGACAGCGCCCGCAAGTCCAAAAAGCTGGAAAAGTCCCTGGGCGTTAAAATAGATGAGCACATTTATGCGCAATTAGAGGAGGAACTGTCTTAAAGTGTTATATGAGGATAGGCCCTATCATTTGATAAGCCTGGCCTATAAAGGCGGCAATCTTGTGACCGGTACCGAGTTGTGCAGGAAGGCGATTTCTAAAGGCAAAGCAAAGCTTGTACTTATTTCATGGGACTGCTCGGACAACACCAGGAAACTCTTTACTGACAAGTGTTCATACAAGGGGATACCGCTTAAAACCTTTGGCGCGAAGGATAGGCTGGGAAGGGCGGTAGGCAAAACCGACACGGCGGTTGTAGCGGTTTTGGATGAAGGTTTTTCCAGGGAGATTTTAAAACACATTGATGCCTGAAGACAAATTATACCAGGGGGTGAAGGGTATGGCTAAAATCAGGGTGTACGAACTGGCAAAAAAATTGAAATTGTCCAGTAAAGACCTAATGAATATGCTGGCGGAACTGGGAGTGGAAGTTAAAAACCATATGAGTACGGTTAACGAAAAGGAGGCAAAGGCCGTCGAGGAAATAGTGACTGAAGAACAAAGCCCGGAGGAGGACGCCGAATCCAGCGGCGAGGAAGAGGATTCCGTAAAAAAGGTAAAGATAAGGAAACAAAGGGCAAAGGCAGCAGGGGACAGGGATGTAGACTTCCAAAAGAGTAAGAAAAAGCTAAAGAAGCAGGACGATAAAAAGCACCCCCAGCCCCAGGAAAAGGAAAAAGACGAAAAGGTACAAAGGACAGCGGAAATAGCAGAAAGAATAACCGTGAAAGACTTGGCTGATATTTTGGGAGTTCCCGCGACTCATCTTATAAAAAAGCTGATCCCGCTTGGCGTTATGGCGGCTGTTAACCAAAACATTGACGGCGAAATTGCCGCCGCCATAGGCCGGGAATATGGATATGAGCTGGTGGTAAAAAAGGATGAAACGGGAACGGACTACCTGGCGGACAAGGACGACCCGGCAAAAATGGTACCCCGCTCCCCGGTTATTACGGTAATGGGTCATGTTGACCACGGGAAAACATCGCTGCTTGACAGGATAAGGAAAACAAAGGTCACCGAACAGGAGGCGGGGGGCATTACCCAGCATATTGGCGCCTATAAGGTTAAGATAGGGGACAGGGAAATAGTATTCCTGGACACCCCCGGCCACGAGGCTTTCACC
>Ga0116188_1002762_pt1 | contig 13438 bp, 14 predicted proteins | sample AD_JPNTR2_MetaG_FD_89807 | JGI IMG/M metagenome (GOLD analysis project Ga0116188, IMG submission 89807) | Active sludge microbial communities of municipal wastewater-treating anaerobic digesters from Japan - AD_JPNTR2_MetaG | ecosystem: Engineered > Bioreactor > Anaerobic > Digestate | place...
CTGTGTTATAACCAATATGTATGGCTGTTCCGCTTCGGGAAGTACTTCTTTAACAGTACACAGCAACCCAACCCTTGTTGTAGATACAGTAAATGCCAATGACTTTACCGTACATGGCGTAGGTGGTCTTGCTCCTTATAGCTATACCATAGATTTTATCAATTTCAACTCCGATGGAATATTTACAGGGCTTACTTCGGGGACGACATACACAGTATATGTTTCGGATGGTAATGCCTGCCAAGCTCAAATAGATGTAACAACTTTATAATATGCCTAATTTTTATAATGCTAGAATTAAAGGGTATACTAAAAATGGAGTATATACTGATTTAATAAGTACACCATTACCTATTAGTTCTGAATCTATAGTTAATTCTGTATTTTTTAATACAGGTATTTTTTATACACCTGGAATATTTGGTTATGATGGCTCTTATACTGTTACTCCTATAAATATAAATGTTAATAATTACAGTATGATTATTAACAATAGTCTTTATCCTTCTGGAGTATCAATTAGATTATTATTAAATGATAATATAACTACAGTAGATCTGAATTTTACTCCTTTTAATTGTGCAGCTTCTGATAATCCTGTAACTATATCATATCATACATCTGGTAAAACACCAACAGAATTTCAAAGCTTATCACAAGGTTATTACTTAACAAGAGATGATACTAAACAATATGGATTAAAATTTAGTAATATAGAATCTAATGATATATTTAGATTCATAGATATTAATGATGTTAAATATACTGTAAATATTCCTGTGTATGATGCTATTGGAATACAAGCAGTGTTAAATTCTTTAAATCTTGGAAATTATGTATGTATATATGATTCTGTATTAAAAGAATTTTTTGTATTTAAAGTATCAATTGATACTAATTATCCTCAAGCATGTTCAATTGTAATAAGTGATCCTTCAGTATTAGGTGAAAAAGAATTAGCTCATCCATTTGAAATACTTAATATAGAATACAGTTCAGAAGAATTTGAAGCTTGTGTATTAACTGAAGAACAAGTACAAAAAATATTAGATTATTCATCATCTTTATGTTGTACATCATGTAATAGTACTAAACAATTAACTAAAGATGTATAAATTGGATCATTTTAAAGGAGAAATAAGTACTATTATATCTTGGATATTTACAATATCTTTATATAATATAAAAGATGTTAATATATTTTTAAGTACTATTAGTACTGTATTTGCTATAGTAGCATCAATATATGCTATAAGAGTACATCGTAAAAACTTAAAGAAAAAATAATGTGTACTAGAAATATATCACATTCAATTCCAGAATTGCAAGAAGTATATTTAAAAGCTGGTTTAAAATTTAAAGAAAGAAACCCTAATATACAAATAATTCTTTTATGTGTATATAGAAGTCCTGAAGAGCAGAATAGATTATATTCTTATCCTTATGACAAAAAAGATAATAATTCTAATGGTGTTATTGATGAAAAATCAGAGAAAGTAACTAATGCTAGAGGAGGACAATCTCCTCATAATTATTTACCATCATTTGCTTACGATATAACATTTAAAGATTCTTCTGGGAAATATATATGGAACAATATTTCATTATATAAAGAATACAGAGATATTTGTAGAAGTATTAATTCTAATGTAGATTGGTTAGGTAAAATAGGAGATTATGGTCATATACAACTTATAAATTGGAGGTCTAAAATATGATAGCGAAAGATCTTCAAAATATTCATTTAAATGCGAAAGCAATACCTAATAAAATATATAAATCTAGGGATGATAATGGTAAAATTATTTATTATATAGGTACTGCTGATAGAAGATTATTTCCATATAATCCAACTGTTAAAGAAGTAGCTAAGATAATTGAAATAAAGGAAAAAACTAATACTCCTGTACCTGTACCTGTACCTGAAACAGATCCTGTATTTAATACTTGGTTAGGTACTTCACCATTATCTTCTTATGTTCAAACATCATTAACTTTAACTATAAACGGTATTACTCAAGATTTAAGTACTAATAGAACATATAATGTTGGTGATTTATTGAGTACTAATAATCTTTCAGATTTATCTAATGTACAGACAAGTAGAAGTAATCTTAATTTTATAAGAAAATTAAATACTGTTGATACTAGTACATCAAGTACATCATATAATGATGTAACAGATATGTATTTTAATGTTGATTCAAATCAAACATATATATTTGAAATGTATGGACGTATGGGAAGTACAAGTTCACAAGGTGGAAGATTAAGTATTATAACTCCTACAGGAGCAATTATAGAATATCAAGTACTTGGTTCTACAGGAGGTTCTTATAATGCTTATACAGGAGTATCTAGAAATACTTCAGGTTCAGAATCAATAACTTTTGCTGCATCTACTCCTTTATCAACATTTTTATGGTTTATAAAAGGAAGTATTATTACTGATAGTACTCCTGGTGTAGTAAAATTACAATTTAAAAGTATGAATGCTGCTAATACATTTACTATCTATTCAGGTTCTGTACTAAAGGCAGAAAAAATTACTTAAATGTTAAAATGGATAAAAACATCATTTCAAGGAAAAGACAATAAAGCATCTTCAAGAAAGATAACAGCCTTTATTTTAATGTGTATGTTTGTATGTACTTGGTTTGCAAATTTATTTTATTCTAAAGCAATAGATCAATATATAATTCTCGGATTATTATCTTTAATAGGTTTAACATTTGGATACGTAACCGCACAAAATATAGTAGATATATTTAAAAATAATAATATATATCCTGATAATTATACAGATATTGATATAACTAATAATAAAAAACCATTAAATGATAACATTCAACAAGAGTAATATAGTATTTACGATATTATTTATAATATCAATATCTTTTAACATATATTTTCTTACTAAAAATAATAATGTAGATTATTCAGAATATTATAAAAGTATTGATTCATTAAATACTAAAATACAAGAAAAAGATATACAACTTTATTTATTAAAAGAACAAATAGATAGTATATCTAAATATTCAAGAACAGATACAAATATAATATATGAGAAATATAAAGAAAAATATAAGTATTTTTTACTTAATGATGATTATATCACTAAGTACTTACGCACAGAATTATCCAAAAAGGATAGTACTTGGTAATGATACTGTATGGGTGTTTAGCAGAGAACAAACTCTTAAATTAGTAAACATAGCTGTACAAAGAAATTATTATCAAGAATTATCAGATTCTTTAAAGTTAGATTTGAGCAGATGTGAGTTTAAAGTTAATAAACAAGATACGATGATATCTTTACTCACAGATAAAAATAATCTATATTCTAGTTATATATTACAACAAGTAGATATAGTAAAAAAACTTGAAACTAAACAGGATAAAACACGTAAACAAATAAAAATATACAAGAATATAACTCTTATAAGTGTTGGTGTGCTTACTGGTTTATACATATATAAAAATCTTTAGTATTGTATATATTAAAAATATTTTATAATTTTGTTTTTTTTATAAAATATGATAGAAAGAAAAATAAAAGAGTTTTTTGAAAAAAACAAAGGGTATTTAAAAGTTAATCCATCTATAGTTTGCATGAGAATGTTTAACAAAATAGATGAAAATACAAGAAATAAAGTATTTCAGATTCAAAAAGAAATGCGCTCTGAAAAAAAAGTTCTTAAAAATAAGGATACAAAAAATACAAGAAGTACAAAGAACACACATCTAAAACCTTATACTAAAGGAAACAAAGACAATGTTCTTGTAATTGGTGACTTACATATTCCTTTTGAAAAAGAAGGATACTTAGAATTTTGTAGAAAAATACAAGAAGAATACAATTGTGGTACTGTAGTATTTATAGGAGATATTGTTGATAACCATGCAATGTCTTATCATGAACATAATCCTAATGGTAAATCAATTGGTGATGAATATAAATTATCATTAGATAAATGTGCTAAGTGGTATTCTGTATTTCCTGTAGCTAAAGTTACTTTAGGTAATCATGATGTCCTACCATTCAGAAAAGCAGTTACTCATGGTTTTCCTAAAGAATGGTTAAAAACATATGAAGAAATGTTACAATCACCTAAAACATGGGAATGGGATTTTGTTCATATAGTGAAAAATGTAATATACCAACATGGTACAGGAATGTCTGGAGAAATGGCAAGTATTAATGCAGCAAGAGAAAATAGACAAAGTACAGTTATAGGACACTTACATACAGTTATGAATACAAGATACTTAGCATCATATAAGGATTTAATATTTGGGGTATCTGTAGGATGTGGAATTAATCATAAAGAATATGCATTTGCATATGGTAAAGAAAATACAAGAAAACCTGTAATAGCTTGTGCAGTAGTACTTAATGGTAAATTACCAATTAATATTCCAATGGAAATATAATGAATTTTTAAAATGACAAAAAATCAAATAGCATATGATATATTATCATTGTTTTATAAAGGTGAAACAACAGATGATACTAATTTGGTATTACCTCAAATTAAATATTGGATAGATATAACAAGAAGTAAATTAATAAGAAATTCTATAAATAAAGGACAAAGTATTAATCCTGATATTATACAAACTATAGAATGTCTTAATGTAGAAATAGTGGATGCATCTGAATGTAATTGTGAAAAATCTGGATGTGTTATACAAAGAACATCTCTTAAATTACCAACTACTATAGAAACTAATCAGTCTAATTTATTACTTAATGTTAGTACATCACTAATACCAGGTAAACCATTCACAATTATACCTTTTAGTAGAGCACCTTACATAAAGGCAGGTAAATTTACAAATAAAGGAAATATTGCATTTCTTCATAATAAATATTTGTATATTTTATCTGATGTATTATTTGATAAGATATCAGTATCTGCTGTATTTCAAAATCCTGAAGACTTGAAATACTTTAAATCTTGTTCTTCAAAAAATTGTTATTCTGAAGATTCAGAATATCCTATGAGTAACCATATGATTGATGATCTAAAGAAAATGGTATTTGATACTAACTATAGGATTTATTTTAATTCTCAAGAAGATGATATAAATGATTCAGCAGGAAAATAAAGATATTCGATATAATTTAAATAGAACTAAAGGTAAATATAATATTACAGTTAGTAATAACGATATGATTCTTTCTTTCTTTAAAGAATATAAGAAATTCAATAATTTTAACTTAGATTCCAAAACTCTTCGTAAAATTCATAAAAAATATTATCAGAAGATAATGGAAGCTATGATATATAAATCAAAATTATATGAGATTCCATATTTAGGAGGATATTTGTATATTCAAAAGAAAAAAATAGATTTTACTTATCTTAAAAATAAAGGACAATTAAAATTAGATTATAAGAATTCAATAAAGCATAATAAGAAAATATTTCATCTTAATACTCATACTGATTCATTTAGGATGAAATTTAAATGGAAAAAAGATTTTATACTTTCAAGAAGAGTATGTAATAGATATGCATTCTCAGCAGTTAGAAAAAGAGATAGAGAATTAAGTAAAGCAATTTTTAATAAAGTAACTGATTATTTAGAATAAGATGTTTATAAATAATTATGTTTCTTCAGAAGAAATAATTAATAGAGTATATGGTACTGCTGGATATAGTATTCAAATAAACTACTTAGATTTAATTGAATGGATATATCAAGTATTATCAAAAATGAATGCTCCTGTTCAATATATTCCTAAGATTTATGGAGTACAGAATGATCCAACCTATGAATTTGATAATTATAGAATAAAATTACCATGTGATTTTCATAGACTTAGAGCAATAGCTGTTAATGGTATTCATGCTACTATAGATTCAAATTTATTTAGTCATCTTTTAGATGCTAAGTGTTGTTCTGGAACTAATACACCATCAGATTATTTATCAAATGGTTTTACAGATAATTTTGGTAATGTCTTTTCTCCAAGTATGTCTGAAAAATCTGGATACATAAATACCAATAGTATTAAATTTAATATTAATGATAATTATGTAACTTTTTCAATCAAAGAAGGTAAAGCTTGTTTGGCTTATTATGCTTTACCTATTGATAGTAAAGGATTTCCTATGATACCTGATGATGAGTATTATAAAGAGGCAATCGCAAGATATATTATTAAAAATTTAGATTATATAGGTTTTAGAAATGGAACTGTAGACCCTAAAATATATCAACATTCTGAAGAAGAGTACAGATGGTATATGTCACAATGTATTTCTAATACTAAAATGCCAGATATTCAACAAATGGAAGGTATTAAAAATATGATTATTAGATTAAAACCTAATATAAGTGAATACAATAATTTTTTTACTGAATTATTACATAATAAAGGAATTAGAAACATATCATGAATTATAGTCACAATTCGTTTTTTAATAAAGGTATGAATCAGGATTTATCTGAAAGTATGCCTGTTGATAATTACTATTTTGAAATGTTAAATGGTTCAATTATTACAGATAAAGGACTTAATTCAGGAAATCCAAGTACTATACCTGGAAATAAATTATTGTTTAGTATTCCTGATACTTCAAGTGTTCATATTATTACAGGAGAGAGTACAAATTTTGATTTAGTAATTAATGGTATATCAGAAAATATTACTCTATCATATTCTTCAAAGATAGAATTTTTTAAATTATTAAAAAATCATATAGATAGTAGTTTAGGATATGCTGTACATAAAATAAGAACAGCATATAATTCAGATAATTTTTATATATTTTCAGATATACCTGGATTAATAAATATATCATTAACTAATAATGATCCTTCAAATTCAGTATATTTTTCTAATACTATAAATCCAGTAACAGGTTTATTACCTATAGGTTGGTGTGAAATAAGATCTAGTATTTATATTATAACTACTAATGATAAAAGTTCTAATCCATCATCATTAACTCAAATATGGAAAGTTGATTATGATAAAAATACTTTAAATTCTAGTATTAAATTACTATATAATAATTATTTGAATACTAGTTTATATTATCCTATTGCCAATCCTGGTATGATTATAGGTAGATATGAACATAAAGAATTAATAAAATTATATTTTACAGATAATTACAATACTCCTAGATATTGTAATCTTGCAGATCCTAATTTATTTGCTGTTCAGCCAAATATAATGAATATTAATCCATTAATTAATGGAAGTACTCCTGTATTAGAAGAAATAATTCAATCAGGAGGTTCATTATTAGCAGGAGCACATTCTGTATGTTATAGACTTAAAAATTCATCTGGTTCAGAAACAGTATCTTCAGCAACATCTGGAGTTGTGTATTTAACAGATAAATCAGATTCTGGAAATCTTATTAGATTTGATGGAACAATATCAGATACTAATACAAATAAATCTCTAAAATTCAGGATAGATAATCTTGATAATAATTACAATATTATTGAAATTTTACATATATATAAAAAATCTAAAGATAGTACTCCTATTATTAAGAGTGTAATAACTTCTGATTATATTAATTATTTTGATTTCATCCTTACTGGGAATGAAGAAGCAATAGAATTAAGTATAAAAGAATTAAATTTTAGAAATGTAAATTTTACAAGAGTAGGAACTATAGCAAGTAAAGAAGATTATTTATTCTATGGAGATGTTTCTTTAGAGAATTCTGATGTTAATTATGATGCTAGAGCTTTTAGATATAAACATCCATCTTTAAAACTTCCTTCAGAAACAGGAACGTATCCTGTTGGAGTTTTACCTGACACAAATGATGATATAAATCCAAGACAAGGATTTGAGTACTTTAAATCTGGTCCTGCTTATATTTATCAAAAACAAAATAATCCATCAGATCCTCTTGTTTTTGGTGGTTCTGGAACTAATATCTCATATAAATTTATCACTAAAAGTTTATTAATAGATAATCATTTTGATAGAAATACTTTAAGTTCTAATGTAATAAGTATGGATGGAGGTCTTACACAACCATCATCAATATCTTCATATCCTACTATTGGTCCATATGAAGGAACTTCTACACCATATAGAGATATACCAAAAATTAATTCTACATATAATTTTAATGTAAAAAATAATTCTAATCTAATAGTACATAATAATAAATCTTTTACAGATTATACATCTTCTTATATATCATCTGATAGTAAAGGGTATTTAAGAGATGAAGTTTATGCTTTTGGTATTGTCTTTTTTGATAAACAATATAATCCTGGATTTGTAAAATGGATAGGAGATATACAATTTCCTCATGTGTTTATGCCAGATAAAGCAGATAGTACTAAAAATACTATTTATCCTCATAATACAGATAGAATACATACTTATCCTATAGTATCAATAGGACTTAATCTTGCTGAAGCTTATGTTAATATTATGGGTATTAAATTTGATATTAATATTCCATTACAATTTAAAGATAAGATACAAGGATTTATGATAGTTCGTTGTGAAAGAAAAAACACTGATAAAACTATATTAGGTCAAGGAGCTTTAAATCCAGTTCATTATTATAATAATACTAGTCATTTATGTACTGTACATGCTCTTAATAGATTTTATCCAGTATTTGGACAGATGTGTACTTTTACTTCACCTGATTTTTTATTTCAAGGTTATCCAGGATATTCTAATTCTGATTATATAGATATTGTTTCTCAATTATCTCCAGCGTGGATAGGTTACCCTACAGATCAAGCTGGAAACTCTTTGAATGCTGGTGACCATACTGTAATTAAAAATTATATATCTGAATATAATTTAAAACTGGTATCTAATAGAGTAAATCCTAATATATTTAGACCATATTTTATATTAGAAAACACTTTATCTATAGATAAAACATATTTAGAGGATGGTGGTAGTTCTATATCATATTTTAATAACTTAGCATTTAGAAATAATAGTTTTGATGGTAGAGGTGCTGGTAATAAAACTTTATTACTTAAAGGTGAGTACACAAATATCTCTTATGATGGTGATAATAATATTATAAATTATCCTAATTTTTATTCTTTTGGTGTTTTTAGTTCTGATGTAATGACTCCTTCAGGTTCACTTACAGGTACTCCTAATCCTTATTGGAGTTTACATGAAGATGAATTAATTGATGATAGTAATACAGTAATGAACTTTAAACCATGTGGTCACTATTTAGCTAATTATAAAATTAAAAATAATAATCAATATGGAGGTTCTCATTTAACAGAAAGAGTTAATAGAGAATATATTCAATGTTCTGATTTTTATAAATTATCTGATTCTGAATATGGTTCAATAGTTTCTATTGATGTGTATGGTGGTGATACATATGTTAATGTATTTGATTATGTTTCTGCTTTCAGAAATTATACACAATCTGGTAAAAGTAGTACAGTTAGATTATTTCCTACAGAAAGTAGTACTAATATAGCAATGAGAGAAAATTTTGATGAAAGTGCTAGTGATCCTACTACATTAATGGTTCCTAATAGAGAACAATTTCCTGAAGCTTCTGATCATATAGCATTAAACCAATCTGAATTCTTTTCATATAATAATGTGTACTCTTCAGATAATAATTCTAAAATATATATTCCTAAAAATAATTTATCTCCTAATATATTTGATTATGATGTACGTGTATATAGATCAGAACCTAAGATAAATGGAGAATTAATAGATTCTTGGAGTATTATTAAACAGAATAATTATATAGATATAGATTCCCAATATAGTAAATTATATCTTTTAATATTATTAAATAATGAATTGTTATTTTTTCAAAAAGATGCTTTTGGTTTATTATCTGTAAATGAGAAATCTATAATACAAGATAAGACAGGTTCTGATATAGTTCTTGGTATAGGAGGAGTGATTGATAGATTTGATTATAAATCTGAAAAAATAGGTACTAAACATAAATTTGGTATATCTAAAGGATTAGATAGTCTTATTTTTTATCATCATAATACAAATTCTTTTTATAAATACAGTGAGAAACTTCAAGATTTTTCAGGATTAAGTGGTTTTCATAACGTAAATACAAATAATATGTTAGATAAGGATAATCCTTATCTATCACAAGGAATAACAGCAGGATATGATTTTTTATTTAAACAATATTATTATACAGTATTAGGTAATGATATTGTTTCTGAGTTAAAAAATAATGGATTTACATTATCTTATAATGATATAATTAATAATTATCATTCTTTTTATTCTTTTAAACCATGTGTTTATATTAATGATAATAACAATTTAATAACTTTTGAACCATTTAGTAATTCTGCATATATCCATAATAAGGGAAAAATGTCTGAATTTTATGGAAATATATATCCATTTGAAATTACAACATTAGTTAATCCTTTTATTAATACTGAAAAAATATTTGATAATTTTATTATAGATGTAGAAAATTATACTTATAATGCTAAAAATAGTATCTTTAGCATATCTAATAATAGTACATTATCATCATTTCAAGTATGGAATGATTATCAAAATACTAATACTGTACCATTAATAAATGATGTCACATATAAAAAAATTAAAAGAAACTATAATATAAATATAGGTGGGAGTAGAGTCTTAGATTCAAATAATGATATATTTTTATCTTCAAATTTATATTCTTATCCTAATAGACATGATATAACACAAAGGATAAAAAGTAATTACATATTTGCTAAATTTACATATAATAATTTACAAAATTATAAACTCAGTATAAAAAATATGAGTACTCTTTTTAGAATAAACTTAATATGAACAAGAAACAAAAACTAACATTTGATGATATTTTAAATGCAAAATATTATCCTACTAGCTTAAAACATAATATCTTAATGAAAAAAGGAGGTATTGTGAATTCTTCTGGAAGTTTTAATGAATCTAAAGATTCTAAATCTAAACGTGTAAATAATACAATTGGAGCTATAGCTGGTGGTGTTAATATAGCAGCTTCAGCTTTAACTAAACCTGGTTATGATTCAGATGGTGATCCTTATAGAACAAAGGAAGATGCTGCATATAATACTGTTAAATCAGGAGTATCTACTATTGGACCTTGGGGTGCAGCTGTTGGTGCATTAATGTCAGTAGGTGATATGATAGGTAATCCTATTAGAGCTAAATCTGAAAGAACAGATGAAAGAGGAAATTTAAAAGATGAATCTTCATTTATTAGAGGAAATGCTATAGGTTCATTTCTTAATCCAGTTAAAAGTGCTATAGCATCTTTAACTGATAAAGATGCTCCATCTGGAGAATGGGCTTTAGGTCCACTTGCTGCTAAACAAAGAGCTAAAAGATTTGAAGAAAGATCAAGAAATTCTTTTTTAGAAAAAAGACAAGATGAATTAGAAGCTAAAAATCTTCTAAATAATTCAGCATCTTTAAATCCTATTATATCTCCAGTTAATAATAAAAGATCTGTAATGTTTGCTGAAGGTGGAATAATTCCTAATTATACTCCAATTAATGTTGAAAAAGATGAGTTATTGGTAAATGATAAAGGTGATATTCTTAAAGAATATAAGAATAAACCACCTCATCCTAAAACAGGAATCAATACTTTAGGAAATACTATGGAAACTGTAGGTAATATAATTATACCTAAAAAATATTCTAAGATGTATAAAAATGGAGATTTGTTAAGAAAAAGTTCTATACTAATGAATTTAAAATTTAAATAATATGGCTTTAGAAGTAAGAAAACATAAAATTCAGGACTTAGTTAATTTAAGTAATTCTAATGATCCTTTTATAGCAGGTGCTGCCAAAGAAGAATTACGAAGAAGATCTGCATTAGTGGATAATGATACTAGGACTCTCTTTGATAAAGATTTATCTATTCCATATAGTAATTATAGAGAACCAAGTACAGGTAATAATATTGGTTATGCTCCTAATATTAATTATAATTCAGAACCAAATATAATTCCTCCAAGTACTACTGTAAATAGTACTCCTTTTAGTGGTACTCCTTTAATGTCAGCTAAGAATGTAAGTACTCCTCCATCTAATAAACCATATGATGTCAATTCTCTTTATCCACAAACATTAAGTTCAAATAGAAAAGCATCTGATGGTAATTTTAGATTTTATAATTATCCTGGTAAAAATAAAGAACAAGATATACAAAGAAATCCTTCTGTATTACCATATGCTACTTCAGCAGTACTATCTTCAGTAGGTCCATTAACATATTTATTTAGAGAAGGTGAAAAATATGATAGAGTAAAGTATGGTGATATTAATCCTAGTTTACAAGATCCTCATGAAGAATTAATGCAACAATCATTAGAAAATGCTGGACTTAAATACGATTTAAAAAGAGTTGCTGGTTCTAATGCTGGTTTATATATTGCAGGAAGACAACAAGCAGCAGTAGATAATATGATGAGAAAGTCTAAAATTATAAGAGATTATGGTAATGTAAATGCTAATATATTAAATAGAGCTAAAGAATTTAATAAAAGTAATGAAATTAGAGCTAAGGAACAGACTGCTGCAAATAAAGGTAAAGCAAAAAGTAATTTTTATCAAGCATTATATGATGTATCAGGAAATCTTCAAAATTCTATAAAAGATTATAGAATGGATAAAGAACAAGTTGGAAATATTAATTACATTAATCATATTCTTCAAAATTATGAATATGATAATAAAGGAAATCTTGTATTAAAAAATAAAAAATAATGAGTGTCAATCAATATACACAATTACCTGCTAATCAGTATGTATCTCAATACATACCTAAGAATTTAGATTTCATGCTGAAGGCTGGATTAGCAGCTGATCAAAATTATAATACAGGATTAGCAGCTGCTGAAACTTTAAGTAATGATTTTTTAAATATTAAAAATTTACCAGGAGTAGATGATGCAAGAAAAAAAGAAGAATCTGATAAATATCAGAATGCTTTAACTAATATTATTCAAAGAAATAATGGAGATTATTCTAAAATGTTACCTGAATTAAGAAGTCTTAAAAATGATTTTAATATTAATAAAACTAATGGTAGAATAGGAGCAATGGAAAATTCTTATGCATTATATCATTCAACATTAAAAGATGTTGAAGGAAGAACTGATGTATCAGAAACTAACAAGAAACTTTATATGGACGCTGGTTTATATAATTATAATTTAAATGGTGGAATTGGTGATAAACCTAACATGTATGGTAAATATAATTTATATAAATCAGGAATATTATCAAAAGATGTAAATGTTGTAACAAGAGCTAATGAATTAAATGAAAAGATTAATTCTACATATGAAAATAAATCTTCAGGTTATACTATAGATAAAAACAAAACTTTAGCAGCTGGAGTTCCTGTGTATGTAAAAGTAACAGATGGTAGAACTGAAGTATTTGGACCTGAAGAAAGAAAAG
>Ga0116188_1002777_pt1 | contig 13393 bp, 3 predicted proteins | sample AD_JPNTR2_MetaG_FD_89807 | JGI IMG/M metagenome (GOLD analysis project Ga0116188, IMG submission 89807) | Active sludge microbial communities of municipal wastewater-treating anaerobic digesters from Japan - AD_JPNTR2_MetaG | ecosystem: Engineered > Bioreactor > Anaerobic > Digestate | place...
CCCGGATCGCGCCATAGCCGGCCGAATCCAGCGGCGGGTTGACATCCAACCGGTAGCTCTGCGAATCCGACCAGTTGGGACTAACCGAAGCGGAGCTGAACTTGGTGTTCAGCGCGGACACGCGCCAGGTGTAGCGCTGGTTCGAAGCGTAGATCTGGCCATTCGGCATCCGCTGACCCGCATAAATCGGCGCGTGCCAGACGCAGTTGCCGTCGCTGTCGCGCGCGGGCGCCTGCCTCACTCCGGACTGATAGACGATGCCTCCGCCCGCCCGCGTGACCTCGAGCTCGAACGCCGTGTAGTTCGCGGGCATCCACCACTTGAACGTGGTCTGCGCCGAGTAGACGTAGCCTCTGTTGGCGGGTTCCACGCACACCGCTTTGGCGCGCGTTGCGTCGAAGTAGTTGGTGAAGACCAGTGCCGGGATTCCAAACGAGAACGAATCGCCCACCGCAATGTCGGGATGCGGGAAATGGATTTCGTACACCGCCGAGTTCCGCGCGAGGCTGGTTGCCCCGGCCAAACCCCAATCCAGACCGAACTGTCCTTGGGCCAAAAGATCGCCCTCATGCAGGTAGGTGCGGCTCGAGCGGATGATCCGATCCAGCACGATCCGCGCAACTCCCACTCCCGTGTTCCCGTCCACATTCTTACGCTTGACCACCACGCGGCGGTTGAATCCGGCCGCGTCTCCGCCGCCGGAACCCTCGGCTGCCCCGCCGTTGAACACATCTTCCGAACGCAGGGTCGGCGTGAAGGTCATGCGCAGGAAGCCCGGCGTGTAGTCCGTCATCTCGATGTTCACGATGTTCCGGTCATACCCGATGTCCACGCTATGGGTATCGGACACGCCGCACGGCTCACCCGCATCCCAGATCCCGCTGCCGTTCAGATCAAGGAAGGCGAAGAAGTAGTTCTGCCCCTCTTTGACGTAGCCCAGACTCGGTTCCGTGGTGGTCGGCGTTTCCGCGTCAGAGAGATAGAGCGTCTTGGGCCAGCCCATGATCTGCGCCGAGGAGTAGGAGATCTTCATGTATGAGTTCTCCGGGTTCGCGTAAATCGCCAGCGTCGGCGAAACGACGCGGCTCAACCGCATTCCGGCGAACCAGGCCAGATCGATCTCATAGGCGCCCGTGATGTAGTCAATGGTGCCGATCTTGCTGACCAGCCCGCCCGCGCCGATCCCCATGATGCTTCCGGTTTGACCCGAGGTGTCACCGACGTCATAGGAGACATTCACCGGATAAAACCCGGGGTTCTCGTAAACATCCACCATTTGGATTTGCATCGTTCCGGGCACAATGGATCCGGGCGACAGATATCCCTTGATCACTCTGGCACCCCAATAACCCAGATGCTTGATTGTGTTGACAGCCGTGCTGTCGCTGGTCTGCACACGCCAGATCGCGTCCGGCGCACCATCCATCGAGGGCGTGGAGAACGCATGGATGATCAGATTCCCCACCGGATGGATCCCGTGATAGGTGAGCCGCGTTTCGATCACCGGCACGGGGAAGTCCTTGACCGACTCCTGTTCCGGATTCAGGTACATCCCCAAACCGGGGTTGCAACGCCGGTCACTCGCGCCATACCGGGCCTCGGACCAGTTGGACCAGCCGTCCTGATCCGGATCGAGATGCGCGTCATAGACGTAGCGGTTCACGAACTGCGCGCTGTAGCCATCCTCCCACGCGTCTTCCATGAAGTCATGGTCCGCAAACATCTCGCCGTAGTAGAGTTTGCCTTCGCGCACGAAATAATCCGAGACCGTCTGCGTCACGCTGGTTTTGAAGCGGTCGGGGCGCGACAGGCGCAATCCGTACACCTCCGAGATCAGGTACTCGGCGTAGTTCGACAAGCCGTCGCGGTCCGGATCACCCGCAGCACCGTCCTGTTTCAAGGCAGAGGACGGATTGAGGTTGTGCAGATTCTCCCACCAGTCCGGCAGGCCGTCACCGTCGACATCGGAGGTCTGCCTGACCAATGCGTCGGGGTCCCAACCCTCCGCAGCCGGGTTGTTCGACGCGGTGTACCCCCTGGCCACATCGCGCATGTACGCTTCGCCCGCGGTCATGCCGCTGCCGTCGGGATAGAGGTCGTACCAGCCCAGATTCTCATATTCCGCACCGAGGGTCGCGACATATTCCTCCCACCAGTCCGGAAGCCCGTCGGCGTCCGTGTCGGTCCCGGTGTCGGCCCACACGCTGGCGGGCGAGGCGTTGTCCCACATCACCACCGCCTGTTTGGCGAACGCGCCGCCGAGCGGGAGCAGATCCGCCGCGCCCTTGTGGCCCGCGTCTCCCGATAACAGGAGGATGTCAAGCGAGGTCTTGTACCAATAGCCATACGGATCGTTGCTGTTCGGAAACGCGTACCTCTCCAGCCCGTGCACCGAAGGCGGCGTGTTGCTCACGCCCGCGCCGTAGTGGGTCCAGTAGAAGGAGTTCCGCACCATGTTCACATCGCGCACGACCATGTTGGTCCCTTCGGCGATGATGCCTCCGAAGAGCGGGAGATGCTCCACACCGTTTTCGATCCAGGGGACGTAACCATAATCGTCGTAGACCGTGCTGGCCGTGGGCAGACTGCTCCACCAGCCTACCTGATACCCCTCGGGCCGGTTGACGGTGGTTTCCCAATAGTTGAACCCGCGCGGCACCTTGGCCACCGATTCGGCGTTGTCCGCGCCGAAAAGGTTGTCAAAGGTGTAGTGGTAGAGCAACTCGGGCGGCAGTTGCGGCGAGACGCCCGGCACCCTCGATCCGCCTGCGAACTCGCTCTCGCGCACCGCGCGGCGGTTGGCCAGCAGATCGTCCTTGACGTAGCGCCGCTTGTAGTCGTTCAGGATTTCCGCGTCCGTGCGCGCGCCGTCCCAGATCCGCACCTCGTCCAGATACCCCTGATAGAAATGGGCGTACTCGGACCACGGCGGGAAGGTGACATTGAGGAGGGTGTTGAGATTCGCGGCGCCCAGCACCAGCGTGGCGGGACGGGAGAAGAGGTAATGCGGGACCGGATACTGCCCGCTACCCGGATCCACCGTGGTGTTGACCACGCCGTTAGCGGGGATGAGACGCGTGCCTTCGGAAATCGGCGTCTCGTCATTCAGATAGAGCTTGAGCGTGCCCTCCTGACCGTCCATGCGGACCGCGATATGGACCCACTCGTTGGCGGTCAGCATGCGCCCGCTGACCTCAGCCACACCGGTCGGCTGGTCATGGGTTCCCGCATTCTGGAACATGGCGTACACCCGGCCGTCGGCCTTGATGCCAATGCGGAAGTTGAGCCGCGCCACATTACCGGACGTGCTGCTATCACTCGGGGGATAGATCACCGGACGCTCGATCAGCACCTGATGACGGTCCACCCGCTCAGGGCAGGCCCACAGCTCCACCGTGAAGCTGCGGAGGCTGTACTCCCGCACCGGAGCGACGCTGAAGGATTGCGCGGCGCTGTTCTCGCCGCTGAACCAGATGGCCTGACGCCGCCGCGGATCGTCGTGGTCCTGCGGGTCGGACTGTGTGGTGGCGGTCTGCATCAGCTCCGCTTTGTCGCTGACCCCGTCGTTGTCCGTGTCGTATCCCTCGTTCATCTCGTAAGAGAACATCTTGTAGCCCGTCAGGTACATCCTGGAGATCGTCTCGTTGTTACCGGGCCAGAAGAACATGCCGTCGAACCCATAGAACCGGGCCGTCACGCTCTCAGGGCTGCTGTCGTCGGTCAGCCACAGCGGCGAGGGATCGGTGTTGTAGCAGGCGGGCGCGGCCGTGTCGGGCTGCAACTGCTCCTCGAAATTACGCAGACCGTCCGCGTCGACATCCGCCTCGTCCAAACCCGCCAGCCACGGATAGGTGACGAAATCGAAGGGCAGATTCGCACCCCACGCATTGTCGAGGCAGTCGATCGTATACCTGCCTTTATCCTTGTACGCCTCGCGGATACGGTCACCCTTCTCTTGCAGCGCAGTTTCGCCGAGAATCGGGTTGAGCCCGTGGAACATCTCGTAGAAGTCATCCATGCCGTCGCCGTCCGTGTCCGGATCGCGCGGGTCGCAGGAGACGAAGAGCTTGGCCGGCCCCACCGGAAGCAGGATCCAAAGCGGCGGATTGGCGTCGCCGAAGGGATACATGCTGAAGTCCCATGCGTTGGTCACCGGCGTGAAGAGCGCGCTGGCACCGGCCGAACCGTCCATCGGGATGTCGTTGCTGGTGAAGTCGTAACGCAGACTGCGCACGGCCTGAACCCAGTACTCCTGATAGTTGAGCAGACCGTCGCGGTCCCAATCCTCCCGGTAATCGGAAACCGTGCCGTCCATGCCGTTGGTGGTCGCCTGCGGGGACACCGGCGTCGCAGTGGCGGCGAAGGCGTTCTCCCACGCATCGGGGAGCTGGTCCGAATCGGTGTCCACCGAGCAGGGGTTCAGGCCGCCGCCGGGGGTGCAGGTGGTGCCGTTGTCCACAGGCGTGCCGTAGACAAAGGTCATCTCGGCATCATCCTTCAGGCCGTCGCCGTCCGTATCACCCGCATAGGGGTTGGAGGGCCAGAATTTATTGATCCAGAGGGCGTCCGATTCGGGCCGCACGATGGTCACGACCGGAGTGTTCCCCGGATACACTCCATACAGCGCGACGTTGGTGTACCCGGCGGAGCAGTCCGTGCCGTGGAACTCGCGGTTGTTATGGAGGTTGTCCTCGCCGACAAAGGTCCAGTCGCCGTCGTACGGATCCCACGGCGAGATCAGCATATCGGTTTCCGTGCCCTCAGACCCCGGCGGCAGGGAGACGTACAGTTCCCATCCGTCCGGCATGCGGTCGGTCTTGACCACCGCGCCGCCGTCACCCCAGACCACGTCGCTGTCCGGTGTCTTCGGGTGGGAGGAGTAGATCGACCAGTCCGCGGTCTTCACGGCCGCGTCGCCGTCGCCGATGGCGCCGGTGCAGCCGTTGAGACGCAACTCGGCCATGTATTTCATCAGCAGGTATTCGTCTCTGGAGGTGAAGCGCCGCGTGTTCGGCGCGGTGATCACATTTTCGGCGGTCAGCCCGGCAACCCACGCCGGAAAACGCTGCGGGTTGGAAAGCGGGTTGACGGTGCCGGCCCACGCCGTGCGCGGGTCGAAGCCGAACTCCTGCATCACCTGGTTGTGGACGATCACCGCATCGATCGGCTCCACGCCACCCACAACCTCCTCCGCCAACCCGGTGGCGGGACGGCCGACCGCGATCGGCGCGGTGTCATCGCCATACCGGTAGGGGATCGTCAGGCCTTCGATCTCGCCGAGCGCCTCGCCCGCAGAGACCACGGCCGCCGCAGGCGCCAGAACCTGAACTCCGTTTTCGAGGGTCACGAGCAGGCGGGGCACCAGGGCGTAGGCCATGTAGTCGCCGTCCGGGTTATCCATCATCGCGTTCAGACCGTCACGCGAATCGTTCGGGTTCAAGCCGCGCATCACCTCCCAGCCGTCGCACATGCCGTCGCCGTCCGTATCCCAGTGGATCGGGTTCGTGCCGATCGTCAGCTCCTCGATGTCGCTCAGCCCGTCGTTGTCGAGATCGCGGTTGACCGCCGCGCCGGTCGCGGAGTCGGTCGCGGGCACGATCGGGTCAAAGGCGGTGGTGATGGTGCGGGTCGGGATCAGCGTGCCGACCGCGATGTTGGTGGGCGTGTAGGCCATGCCGGTGACACCGTTGACCTTGGCATTGTACCAGAAGTAATACTCCCATCCGTCCGGGAAGAGGTCGCCGTCCGTATCCTGCAGGGTCGGGTTGGTGGGCCGCTCACAGTCGCGGCTGGTCTCATTCTCGCCGAAATCGTCGTCGGAATTGAACAACGCGCTGTTGAGTCCGGGGTGGAAGCCGCGCACCTCCAGGAAGGCTGTGAACGGATCGCCGACCGTGGCGAAGACATTGGAGATCCCGCCGATGATGGCGCCGCCGCCGCTCGCCGCGCCGGGCAGGAAGTCGCCGACCTCATTGCCGGCCGCATCCTTGTCGCGGTTGAAGTCCCCGACGGGCGTGAGTTCGACCGGCATTTCGTCGGTCGAGCCGGCTCCGCCGCCGCCGTCGGTGCCGCCACGCGCGATCACAGGCAGGTTGTACTGGGCCGCGATCTTATCGGGAATGCCGTCCTGGTTGATGTCGCCGCAGTTGTCGGCCGCACGGTACTCGCGGCTGAAGATCGCCTGAATGATGCGGATGTCCACCGACTCGGTGCCGCCCGCGGAGGCCGGCAGGGTCAGCGCCGTGGTGGGACTGGCCTGTGAGGGTTTGAGATCCTGAGCCGGCAGGCCCTGATCCTCGCCGACCCACACATAGAAGAAACTGTCAAAGTGATGCTGGGCCCCCGGAATCGCGACGCCCTCATTGTTGAAGTTCGTCACGGTATACCATCCGGAGGGGCCGGTCTTGTACGGCACGGCGCGCAGCGCCGCCGACGAGACGCCGGGGCCGTAGGTGAAGAAGTAGGTGTTGTTGCGGTTGATGCGGCCGAGGGCCTCCTCCGAGAAGACCATCCCGTTGCCCAGACCCGGCGCGCCCCAGTAGTTGGCCTCCAAATTGGGGCCGATCGGCGTGACAATCACACTCTTGGCGGGCCTGACTTCCACCTTGAAGTTCACTTCGTCGCTTCCGCCATCCTTATCTTTGGCCACCACACGCACGGACATGATGCCGGGGGCGTTATACGTGTGCGTAACGGAACCCGAACCGCCGGTGAGCGTCTCGCTGGAACCGTCCCCGAAATACCAGGTCACTTTCATGCCGGGCAGGTCCGCGGGCACATCCTGCACATCCCAGAAAAACTTCCAGCCCGTTCCCTGCGGAATGGTGTACGAGATCGTGGTGGAGTCCGGAGCGTCCAACGGGGTCCGGATAACCGGATCGGCATTGACGACCTGCACTTCTCCCGGCCACAGTTCGGTATAGTGGTTGATGGCCGCCGCCGTACCGATCACCGACGGCGTGACGGTGAACCCGTTTATTTCCGACGCCACGGTGCCGTCGCGCGCGCTGACTTTGACGGTTTTGAAGACTTCACCCACGCGGAATTCGACCAGATTGGTCGCCAGCAGGATCTCCCCGTTGGTGTCACTGGCAGACGGGCTGACCGCTAACCGCACCGTCACCTTTTCCGTGAAGGCCTCGGAGAGTTCGACATCGATCGAGCCCGAACCCATGACGGTTGTTTCCGTGAGGTACCCGGCGGGCGGGCGGACATAGACCGTGGGTTCCGGCGGGGGCGGGACCACATTCACCTTAAAGGCGATGCGCGTGGTCTTGCCGCCATCCTTGTCCGTAACCTGCAGCCGGACGATCTTCTCGCCGAGCGAGCTATAGGTGTGGAACACCTTGCCGATCAGGCCGTTGGTCACGCTCTGCGAGGTGTTGTCGCCGAAATCCCAGTCCAGAACCAGACCGCTGGAGTCGGCCACCACATCATCAAGCGCCCAGGAGAATCCGAACGACCGGCCCATGGGGATCGCGTCGTAGGGGGCCACGGCGGCATTGGTGGTGGCCTCGGCCACGGTGGCGTATCCGACCGGCTCCATGATCACGGGAACCACGTTCTGCACGCGCACCGTTCCCTGACGCACGTCCGTATAGTAATTGGAGGCGTTGGGCGTGACGATGACCGGATCAAGCGTGATCCCGTTCACGCTGCTGTCGGGGGTGCCGTCCAGCAGGCTGAAGGGAATGTTGCCGGACTCCAGATCGCCGTTGGCGATGGTGATGAGGTTGGTGGTGCCCAGCAACAGGTTGCCCTGGCCGTCCGGCAGGGCCTTCAGGCTGATCTGTACACTCTCGTAGAAGGACTCTGAAAGAACCAGCCGCACCCAGCCGGTGAGCGGGGTCGCCGTCTCCGTGTAAGAGGCGGTGTTGGTGGTGCCCGTCGAGAACAGCAGGGAGAGTTTCGGAGCCGGGACGGGATCCTCGACCGTGACGGTCATCGTGATGACCGCGGAATCCTTACCGTCCTTATCCGTGGCGAAAACCTTCACTTCGCGCGAACCGTTGCTGGTGTAGGTGTGGAAGATTTCGCCGAAGTACCCGTTGGTGGTCACCAGTGCGGACCCGTCGCCGAAATCCCAGGTGACGGTCATGCCCGTCAGATCGGCCGCCACATCCGAGACGCTCCAGGTGAAGCGTTGCGGCGTGCCGCGCTTGGCCGTGGCCGTGGCGCCGTTCTGGGGCGTCTGAACCACAGGCGCGACATTGGCCACCTTGACGATGCACGGCACGCTTTCGCCGCTGTACACAGCGTCGATCGCGGCATTGGTGATCACCGGCATGATCGTGATGCCGAAAAGTTCGCTGGCGTGGATGCCGTCCGGCACGTTGAACGCGACCGTGTCCGAATTGTGATTGCCCGCGCGCACGCGGACAAACTTGGGCGTCTCGCTGAACGTCACGTTATTGCTTTGCGGACCGCCGTTGAGCGTGGTGTCCAGCCGCACCCAAACATCTTCCGTATAGACTTGCGACAACCGCACCTGCAGGGCACCGGTGCCGAAGGCCGAGGTTTCGGGCAGGGTCTGCTCATTGTGCGGCGCGGGGGCGTTCGGCAGCAGAACCGAGACATACGGTTCCGGGGCCGGGGCCACCACGATCTGCCGGGTCTCGGCGTTTTGGACGCCGAGGCTCGCGTTGTTGTCGTAATCCTGCGTGCCCTGCAGGAAAACCGTGTTGGTGCCGACCGTGAGGCCGGTGATCTGGAAGGTGGCGGTGGTCGAACCCCCGGCGATCATCAGCTTTTGGGATTTAACCCCGTTCAGGTTCACATCCCCTTGCGACACGGTGTTGGAAACCCACACGTAAAAGCTCACCGTGCGTCCGGACGAAACCGGATTGACGGTGGAAACGGCCCACGTCACCGACTCGCCGACCTGCACCGGCGAGGGCGCGGAACTGAACTGCAGGGTTTTGATCCCCACGGAGCGGTAACTGAAATCATAATGCGTCAGATCATCGCCGGGCAGTTCGAGATATCGGGGCGACGTGGTGCGGAAACGCCAGACCGCATTGCTGGCCGGATCACTCACGCGCACGATCTTCCAAGTGTCATTGCACCAATCGAACCCGTAGGGCACACCGAGCACATCGCTGCCGTCCGAACCCGAGATCTTGAGCTTCGAGACCATGTCCCCTTCGCGGATCCGGTACTTGAAGGTGACGCGCGTCTTCTGACCCACGCCATCCGTGAACCGCTGGACATCCGCCGGATCCTCAAGCGTGGCCCACGCCTCCTCTTCCGCCGCCAGATTCATGCGCAACCGGGGCATGGCAATCGGGCCGACCGCCGTGTTCGTGAGCATGAAATGGCCCCACAGACGCAGTTCGATCGGAATCGCGGTGCCAACGTTGCTGAGCGTTTTGTTCGTGATACTCACCGAGGTGAGCACCCCGATCAGATCTCCGTTCGAGGGCGGAAAGTACTGGGCCCGGGCTGTCACGCCTGCCCACAAAACCCCGCAGACCACCCAAGGCAACACCGACTTCTTGAATCCCGTTTTCATATCCGTTGTTTTCATGCCTCGTCTCCTGTCCATGCGAAAAACATACTCTCCCGTCCACACGGGTTACGGTGCCGCAGTCTCTCCCGCGGCCGGCCGGGCCGTTCCCTCGGCCACCCTCCGGTTGTCACGCTCCTCGGCCAGCATCCGCTGCCGGACCCGCTCCCGGGCCTGAGCCAGATTGTCCTGAATCTTGCCGATCCACTCCTGATTCGCGTTCTCAAGCCGGTTCCACTCCGGATCCTTCACCAGCACCGCCTTGACCGCGGCATCGTCGGCTCCCTCCGGCAACGTCGCGCGCGCTCTCTCCGCCATCACCCGCATCTGCTCAACCACCTCGGCGCGCCCGCCCGCAAGCCGCGTCTGCTCTCTCCGCAGCTCCGCAAGCTCGGCGCGATACGCCGCGTCCGCCATCCGGTTCGTGATGACCTCCGGCAGAGCCTCCTCGGCGGGCGGCCGACGCTTCGAACACCCGTTCAAAAAAAAGAGGGAAAAAACGATTGACAGGAATGCCGTTCCTAAGCGGACCGCCACACCACACTCTCGGATTTTCCAACCGTTACACTCAAAAGCTATCCGCATTCCACTCGCTTCCCGGTCCGTTCAAACCGCTGCAACCATACCCTGTCACGCCAAGGGCGGACTATGCCGCGATTGTTATAGCTTACCATGCCCAAAAGAGGTCGGGCAAGCCCTATTAAAAGAAAAACAGGGTTGCCTACATCCGTACGCATGCGTTATTATGAACGCACGATGACTCAAGACCGGACCAACAATGTGGCCGCCGAGACTCTGGTGCTCGCGGACGGGGAGAACCAGCAGAGCCTGCTGCGTGTGCGCCGTATCAAACTGCTCGTGATCAGCGGGCCGCTCCAGGGACGCGAAATTCTGGTCAACCGCGACACCTTCACCATTGGTTCGGGCAGCCACAATGACCTGATCGTTGAGGATTCGACCGTCTCCAAGCGCCACTGCGAGATTGTGGTGGAGCAGAGCGGCTACCTCATCCGCGATCTGGAGAGCACCAACGGCACCCTCGTGCAGGGGGTGCGCGTCTCCTCCGCCCACCTCCCTCCGGGGTCGGAGATCCAACTCGGCAAAACCCGCATCGTCTTCTGCCCCCTTCAGGAAGCCCACGACATCCCCCTCTCCAATCGGGAGGCCTTCGGCGCCATGCTCGGCAGCTCGGTACCGATGCGCCGGATCTTCTATCTGGCCGAGACCTACTCGCCAGCCGACGTCACGGTCATGATCACCGGCGAGACCGGCACCGGCAAGGAGATTCTCGCCGAGGAGATTCATAACCACTCCCCGCGCCACGACAAGCCGTTCATCGTGATCGACTGCGCCGCGATCTCCAAAGAGCTGATCGAGAGCGAGCTGTTCGGCCATGTCAAGAGCGCCTTCACCGGTGCCAACGCGGACCGCCAGGGCGCCTTCGAACTGGCCGACGGCGGCACGGTCTTTCTGGATGAGATCGGCGACCTCTCGCCCGACCTCCAGCCCAAGCTGCTGCGCGTGCTCGAAAAGCGCGAGATCAAGCGCGTCGGCTGCAACAAGGTGCGCAAGATCGACGTGCGCATCATCTCCGCCACCAACCGCAACCTCGCGAACGAGGTCAACGAGGGCCGCTTCCGCGAGGACCTCTATTACCGCCTCTCGGTGGTCCACCTCGAGCTGCCCCCGCTGCGCCGCCGCCGCGAGGACATCCCCCTGCTGATCAAACGCTTCCTCACTGACCTGCACGGCGAGGACGCCCTCAGCCAACTCGCCGATTTCGACCGCACCACGGAGATCCTCAAGCGCCACGAGTGGCCCGGCAACGTGCGGGAGTTGCGCAACCTGATCGAGCTGGCCTTTTACAGCGAGCACCGCCCCGTGGACCTGAGCGCCTTCCTCAGCCTCGGCAATCTGCGCGCCGGCCGCAAGAACAATGAGCCGGAGGTCAGCTTCGTGACGGACAAACCCTTTAAGGACGCCAAGAGCGACCTGATCGAGGAGTTCGAGAAGACCTATCTGAGCGACCTGCTCGCGCGCAACAAACAGAACATCTCCCGTTCCGCCCGCGAGGCCGGCATCGAGCGCGCCTACCTCCAGCGCCTGATCCGCAAGTACGGCATGCGCGAGTGAGCCGGGCAGGGACGCATCCCCGAGGCGTCCGCGGACGGTTCGGGGAACCGTCCCTACCAGCGGGCGGGGACGCCCGCGCTCCCGACTTTCCCGCGCCAGTATCGATCCCGATAGCGTTCCCGATCCCGATCCCGATAGCGATCCCGACCCCGATTTAGATGAAACCCTGAAACCAGAAACCTTGAAACCCTGAAACCCGATCCCGACCCCGATTTGGATGAAACCCTGAAACCTTGAAACCCTGAAACCCTGAAACCAGAAACCCTGAAACCAGAAACCCAGAAACCAGAAACCCAGAAACCCAGAAACCCAGAAACCAGAAACCCTGAAACCCGAAACCCAGAAACCAGAAACCTTGAAAAGCGACCTGCGGTGTCGGAAACGCGGGCGTCCCTGTCGATCGCCGCAGGTCGAATGTCGCGGGTCGCGGGTCGACGTTCCCGATAGCGATACCGATCCCGACCCCGACCCCGATTTAGATGAAACCCAGAAACCAGAAACCCTGAAACCCAGAAACCAGAAACCTGAAACCCAGAAACCCTGAAACCCTGAAACCCGATCCCGATCCCGATAGCGATGGGATCGGTTTAATTGCGGCTGAACTCGCAGCCGCAATACGACTGGCGGTACAGCCCGAACTCCGTTGCCAACTGCAGACTGCGCAGAAACCCATCGCGCTTTTTGAAATCGATCGCGAGAAACCGCTCGGCATCGATCGCGCGGCCCGCCTCGAACAGCGTGGCCGTGTGTTTATGCGGACTCACGGACAGCGAGGTGGTGAACCCGTCAAACCCGCACTGCCGCATGCGCGCGGCGGTCCGGCAGAGACTGTAGCGGAAACAGTGCGCGCAGCGGGGTCCCCGCTCGGACGCGTCCTCCAGCCCGCAGGCAACGCGGGCCAGCCAGTCGGCATGGTCCGGCTCCTCCACCAGCAACGGCACGGCAAGCCGTTCCGCCAGACGCTCCACCGACTCCAGACGGCGCAGAAACTCCGCGTGCGGCGCGATGTTCGCGTTGGTGTAAAAGAGGGTCACCGTATGCCCAAGCTCCCGAAGCGTCAGGACGCAGTGACTCGCGCAGGGCGCGCAGCAGGTGTGGAGCAGCAGGTTCATATCACGCGCACGCTCCCGTATTCGCCGTCATACCCGCCCTCCCGGCGCACCCGGCCCTCACGCACGCCACGGATGGCTTCGCCCAGCGCGTCGAGGGCGCCGAGAGTTCGCGCATCGGCATCCAGCAGCAGCGGCAGTTCGGGTCCGACCTGCGCGAGGAGCGCCTGATACGCGGTGCCGACTTTTTTGGAACGGGGTGCCGTGCCAAGCTGCTGCGACAGCAGTTCGGGCAGCGGCACAATGTAACGGTAGGGTGTGCGGAAAGCGCGGGAGCGGGCCGATGCGGCCTGACGCCGCTCCAATTCCACCACCCGGTGAAGCACGCCGATGGTGACCGGTTTGCCGCAAGCCGGACAGAGGGTGCCGCAGGCGAGGCTCTCCTCCGGAGTCAGGCGCACACGGCAGGCGCGGTGGCCATCGAGGAAATATTTCCCCACCTCGGGAAAAAGATCCACCGTGCCGCCGTACAGCGCGGGATCAGCGGTGCGCAGCCCCTTGAGGATCGTGTCATAGGCAGGCTCACCGTAGAAGACGGTGGCGTTGCGTCCGAGATGGGCGGGCGAATGCAGGTCCGAGTTCGACACCAGCGTCAGCCGATCGAGACAACGGATGCGCCGGTTCATCGGCACATCCGAGGAGAGGC
>Ga0116188_1002780_pt1 | contig 13390 bp, 20 predicted proteins | sample AD_JPNTR2_MetaG_FD_89807 | JGI IMG/M metagenome (GOLD analysis project Ga0116188, IMG submission 89807) | Active sludge microbial communities of municipal wastewater-treating anaerobic digesters from Japan - AD_JPNTR2_MetaG | ecosystem: Engineered > Bioreactor > Anaerobic > Digestate | place...
ATTGCAATAGCCTCCTTGACCGCATCCCTTGCTACCAGCTGGACTTGACCACACCGGGGATCTTGCCTTCCCGGGCCAGCTTCCGGAAGCAACAACGGCACATATTGAATTGCCTCATGTAGGAATGGACACGACCACAAAGGGGACACCTGGTGTAGGACCTCACCTTGAACTTGGGATCCCTCGCGGCCTTGATCCTCATAGCTTTTCGGGCCATTCGCTTCATCTCCTCCCTTACCGGGCGAAGGGCATTCCAAGAGCCTGAAGCAGGCTCATAGCCTCTTCATCGGTTTTCGCCGTGGATACGATGGATATGTTCATCCCCCTGATACGGCTGACCTTGTCGTAGTCGATCTCCGGAAAGATCAGCTGCTCTCTCAGGCCGAGGTTGTAATTACCATGGCCGTCAAAACCCTTGGGCGACAACCCTTGGAAGTCCTTAATCCTGGGCAGCGCCAGGGATATGAGCCTGTCGAGGAACTCCCACATCCTCGCCCCGCGGAGCGTGACGGAACAGGCGACGGGCATACCCTCACGGAGTTTGAAGCCCGCCACGGACTTCTTCGCCCTCTTCATCATGGGTTGCTGCCCTGTAATGGTCCGCAGTTCCTCGATGGACGACTCCATGTACTTGTAGTCCGTCTTGGCCTCCCCCACCCCGATGTTCACGACCACTTTGCGGATCCGGGGGACTTCCATGACGTTGGAATAACCGAACTCCTTCTGGAGCCGTCCCGTAATATCCTTCTTGTAAAGATCTGCCAGACGCGGCATTGTCCAGTCGCCTCCCCGTTACACCTTATCGATGATCTCGCCGCACTTCTTGCAGACACGAACCTTGCGCCCATCCTCCAGGAAAGCCCTCCCGACCCGGGTCGCGGCGCCGCAGGCCGTACAGACGAGCTGGACCTTGCTGGAGTAAATGGGGGCCTCCTGCTTTACGATCCCGCTCTGTGGGTTCTTGGCGGAGGGTTTGACATGCTTCGTCACAATATTGACCCCTTCCACCAACAGCAGGTCCCTGGAAGGGAAGCAACGAAGGACCTTGCCCTCCTTCCCCCGGTCCTTCCCCGAGATGACCTTCACCCGGTCTCCTTTGCGTATCCTGATCTTGCTCATCGTGCCACTTCCTCCTAGACCACTTCCGGAGCGAGGGATACGATCCTCATGAACCGTTTTTCCCTGAGCTCACGGGCCACGGGGCCGAAGATCCTCGTGCCCCTCGGGTCACCGTTGTTGTCGATCAGAACGGCTGCGTTATCGTCGAAACGGACGTAGGAACCATCCTTGCGGCGAACCTCTTTTTTGGTCCTGACGATCACGGCCTTGACCACGTCGCCCTTGCCGGCGTTACTGTTGGGTATGGCCTCCCTGACGGAGGCGACCACTATGTCGCCGATGGAAGCGTAACGCTTCCTGCTTCCCCCGAGGACCTGGATGCACATGATCTTTTTAGCGCCTGAGTTGTCGGCGACCTTCATCACCGTACGGAGCTGGATCATCCGTTACGCCTCCTTATCCTGGCCGCCGCCGAGGACCGGCGCTCTCTCGATGATCTCTACGACCTTCCAGCGCTTGTGGCGGCTCAGGGGGCGGGTTTCCTCGATCCTGATCCTGTCCCCGATGCGGCAGGTCTCCTCCTCGTCGTGGGCCATGAATTTCTTGCTCCTCAAAACGGGCTTCCCGTAAAGGGCATGCTTGGCCATGCGGTCGACCTTGACCACGACGGTCTTCGTCATCCGATCGCTTACGACGGTGCCTACCTGTGTTTTCCTTGAGACGGTCCTTTCGTTCATCCCCTGTTCCCCCCTACACCGGGCGCTTGAGCCCGATCTCCTTCTCCCGCATGACGGTGAGCACCCTGGCGATGGACCGCTTGACTTCTCCGATGCGCCCGGTGTTCCCCAATTGCCCTATGGCGTGCTGGAAACGGAGGTTGAAAAGTTCTTCCTTGAACTGTTTATGCTTGTCGCTCAATTCCTCCAGGGACAACTCGCGAAGTTCCTTGGCGTTCATCCTCAGACACCACCCATTCCATCCCGCGTCACAAGGCGGACCTTAATCGGCAGCTTGTGGGAAGCCGTGAGGAAGGCTTTTTCAGCCACGTCCCTTGGTACCCCTGATATCTCGAACATGATCTTCCCCCTGCGCACGGGGGCGACCCAGAACTCCGGGGCTCCCTTTCCCTTTCCCATACGGGTCTCAAGGGGTTTCTTCGTGAAGGGGTGATCCGGGAATATCCTGATCCAGGTCTTGCCGCCCTTTTTCATCTTACGAGAGATCGCCACGCGGGCGGCCTCGATCTGCCGTGCGGTTATCCAGGCGCATTCGAGGGCCTGCAGGCCGTACTCACCGAAAGCTACGGTCTTGCCTCCCTTGGCCATGCCGCTCAAGGCACGTCTGTAGGTTTTGCGGTACTTGACCCTTTTCGGCATGAGCATCCCCAACTACCCCCTCTCGACGGGTTCCTGGCTCCCGGCGGGAGCGGGCCTCACGGCCTGACCCTTGTTTATCCATACCTTTATGCCTATCACACCGTACAGGGTGCGTGCTTCGGCAAAGCCGTAATCTATATCGGCCCTGAGCGTCGAAAGGGGAAGCCTCCCCTCGAGGTACCACTCGGTCCTGGCTATCTCGGCCCCGCCCAGCCTTCCGCTGCACTGGATCTTTATGCCCTCGGCACCGGATTTCATGGCCCTGAAGATGGACTGCTTCATGGCCCGCCGGAAGCTGACACGCCTCTCGAGCGCCGAAGCGACCCCTTCGGCCACGACCTGGGCTTCCATGTCAGGGTTCTTGATTTCCTGGACGTTGATCATGATCTTGTTGCCCGTCAACTCCTGGACCTCCTCCCTGACCTTCTGGATCTCGGTGCCGCCTTTCCCTATCACTACCCCGGGGCGGGCGGTCCAAAGGGTGAAACGGATGACCTTGCCGATCCGTTCGATCTCGATCTTCGAGATGCCGGCATGGGACCACCTTTTGGAGATCCATTTCCTGAGCTTGAGGTCCTCGTGCAGTTTTTCGGCGTAATCCTTGCGGCCCGAGTACCATCTCGATTCCCAATCGCGCACAACTCCAAGGCGATACCCAACAGGGTGTACTTTCTGGCCCAACGGTCAACCCTCCCTAGCGCTCGGCGACCACGACGGTGATATGGCTGGTGCGATGCTTGTAAGGATGCACCCTGCCCATCGAGACCGGCTGCCAGCGCTTCATAGATGGACCCTGGTCGGCATAGGCCTTAACCACGACCAGTCGGTCCATATCCATTCCAAAGTTATGCTCGGCATTGGCGATGGCGCTCTTGAGCACCTTCTCGACCACCCGGGCGGCCTTCTTGGGGGTGAAGCGGAGCGTCTCAAGGGCCTGGCCGGCGTCCTTCCCCCTTATGAGCACGAGGACCTGCCTCGATTTGGTCGGCGAGAGCCGCACTTGCCTCGCGATGGCCTTCGCTTCCATGAAAAGCCCTCCTATCGCACGCGGGTGGAACGTTCCTGCCCCGCGTGTCCCCCGAACTTGCGCGTGGGGGCGAACTCCCCAAGCTTGTGGCCCACCATGTTCTCGCTAATGAAGATCGGGATATGGGTCCTGCCGTTGTGTACGGCTATGGTGTGCCCGATCATGTCCGGCACGATGGTGGAACGCCTGGACCAAGTCTTGATGACTCTTTTCTTTCCTTCCTCGTTCATGGCCTCCACCTTGCGGAGAAGCTTCTGTTCGACAAAGGGCCCCTTTTTCGTTGAACGAGCCATTGTTAGTCCCTCCCTGCCGCTACTTCTCGTAACGTCGCCGCACGATGAACTTGTCCGACGGCTTGCGTTTACGTGTTCTGTACCCCTTGGCGGGCGTACCCCAGGGAGATACGGGGTGCTTGTGGGATTTGCTCTTGCCTTCCCCGCCGCCCATGGGGTGATCCACGGGGTTCATGACCATGCCCCTGACACGGGGGCGCCTGCCCAGCCATCGGCTTTTGCCGGCCTTGCCCCGGGAGAGGTTCTCGTGGTCCTCGTTTCCCAACTGCCCGACGGTGGCCACGCACTCTAGAAGGGCGAGGCGGAGTTCTCCGCTCGGAAGCCTGATGAATGCCTTTTTGCCCTCCTTGGCCATGAGCTGCGCCGATGTCCCCGCCGAACGGACCAGCACCCCGCCGCGGCCGGGCTCGAGTTCGATGTTATGGACAAAGGTCCCCACGGGTATGTCCCTCAGCTTCAGCGCGTTGCCGGGCCGGATGTCAGACTCGGGGCCCGCCGTGATCACGCTTCCGACGCCGAGACCCGAAGGGGCGAGGATGTACCTTTTCTCGCCGTCGACGTAATGGATCAGGGCTATCCTGGCGGAACGGTTGGGGTCGTACTCTATGGTCGCCACCTTGCCGGGGACGCCTATCTTGTCGCGCTTGAAGTCGATGATCCGGTAGAGGCGCTTGGACCCGCCGCCGCGATGCCTCATGGTGATCCTGCCGAGGTTGTTCCGACCCCCGGATTTTTTCAGCGTCTGGACCAGCGACTTCTCGGGCTCGGTCCTGGTGATCTCCTCGAAGGAGGAGGTCGTCATGAACCTGCGGCCCGGGGTATAGGACTTGTATTTTTTGATTCCCATCTTAGAAAACCTCCCCGCCTAGGCGCCGGCGCCCTCGAAGAACTCGATGCGCTCGCCGGCAGCGACGGTTACGATAGCCTTCTTCCAGGCCCTGGATTTACCCAGGAAGGCCCCCATCCTCTTCGGTTTGGGCCTCACGTAAAGGGTGCTCACCTTGACAACCTTGACCTTGAAGATGGAGGACACGGCGTTCCTGACCTCGATCTTGTTAGCCTTGGGGTGTACCTCGAAGGTGTACTTGTTGTGCTCCATCAGGCGGCTGCTCTTTTCCGTGATGATGGGCCTCAGGATGATGTCCTGCGGCAAGGATTTCATGCCCCGTACACCTCCTCGATCTTCCTGGCGGCGTCCACCGTCAGGATCATCCTGTTGTGGTCCAGGATGTCGTAAACGTTGATACTGTCCACGTGGAGGACCCTCGCCCCGGGGATGTTCGAGGCCGATCGGTAGATCGCGCCGTTGCTCTCGCTCACCATGATCAGGACCTTTTTCCCGGCGTCGATCTCCGTCAGGAAGGAAACCATCCCCTTCGTGTCGGGCTTCTCGATCTCCAAGCGGTCGAGCAGAACGAGGCTCCCTTCGCGGACTTTGAGTGAGAGAGCGCTCTTAAGGGCGATCCTCCTTACCTTCCTGTTGACCTTCTGGTGATAGTCCCTGGGCTTGGGCCCGTGGGTGACACCGCCGCCCACCCAGAGGGGGGACCTCCTGCTGCCGTGCCTGGCTCTCCCGGTGTGCTTCTGCCTCCAGGGTTTTTTCCCGCCGCCGCGTACCTCGCCCCGGGTGCGGGTCGAATGGGTTCCCTGCCTGGCGTTGGCCTGCTGGGCCACCACGACCTGGTGCATGGCCGGAACGTGGACCGGGGCCGCGAAAACGGCATCGGAAAGGTTCTCCTCGCCGATGAGCTCTCCCTTGAAATTGATCACTTTTACAGTCGGCATAGTTCCGCTGCCTCCTTACCGTGGTGCCCCGGCCCGCTTGCGGATCATCAGGAGCCCGTTCCTGGGTCCCGGAACGGCGCCCTTGATCAGCAGGAGGTTATTATCCGGGTCGACACCGGCGACGGACAGGTTCTTGACGGTCACCCGTTCGCCGCCCATCCTTCCAGGCATCGTCTTTCCCTTGAAGATCTGGCCAGGGAAGCTGCTCGCCCCCACCGACCCGGGCTCCCGGTGAAACTTGGAAGCACCGTGGCTGGCGGGGCCCCCGCCGAAGTGGTGTCGCTTTATCACTCCGGCAAAGCCCTTCCCCTTGCTTCGACCCGTCACATCGACCAGGTCGCCGGCCTCGAAGAGTTCCACTGAGACCACGCCGCCGACCTCGAAACCCTCGGTATCGTCCACCCTGAACTCGCGGATCCACCGCTTCGGTTCGAGACCCTTCTTTTCAAAAACACCCCTGTAGGGCCTGTTCAGCTTGGAGGGCTTGGTGTCCCCAAAGGACAGGCTCACCGCCGTGTAACCATCCTTGTCACGGCTCTTCAGGGCAACGACGCTGCAGGGGCCAGCCTCGACAACCGTCACCGGAATGGACCGGCCCTGTTCGTCGAAGATCTGGGTCATGCCCAGCTTACGACCGAGTATACCCATCAGTACCATCTCTCTCCTTTCAGCTCATTGCTCCCCTTAAAGCTTGATCTGGATATCCACTCCGGAGGGGAGATTCAGCTGCATAAGCGACTCCATGGTCTTCTGCGTCGGGTCGATTATGTCGATGAGCCGCTTATGAGTCCTCATTTCAAACTGCTCCCTCGCGTCCTTGTCCTTGTGGGGCGACTTGAGGACCGTGAACTTGTTCACTTCCGTCGGGAGGGGGATAGGCCCGGAAACCTTGGCCCCCGTCCGCTGCGCTGTCTCCGCTATCTGGAAGGCTGACGAGTCCAGCGCCCTGTGGTCGAACGCCTTGAGCTTGATCCTGATCTTCTTCGCCACTGTGACCGCCTCCGGGGATCAGTTGCCTAGTATCTCGGTGACTACGCCGGCGCCGACGGTCCTGCCGCCTTCGCGGACGGCGAAGCGAAGTCCCTGGTCCATGGCGATGGGCTGGATCAGCTTCACCTCAAAGGTCGCGTTGTCACCGGGCATTACCATCTCAACGCCCTCAGGCAGCTTGATGTCTCCCGTCACGTCGGTCGTCCTGAAGTAGAACTGAGGCTTGTAGCCGCTGAAGAACGGCGTGTGACGGCCGCCCTCTTCCTTCTTCAGTACGTAGACTTCGGACTTGAAGTGCTTGTGAGGCGTGATGCTACCGGGCTTCGCCAGGACCTGGCCACGCTCCACGTCTTCCTTGCCTACGCCCCGAAGGAGCACGCCCACGTTGTCGCCCGCCCGGGCGTCGTCGAGGATCTTCCGGAACATTTCAAGGGACGTGGCCACGGTCTTCTTGATGTCTTCCTGCATGCCTATGATGGCCACTTCGTCGCCGGCCTTGATGATGCCACGCTCTACCCTGCCCGTCACCACGGTGCCGCGGCCCGTTATGGTGAAGACGTCCTCGATGGGCATCAGGAAGGGCCTGTCAACTTCGCGAACAGGCTCGGGGATGAAGCTGTCGCAGGCGTCCATGAGTTCCCAGATAGCACCGGCCCACTGGCTGTCACGGCCGAGGTCGTCGCTTTCAAGGGCCTTCAGCGCCGATCCCCGGATGATGGGCGTGTCGTCGCCCGGGAAGTCGTACTTGCCAAGAAGGTCCCGGATCTCCATCTCCACCAGGTCCAGGAGTTCTGGGTCGTCAACCATGTCAACTTTGTTCATGAAGACCACCAGGGCAGGCACGTTGACCTGGCGGGCCAACAGTACGTGCTCACGGGTCTGGGGCATGGGACCGTCAGCCGCGGAGACCACCAGGATCGCCCCGTCCATCTGCGCCGCCCCGGTGATCATGTTCTTGATGTAGTCGGCGTGGCCAGGGCAGTCGATGTGGGCGTAGTGGCGCTTCTCCGTCTGGTACTCCACGTGGGAGATGTTGATCGTGATGCCTCGCTCACGCTCCTCCGGCGCCTTGTCGATCTTGTCAAAGGGCGTGAAGTCCGCCCAACCCGTAGAGGACAGCGTGCGCGTTATCGCCGCCGTAAGCGTCGTCTTGCCGTGGTCAATGTGACCGATCGTGCCTATGTTCAGGTGCGGCTTCGTCCTGTCAAAATGCTCCTTCGCCATCTTGTTAACCTCCCTTGTAAACTTCTTTTCAGCGGTTACCGCTTTTTATGTTTTTCCGGGGTACATCAGTGCCGAAGGATCTTTTCGGTGATCTCCCCGGGTACTTCCTCGTAGTGGGAGAACTGCATCGAGTAGGAAGCCCTCCCCGAGGTCTTGTTCCTCAGGTCGGTGGCGTACCCGAACATCTCCGAGAGCGGGGCGAAGGACCTCACGATCCTCGCGTTGCCCCTCATCTCCATCCCCTCCACGTGACCCCGCCGCGATGAAAGGTCCCCCATCACGTCCCCCACGTATTCATCGGGGGTCACTACCTCGACTTCCATGATCGGCTCCATCAGGACCGGGTTGGCGGACTTCATGGCTTCCTTGAAAGCCATGGAGGCGGCGATCCGGAAGGCCAGTTCGGAGCTGTCCACCTCGTGGAAACTGCCGTCGACGAGGGTCACCTTTACGCCGATGACGGGGTACCCGCCCAGGACACCGTTGGCAACGGTCTCGGCTATCCCCTTCTGCACGGCAGGGATGAACTCCCTCGGTATGGCCCCGCCGACGATCCTGTCCTCGAAAAGGAAGCCCTTCTCCTCGGGGAGCGGCTCGATCTCCAGGACCACGTGGCCGTACTGCCCCCTGCCGCCGGTCTGCTTGATGAACTTGCCCTCGCCGGAGGAGGGGTTCCTGATGGTCTCCCGATAGGCCACCTGGGGCCTCCCAACCCTGACATCCACGCCGTATTCCCTCTTCAGCCTGTCGACGATGATCTCGAGGTGCAGTTCTCCCATCCCCGAAATGATCGTCTGGGCCGTCTCCTCATTGGTGGAGACCCTGAAGGTGGGGTCCTCCTCGGCGAGTCCGTCGAGCCCCCGGGCCAGTTTCACCTGGTCGGCCTTGCTCATGGGCTCCGCCGAGAGGTGGACCACCGGTTCGGGGAATTCCACCGATTCGAGGACTATGGGTTTCCTCTCGTCGGAGAGGGTATCGCCCGTCTTGGTGGCCTTCAGGCCCGGAAGGGCTATGATCTCGCCGGCGGAAGCCTCTTCCAGGTCCTCCCTCTTGTTGGCGTGCATCCTCAGTATCCTGCCGACCCTCTCGCGGCCCCCGGTGGAAGTGTTAAGAATGCTGGAACCGCTCCTGACCCTCCCCGAATAGATCCTGCAATAGACCAAGCGCCCCACGAAGGGATCGACCATTATCTTGAAGGCCAGCGCCGAGAAGGGTCCGCCCGGGTCGGGGTACCTTTCCTCGGGGTCGCCCGTCGAAGGGTTCACACCCTTGATCGGGGGCAGGTCCATGGGGCTCGGGAGGTAATCCACCACCGCATCGAGAAGGGAATGGACCCCCTTGTTCTTGAAGGCCGAACCGCAGAGCACGGGGAAAAGGGCCAAGTCAATGGTTCCCTTCCTGAGGGCCCTCCGGAGGACGTCTTCGGGAACTCGCTTGCCCTCCAGGAAGAGGGTCATCACATCCTCGTCGATCTCCGCCACGGCTTCTACGAGGGCTTCCCTTCCCAGGGCGGCGTCTTCGGCCAGCTCGGCCGGTATATCCACGACCCTGGGGTCAACGCCGAGCTCCTCCACGTAGATGACGGCCTTCTCCCTGACCAGGTCAACGACGCCGGTGAAACCATCCTCGGAGCCTATGGGTATCTGCACGGGAACGGCGTTGGCGCCGAGGCGCTCCTTCATCTGGGCCACGACCTGGTGGAAATCCGCCCCGACCCTGTCCATCTTGTTGACGAAGGCGATCCTGGGCACCCTGTACCGGTCGGCCTGTCTCCATACTGTCTCGGACTGGGGCTCCACACCACCGACGGCGCAGAAGACCGCCACAGCCCCGTCGAGGACCCTCATGGACCTTTCTACCTCGACAGTAAAATCTACGTGGCCGGGCGTATCAATAATATTGACGCTAAAACCCTTCCAATGGCAGGTCGTGGCCGCGGAGGTTATCGTGATCCCCCGTTCCCTCTCCTGCTCCATCCAGTCCATGGTGGCCGCGCCCTCATGGACCTCACCGAGCTTGTGTTTCCTGCCCGTGAAGAACAGGATCCTCTCCGTTGTCGTGGTTTTGCCGGCGTCAATGTGCGCCGCGATGCCGATATTCCTGATTGACCCGAGATCGATCGAGCTCATTCGCTTTTCTCCGTGCCCGTTCCCGCAGCGGGTCACTCTTGCCCGACCCGGTTTCCGCGGGACCTTAAGCTGACTACCAGCGGTAGTGGGCGAAGGCCCTGTTGGCCTCGGCCATCCTGTGGGTGTCTTCCCGCTTCTTGACGGAACTGCCCTCACCGCGGCAAGCATCGCTCAGCTCCCTGGCCAGCCTTTCAACCATGGGGATGCCCTTCCGCCCCCTGGCGTACTGGAGGATCCACCGGGTGGCGAGGGCCTGGGCTCTCCGGGGCTGCACTTCCACAGGTACCTGGTAGGTGGCCCCGCCCACCCTCCTGGGCCGGACCTCGACCAAGGGACGGACATTCTCCATGGCCTTGTTGAACACTTCGAGGGGCTCCATGCTCAGCCTTTTCGAGGCGAGGTCAAGGGCTCCATACATGATCTTCTCGGCGATGCTTCTCTTGCCATCGACCATGATAGCCGCGATGAACTTTGCTATATCCAGTTCCCCGAACCTGGGGTCGGGCTCAACCTCGCGAATCCTGACGTGTCCCTTTCTTGGCATATCCCAGACACTCTCCCTGCCGTTGGCTTTCGGCCCTACTTGGGCCGTCTCGCGCCGTACTTGGAGCGGCTCTTTCGCCTTCCGTCGACGCCGCCGCAGTCAAGGGTACCCCTCACTATATGGTAACGGACGCCGGGAAGGTCCTTGACCCTGCCGCCCCTCACCAGCACTACCGAGTGTTCCTGGAGGTTGTGCCCCACCCCGGGTATGTAGGAAGTGACCTCAAAGCCGTTGGTCAGGCGGACCCTTGCGACCTTTCTGAGGGCGGAGTTAGGCTTCTTGGGCGTGACGGTGTAGACCCTGGTGCAGACTCCTCTCCTGGCAGGGTTCCCCTGCAGGGCAGGTGCCTTGGAACGCCCTTTCTTTTCCTGGCGCCCCTTCCGTATCAGTTGGTTAATGGTCGGCAAAAAACCCCCTCCTTCTCATTTACTGCTCCCTGGCTCACCCGTCCCGGTGACCTCAGGGACCCTTTCGTATCGCGATCCCCGCCGCGGCCGCACCGCGGCCGATGGCGCAAGCTCTGCCCAGGATGACCATGCTTTCGGCCCATTCGACCTTGATACCGGCCTCTTCAGCCATCTTCTCCAAGTCTTTCACCATGGAGGAACTGGCGTCGGCGGCGAGGAAAAGCTTCTTCAACGTCCCTGACTGGAGCGCTCTCCTGACTGACCTGGCCCCTACCAGCCTGTTGGACACAGCAAGCTCGTTCAAGGGCACAGAAAAACCCTCCCTTGAAAAGGACACCGGGAAATAATATCAGCGGCACCGGTCACTGTCAAGAAAGATCTTCTCCCCTTTCTTCCGGGCTAGAGGAAAACCTCCCCCGGGGCAGCCGACTCGGACGTCGTCACCGCTTCACGGACGATTATATCCTTGCAATCCTCAAAGGATGTCCCGGCGGGGATGAGATGTCCGATGATAACGTTCTCCTTGAGGCCCTTCAGCTTGTCCACGTCGCCCCTCACAGCGGCTCCGGCAAGGACCTGGGCCGTCTGCTGGAAGGAAGCCGCGCTGAGGAAGCTTTCCGTGGCAAGGGCCGCCTTGGTGATACCGTGGATCACGGGCTTCCAGGTGGGCTCCTCCCTGAGCCTTCGGACGAAGGTCACCCGCTGCAGGGTGCGCTTTGTCTCCGACTGGGTGAAAATCGGCCTCAGGACCATCTCGTCGGGGTCGGCCGCCAACAGGGTCTCCAGGACCTGGCTGTTCACCTCGCTGCCGGCGTCGGCAACGACCTCGCCCTTCCTGTCCTTAACAGGCTCAAGGAGCACCTTCCCGTAGGCAATGTCGGAGAGCACCTTCCGCAGGATGGCATCCCGGGATAGTATCTCGCCGTCGATCTCGACGGCCGTCAGTTCTCCCTCCACGAGGCCACGCACGACGCTGCCATCGATAAGCTGCGGTATGTCGGTGACGGCGTTGCCGTCGGAATCGATGGCTTGTACGAGGGGTCTCGCCCAATACTGGTCAATGAGCATTTTCTGGATCGAGTCGGAGACGGTAACCGTTTCCGGGGTCCGCCAGACCTTCACGGACACGACGTTGTTCTCCCTGATGACCGAGGCGGCCGTGTCATCGATGACCCTGTCGGCGGAAAGAAGCGTCTTGCCGTCGGCGACGATATCCTCGGCGAGGTAGGTCTTGTCCTTCATCTCCTCTAGGACGGCCACGTCCCTCACCAGGATCTTGGGCGGGAAGTCCCGGGTCAGCAGCGCCAGGCTGGGGCCCGAGAGGGTGCTTCCCGGCTCGATGGCCTCGCCGTCGGGCAGTTCGACCCGTTCGGTCAACACCAGCCCCGTCATGTTCCTCCTGAAGGAGGACTCGCCCACGATCACGCGGAGGACATCGCCTTCATCATCGAGGGTCAACTCCGATACGCCCGAACCGGGGCGGAGGATCTGCCGGATCGAGGTCTCATCGAGCACCTTGCCCTTGACGTTCAGGGCCGGTTCTATATCGCCCTGACCCGCGACGTCGACAAGTTTTTTGCCGTCCATAATCCTCACGGCTTCCTGTAGGAAGCGCTCGTTGCCGGCTTTTATCTGCTCCACTTCCTTTTCGATGTCACTTAACCACGCCAGTTCCATGGAGACGAAGGAGCTGTCGCCCTCCTCGATAACCCTCACCCTGTTCACGGGCGCAACCTTCCTGAGGATGACCTCGATGTGCTTGTTGCTGACGGAGACGCCCTGGGAGAGGTAGACCGACTGGATATTGTCCACCAGGTAGTTCTGAACAGCCTCCAGGCCTTCGATCTCGAGCAGCTGCTGCGGGTCGACGTGACCGTCGGTCAGGGCCTGACCCTTCGCGACGGGCTGTCCCTCCTCGACAAGGAGAGGCTGCGACGCCGGGATGTTGTAGGAAGACCGGGACTCCACGCCGTCCACCTCGGAGGATATGAAGACCTTTCTCTTCCCCTCCATCTCCCGGATCTCCGAAATAAACCCGTCCCGGTCGGAGAGGAAAGCCACCTTTTTGGGCCTCCGCACCTCGAAGAGCTGTTCTATCCTGGGAAGACCCTGGGTGATGTCCTCGCCGGTGATGCGGACACCGCCGGTATGGAAGGTCCGCATCGTCAGCTGGGTCCCGGGTTCCCCTATGGACTGGGCCGCCACCACCCCGACGGCCTCGCCCAGGAGCACCTTCTCGCGGGACGACAGGTCCATGCCGTAGCACTGCCGGCATATGCCGTCCTGGAGGGCGCACGTCAGGGGACTCCTCACCCAGACCTCCTCGAGCCCGGCCTTTTCGATCTGGCCCGCCTTCTCGGCGTCGATCAACTCCCCGGAGGCCACGATCATTTCCCCCGTCTCGGGGTTAACGATATCCTTAAGATTGGTCCTGCCGATGATCCTTTCGCTGAGGGATATGATCATCTTGCCGTCCTGGAGCAGGGGTTTTATGCAGACCCCCTTGTCAGTGCCGCAGTCCTCGGCGGTTATGATCAGGTCCTGGGCGACATCGAC
>Ga0116188_1002781_pt1 | contig 13387 bp, 11 predicted proteins | sample AD_JPNTR2_MetaG_FD_89807 | JGI IMG/M metagenome (GOLD analysis project Ga0116188, IMG submission 89807) | Active sludge microbial communities of municipal wastewater-treating anaerobic digesters from Japan - AD_JPNTR2_MetaG | ecosystem: Engineered > Bioreactor > Anaerobic > Digestate | place...
CTTTATGGCCTCCCAGTTCAAAATTTTCCTGCAAGGCCCGCTCCATATCTTCGAACTTCTGATATTGGCATACCCATCTTTCAAAAGCTTGCGAACCGCTGCCCTCAGGGCATTGGGCCAGTAATACCACCTGCCCGCCCTCTTTTACGGCGCCTGCGGCATTCTCCAGCGTTTTCTGAGCCTGGTAGAGATTGATGTCTTTAGGATAGCCGCCGCAGCCGGCAATGACCACGTCAGCGAGCTCGTAAATATCTACCCCGTAAATATCACTAACCATCTGGCACCCCAACAGGTGGGCCTGGTAAATATCGCCGGCAAAAATACCCAGAATCTCTTTGTGATCGTTCAGGACAACGTTAAACAAGAAATTCCTGTCAAGCATTTGTGCCGCTTCAAGCAGATCCTCGTGGAGAGGATTCCCTTTTAGAACACCGCTGCGCGCCTGGGGATGCAACATCAAACTGTGATTGGCCTTAATTGTATCTTCACCGGCCACTCCCGGCACCAGGGCCTTGCGGCCGCCGCCGAAGCCGGCAAAAAAATGAAACACTATGCTGCCGGTAAGAATGCGCCAGTCGGCCTGGACAACCTTCCGGTTAATCGATACGGGGGTCCCGAGGGTTGTTTTGCCCAGGTAGACAAGCTCCTCACTGTCGCAGCTGTTGTGGTTGTACATGGGGATGGTGGCCGCAATTTCCGGTCCAACCAGCGCCGCCATCTCTTCTTGGCTCAACTGACGGTGAGAACCGGAGGCAAATACAATATAGATGTCATTTTCACGAATACCGGAGTCTTTCAACTCCGCAACCAGGTAAGGCAGAAAAATATCGCTGTGTGAAATTCTGGTGGGATCATTAACCAGCAGGCAAATTTTATCTCCGGGCTTAACCAGCTCCCTGAGCGGTTTCGTCCCAGTAGGGCTACGCAAAGCAGAAGCAATCGCCGATTCTATATCTTCCAGCGCCGGAAAATCCTTAATGTTCAATATGCGGTACGGAATTCCTTCCGGAAGACGAAGCGAGACCGTCTCTTTGCCATAATTAAGCTTAATTTGAAATGCACCCTTCAACTTAAATTTAGCTCCTTCCGGAACAGCCCTTGCTCCTCTTTGCTAAAGGCTAGCTCTTGCGCTGCAGAACCAGGTGAACGCTTTTACAGATGTCTGCAGCCGTCATCTGAAACTTCTGCTTTAGATATTCCACCGGTCCCACCTCTCCAAAATGGTCACGGCAGCCTACTCTTTCCAGGGGTGTGGGGAGATGTTCTGCCAGCACCTCGGCTACCGCCGATCCAAGGCCGCCGATGATATTATGATTTTCTGCCGTTACGACAGCGCCTGTCTTTTCGGCATAATGGATTATGGCCTCACGATCAATAGGTTTCAGCGTAAAAACGTTGATTACAGCAGCAGAAATGCCCTCTCCCGCCAGCATTTCTGCCGCCTGCAGCGCTTCGGCAACCATGATCCCGGTCGCAAAAATGGCCACATCATTGCCTTCGCGCAGCGGCACCGCCTTGCCGATCTCGAAGCTGGACCCTTCATCGTATATTTTAACGGCGTTGCGCCGCAGCAGCCGGATATAATAAATTCCATAGGGGTTCACTGTTTCTTTCAGGACATACTGCAGCATGGCCGAGTCCACCGGTTCAATTATCGTTATACCGGGAATATGCCGCATGATGCCCATATCTTCCAAGGGCATATGCGTACCGCCGTTAAATGCAGCCGTAATTCCGGGATCACTGCCGACAATGCGCACGTTCAACCGGGCATAAGCCGCCGAAAGAAATGCCTGATCAAAGCAGCGCCTGGTGGCAAAAGTACCGAAGCTGTGGGCAAAAGGAATTTTTCCCGTTGCCGATAGCCCTGCAGCGATGCCAATCATGTTGGCCTCCTGGACACCACAGTTAAAAGTGCGGTCGGGAAATGCTTCTTGAAAAGGAATCGTCCCTATGGATTTCATCAAGTCAGCATCAAGAACGACAATGCGGCTATCCTGCCGGGCCAGGTCTATCAAAGTCCGGCAGTAAACATCCCGCATCAACTGATCTTCCGGCACATGATTTTTGGCCAATACGACACTCATGGATTTACCTCCCTCGATGAAATCATTTCGACCGCCTGTTCAGCTTTAGCTATTGCTTCGGCAATCTGCTCCTCAGTGAAGGTCATATGGTGGTTGTTGAGAATGCCTTCGGCAAAACTGCAGCCCCGTCCCTTTACGGTATGCAAAACAATAACCGCCGGCTGCCCTTTTACTTCCCTGGCCTTCTCAACAGCGTTATAAATTTCAGCCACGCTGCCACCGTCGACCTCCTGGGCATGCCAACCGAAGGAGGCAAATTTACCGGCCAGATCGCCCAGGTCAAGAACGTCCCTGGTGTATCCGTCCAGTTGCTGCTTGTTATAATCCACAAAGGCGACCAGGTTGTCCAGGCGCTGGTGTGCCGCAAAAAGGGCCCCTTCCCAGACTTGTCCTTCGTCGCATTCTCCATCTCCCAGAATTAGATAGGTAATGTTGTCCCGCCCATCCAACCGGTTGCCCAGGGCAATCCCGATGGCGGTGGAAATACCCTGGCCCAGGGATCCGGTAGTCATATCCACCCCCGGTGTCTTGTTTCTATCGCAATGACTGGGCAGATTGGTCCCCGGCTTGTTTAAAGTTTTTAACTCTTCCATGGGGAAGAATCCTTTTAATGCCAGCGCAGCGTAAAGAGCGGGCCCGGCATGGCCTTTGGATAGTACCAGCCAGTCGCGATCCTCCCAGCGCGGATTAGCCGGATCAATGCGCATGAACGCGCCGTAAAGAACAGCCAGGGTTTCAACAATGGACATGGCCCCGCCAACATGGCCAAAGCCCAGGTGGGCAAATTCTTTTAATGTCTCCAGTCTGATTTGTGCCGCAAACAACTCCAGCTTTTGTTGCAGGCTCTCTGTTATCACTTATACCACCACCATTTCCTAGGCAATACTTCTTTAGTTATTGAGCGATCAACAAGGATTGACGCATCATTTACATCAATATAGGCGCCATCTACTGGTCTCTTTTAAAAGCCTTCCGCATCGCCTCCAGCAGCGGAAGCTTTACTCCGGAAAGAAACCTTACCATGGCGCCTCCACCTGTGCATACATAACTGATCTGCGACAGGTCGACGAATTTTGCTGCAGCGCTTACCGTATCGCCTCCCCCCATAACAGTAAAGCCACCGGCCCCGGCGAAAGCACGCCAGAGCCTTTCTGTACCCTTGGCGAACAAGGGCTTTTCATATATCCCGGCTGGGCCATTTACAAAAACGGTTGCCGCACTGTTGATGGCAAGTTCGTATTCCTCTATTGTTTTCGCTCCGATATCCATCAACAAGGATTCAACAGGCAGTTCATGCAGCCCCACTTCACAGCGCTTTCCGCCATCTTCATAGGCCAGGTCTACCGGGCAACAAATTCTTTCAGGAAAGCGTTCCATATATTCACGGGCCTGTGGAATAAAGCTGTCAAGCTGCCGATCCCTGATAAACTGCTCCGTTTCCTTCCCCAACCGGTAGCCTCCGGCAAGCAGCATCACCTCTCCAAGAACCCCGCAGGTTAGTATGCGGTCGGCAATCCCTTTTTCTAGTGCTTGCTGCATCATGCCGAAAGCGTCGGAAATCTTGGCCCCTCCCAAAAGAAAAACAGCAGGCCGTGCCGGGTTTTGCATGATCCTGGTCAACGCCGTCACCTCGGCAATAAACTGGCGCCCGCCGGCCGAGGGCAGCAGCTCCTGGAAAGCGACCATCGACGGAGCATTGCGGTGAGCCGCGGCGAAGGCATCGTTGACATAGCAGTCCACCAGGGGAGCCAGGCGCCTCACCAGGTAGGTGTTCAGCATCTCTTCCGGTTTCAGCTTGACGGCATTTTCAAATGTGGAGACCTCTTCGGTCAGATAGCGTAAATTCCCCAGCAAAACAATTTCGCCTTGCCGGAGAGCCCGCACCGCTTCGCAGGCTGCCGGCCCGGCTACGTCATCTATATAGCGCACTTTAACCCCCAGCAGGTCGGAGAGAATAACCGCGTGCTCGGCAAGAGGAATCAGATTGTGGTAGTCCAGCGTGTCCCCCTGGTGGGCAATAATCGCCAGCTTAGCCCCCTGGGCCAAGAGATCCTTGATCGTTGCAAGGCTTGCCTTTATGCGGTTCAGGTTGAGTATTTTTTTGGTCTTTGGATCCAGCGGCGAGTTAATATCAAGCCTGAGAAGAACCGTTTTGCCCCTGCAATCAAGATCGTCAAGGGTTCTTATCTGTATATCTACATTATTTATTGCTTCCATTTTCCCAGCCCCAGATAGTTGTTGGTTGTCTCCACTGCTTTGCGCTGATCGCTTGTCATCTCCATAGCCGCCCGGATGGCATCAATGGTTTCCGGTATGGTCACCGCTTCCTGGGGAATGTTTATCGCATACATGATATCGTCACCGGACATAACCACAGATTCCTCCCAAAGAGCAACTTCGTACATATCGCCCCTGGGATTGCCAAGGTCGCGCGCATATCTGAACAATGAAGCGTTGCCCAGAAATCCATCGGCAATCCGAACTACCCTGATGCGATCATGTTCGTGGAAAGCTAGCAGGGCCTCTTCCACCGTAATCTTGTTTTTCGGAGTAGCCACAATGGTAATAATATGGCCGTGCGTCACCGGGGTATGGATCAGGATTCCCGTGGCCTCAACATGCGGCATAATCGTCATTAAATCTACAGCCTGGTGGTTGGGTGCGGGCTCGATCTGCAGGGCGTTGGTCAATCCCCGGTGATAATCGCCCGGATCGGCAACCCTTCTGACAATGGTTATGGCCACTTTCTTAATCCCAAATTTGCGATCCAGGCAATCCACGGTCCGGATGAGCCCTGTAGTATTGCATGAAGTCAGTTTCAAGAATTGTTTGCCCAGCCCTTTTTCGTAATTTGCATATCCGTGGAAAAAGACATCGGCCACTCTGTTCTTTTCGCCGCCCTGGAAAACGGCCTTTTTGTTATACCTGGCATAGAGTTCTCTGTTTTTCTCACCCACTCCGGCGCTGGTTGCATCAAGAATGATGTCGGCTTCTTCAACCAGCTCCTCCAGGGAGCCTGCCACGGGAATTCCCGCCGCTTCAAAAAGCATCCGGTTCGCGGAAAGCGCATTGTAGAATTTATATGGCATGCCCTTCTCCTTCAATGCCCTTACAGCCAGGGTCGGGGCAACATCGGCCACACCGACAAGTTCCATGTCCTTTTGTAAAGCAACGCCGTCAGCCAATCTCTGGCCAATAACTCCATAACCGACTATTCCAACTTTAACCATTTTGAAGCCTCCCTTGACAGCTTGTGAATGATTTCCGTAACAGCAAGGTCAGTAAGCCGTAATTTCTTTGAGTGTTTTGATATATTGCAGACCTTTTTCTGCCGATGCGGCTCCATCAGGACGGGGATAGTATTCCATGCCGACATAGCCCCGGTAATTAACAATTTGCAATGTTTTCAGTATACTTTTAAAGTCAATATGCCCGGCTCCGGGATAAAGCCGGTTGCTGTCCGCAAAATGAACGTAACCAAGCAACTCCCGACTTTCATGGATGGCCTGCAACATGTCCGGCTCCTCAATGTTCATGTGGAAAGTATCGAGCATCACCCGGAGCATGGGAAGATCGTATTTTTGTATAAACTCTACGATCTCAGCAGCCGTGTTCAAATAGTTGTTTTCATACCTGTTTATCGCCTCTAACACCACACATACATTTTTCTTTACCGCGTAGTCTAAAGTAATCTTCAGTGAATCTGCCAGGCGCCGTTCATAAATTTCGGCTTTGGATAGGTCGGGTATATTCCCCCGGATACACCCGACAATGACATAACTTCCGGTTGCCGACGCCAAGTCAATATATTCCCTGAGCCTGGCCACCGCTGACTCTCTATTACTATTTGAGTCGCTTATCAACGAAAGGCCGTCAATAACATAAGATTTTCCCGTGCCGATAGCCGATACAGCCAGGCCGTACTTTTCACACAATCGCACGATGTCTCCGCTGTTCTCCAGGGAGGGATCCTTGGTGTGCAGTTCAACGGCATCATAGCCAATCTCCCTGGCCTGCCGGACATTTTTAGAAAAGACACCGCCCAGAAGGATTGGCGTATTCGGGTCCGTTTGAAGAGCGCAAGTTACACTATACTTCATCCTGCCGGGCACGCTTACACCTCCCCGGATGGAAGATCCCGCTTAAAACCGAGCAGATCCAGGTGGTGGCCGATATGTTTAACCAGGGCTTTCTCGTAATCCTCTTCATGCTCTTTCAGGGTGCGGTATATTTCCTCTCTAAAAAGGTGGCGCCCGTTTTCCTGAGCTTGAAGCAGTATCCCAAAGGTAATATGGATCAGCTGCCGCGCATTTCTATCGTTCATCAGGCTCTTTAAATCCTCATCGCTCAGCTTGGTGATATCTTCAATCTTGCTTATATCTGCAGTAACCCGGTAATAAGATGTTGCTTCATGAAAACGCTTAAATGCATAATGGTGCATTTTTCTATATAGCTGCGGGTTTACCTCGATAATAACCTTGACCGCTTCAAGCCAGCTCGTCCCTGATGTCTTAAGATGAAACTTCCCGCCAGTCCACTTGTTAATTATCTCGTAAGTGCTAAACTTGTCACTGCCGGAATGGAAGCTAAGCCTGTAACCGAAATGCTTGGCCAGTTCAGCGTGTTCTTGAACGTACCTTGAAAACTCGTCAAGATCGCCGATATAATCTATTCCTTTTTCAAACTCCCCGACATACCTGGGAGCCATACTGACAATCGGTATATTTCTCTGCTGCAATTCGCGGGCTACAAAAAAATGCCCGGTCAAAGATGTGGGTGACAAGGTCTCATCCAATGAGATTTCATAATCAATCTCCCGTCCCGCCGGCAGCAAACAATCGCGGTAGATTTTCTCCACCTGTTCTACAACCGGATGGTAAAGCAAAACATTGACCAGGTAATCCCTCTCGTCCATAAGCACTTGCAGGCTGCCGACAGGGTAGCTTTTGTCCAGGTAGGTTTCTTCATAATATCTTCTTTTTTCTTCGGGCAGGGTTCTGTAGCTGCTTTCCAAATCGATGTTTCCCAAGTTGGCCAGCGGTTTCACCTGGTCGAAGCAGTCCAGGGTGATCATCGAATAACCCGCCGACAGCGCCGCTTCTACTTCATCTTTTGTTTTCAAATGATCTCCGTCGGCGCCAAATCCCCCTTTGTACCCTTCCCGGAATACGGCAAAGCTGACATCGTCAAGAACATCATCGAGGGATCTTCCGGTAAGGTCCATTTCGCGCTTGCTCTGCTGGGCCAGAACCGGCTTTACCGCCCTTCCCGCCAGTGACATGATGTGAGCGGCTGAAGCCAAGCCCAGCCTGTCCCCCAGCCCAATCGTGGCGGTATCTTTCCCCAAAGCCGCAGGGACAGTCCACTCAAAAAAGCGGTTCAAAATGAGCCTATTTTCATGAGTCAATGGAGACAGCTTATAGCCCGATGCTGTCATTTCTCCTTTCAGCTCTTCAAACAAGTCACCTTCTCCCGCAGCCACAATATATTTTTCACCCTCCAAATTAATCATTATTAAAGAAGTACTGTCGCAAACCTGAAATGAATTTTTATAAACCCTCAACCTTTCATTGCGAAAGAGTTTGGTCAATACTTCAATTGCTTCATCCCGGCTCCGCATGTTATCATCTCCCGGTATAATCGGCTAAAAAATCACTTAAAATTTAGCATCACCTTAAAAGCTCGCTCTTTATCATTTATCGCTGTATCAAAGGCCTTGTCGATCTCTTCAAAAGCGAAACGATGCGTGATTAATGAGGTAAAATCATATTTTTCCTTGATTTGACTCATAAACCGGATCGTGCGTTGGCCAAAATTCATGGTCCCTCCCGCTCCGGTAATATTGAGCGTCTTCCAGATAATTTTGCCTATTTCCATGGGTATCTTGCGGCCGATAGAGTGGCCAATAAGTCTAATCCTGGCACCATGGCCGGCCACTTCAAAGAGCGAAGTAATAGCCGGATCTTTGCCCGATGCTTCGACAACAACCGATCCTCCCCTGCCCCCGGTGAGCGACATAATTTCTTCAACTACATCGCAGGAACTGGGATCAACGACTGCATCGGCACCGTATTTCATGGCTATATCCCGCCTGGACTTTAACGGTTCAACGACAATTACATGTGCTCCGGAGGTTTTCGCCACCATCGTGGCAGAAACACCAACAGGGCCGCAACCAAATATAATTGCCGTATCCGAAGCATCGATATGACCGCCGTTGCCCCATATGCCGAAGTAACCAATGGAGAAAGTTTCTACCCAGGCCCCATCCTCGTATGTCCAATTATCTGGAATACGGTGGAGGTATTTTTCTTCAATGACCATATATTCGCCCATACCCCCGGGTGAATCAGGACGAAAACCTGCTTCGCGCATGTTAAGGCAGGCAGAAGGCATCAACCCATCTTTACAATTCCGGCAAACGCCGCAGGCCATAACACAATCTCCAGTAACCTTGCAGCCGGGTTTCAAGGTGGTGACATTTTTCCCAACCTCTACAACCCGGCCGCCCCACTCATGACCTGGAGTATAAGGCGCAATATCATAACGTCCTTCTTTCGACTTTCCTTCAAAGCACTCTACATCCGAGCCGCAGATGCCGCATGCCCCCACCTTAACCAGTACCTGGCCGGGTTTCAATGCCGGAACTTCGATTTCCTCAATTCTCAGGTCAAAAGGCTTGTGTAAAAAAGCAACCTTTGCTTTCACCGGTTTTCACTCCATATCCATATTTTTTATGATTTTTACAAGAATAGGGCATTGATTATCGGAACCTGTAGTGCTTGGATACATGATACTTTCTGACATCCTGAATGTGCTGCCTCATCAAATTCTCGGCAGAATCCCCGTCATGGTTTATTATTGCTTGCAAAATTTCCTGGTGCTGTTTCAAAGAAGCTTTTATTCGTTCGGGATCATCGACGGTTGTAGCGGCAAACCATTTGATCTGATCATAGATATTCAGTAAAAAAGATTCCAGTTTCTTGTTATTTGCTCCCTGAAAAATGATCTGGTGGAACTCAATATCACACTTGACAGCTTTTCGAAAATCGCCGCATTCCAAATACTTCACTATATCGCGGTATTTGTTATCAAGTTGACTGACGATATCCTCGTTTTTTCTGGTTGTGCACAACCGGACAGCAAAGCCTTCCAGGGCCTCCCGGACCTCAGAAATTTCAATGTAATGGACAAGACTCTGCTTGGCAACAAAAGCCCCTTTTTCAGGGATGCAATCTACTAATCCTTCCATGTTTAACCTATGTAAAGCTTCCCGAATCGGAGTTCTGCTCACGCCTAATTTGCTGCTTAATTCCCGCTCCGGCAACATGGCCCCAGGTTTTATTTCATAGCTAATAATGGCATCCTTAATCGTGGCGTAGACAATCTCATGCTTGAGCTTTTCACGTTTTTCAAGCCTCACAAGATATACCCCAATTCTTTATATTTATATATCCCACCGGGCCAACCGCCGCTCTAAAGCTTTTCAAAGTAACCGATACGCGGCAACTGATCCACAGATTTCCAACCTTCACTTAAAGGCTCTTTCAAGAAAGGAGCCATTTCTTCTGCTGTACGGAGAGTAACTTTTTCCACGGGCGGTACAGACCCCGGAGGATATGCTTTGAGAATTTCATCATTTACCAGAGTTAGGTACTTCAGGATAGCGGCAATAGGCCGTTTTGCCTTTCTGGCATCGCCCTTGGAAGGCTGGCCGACAACTCCTTCCGGCGTCGCAGCCCGTTCAATGGCCAGGTGCCCTTCGCCCTCGGACCACTTGCACGGTCTTCTCAAAGGATCCACTGACTTGTCAAAATGACCGTCAGGCAAAAGGGCTTCCCCTTCGGCATCCTGAACAGCACTCATGTCAATCATATCTTTAAACAGAAGCAGAGCCACTGAAGTTTCACTTTCGTCGGCATGTACAAAGTGCGTCTCCAGGCTATCTTCCCGATCAACGGGGTAGAAAAATTCCCGGACTGCCCTGTGCCAATCTATCACGCGGTAGATCCCGGGAAGCTGGAATCTCTTGCAGAACTCATGAATTGCCGATTCGAGCATCCAGAGATGGCCGTGATTATTAACCATTATTATTTTTCTAAACCCATCATTCCACAGCCCCAGCATGGTATAGATCAGAGTTTCCTTGACAACCTCCTCAGGCATCATTACCGTGCCAGGCATACCGATGTGGTGATAAGGATGGCCGCCGTAATTCAAGGGGCTAAATGCCAGGTTGATTTCCCTTCCCTGTTTTGCGGTATAACGCCTTACTCCTTCCAGAATTTGAGTAACCATGAAGGTATCAAGACCGCTGTTGGCATGAAGCCCGTGATTTTCGGTGCAGCCAATGGGAATAAATACTATATCATTTTTTCTCCTCTTTTCAATCACACGAACACGCGGTGTATTCTGAATATAAGTGCCCGGTTTCCCCAATTCGGACTCCGAGGGGATCCCATATTCATCCAGAATTGCGTCCAGCTCCTCTTCAGAAGCTTCCCAGATCTGTTTTTTCAGCCTGCCAACGGCATTATCTTCAAAGATAATTGCCGGGTTATTTGTGGTTAACCATCTTTCCTTTGCTGCCATTTTGCATTCTCCTTTACCTTGCAATTTCAATTTTTATTGCCTGTTAAGGCCCGGCTTGGTAAGCAGGTCTGTCAAGACACTGATGAATAATCAACTTTTACTGGACGATTTTCCTCGAAGGATTTTTTTGCAGCCATGGATAACAGGACAGATATCTTCGCATCTCTTCCGGTAACGGGCATTTCAGTATTATTTAATAAGGCATCTATAAAATGCATTATTTCATATAAATATGATTCCTGATATCTTTCTGTAAAAAAGTACAGGTGCTTGTCCATATGGCAGCCGTTTCCATCTTTATGCTCCACATGTGTTTCTTTGACATTGTGGGCAGTGAGCAAGCCCTTTGAGCCAAAAACTTCAACGCGCTGGTCAAAACCATAAACCGCTCTTCTGCTGTTATTAATACTTCCTAAGGCGCCTTTTTTAAATTTAAGCAAGGTAATTGCCGTATCCAGGTCCCCACATGCTTTAATCTCATCACTGAACAGGTTGTTCCCCGTGGCGTAAACTTCATCGATTTCGTCATGCATAATATAGCGGGCCATATCAAAATCATGAACAGTGGTATCGAAAAAAATCCCGCCGGATACTTTAAGATATTCCAGATGTGGAGGATTGGGATCCCGGCTGGTTATGGCTATAATCTCCGGCCGGCCTATCTTGCCTTCAGCTACCATTGCGCGGATTTTTGCCAATGAAGGGTCAAATCTTCTGTTAAACCCCATCATAAATTTAATACCGGAATTTTTAACCTCATCCAGGCACCTGTCAATTACCTCGATTTGAAGCGCTAAAGGTTTTTCACAAAATACATGTTTTTTCGTCCGGCAAGCCCTTAATATCATCTCTTCATGCGAATCCGTTGAAGAAGCAATCACTATTGCTTCTATTGAACTGTCGTTAAATATTTCAGAACTGTCCTCACATAACCTGACGCCTTCGACACCCAATCGAGATAGATTCTCCCGATTGGGATCCGCGACTGCCACCAACTTGGCCTGCGGTATCATCCGGGCGATATTGTTAATATGAATTCGCCCCTGGCGCCCGGCGCCTAAAACACCTAGCCCAATTTTACGTCCCACCTTATCCATTCCCCCCAGATAATAGCAGGTGCAAGTCACCCGTGCAATTACTCTTCCGGATAAATTACTATCTTCAGAGCTTCGCGCTTCCGCAGCAATTCAAGCGCTTCAGCGTACTTGGACAACGGCATTTTATGGGTAACAATTTCCTCAAATGGGAACATGCCGCTTTCAAGAATCCTGGCTGTTTTTTCAAAGTAATACTTGCCTAAAAACCCTCCATGAATTTCAACTTCCTTCTTCACAATTTCCCCCAGCTTAATAGGCGGTGCGGCAGTTTCATCGTGTCCAAACATTAGAACCTTGCCGTTGCACCTTACCAGTTCGATTGCGGTCATTAATTCGGCGCCGACCGCTTCAATGCAATGATCCACTCCGATTCCATCTGTCTCCTGCAAGACAATTTCATGCAGGTCTTCATTAAACGGGTCCACAACTCTCGTTGCACCGCATTTCAAAGCCTTATTCCTTCTGAATTCAGCAGGTTCAGATACAATCAAAGTTGTTGCTCCGGATTGTTTTGCCAGGCATGTAAAGAGCAGGCCTATAGGGCCTCCACCAAGTATACAAACCGAATCTCCGGGCTGCACCTTCAATTTGGCCAGCGCACACGAAACGCACGACAATGGTTCCGCAAGTGCTGCAATCTCAAACGGGGTCTCTTTCCTAATTTTAAATACCGAGCTGGCCGGAACACAGATATGACTTGCCAGCGCTCCATCCTGAAATATTCCTCTTGTATTTGCATGCCCCTTGTATTCTGGAAATTCCCGGCCAACTGCCCCATACAGTTCAGAGCATATCAGCGGCCTATCGCTCCGGCAATGGTCACACTGGCCGCAAGGCGGGTGGGGGTCGACGATAACCTTATCCCCCTTTTTTAGTTCTGTTACCCCTTCGCCGACTTCTTCCACCTGGCCACAAAACTCGTGTCCTAAAATGATGCCCGGCTTGGCGGGATGCAATTGCGGATCCATTAGAATGTGCAAATCTGTGCCGCAGATACCTACGCCAAGAACCTTCAGCAAAACATCATCCTTCTTCTTAATCGCCGGCTTGGCCCTATTCTCAAATTTAAATTTTCCCGGCCCCACGTAGACTACAGCTTGCATCTTTGTCACTCCCCGAATTCAGGTTGAAATTTGAGAGATGATTAAAAGGAATTCATTTATCTTTTTCTAAACCCATGCTTTCTCTCATCCAACAAGACGGCGGCAACAATTACTGCACCTTTAACCACCATCTGCATGGACGGAGATATTCTCAGCATGGTCATGCCGTTTGTTAATACACCCATTATTAAAGCGCCAATGAAAGTACCGGGTATGGTGCCTATGCCGCCTGATAGACTTGAACCGCCAATAACAGCGGCGGTGATTGCGTTTAGCTCCCACCCGCTTCCTACGGCAGGCTGGCCCGACAGAGTTCTTGATGCCAGGACTATTGCCGCTACGCCGGTAAATAGACCGGCGATAGTGTAAATAAATGTTTTAATGCGTTTTACTTTAATTCCGGATACTTCAGCCGCCAATTCACTGCTTCCGATGGCATAAACATAAATGCCAAATTTAGTTTTGTGTAAAATGATATAGGCCACCAAGAACATGAACGCCAGAATGA
>Ga0116188_1002782_pt1 | contig 13385 bp, 9 predicted proteins | sample AD_JPNTR2_MetaG_FD_89807 | JGI IMG/M metagenome (GOLD analysis project Ga0116188, IMG submission 89807) | Active sludge microbial communities of municipal wastewater-treating anaerobic digesters from Japan - AD_JPNTR2_MetaG | ecosystem: Engineered > Bioreactor > Anaerobic > Digestate | place...
AGGATTTTAATCCCCGACAGTCCATCTCTTGCTTTTACAAATTCATTTACAATTGAAGGCTGGATTAATATCCGAACAAACGATGGCGGCGTGATTTTCTACCGCGGCGATAATCGTGTAGGATTAGCCCCGTATGTCATTGGAACAGATGGAGCAAATAGCATTTATTTCCAGATAACCGATACTAACGGCGCCTCTAATTTAATAAAAGCGTTTGTTACAAATGGGTGGCATCATTTTGCCGCTGTATTGTGCGATAGCGATAGTTCTATGAGACTCTTTATTGATGGCGTGCAGATGGCTGTTGATAACACATCTATTCGCCCATTATATGAACTTGATGTTAATAATGAGCCAGGGATTGTAATTGGCAATGTCGCAGGAATTGCGAATAATATGCCATTCAACGGAATGATTGATGAAATTGCCGTATATAATCGGGCGCTTTCTGGGGCAGAAATTCGTTCAATTTACACTATTGGATTGGCTGGTAATGGCAGATGTGCCGGACCCAGTTGTATGCCATCGGCATCGATATATATTGATGGGACTATTGCTACAAATCACATAATGTATGGACAAGGATGGACGACAAACTTCCTTACATTTTTCTCAACAAACGATAATTCTGTTATTGAAATCAGGGGCGGTCCATTAGGATTATTGTTTGATTCATTCTACTTATTTGATGTGAGCGATAGTGTTTATTATTTGCCGGAAGAAACGCTTGATGTTTTGAAAGGAGAGAATTCTTTTGGATTATGGCGGCTTGAAATATGGGATAATCGTGTTGGGCAGGTGATTACTAATGGTCATTTAATAAGCTGGCGGTTGCAACTTGGTTTTGTAAACACCAACTATGGAATTGTTATCCTAACCAATCATCAGCCGTATTCCAGCACATTAACGAGCAATCAAGTCCAATATTTTGCAGTCAACATTCCGCTGAATGTCACAAACGTGACAAATTCAATTCAGGCTAACCATCCAGTGACGATTGTATTTAATCAAACAGAACTCCCGATGCCCGGACGACCCGGCAATGTTACAATTTCAACCGATGTCACAAACGCCGTTTTCATTCTTAACTCAAATTCAATACCAGTATTAACGGAAGGACAACGATATTATCTTGCACTAATCAATTCATCGCTGCTAACCAATGATTATACAATCCAGGTTGATTATGAAATAACTCCGCCACAACAGATAACAAATACTTTGCCGCTTACAGCAGAACTACCACCGGGAAATGGTTATGTTAATTATGTGGTAGATATATCTGAATCTGCGGTTTCATCCTCAATAGAACTATTGAATATAAATGGTATGGCGGCAATTTCGGTTGGATATTTAAGACCGGGTTCGGATGAAGTAGAATATGTTTATTCGTCCAGTGATTTTGGCTCAGCCGATAAACAGATAATTTTGACAACCAATTCAGCGCCGTTCAGTTTAAAAGGCGGCAGATGGATTATCGGCGTTAAAAATACAGGCGGCGGAGCGCTTGGATACCAGTTGCGGGTGTTTGTGAATACGAACGTTCTTGAAAATGGGTTGATGAAGATGCCTGATTTTGTAAATCCGCCATCGTTCATAAAATCTGTTGGAACGGTTCTGCAATTCAATACTGACATTGGACGAAACTACAATGTCCTTGTTTCAGAAGATCTTGTGAACTGGAATGTAATGCAAACAATTACAGCAACAGGAGTTGTATCGACCGTTGTTGATATGACGCCGCCACAAATTAATAACAAGCGGTTTTACAGAATTGTTCCATCACAAAATTGATTTCAAATTATAAGCGAAAAATGCGCACCAAGAAAGTCAATTCAGATATGTTCCCTGATATTATCCTTGCATCGGCTTCGCCTCGCAGGGAAATATTATTAAATGAGGCTGGAATAAAATTCAGAGTTGTACCATCTTCATTGAACGAACCGGAACATAAACATCTGACGCCGAAAGAACAAGCCCTTTATCACGCCTTCCGTAAGGCTAATTCAATTGCAAAAAAATTTCCAGACAGCCTTGTAATCGGGGCTGACACAGTCGTTTGTCTGGGGACAAAATTATACGGCAAACCAAAGACACTGAGAGAAGCCCGAGAGTTCTTGATGGAATTATCTGGCAAGACACATCAAGTAATTACTGGCGTATGCTTAAAATGTTTGAAAAAAAAGTGGAACGAACTATTTTCAGAGACCACCGAAGTTGATTTTTACGAACTCGATGATGAAACGATTAACCTATATCTTTCTAAAGTAAATCCGATGGACAAAGCGGGCGCTTATGGTATTCAAGAAAATGGCGAACTAATTATTAAACAAATTTGCGGTTCATACTCGAATGTTGTTGGCTTACCAATGGAAAAACTGTTGGAAAAATTAAGCAAACTTAAGCCATAAAAACCTGATACGAGTATTCTCGGTGTCATTATTTATGAGGCAACGAATATGTTTTTAAGTGTTTTTTAACTCTCCTTGGGTGTCAAAACTTATGGGTCAACAGGGTATTTGCAAAATTTTAATAAATTCTTTGAAGTTTTAAAAGTTTCAGTATAAAATTGTTTTCTGGAACATTATGACGCTTAATGAAGAACAAAAACAGAAGGTTATTGGCTGGGTAAAAGAAGGACGCAAATTGTCCGAGATACAAAATTTGATTGCCACTGAATTTGGCATACGGCTGACTTATATGGAGGTACGGCTTTTAGTTGACGATTTAAAAGTAATGCCTATGGATAACGATTCGGAAAAGAAAGCCGAAACAAAACAGCCGCAAGTAAAGCCAGAAAATGATAAAGCCGAAACAAAAAAAGACGATGATGTTGAAGTTCTTTCAAATGTTTCGGTCACAATAGATAAGATGACGCGACCGGGGGCTGTGATGAGCGGCAACGTTCAGTTTAGCGATGGCGTTACAGCAGAATGGTATGTTGATGAGATGGGCAGGCTCGGTCTTATGGCGAGCAAACCCGGTTATAGACCTTCTGAACAGGATGTTAAGAAATTCCAGATTGAGCTCCAAAAACAACTCAGCGGTTTAGGCTATATTTAAACCAATAGGCATAAACAGTGTGGATACTTCAGGACAAAATGCGGATGTAAAACCCTGTGAACCACAAAACTCTGAACCGAGCGCAAAATCTGTTATTAGCACATTATTTGTCCTTGCCAGGATTTCAAATCTTCCAACTGTCTGGTCAAATTGCATTGCGGGCTGGCTTTTAGCGGGTGGAGGTGATGTAGGAAAGATTTTAAACCTCTGTTTTGGTGTCTCCTGTCTTTATATTGGCGGGATGTTTATGAACGATGCTTGCGATGTTGGATTTGATAGAATTTATCGTCCTGAAAGGCCAATACCATCGGGAAAGATTAAAGAAAGAACGGTCTGGTTGCTTTCGTTTGCTCTGCTTACACTGGGGGTTGTTTCAATTTCGCATATCAGTAAGGGAACGGCTTTTGTAAGCGAGTTGCTACTCGGGGTAATAATCCTTTATAACACTGTTCATAAGCATATCAGTTTTTCCCCTGTAATAATTGCAATATGTCGGTTGCTTTTATATCCGCTGGGCGCAACTGTTGCGATCGGGTTTATAGATGGATATGTGTTATGGAGCGGCATTGCGCTGGCGCTTTATGTGATTGGGTTTTCGTATATCGCAAAATACGAAAACATTGCCGGCTACTTTTTACATTCATCTATTATTCTGATTTTTGCGCCTATTGGACTCGCCCTTATAGTAAATGATGAAGGGTATAGAGTCAGGTGCCTAATCGTCGCAATAGGAGTGATAATTTATCTCATTATGAGCATTCGCCATTTATCTACTCAAAAACCAGCAGATATTCAAAAATCTGTTTCGATGCTCATCGCAGGAATTATTTTGATAGATATTCTGGCAATCTCCGGCATCTCCACCAACCTTGCGCATTATCTTGTAGTTTTTGTTTTTTTGTTTATTCTTACGATTATCTTGCAAAAATTTGTTCCCGCAACCTGATTAAATTAAGTGCCCAAGTTTTTCTTTTTTTGCCTTTAAATATTTTTCGTTATACATATTGGGTTTAATTCGAATAGGAACCTGTTCAGTAACAATTAATCCATAGCCCTGTAAACCAATAATTTTCTTTGGATTATTTGTTAATAATCTGATGGATTTTAAACCGAGGTCGCAAAGAATTTGCGCGCCGATGCCGTATTCCCTTAAATCCGCTGGATAACCGAGTTTAAGATTTGCCTCTACTGTGTCGTAGCCATGTTCCTGCAATTTATAAGCCTTTATCTTTTGAGCCAACCCAATGCCGCGTCCTTCCTGGCGCATATAAACAATGACGCCGCAGTCTTCGGCCGCGATAAGCCGCATTGCCTGTCGGAGTTGCGGACCGCAGTCGCAACGGAGCGAACCAAAGACGTCGCCTGTCAGACATTCGCTATGAACTCGCACAAGGACATTTTCCTTTCCGGCAACATCGCCCCTAACAAGCGCAAGATGATGATTTCCGTCAACCTTTGAACGATATAAATATAAATCAAATTCGCCAAAATCCGTTGGTAATTTGACGATTTCAGTTCGTTCAACAAGTTTTTCGCGCAAGCGACGGTATTTGATTAAATCTTCTATTGAGCAGAGTTTTAAATGGTGTTTTTTGGCGAATTTAATCAGTTGTGGAAGCCGCGCCATTGTGCCATCGTCGTTCATAATCTCGCAAATAACGCCGACTGGACGACATCCGGCAAGGCTGATGAGGTCAACTGCGGCTTCGGTATGTCCAGCCCGTTGAAGAACACCACCGGGTTTTGCCCGTAATGGAAAAACGTGTCCTGGTTGGACAAGGTCTTGCGGGGTTGAATTAGGGTCAGCGATAATTTTAATTGTACGAGCCCTATCAATTGCGCTGATGCCGGTTGTAATGCCTGTCGCTGCGTCCACGCTGACCTGGAAATCTGTCTTAAAGGTATCGCGATTTTGGGCAACCATTTCTTCAATGCCAAGTTGTCTTAATCGTTCGGCTGTTGTAGGAACACAAATGAGACCCCTGCCATATTTAGCCATAAAATTGACCGCCTCCGGTGTAACAAATTCAGCAGCCATTATAAGGTCGCCTTCGTTCTCGCGGTTTTCATCGTCAACAACGATTACCATTTTTCCGTTCTTTATATCCTGCAAAGCAGATTCAATTGTATCTAACGGACTTTTATTGTCTTTGCTCATACGTTTTTAACTTTAATGAAAGTTATGATAATATTATATCAAAAAATAAAAACCCGTTGTCTATAAAAACAACGGGTTTTTTAAATTTACCCTGCGAATGAATGCAAGTATTGGTTATGACTTATTTTTTTGATTGTCTTTTGAATCTTTGGAAGCAGGGCATTGTTTTGCGCAATTCGGACAGCAATTTTGTTTGTCACATCGTTTTTTGCAATTGCATACTTTACAGGGACAACACGTCCCATCCTTTGACGCTGGGCAATTATTATTTCCTGCATAAGCCAGTGGAGCGGCGACAACCGCTATAGCCAATATTATGATATTAAATAATTTCATAGTAATTATAATATATAATTAATTTTCAATAAGTCTAATTAAATGTTTATTACAATGTAAAAAATCTCGCATTGATGTCATAAATATTTTAAGCTGGTCGATATGGATAAAGAAAATCCCAATAGACGTAGTTTCATAAAAGGGATATTAAGTTGCGCTACTGTGATGGCGGGCATAAAACCAAATTTTGCAGCTATCCCGGATAACCATCCTGCAAAAAAGTATCAACTCTTATGGACAGAAAAATTACGATGGGGAAATGTTGTTGATATTACAAAGGTTGATGGTGTTGGCGAGTTCTGGGATGATAGGCTTCAAAAGGCTCAATCGATATTGAAAGAAAAAGGCGGCGGCGTTGTGTTTTTTCCTGCGGGCGAATATAAGTTCAAAGAGAATATTTACTTGCAGAATGGCATTATTTTGAGAGGTGAAGAACCACGGACGACAGGACAATCGGGTCAGTCGTATAATCTACGTTCCCAAATAGAATTTCCTAAATATGTTCCGATATTTTCTGGAAACGGGACACCAGTTAACACAGCATTCAAAGGCATACTGTCAGAGTCTCCTGCTAATGATTCAAATTGTGGAATTGTTCATCTTAATATAAATCGTGGATATATAAATCTTGGAACGGGCGATAATTATAAGTGCGGTTCGAATCGGATTGTTTTCGGTTGCATATTCCGAAATGCTGCTGGCGTAGAGCCAAATATTCCAAGTCAAAAGGATAATCAACCCGGCTGGCTTCGTTATACCAATAAATTTAGGGCGGCAATCAGCCTAAATGTCTATGAAAATGCGCTCGTTGCGCAAAATGTAATTCCTAAAAGCGGTGATGATAATTTCATAATGCGAGAATACCCGCTCAAAGATAGAAAAGGCTCTGTTATACCATTCGATATTGAGTTTGATTATGACAACCGACCGGGGATTTATGTAAACCACTATTGTATTGGCGGGGCTGGTGGCACTGGAAATGATGGCACACCAGAGACACATCCCTGGGGATTCAGAAAAGGAATTATAATTGCGGATAATTATATTTATTGCACAGGTCGTTGCGCTATTGGGTTTTGCGGCGACGGTGTTTTGTGTTCGGGCAATGTGATAAGATTTGCCAAAGATGTAGTGCGTCCAACTGTCACCGGAATTCATTGCAGTTATGGGTCAAGCACGAATGACAATCGCGCTATGGAAATGAGGGGGTGGCGATGGACTGTAAAAGATAATGACTACGAGGTTTATAGGAACCTTTGTTCCGATAAAAAATATTACATAAATGACGGTGAAGGTTTAATGCACGAAGACCATTGCAATTCTACAATCGTTGATAGTTATCTTATAAATAATCATGGCAACAGTTACCTTTCAATCTTTCACGTAGGAGAAATAAATGGATTGTATATAGAAGGCAATGACATTTCTGTGGGTCATAGTATTCAAGATATTTATGTTGCAACCCCGCGACATAAACAACCGGGAGATTTTCCAATCCGTAATGTTGCCATAGTAAAAAACATTACGCGCTCAAATGGAATTAGGGTTTACGGTTATCCTTCAGAAAAAGTTGTAGTTAAGGATAATAAACACATTGGTGAAAAACCGGGCGTAATCCTGAACGAGGCGAATGCTGAGTTGAACAACAATGTGAACTATATTGTAAAAATAGCACAGAAATAACGCCAATTATTTTTCAAGGTTTGAGACGAAAAACCTACAAATTTTTGACTACATAATTTTGAAATTCGGGTATCACAAATGGCGGGAGATGGACTTTAAATCTGATGCCGTCGTCTTCGTATTGTTTTTCAACGACCTGTCCAATGTGATAAACCTTTGCGGCAAGCGCGGGGTTGTTGTGTGGTATCAAGATTTCAACGAATAATCGCGCCGGTTTTAACATATAACCGATTGCGTTTAGCAATTCGTTTATGCCTTCTCCTGTTTTAGCGGAGACATATATTGAGTTGGAAAACATCTCATTCCAGTAAGGCGGAATTTCACCATTCGTCAATCTATCGATTTTATTAAACACGACGAGGATTGGTTTTTCTGACGCTCCAATTTCTTCAAGCACGGAGTTCACCGCAAGGATTTGTTCATTTGCCTGTGGGTGGCTAATATCCACGACATGAAGTAAAAGGTCTGCTTGAACGACCTCTTCAAGGGTTGCTTTAAATGCTTCGACAAGACGATGAGGAAGTTTTCTTATGAAACCGACAGTATCTGAAAGCAGGACATTTTGATTTGTTGGCAGACGGAGACGGCGCGTCATTGGGTCAAGGGTTGCGAATAATTTGTCTTCGGCAAATCCATTGGCGTCGGTAAGGCGGTTCAACAGGGTGGTTTTTCCGGCGTTTGTATAGCCTACAATCGATGCAAGTGGCCAATTATGGCGCTGACGTCCCTGCCGTTGTATTGTTCTATTTTGACGAACTTCTTCTAAATCATCGGTAATCCTGCTTATTCTATTTTGAACTCTTCTGCGGTCGGTTTCCAACTGCGTTTCGCCATCGCCTCTCATTCCGATGCCGCCTTTTTGTCGTGAAAGGTGTTCCCAGAATCGCGTCAGTCTTGGCAGTAAATATTTTAATTGAGCCAACTCGACCTGCAATTTACCCTCTTTTGTCTTTGCGCGTTGGGCAAAAATATCAAGGATTAACGAGGTTCTATCTATAACTTTGCACTCAAAGATTTTTTCAAGATTTTTTGCCTGCGCTGGCGTCAATTCGTCATCAAAAATTACTGTGTCAACATCGTTTCTTTTACAGAAGTCGGCGAATTCGGCGGCTTTTCCGATTCCGATAAAAGTCCCGGAATTGGGAGAATCAAGTTTTTGAATGCCTTCGCCTGCGACGACGCCACCGGCAGTCTTAACAAGTTCACTCAATTCAGTCATTGAGTCCTGAACTTCAAATGTGTCTCTGGACTTTAGCTGAATACCAACTATAAACACCCTTTCGGGCTTTCTATTTCTTGTCTCTATTAGAGCTTTCAATCTTCTCTATGAATATCCTTTTATTTTAAAATAGCATTAAAATCTAATAGGTCAATAATTCTAACTAAATTGCTTGAATCGACAGATAGTTTAAATAATCTATTAGTCTAAATCGTCAAAAAAAATGGTAATGAGTAATTATGGTAAATATAAATGGGTTGTGATGAAGGGAATTTTATTTCTATATTTATCATTAAGTTTTGTTTTTTCTGCCGACTATCTCTCACCTTCCAGTATTTCCAAATCTCCTGATGAAAAGACAATCTATATTGCCTGCTCAACTGCTGCGAAAGTAATCGCATTTAGCGTGGAAAAAGAAGCCGTAGCAAAGACCTTTCAATTAAAAGAAAATCCTTCTGCTATTGCCGTATCACGCGACGGTAAATATTTATTTGTGGGATGTCCATCCTCAGAAAGCGCTGTGTATATGATTGATATCGAGACGGGTAAGAATGCTAAAAAGTTTAAGGCTGGTCATACTGTGAAAGCTCTTTTAACAACGGCTAATGGCAAAAGACTTTATGCCGTTAACCAGTTCAACAACAATGTTAGTGAATTTGATATTGAGAGTGGAAAAGAGACCAGAAGGTTTCCAGCAGTTCGCGAACCAATCGCCGCTGATATTTCTACTGATGGAAAACTAATGGTGATTGCAAATCATTTACCGATGGGTAGGGCAGATTCGGGGATAGCAGCTGCAGCAATAACGGTTGTTGATTTAGATAGCGGTAATGTAATCAAAACGATTCAACTTCCAAATGGCAGTACAGATTTGAACGATATTAAAATTTCACCTGACGGCAGATATGCCTGTGTCACTCACCTTTTATCGAGATTTCATCTACCGACCACACAATTAGACCGTGGCTGGATGAACACAAATGCAAAGACTATCATTGACCTGATGGCATTAAAGGTTCTCAACACTGTTCTTCTTGATGATGTTGATAGAGGCGCAGCAAATCCGTGGGCAATTGGTTGGACGGCTGATGGGAAATATCTTTGTATCACGCATTCGGGAACGCACGAGGTTAGCATAATTAATTTTCCGATGTTGATAGACAAATTATCCAAACTGCCTGAACAGGCCGACCCGAGCAAGGCTAACGATTATATAACGGTTTCAAAAACTGTTTCGGATGTTCCGAACGACCTATCGTTTTTAATGGGATTGCGAACCCGAATAAAACTGCCTCAAACTGATAAAGGACCGCGCTCCATAGCTGTAATTGGCTTCCGTGTTTATACCGCTAATTATTTTACCGACACGATTTCAATCACAGAAATTAATGTGGTAAATCCACAGTTCAAGTCGGTAAAACTTGCGCCGCAAAAGGAGTGGACAATCGTTAGAAAAGGGGAATTTTATTTCAATGATGCCTCAATATGTTTTCAAGGATGGCAGACCTGCGCAAGTTGTCATCCCGGCGATGGACGGGTTGACGGGCTTAATTGGGATTTACTAAACGATGGGATTGGAAATCCTAAAAATACACGATCATTGTTGTTTTCCCACAAAACGCCGCCAGCGATGAGTCTTGGAATAAGAGAGACAGCGTATACCGCTGTCCGTTCAGGGATTAAAAGCATCCTCTTCACAGTCCAACAGGAAGATGTCGCAAATTCAATAGATGAATATCTTAAATCTTTAAAACCGGTTCCAAGCCCGTATCTTGTGAACGGGAGTTTGTCAAAATCTGCAAGCAGGGGGAAAAAGATATTTAATCAGGCTGGCTGCGCGGAGTGTCATCCACCGCCGCTATTTACCAATATGAAACAATATAATGTCGGGACAAAAGGCGAATTTGATAAGCCAACAGATCTTTTTGATACACCAACATTGATAGAAGTCTGGCGAACGGCGCCGTATCTTCACGATGGTTCAGCGGCTACTTTAAAAGAATTGTTCACGGTAAGAAATAAAAACAACCAACATGGCGTTACGGGAAACTTATCCGATGAACAATTGAACGATTTAATTGAATACATTTTATCAATTTAAAAAACACTATGAATATAAGTTGTAAAACACGAAGGCAACGGACAATCCTTCCGGGGTGGCAGTTGACGCAGATTGCCACAAGCCGATATTCCGAATTTCATTTAACGGCATTCCCTTCTAAAAACGAAACCGCAGCCGATGTTGTTGAACGACTGATTAAATGGGTTAAGGAAAATCACGTCACGATTGTTCGTAATGATATTTTGGGCGGACTATCTATGCACGATGAAATACTTGAGCGGTTTGAAAAAGGTTTAGGCACATTAGATTGGCCTATTCTATGGACGCAGGGTTCACAAGAAATCGATAAAGACCTTCGCGGAATAAACATTATGGCTGTCAAAGACACACCGGTTTCTAACATCAAATATGGGGATAAAATTGTTGGACGGTCATTTAGCGACGGATATGCAAGACATTTATTACTTGGCAATTTATACCCCTCAAATATCAAGGCAGCGAGGACTGAACAGGTGAGCGAATTGCTTGAGCAGATTGAGACTATTTTAAAAAGCGCGCTAATGGATTATTCAAATATAGTTCGCACGTGGTTTTATCTTGATAACATCCTTCTATGGTATGACGATTTTAACAAAGTGCGCACTAACTTTTTTAAAAAACGCAATGTGTTTGATAATGTCGTGCCTGCAAGCACGGGTATCAGTGGAAGCAATTTTTATAAAGCAGCTGTCTCCGCCGGAGTATGGGCAGTGAAACCGGAAGACGAGGCATTTTCAATAAGAGAAGTCCCATCTCCATTACAATGTCCTGCCCCGTGTTATGGTAGTTCATTCAGTCGCGCGATAGAACTCGCAAACCCGGAATTAAAAAGGATTTTTATTTCAGGGACAGCAAGCATTGACCAAAATGGTTCAACTGCGCATATTAATAATATTGATAGCCAGATTAAATTGACTATGCTTGTTGTGGAAGCAATTCTGAAATTAAAAGGAATGGACTTTAAAAATTTGACCCGTTCAATTGCATATTTTAAAGACCTGAAACAATGTGATGCGTTCGAAAGGTGGATTTCTAAATACGATATATCCCGATTTCCGACCGTTATAACCCAGGCGGATGTTTGTCGCGATAATTTATTATTTGAAATTGAAGCCGACGCTATCTCAACGGAAACTGTTTGAGAATTATTTTGACCTTGCCTGTTTAATAGCGCTGACAAATTCTGAAGCCAATTTTTTTAAGCCGTTCCAATCAGAAGCGGCAATGATGTTTTTATTTACGAGCGATGAACCGACGCCAACTGCTGGGACGCCTGCGGCAAAAAATTCTTTTATATTTTGCAAATTTACGCCGCCAGTGGGTACAAGTTTTAAGTGTGGCATCGGCGCCAACAATGCCTTTATATATTGTACGCCAAGATTATCTGCGGGGAAAATCTTGATGAAATCAGACCCGTAGCGGTAAGCGGTCTCAGCCTCAGTCGGGCTATAAGCGCCGAGCATACAAACACGTCTGGCTGAATTTGCGGCTTCCGCTATTTCAATGCGAGTAATAGGGGAAACAATAAATTTTGCGCCTGCTTTAATTGCAGATTGAGCCATCTCTGCGTCCAGAACAGACCCCATACCTAAAATCGCTTTATTTCCAAACTCGGCATCAACTTGTTTAAACTTTTCAATTGCGCCGGGTATTGTCATTGTAAGTTCAAGCACATTGATACCGCCATCTAACAGGGAACGGCAGACATCGGTTACCTGTTCAGGGGTTTTTGTCCTGATAATTGCGATAATCCCGCAATCCTGAATTGCTTTAATTATTTGGCTTTTCTCGTTCATAGTTAAAATATTAACTTCTTTTTACTTCAATTACATCGTGAGGACCTGCCTCTTTTTGACCAGCAGGCGAGACGCGTATATAGCGAGCGTTTTTTCGTAAATCGGCAATGGTTTTAGCACCGAGGTATCCCATACCGGACTGAATGCCACCGATTAATTGAGAAAGCACAGTATCCACCGAGCCTGATACCTCTTTTAATGCCTCCACGCCCTCAGGGGCAACCTTGCCAGTTAGATTAACTTTTTCATGTCCATATCTTGCCGCAGAGCCAGCCTTCATCGCATTAAGGCTGCCCATACCTCGGTATTGTTTATACAACTTGCCGTTGATTTCAATGGTTTGACCCGGCGCCTCTGAACAGCCTGCAAAAAGACCGCCGCAGATAACTGCATTTGCAAGCGTTAAAGCCTTAACAATGTCGCCACTTTTTGTAATACCGCCATCGGCAATTATCGTCACGCCTAATTTTTCCGCTGCCCTTGACGAGATATACAAAGCTGTCATTTGCGGGATTCCGACGCCAGCAACGATTCTTGTGGTGCAAATTGAACCGGGTCCCTGTCCGATTTTGATTACATTTGCGCCACACTTTGCCAAATATTCTACCCCGGATGCAGAGGTAACGTTACCGGCTATGATTGGAAGACGAGGGTATGCGTCTCTTAAAATTTTGACCATATCTCCGACTCCTTTGCTAAACCCGTGAGCGGTAGAAACCGCCACAACGTCCACGCCTCGTTCCACCATTGCGCCGACGTGATTGATTATCCGTTCTTTATCAAGGTCTCCAAATGCATTCCGGGTTGCTGAAACTGCGGCGCCGCAGATTAATCTGAATCGCGAATCTCGCGCTGGACGAAATTGGGCGTTTCGTTCCTGCATTATTTGTTCAATATCGCTCATCGTGAATAATCCCCGGAGGTTATCTTCATCATCAACCACGAGCAATTTATGAATGCCGGGATGCTTGCTAAAAAACTTATCCGCTGTGGCAATTGGATTATCGCCAAGTTCCTTTTGATTTATGA
>Ga0116188_1002791_pt1 | contig 13370 bp, 11 predicted proteins | sample AD_JPNTR2_MetaG_FD_89807 | JGI IMG/M metagenome (GOLD analysis project Ga0116188, IMG submission 89807) | Active sludge microbial communities of municipal wastewater-treating anaerobic digesters from Japan - AD_JPNTR2_MetaG | ecosystem: Engineered > Bioreactor > Anaerobic > Digestate | place...
ATCAATCCGGTAAAAACCACCGCTGCGGTCAAGCTGCCCAGCTCTTCCAGACGAATCGATAAATCCTTCCATGGCTGCAGCTTGGCCAGCAAGGTCTCCAGCGTTTGGGTCTCTGCCGACAGCTTTTCCAGCGCGCTGCGGAGATGCTCAGCCTTTTCCAGAACTGCAAGCGATTCCTGCTGGGTGACAATCCTGCCGTAGTCGGCGGCGCCGATTTCAACTTTTGGGGCAAACAGAGAGGTCTGCTCTTTGCCGGCATAGGGCTTGAGGAAGTCAACAGCCCTGCCCAGCCGGTCGATGGTCTCCTCCAAATCACGATGGCGTTTGGTCTCAACCATCAGCTCCGGCCATTCTTTGGTAACCATCGCCCGTTCGGCATCCAGTATCTGGACGATACCGGCCTCCTGCAGACGTGCCAGCAATTCGGCCGTCTGGCTTCGATGGGCAACAATCATCACTTTCTGCATTGAGGCGATAGCCATTTATGCTCTCACGAATAATACCTGGTTATTTTGCCTGCAGACACACTCCGAGCTTGATAAAATGCCTGACTCGGGGAAAAACAGCCGTTTGAGCAGAAATCTGCCTTACGGCACCTGCTGCAACCGCTGAATAATTGCATCGACACATTGCTGAATTTTCGGCTGACAGGCCGCTTGAAGGGCTTCGATGTCCTGCTGGCCCTGCCTGACAAGTGCTTCGGCGTCCTTTTTGCCGCGTTCTTCTGCCAGAGCAACCGCTTTATCGATGGCTTCCTGCCGCCGCTGCTGGGCCTGACGCAGACGAACAGACCGCCGCTTTTGGCTTTCCTCGAGCAGTAAAGCCGCATCCCGCCGGGCCTTTTCAACGATCTCTCTGGCCTGTCTTTCGGTGTCTTTTATCTGCTTAATCAATTCCATTGTAAAATTCGCCCCATAAGGTACTGACTGAAACCCTTCAGGTCAACATTTATTCGATTTAATTTTAATGTTCCTAAAATCACATATACCAGAAATCAACGTCGTTATCCAGAAAAATATTTCCTGATATTGTGCAAAATAATACTTATTTAGTTTCTTCCTTCGGAATCATATTCCGCTGTTCCATTGCCAAGATAATATGGTCAGCGATTTGCTCATTGGTGAATACGGAGTTATCAAACACGATATTAAAGGCCGGTTCTCTCGGATTTTGGCGTTCATAAATCTTCCGCAGATGCTCTCGCTGCTTTTCAATCTCAGCGATTTTAAGTGCGGCCGTCTGCTTGTCCAAATTTTCCCGCAGGCAGATGCGGGCAATGCGCCATTCCCGCGCTTCTACCCGTATGCTCAAGCCGTTGGCCAGGTCTCCCGTGGCGGCGGTGCTGCCCTGTCCGATAATAACCGCATAGCCGTCAAATGCGATGGTTCGGACCATCATTGTAATTTTATTCCGCACTTCGAAGCCGTCGGGGATGCTGTTTTTGGTAAGTCCCCGCAGAAAATCTTTCAGCAGATTGGGCTTGGAGATGCGCTCTTTTTCAAGAATTTCTTCTGTCAGGCCGGTATCTTTGGCCAGTTGTGCCAGAAGCTCCTTGTGGTAGAGCTTCCAGCGCTGCTGGCTGTCGCGCTGGTTGAGCCGCTCGACCAGAATCTGCCCCAAACCGATGCCGTCACAGCCCCACTGCCGGGAGATTGTGATATAAGGTCCCGGCTCTTTCTTGGCACCGATTTGATCCAAATGCTGCCGCAAATAGGATGAAAGGTTTGGCTTTGTCATCGCTTGCCTCTCCTGCAAAAATCGACTTATGCCGACATTGTTAAAATATATTTAGAGCGCCGAGGCGCTGCTTTTTCGATTTGCTCCCTGAACGGTTTACTATACCAGATGGCCGAAAACTTGTCTGTAATTTTTCTGATTTTTTGCGGAAAAAATGCGTGTCGGCCAATAATGGGCTTTTTTAGAATCCGCGCAGGTCGGTGCTGGTTCTGCGCATCAGGCCCGGCTTTGGCAGCCGCTTTAGAACGATGTATTCTATGCCTAAACTCTGGCAGAACCGGCGCTTGATGGGCTTGTCGCCGTCTTCATTGACAATGTAGCAGTCGGGCTTGAGGCGTCTGATTTCCGGCTCGGCATCCAGCCAGCCGCTGCCGGTGGAAACCAGCGCTTGGCGGACAAAGCGGATGGAACCGACGATATAAGCCCGCTGCTCCTGCCCAAACATCGGGTGGCCTGGGCCTTTGAGCAGTTCGATATTCTTATCGTGGCCTACAACAACATACAAATCGCCATATTGGGAGGCCTCTTCAAAAAAGCGGATATGTCCGGTATGAAACCAGTCATAACAGCCGGTAACAATCACTTTTCGGGATGAGGAGGGAGTTGTTTGGTAATCGTGCTGGGGCAATCCAGCCAGCGCGGCCTCATCTATCAGACGATAGCCGGCACCGCAGCCGGCGGCGGCCGTCCGGAATTCTGACAAATCCTCAAAGGCCGGTGAAATCCACTCCGATGGACGGCGGCGGCAGCCGATATCTTTGAGATGCTCCAGAGAGGCTGCCGTTTCAACCTCTGCAGTATAACGGATATTCTGGATAAAATACAGCCGCTCGGCCAGCGGAAACTTGGGTACCGCCCCTGTCAATTTCTGGACAAGCTCATCTTCCAGCAGCACCACCGTCAGGCGTCCGCAGCGCGAAGCTTCCTGAAGAAATCGGATTCGGCGGACATCCATTTGATCAAAAATGCCGGCGGTGAGAATCTGTGCTGTCATAGGGCAACCTTGATTTGAACCTGAAAGCCGCCGGCAACCGGCTCAGAAGAGGCCACATACAAATAGCCGCCGCCGCAGCCGGAATACATTGCCCCGGCATAGCGGGACTGATAATACTCCAGCAGAGCCGTCAAATCCTTCGGCAGCAGCGGGTGCTGCAGAATATCGGGCATCAGCACGCTCCAGGCCTTCATACAGTCGTTAAACGACTGCCCCAGCGCGGCCAGATTGCGGCGGGCAATGGCGTCAAAGCAATCCCAGCCGGACTGCCCGAGCCGGCGCACCCACTCGGGCGTCAGATTCTGCCGGCCCAGCGGGCTGTAGCCTTCGGGACGCATATTGACCGGCAGGATATAAAGATGCTCTTGGAGCCAGCGGGCGGTATCGGGGTCGTTGATGGATTCGATATGCCGCGGGAAAAGCCCGCCCTCATAGGCATAATCGTAATCCAGCCGGCAGATGCCCGGATAGATAATCCCAATCATATCCTGCGAACCGGACGGATCGGCCTTGCCTTTGTTTTCCGCCTCATAGAGCTTGCGAACCAGCACATCGAGCGGCTCATCGGGCAGGCGGCCGCCCCACAGCTTCAGCGCAATCGAGCGCGTGCTGCCGCAGATGCCGGCACGGTCCATCCATCGAAACTGCGGCTCTACGGCTGCCACCACCATTGAGCCGGGCGGCTGGGGGTCATAGCGGGATACAAACGGCTGGTCAATCCAGCCGCCGGCCAGTGCCAGCCGGTACTGCAGCTTTCCGATAATATCCGTTATATGATGTCTGCTGCTGGTCATCTGTGCGCCCCTGCTGTCAGCTGACAGTCCTTCTGCCGGCCTTGCGGTCATAGTACTGCTGCTCAATCCACTGGTAGGTCTTGGTCAAACCGGTCTTGAAGGGCGTTGTCGGCTCCCAGCTGAGCATCTGCTTGATGAAGGTGTTGTCGCTGTTTCGGCCGGCCACGCCCCGCGGGGCATTGAGATTGTAGCGCCGCTGGAGTTTGACGCCGGCGATCTGCTCGACTAAATCCACCAGCGTGTTGATGGAAATCAGCTCGCAGGAGCCGAGGTTGATCGGCACAGCGGTCAGCTTGTCGCAATGGGTAATCATATCGATGCCCAGCACGCAGTCATCGATATACATAAAGCTGCGTGTTTGGGAGCCGTCGCCCCAGATTTCGATGTCCATTCGGCCGGTGTCTTTGGCTTCAATCACTTTGCGGCAAATGGCCGCCGGGGCCTTTTCCCTGCCGCCGTCCCACGTGCCGAACGGCCCATAAACATTGTGGAAGCGGGCAATGGCTGTTTTGAGGCCGCGCTCGTGCCAGTATTCCTGACAGACCATTTCGGAAAACAGCTTTTCCCAGCCGTAGCCGCGCTCGGCCATCGCCGGATAGGCATCCGATTCCTTCAGTGCCCGCACGTTGGGGTCTTTCTGCAATTCCACATTGTAGGCACAGGCCGAAGAAGAAAAGAAATACCGTTCGGCGCCGGCCCGGTAGGCGGCTTCGGTCAGATGGGTGTTAATCAGGACGCTGCGGAGACATTCCACGCGATACCGCTCGATAAAGCCCATCCCGCCCATATCCGCCGCCAGATTGTACACTTCCCGCGCGCCGCGGCAGGCCTGGACGGCATTGTCTTTTTCGCTCAGATCCATGCAGAGGCTTTCCACGCCCGGCACTACCTGATACCACTGGGGAAGTGGTTTTTTGTCTATCGCCCGAATCCGCGTGAAGCCCTGCTGACGAAAATAGCGGGTCAGCGCACCGGCAATAAATCCGCCGGCACCACAAATGACAATCCGATCATTTTTGTCCAGCATATCGACTGCTTTTTTGTTGGCCATAGGCGCCATCCTTTCCTGACTCTGCTGTAAAATATTGTCTTTACCTTCAACCGCCGCCTATTTTATAATAGGGCCAAACGGTTTAGAATGCAAAATGTTGTCATTTTAATGCCAATTTTTGACTTTTTTTGGGGAGCGGCCGATGGCGGCAAAAGAACCTGATTTTTTCTCGCCTCAGGTAACCGGTGCGCGGCGGTTCTACCTGCAGCAGTCCCGCATTCCCGACGGCCGGCCGCGGGCAGTCTGCGGGGGATGCGAGCATACAGCGCCGGATTTTGAGATTAACCGAAAGGATTTTCCCTACTGGTGCATTGAGTTTGTCGCCAAAGGTACAGGCCGGGCGGTACTCAACGGGCGCAGCTGGGAGCTGAAAGCCGGCACGGTGTTTACCTATGGGCCGGGGATCAGTCAGCATATTCTGTCTGCCGGCGGAGGGCCGATGGTGAAGTATTTTATCGACTTTACCGGTCAGCGGGCTGTGCGGCTGCTGACCAAGCATATCGGGCCGCTGGGCACGGCTGTTCATATCAAGCGGGCCGACGAGCTGACAGCCGTCTGGGATGCCCTGATTGCGCAGGGTCTTTCCGACAGCCCCTACAAAGCGATGACCTGCTCGCTGCTGCTGGAATATCTGCTGTACCGCATTGCGGACATCCGCATCGGGCAAAAGGGAAGTCCCAGCCGGGCTTTTGCCACCTACCAGAGCTGCCGGCAGACCATCAGCCGCAACTTTATGACACTCCAATCCCTTGCCCAGATCGCCGATGCCTGTATGATTGATGCGGCCTATCTGTGCCGGCTGTTCAAGCGGTTCGACACCCAAAGTCCCTATCAGTACCTGCTGAATCTGAAAATGGCGTATGCGGCAGACGGCTTCCAGAATAGCGGGGTTCTGGTCAAGGAAATGGCCGGCCGGCTGGGCTTTGACGATGCGTTTCATTTCAGCCGCACTTTCAAGCGGGTTTTCGGCATCAGTCCGCAGGCCTTCAAGGGGCTTCGGTAGGGCCGCCGGGAGGCAGACAGCGTGTGGCCGGCACGGCAGCTGCAGCAGAACTGCCGGCCGGTTGAGCCGGCAGACGAGCCGGGAGCCGACGGGACGGTTTGGCGGGTTTATCCGGCCGGCAAAAAATAAAAGTTGAAACGGAGGCGGTTTTTGCTTATTCTGTAGGCACTCTAACATAAAATCAGACAAAATTATGGTTTAGAAACAGGAGAAAAAACGACCATGGCGACACTGTATTACGAAAAAGATGCCCCGATTGACAGCTTGAAGGGCAAAAAGGTCTGCGTTATCGGCTACGGCAGCCAAGGGCACGCCCACAGCCAGAATCTGCGGGACAGCGGGATTGAGGTTTCGGTGGCGGAACTGGCGGGCACGGCCAACTATACGCTGGCGGTGGAACACGGTTTTGTGCCGACGACGATTGCCAAGGCGATGGACGGGGCGGCGCTGATCATCATTACGCTGCCGGATGAAATTCAGGCCAAGGTCTATGAAAGCGACATCAAGCCCAATCTCAAGAGCGGCCAGACGCTGGGCTTCTGCCACGGCTTCAACATTCACTTCGGCTATATCGTTCCGCCGCCGGGGGTCAATGTGGTGATGATTGCGCCCAAAGGGCCGGGGCATCTGGTCCGCAGCGAGTTTGAAAAAGGCGGCGGGGTGCCGTGCCTGATTGCCGTGCATACCAATGCCGACGGCAACGCCAAAAAAATCGCACTGGCATGGGCCAACGGCATCGGCGGCGCCCGGGCGGGTGTCATCGAAACAACCTTCAAGGAAGAGACCGAAACGGACCTGTTCGGCGAGCAGGTGGTGCTGTGCGGCGGGCTGAGTGCCCTGATTAAGGCCGGCTTTGAAACGTTGGTGGAGGCCGGCTACCAGCCCGAAATTGCCTATTTTGAATGCATGCACGAGGTCAAGCTGATTGTGGACCTGATGTATCAGGGCGGGCTGAGCTATATGCGCTACAGCATTTCCAACACCGCCGAATACGGCGACCTGACCCGCGGGCCGCGGATTATCACGGCTGAAACCAAAAAAGAGATGAAGAAAATCCTCAGCGAAATCACCTCAGGGCAGTTTGCCAAAGAATGGGTCAACGAATACAAGACAGGCCTGAAGAACTTCAATGCCCTCTACGAGAAAGATCACGGCAGTCAGCTGGAAGAAGTCGGGCGCAAGCTGCGGAAAATGATGAAATGGGTCAAGGCCAAGGAAGTTTAATCCGATAAGACACAAGGGCGGCCGCTGCAAGCCGCCCCTTTTTGGCTTTAATCTTGTGCAGCCGATAGAGTGAAAACCAGTTAAGGAGTGTAACGGTGAAAACGACGGTATGGAGCATACAAGCGGTAATCGGGATTGCCTGTCTGTGCGGCTGCAGCACGCCGCCGCACACCTACAAGCAGGTGTTTGACCGGTATTATGCGACGACGCTCAAGAGCAGCACCTCGGCCGAGGTACTGGCGTCGATTGCAGATCCCCAGACCGATTTGCTCAGCCAAAGCGACAGCGTGGTGGCGGCCTGGGGCAAGCAGGGCCGTAAAGACCGCACCCACTGGTTCAATATGGTTGCCTTTGATGAGCAGCAGATGAATGCCGTCCGCAAGTACGGTTTTATTCTGGAAGAAACCCGCTGGGGATGGAATCGGGTGCCCAAGCCGGCTCTGCGCTTCGATGCGGAGCTGGTGATGGAGCCGGATGTGCTCAATGCCGCTTATGCCAGCAGCAACGAAAAGCAGATAGCGATGATTAAGAAGACCCAAGAGCACTTCTCCAAAGACCGGCTGGAAGTTGTCTTCGACGGCCAGACGCTGAACAGCTCGATGATGATGGTCCAGCAGGCGCTCCACAGCGTGCTGACCAAGCTGAGCCAGTCGCCGGCGTATGCCGCCAAGCTGGCCCAGCCGGAAGGATTGGACTTTGACCATCCGACGCTGGGCGAAAGCCGGGTGCGTCTGCTGATGGAAGGCGACATTGTGAAACTCAAAATCAAAGCCGGCAAGCCGTGGTTTCAGCGGTACTATATTGACGATCCTTTTGAGGAACACCCGGACGTCAAATATATGTAGTGCCCTGCCGGCGGACAAGCCGGACGATTCAGCGGGCCCAATGCCTGTATGTTCACAAAGGTAACCATCATCGGCGACGGCGGAATGGGCAGCGTCTGTGCGATGCTGCTGTGCGAAAACGGCGTCCAGACCACCCTGTGGGGCTACGATGCGGCGCAGCTAGCCCGCATTGCGGCGGCCAAGGAAAACATCCTCTTTCTACCGGGCTGCCCGCTGCCGGATTCGCTGATCTATCAAGCCGATGATGCGCTGGCTGCCGCCGATGCGCAGCTTCTGGTGTCGGCGGTTCCGTGCCAGTTTACGCGGGGCATCTGGCAGCGGCTCAAGCCCCATATCCGCCCGGGCATTCCGATTGTCAGCGTTACCAAAGGAGTCGAAAACGGCACCCTGCTGCGGCCGACGCAGATTATTGCCGAGGTGCTGGGGCCATCGCATCCGTTGGCGGCCCTGTCGGGGCCGACTATCGCCGATGAAGTAGCCCGCAGGCTGCCAGCCACCGCCACGGCTGCCTGTTCGGATGCAGCGCTGGCAGGACGCATTCAGCAGACCTTCAGCACGCCGATGTTCCGGATTTACACCAACGATGACCTGACAGGGGTGGAACTGGCCGGAGCGATGAAAAATGTCATTGCCATTGCCGCCGGCATCATTGACGGCATCGGCGCCGGCGACAACGCCAAAGCCGCCCTGATTACCCGGGGTCTGGCTGAAATCCAGCGGCTGGGCACCGCACTGGGGGCCAAAGCCAAAACCTTCGCCGGCCTGAGCGGCTTGGGCGATCTGGTTACCACCTGCATCTCGCCCAAAGGACGCAACCGCAGCTTCGGCGAACGCATCGGCAGGGGCTTGAGCGTCAAGGAGGCACTGGGCGCAACGCACAGTGTGGTCGAGGGGGCTTCCACCTGCCAGTCCATCGTTCAGCTGGCTGCCAAGCACAGTATCGAAATGCCCATCACGCAGGCCGTACACGAGGTTATCCAAGGCCGCAAAACCGTCCGGGAAGCCATCGCCGAACTGATGACCCGCCAGCTGAAGGCGGAATGATTCTCCATCGTACGCGGGCTTGTGGCCAGCGCTTCAACGGCGCCAGCACGATGCCTGCGCGGCATTGAAGTGCAAGTTACAGATATTCGATTTGGCAGGCGTTGAGGCGCTGGAGGTGGGCTAACTGGTTTTTGCCCAGCGTGGCTTCGATGCAGACTGAGCCGTCGCGGTATTCGACCAGCAGGTCGGCTGCCGCCATTCGGAGAAAACTTTGCAGCCGGCCGTCCGCGGCATCGGCTGTAATGCGAATGCGAACCTGCCCGCCGGAGACCTTCTGGACGATCCGCCCGGCCAGCACATCCAGATTCATGCCGGTTTTGGCCGAAATGGTCAGGGCATCGGGAAAAACGGTCTGAACGGCCTCGAATACCGAGCGGTTGGCGATGCGGTCGGCTTTGTTGAGCAGCACCAGCGTGTCCTTGCGGTGGCAATCCAGCTCCTTGAGCACGGCCTGCACGCTTTGAATCTGCTCAAACGCCTGCGGGCTGGAGGCATCGACGACATGCAGCAGCAAATCGGCATGGACGGTTTCTTCGAGGGTTGCCTTGAACGAGGCAACCAGATGGTGCGGCAGTTTGCTGACAAATCCGACGGTATCGCTGACCAGAACTTCCACGCCGGCAGCAGGCTGCCAGCGGCGGGTTCGGGTATCCAGCGTGGCAAAGAGTTTATCCTCCACATAGACTCCGGCACCGGTCAGGGCGTTCATCAGGGTGCTTTTGCCGGCATTGGTGTAGCCGACAATGGAGATTTTGAACACATCGCGGCGGCCTTCAATCTCGCGCATCTTGCGTTTGTCGATAGCGGCGATGTCGCGCTTGAGTTCGGTAATCCGCTTGCTGACCAGCCGGCGGTCGATTTCCAGCTGCTTTTCGCCGGTGCCGCGGGTGCCGATGCCGCCGACAGCGCCGGCGCCTGTTCCGCCGGCAGCGCCGGTAACCGTATCCAGATGGCTCCACATGCGGGTCAGACGCGGATAGGTGTATTCCAACTGTGCCAGCTCTACCTGCAGCTTGGCCTGACGGGTCTGGGCACGCGTGGCGAAGATGTCCAAAATCAATTCGCTGCGGTCCAGCACTTTGACATTGACGATTTTTTCCAGCTCCCGAATCTGTCCGGGGGACAGGTCGTTGTCGAATATCACCACATCGGCGCCGGCCTGTTTGACTTTATCGGCCAGCTGGGCGGCCTTGCCCGAGCCGATATAGGTTGCCGCGTGAATTTGCGGCATCCGCTGGATAAACCGCCCTACCACAATCGCTCCGGCACTTTCGGCCAGTGCTGTCAATTCTTCCAGCACATCCTGATTGGCTTGTTTTTTAAGGTCAGTCTTCAGGAAGGCGCCAACCAGTATTGCCCGTTCCTGATGAACCTTTATCTGCTCACGCATTTTTTCCAATTGCCAGCATCGCCTCCGCAGTTTGCAGCAGTTTCTGTTAAATTAGGCAAATTTGCTTTTCTTGACAAATTATACCATACCGGCGACACTTTCACAAGACCGCCGGGGACAATGGAGAAATTTGACTTGCTGCCGGCAATCGGCTGATTACAATGACGGACTTTCACCAGAACGGAAAATGGCAACAGAAACTATCAATTATTATAACGAACGGCGGCTGCGTCAGAAGACGCTGCGGCTGGTGGTGTATGAAGGCATATTCTCGATGATAGCCATCGGCTTTCAACAGACCTTCTACATCCCGTTTCTGAACGCGATGGGCGCCAGCCGGCTTGAGGTGGGCATCGGGGCAGGGCTGCCGGCCCTGATGACCGGGCTTATTCAATTGTGGACACCGCAGCTGCTGCGACGGGAAAAGGGCTATAAGAAACTGGTGCTGATCAGCGTTTTCGGACATGCGGTCAGTTTTCTGCCGTTTACGCTGATTGCGCTGTCCCGTAGCCCCAACGCCGTCTGGCTGGCAATAGCCGCCGGGGCTGTCAATGCGGCGATGATGGGGCTTGGCAACTCGGCTTGGAGCGACTGGATGAGCTATTTGGTTCCGCGTCGGCGGCGCGGGGCGTATTTCTCCATGCGCAACCGCATCCTGACGCTGCTGCAGCTTCTGACATCGCTGGCGGCCGGACAGTTTCTGGATACTTTTCCCGGCCGGACGCTGCTGATTTTCTCGCTGATATGGACACTGGCTTTTCTGATGCGCAGCATCGGCGGCGGGTACATGGCCGCCCAGTATGAACCGCCGGCCGTGCGCCGCCGAGCGCCGGAGCAGGGAGCATTCATTGACTTTCTCCGGCGTCTGCACAGCGAGGCCTTCGGGCGGTTTGTGCTGGCCTTTGCGCTGCTGAACCTCGGGGCCAATTTCAGCGGTCCGTTTTTTGCCGTCTATATGCTCAACGACCTGCAGCTCAATTATCTGGCCTATACGGTGCTGGTCAGTATCCCGTCGCTGACGATTGTGCTGATGATGAGCTTCTGGGGGCGGCTGTGCGACCGCATCGGGTATGTGATGCCGATGCGGTTTTTCAGCACGGTGGTGATGGGGCTGCCGCTGGTCTGGATTGTCACGCGCAATTACTGGCTGCTGGCGGCGGTACAGGTGCTGGCGGGCATTTCATGGGGCGGGATGCAGATGGCCAGCTTCAACTACTCACTGGATGCCGTCGGCTCGCACAACCGCCTGCGGTCGATATCGTATCTGAACGTCATTACCGGCATCTGCATCTGTGCCGGCTGCACGCTGGGCGGCCTTCTTGAGCCGCATCTGCCGCCGGTCAGCGGCAACCAGATTTACTCGGTCTTTCTGGTCAGCGTGCTGATACGGATTATCCCGACGCTGATTTTCCAGACGCTGCCCGAAGACAAGCCGCGCCATGCCAAAATGACGGCGCTGGAGCGGTTCTTCTTTGACCCGCGCCTGTCGCTGCGCAGCGGACTGGACCGCACCATCTTCGGACGGGGCAAACAGACACTTTGACCGGCAGCAGAATGGATTTGCCCGATGCGCCGGTCTTCTATATAATGGAGCTTTCAAACAGGCACAGCCCAGCCGCTACTGTGCCGCCGAACAAGGAACCTTTTGGAGGTAGAGCAACAATGCGTCGTATAATATGGACAGCCGCCGCAATCACAGCAGTAGCCGGATGCGTGACAACACAGACATTTCTGTCTGCCAATCACCGGTCAGACCTGCAAGCCGTCAATCTTCGCTGCGAGCATCGTACCGAGCCGCTGGGAATCGATGTCGTCAATCCGCGCTTGAGCTGGACCCTGCAGTCCCGTCAGCGCGGCCAGCGGCAGACGGCCTATCGGGTTCTGGTCGCCTCGGATGCGGCGCTGCTGAAGGCTGACATCGGCAACCTGTGGGATTCAGGCCGTGTCGAAAGCAGTCAAACCTTTGGGCTGGAGTATGCCGGCAAGCCGCTGGAATCGGGCAGCAGCTGCTTCTGGAAGGTGTGCGTCTGGGACAAAGACGGCAAGCCTTCGGCGTGGAGCAAGCCGGCGCTGTGGTCAATGGGGCTGCTGAAAAAAGAGGATTGGCAGGCGGAGTGGGTGGGGCTGGACCTGCCGGCGTCGGCACTGGAGCTGCCGGCAGTGCTCAAGAAAGCCGTCTGGATATGGTCAGAGGCCGGCGCCGCTGGAAGCACAGCGGCCGGCCAGCGGTTTTTCAGGCGGTCGTTTGAGCTGCCGGCCGACTGGAACGGCGGTGATGTTGTCTGCTATATTACAGCCGACAATTCGTTCCGGCTGTTTGTCAACGGGCAACTGGTTCGGACCGACAAGAACTTTAATGTCATCCACGAAGTTCCCATCGGCAGTTATCTGCGCGGCGGACGGAATACATTGGCCGTGCTGGCAATCAACGAGGGCAATGCGCCCAATCCGGCAGGTCTGCTGGCGGCGGTGCAGATTCCGGCAGGCAGCGGAGCGGCTGTCGAAATCGTTTCCGATGCCCAATGGCGCTGCTCGGACAAGGCAGCAGCCGGCTGGACAGGACCGGACTGTGATGATTCAGACTGGACCCCTGCGGCGGTTCTCGGACCGCTGGGCACGGCGCCGTGGAGCAAAACCACACTGGCACGGTTGACCCTGCCGCCGGCGCGGTATCTGCGGTGCGAGTATGCGGTGGCCGACAAGCCGGTCCGGCAGGCACGGCTGTATGCCACAGCGCTGGGGATTTATCAGCTTTACCTCAACGGCCAGCGGGTTGGAGACGATTATTTTTCGCCCGGCTGGACCGATTACAGCCGGCGGATTTACTACCGGACATATGATGTAACCGCTCTGCTGCAGCGGGGCACCAACGCCCTTGGCGCTGTGCTGGCTGACGGGTGGTTTGCCGGCTATGTCGGCTATGCCCGCCAGCGGAATCACTACGGCAGCAAGCTGCGTCTGCTGGGGCAGCTGGTGATTGACTACGCCGACGGGACGCGGCAGGTTGTCGCCACAGGCCCCGGCTGGAAGGGCTCGCTGGGGCCGATTCAGCAGGCTGATTTCCTGCAGGGTGAGACCTACGATGCCCGTCTGGAGGAGCCGGGCTGGAACGCGCCGGGCTTTGACGACAGCCGCTGGCAGAAAGCCGATGTCGGCGGCAATGAGGTCAGTCCGCTGGTGCAGGCGGCTGTTTCTGAACCGGTGGCAGTATTTGCCCGGGTAAAGCCCGTCTCGGTCAGCGAGCCGGCTGCGGGGGTGTATGTGTTTGATATGGGGCAGAACTTTGCC